>Ga0299906_10003255_pt1 | contig 13398 bp, 12 predicted proteins | sample RVTome_14_FD_200259 | JGI IMG/M metagenome (GOLD analysis project Ga0299906, IMG submission 200259) | Soil microbial communities from uranium-contaminated site in the Upper Colorado River Basin, Wyoming, United States - RVT145D125 (version 2) ...
CCATCACCTTCGGCAACGCCCGGGACGCCGAGAGCGCGCTGGAGAAGCAGGCCGAGGCCAACCGGACGCGCTCCTACCATGCGCTCCACGTGCTGAACACGCGGCCGAGCATCTCGTACTTCGCGAAGGTCAAGCGCGGCGACGAGGGGTCCGGGGGAGGCCACGCATGACGCCGCCGCCGCCCCCGAACGGGGTCGCCTCCATGATCCGGCAAAGCCCCTCGCTGCCCGACTCGCCCATCAACCGGGACATCCTCTCGGTGATGAAGGGGGCCTCGGCGGGCTACTGGCTGCTGCTGCTCACCGCGGTCGGCTTCGTGCACCTGGCCGGCGGCATCTGGATCTACCAGGTCTACAAGGGCCTCGGCATCGCCGGCTACGCCCACCCGGTCTTCTGGGGCGCCTACATCGTCACCTTCGTGTTCTGGGTGGGCATCGCCCACGCCGGCACGCTGATCTCGGCGATCCTCTACCTGTTCCGGGCCAAGTGGCGCAATGCCATCAACCGCAGCGCCGAGGCCATGACGGTGTTCGCGGTGCTCACGGCCGCCCAGTTCCTGGGCATCCACGTGGGCCGCATCTGGAAGTCCTACTTCATCCTGCCGTATCCGAACCAGCGCGGGCTGTGGGTCAACTTCAAGAGCCCGCTCCTGTGGGACACCTTCGCGATCTCCACCTACGCGACGATCTCGGCGGTCTTCCTCTACATCGGCATGATCCCCGACCTGGCCATCGCCCGGGACCGGGCCACGGGCCTGCGCAGGGTGCTCTACTCCGCGCTCTCCCTCGGCTGGCAGGGCACCTCCCGGGAGTGGAAGTCGCACAACCGCACGGTGCTGCACCTCTCGGGGCTGGCCACGCCCCTGGTGCTCTCGGTGCACAGCGTCGTGTCCTGGGACTTCGCCATGTCGATCGTCCCCGGCTGGCACGCCACCATCTTCGGCCCCTACTTCGTGGCCGGCGCCATCTTCTCGGGCTTCGCCATGGTGCTCACCATGATGATCCCGGTGCGGCGCATCTTCGGCCTCGAGGCCTACATCACGGACTACCACTTCGAGAACATGTCGAGGTTCCTGCTGCTGACCTCGATCATCGTCGGCTACGCCTACTGCGCCGAGTACTTCATCGCGTGGTACAGCATGGCCGAGCCCGAGCAGAGCTCGTTCTGGTACCGCGCCTTCGGGCCCTACTGGATCTCGACCTGGTGCATGATCATCTTCAACGCGGTGCTGCCCCAGCTGCTCTGGTTCAAGCGCCTGCGCACGAACCTGCCGTTCCTCTTCGGGCTCTCGGTGTTCATCAACATCGGCATGTGGTTCGAGCGCTACGTCATCATCATCACGGGACTCTCCCGCGAGTACAACCCGGCGGTGTGGGGCACCTACACGCCGAGCTGGCCCGAGCTCGGCATCGTCGCCGGGAGCTTCGCCTTCTTCTGCATGCTCTTCCTGATCTTCCTCAAGCTCTTCCCCGTGATCGCGATCGCCGAGGTCAAGGAGATCGCCATCCACGAGAAGGAGCACCCGGACGGGAGCTGGGAGCACGCCCACGTCTACGAGGAGGTCCACTGATGCCCACCGTCCTCGGAGTCTTCCGGCAGCCCCTGCACCTGGCCCGGGCCGCCGAGGTGCTGCGCGGCCGCGGCTACACGGACCTGGAGATCTTCTCGCCGGTGCCCTCCCACGAGATCGACCACGCCATCGACGAGAAGCCGAGCCGGGTGCGCATCTTCACCCTGATCGGCGGCCTGACCGGGGTGGTCACCGGCTACGCCATGACCATCTGGATGGCCTACGACTGGCCGATCATGCTGGGAGGCAAGCCCTTCGCCTCGATCCCGCCCTACACCATCATCGCCTTCGAGCTCACCATCCTGTTTGGCGGCCTGATGACGGCCCTGGGGCTCTTCGCGGTGGGGCGGCTGCCGAAGATCCGGCTGCATCCGGCCTACCATCGGCGCTTCTCCGCCGAGGACTTCGCCCTGCTGGTGGAGTGCCGCGAGCGCGACGTCTCCGAGATCGACGGCCTGCTGCGGGACCACCGGGCGCTGGAGGTGAGCGTTGTCCCGTCGTAGCCGTCGTGACGGCCGCCTGCGCTTCGCAGGGCTGCTCTGCGCGCTCCTGTGGGCGTCGCTCGGCTGCTGGGAGCAGTGGTCGAACGACTGGTTCCCGCAGATGAAGTGGCAGCCCGCGGTACAGGCCTTCGAGCGCACCATGCACCAGGGCCGGGTCGATCCCTTCCTGCCGCCCGAGGGCTCGGTGCCCGTCGACGGGGGCGAGGCGCCGGTCGACAACGTGGTGGACGCGGCCTCGGACCACCTGGTGAACCCGCGGCCCATGTCCCTCGAGTCCCTGGAGAACGGCCGCCGGAACTACGAGACCTACTGCATCACCTGCCACGGCCCCCTCGGCATGGGCGACGGTCCGGTCAGCATGACCGGCGAGATCCAGGGCCCGCTGGCCGGCGTGCTGCCCCTGGTGGTGGCCGGCGCCCGCAGCGACGGCCACGTCTACACCACGATCCGCTACGGCCGGCGCCGCATGCCGGGCTACGGCCGCATCCCCTCCGAGGATCGCTGGGACATCGTCAACTACGTGCGGTACCTGACGAAGCAGCGGGGGATCCAGTGAGGGCCGTCGCCGGACCCTTCTTCGAGGAGCGCGCCAACCCGCGGGGCGTGCCGGCCGTGCTGCTGGGGACCTGCGGCGCGCTGGTGGCGGTGGGCCTCGTCAGCTTCCTCTACGGCCTGGCCTCGGATCCGGCCACCGCCTGGCGCGCCTACCACGTGAACTTCGTCTACTTCGCCGGCCTCTCCCAGGCCGCGCTCTGCGTGGCCTGCGCCTTCGTGATCATCGGCGCGCGCTGGGCCGGTCCCATCCGCCACGTGGCCGAGGGCCTGGCGGCCTGGGTGCCCATCACCTTCGCGCTCTGCGCGCTCTCCTTCTTCGGCCGGGAGTACATCTACTCGCCCTGGATCCACGGGGCGCCGCCGGGCAAGGAGACCTGGCTCAGCATCCCGCGCCTCTACGCCACCGACCTCGCGATCCTGAGCGTGCTCGCGGCGCTGACGCTCTCCTACCTGCGCTCCTCCTTCCGCCCGGCCCTCCAGGGCGCCGCCGAGGGCGCCGGCCGGGCCCGCGGCCTCTTCGAGCGCTGGACCCGCGACTGGCGCGGCGAGCCGGCGGAGCGCGCGGCCAGCGAGCGCCACCTCAAGCGCATCGCTCCGATCCTCTGCCTGCTCTACGCCTTCGGCTACACCTTCATCGGCTACGACCAGGTGATGTCCCTGGAGCCCACCTGGTACTCGACCATGTTCGGCTGGTACTTCGGCTGGGGCGGCTTCCTCTCGGCGGTGGCCGCCACGGCCCTGATCTCGGTGCTGCTGCGCGCCACGGCGCCGGGCTGGGACGCCCAGATCACGCCGGCCCGCATGCACGACCTGGGGAAGATGGTCTTCGCCTTCTCGGTCTTCTGGATGTACATCTTCTTCGCCCAGTACATCGTGATCTGGTACGGCAACCTGCCCGAGGAGACCGTCTTCCTGCAGAAGCGCCTCGGCTCCCAGTTCCTGCAGGACACCTGGTACTTCGTGCTGTCGCGCTTCGAGGAGCCCTACGTGCGGCTCTCGCTCAGCGCCTGGGCGGCGATCTGGATCGTCCCCTTCTGGGTGCTCCTGGGCCAGCGCCCGAAGCAGACGCCGGCCGTCCTCGGCGCGGTGGCGACGGGCGTGCTGATCGGCTTCTGGCTGGAGCGGAACGCGCTGATCTGGCCGTCCTACGTCCCCGACGACGGCCTGGCCTGGCTCGGCCCGGTGCAGCTGGGGGTGGCGGCGGGCTTCGCCGGCGCCTTCGCCCTGGTCTTCCTCGTCTTCAGCCGCGTCTTCCCGACCCTGCCGCTGCCCAAGCAGCGCTAGCCTCCTCGGCTAGCCTCTGGCGGGTGGAATCCGTCACGCCCTGGCGCGGGGTCGAGGTCTTCGGCCTGCGCGGCTTCCCGCGGGCCTTCGAGCTCGACGAGGAGGGGCTCCACCACCCGCGCTCGGCCCGCAGCCGCCGCCGCACCTTCACGGCCTACGGGGACCTGACCCACCTGGCCCGCTCCTCCCGGACCGTGTGGCTCGGCGCCACCCGCTCGACCTACGTCTTCCCCCGCCGGGCCTTCGCCGACCCCAACGCGCCCGAGAACCTGGTGCGCGCGCTGCTCTCGCGCATCGCGCGCTCTCCCGGCGGCGACGGGCAGCTGGCGCGCATGGCGGAGGTGGAGGAGATCTCGCGGGAGGTGCAGCCGATCCGGGCCGTCTGGGGCCTGGTGATCCTGTGCGTCGTGGCCTTCGGCGCGCAGCTCGTGCCCGAGCTACCCGTCTACCTGGTGGGCTACTTCAGCACGACGCTGGTGCTCCACGGCGACCTGTGGCGCCTGGTCACGGCCAACCTGCTGCACGCCTCGCTCCTGCACCTGCTGCTGAACCTGATGGCCATCGTCGTCTTCGGCTTCTTCGTCGGCCGTCCGCTCGGCAGCGCCCGCACGCTGGTGGTGCTGGGCGCCTCGGCCTTCGGCGCCATGGGAGCGAGCGGCCTGCTGGACGGCGAGGGCGTGATCGGCGCCTCCGGCGTGGCCCTCGGCCTGGTGGGGAGCGCGCTCTGGCTCGAGCTCTTCCGGCCCCGACAGCTGCCCGCCTGGTGGCGGATCCCCCGGCGCTTCTTCCTGGCCCTGCTCGGCGTGGACGCGGCGCTCACCGTGGTCTTCGGCGTCTTCGTCCCGGTGATCGCCTGGGGGGCGCACCTGGGGGGCTTCGCGGCGGGCTTCGGCGCCACCGCCCTGGTCGACGGCGGGCGCCGGGTCCGGGGCACGCCGGCGCCGCTCTGGCTGCGGGGCGCCGCGGCGGCGGTCGTGGCCGTCACGGGACTCGCCCTGGCCGCCGCCGCCCGCGACCTGGCCGAGCCCGAGTTCATGGCCCGCTACGCCACCCGCGTGGCCGACCTGCCCGGCATCTCGGCCGGCGAGCTCAACAACCTCGCCTGGACCATCGCCATCGCGCCGGAGCACTCCCAGGCCGAGATCGAGGTGGCCCTGCGCCTGGCCGAGCGGGCCGTCGCGGAGACCGGCCGGGAGGATCCGGACATCCTCGACACGCTGGCCGAGGTGCAGTTCCAGCTCGGCCGCGACGCGGAGGCCGTGGCCACCATCGAGGAGGCCATCGCCGCGGCGCCGGACGAGCCCTACTACCGGGAGCAGCGGCGGCGCTTCCTGGGCGAGCGCGAGGCCCACGACCGGCCGCCGGCGCCGGCCCCGCGGCCCGTGGAGCCCGACCGCGACGCCGGCGTCACCACCTGAGCTCGTCGCCGTCCTCGGCCACCACCACGCGCCCCCCGAAGCTCGCCCGCACCACCTGGGTCACCTGGAGGTCGAAGGCCGGGGGAGGCCGCAGGCGCACCAGCACCAGCGCCTCCACGCCCGCCCGTTGGGCCAGGTCGCCCACGTCCTCGAGCCGGGTGTGGAGCGCGGCCTCGGCGCGCAGGCGCTCCGCGCCGACGCCCAGGTCCGCGGCCAGCTCCGGCGGCGGCAGCGAGGCGGCCTCGTGCACCAGCAGGTGCGCGCCCCGGGCCAGCGCGACCAGGGCCTCCGGCGCCCAGCCGCCGCCCCCCACCACGAGCGAGCGGCCCGCGCCCTCGAAGCGGTAGGCGAGGCCGGGGAGCGGCCCGCCGCCGAGCGCCGCGGCGCGCACCTCGAGCTCGCCGAAGCGCGCGGACCAGCCATCGCCGATCTCGAAGGCCTCGATGCCCGCTCCCGCCTGGGCCAGGCCCAGGGCCTCGCCGCGGGCCCGCGCGCCGGGCCGGTAGGCCGCCTCGAGGGCGCGGGCGAACTCCGCCGTGCCCGGCGGGCCGTAGAGCCGCAGGGGGGCGCTCCGCCCCTCCAGCCAGCCCGTCAGCAGCAGGTCGTCCAGGCCGACGGCGTTCTCCGCCAGCAGGCTCGTCAGCAGCACCGCCGCGGGCTGGGCCACCGGGATGCCAGCGTGCCGCAGGCCCTCGCAGACGGCGCGGCCCGCGTCCACCAGCACCAGCTCCGGGCCCAGGCCCACGGCCGTCGCCGGACCGCGCCGCGCCGGGTTCTCGTAGGCGCCCCCGGTGCCCACGGTGACGGCGGTCGGCGCGGCGAAGCGGCGCGGGTCGAGCGGCACCACGCCCTCGGCCACCCGCGCCACCCTCCAGGTGCCGCAGGTGACGACCCAGCTGGCGACGGCCACCCCCAGCACCAGGAGGAAGCCGGCCAGCCTCAGGCGGCTCACGAGAAGACGACCGTCTTGTTGCCGTAGACCAGGACCCGGCCCTGCAGGTGCCAGCGCACGGCGCGGGAGAGCACGCTGCGCTCCACGTCGCGCCCCTTGCGCACCAGGTCCTCCACCCGGTCGCGGTGGGAGCAGCGGATCACGTCCTGCTCGATGATGGGCCCCTCGTCCAGGTCGCCGGTGGCGTAGTGGGCGGTGGCGCCGATCAGCTTGACGCCCCGCTCGGCGGCCTGGTGGTAGGGCCGGCCGCCGCTGAAGGCCGGCAGGAAGGAGTGGTGGATGTTGATGATGTCCGGGCCGAAGCCCTCGACGAAGCGCTCGGACAGGATCTGCATGTAGCGGGCCAGCACCACCAGGTCGATGCGCGCCTCCTCCAGCAGCTCGAGCTGGCGCTCCTCCTGCTCCTCCTTGTCGTCCGCGGTGATCGGGAAGACCCGGTACTCGATGCCGAAGCTCTCGGCGGTGCCCTTGTGGTCCGGGTGGTTGCTCACGATCAGGGGGATCTCGCAGGCCAGCTCGCCGGCGCGGTGGCGCAGCAGCAGGTCGTAGAGGCAGTGGTCCGTGCGGGACACGAAGATCGCCATGCGCTTCCTGCGCTCGGCGTAGGCCAGGGTCCAGCGCATGTCCATGCGCGCGGCCACCTCGCCGATGGCGCGCTCGAGGGTCAGGCGGTCCGTGTGGAGGTCGGAGAGATCGCAGCGGATGCGCTGGAAGAAGATCCCGGCGGCCGGGTCCGTGTGCTGGTCGGCGTCGAGGATGTTGGCTCCGTGGCCGTAGAGGGTCTGGGCCAGGGTGGCCACGATGCCCCGGCGATCGGGGCAGGTGACGAGCAGCGTGGCCTCGTCCTGGGGGTCCGGGCTCGACATGGGGCGCATTCTACCGGGGCCGGCCGGCGGCGGGCGAGCCCGGCTGGTGGCCCCGGAAGCGGTCGGATACGTTTGTCGCGAAGGGGGCCTCACTCGCCCCCGAGTCCCGCGTCGCCTGGCATGGGGCCCTGCGGCGCGGGGCGGCCCAAGTGGGGCGGGATCGGCGACCACCCTGCGCGGGAGAGGAAGCGGGGTCTGGGCCTCGCTGGAAGTGGACCACGCCGGGACGGAGGTGATTCGGTGCATCAATGTTGTGCTACGGCGAGTGAGGTGGCGGCGACCTGACGCCGAGCCGAATCGCTCACTGATCTCGGCGAGGGGACGCAAGGTCCCAGCGCCACCGCCCCGGGAGCGCGGACGCCGTAGCCGCCTCGAGGCACAAGGCCTGCTCCCGGGGCTCCTTCTTGGGTGAACTCCGCTCGCCGGGCGCTCGGCCTCCGGCCTTCGCTGGCTCGCTGCGCGCGCCTCCGCTCCGCTCCGGCGCTTGCTCGGCCCCGCGCTCCCCGCCCCCAACCGACGCTGCCTGCGGCCCCCTGGCCGCGCGCGCAGGGTTGCCGACCCGACTGTGACGGCTGCCACAGGGGCGCGCTTCCGGCGCGTCGATGAGTCTGGCGTGCAAGCCGTCGCCCGCGGGGCGGTGGCGGGGTCGCCCCTTCAGCCTCGGAGGGACCGGGGCGGAGAGCCCCCTGCCGGCGCGGCCCGCTCCGCCCCGCGGCGACGGCAAGCCTGCGCGGTGTGCGTATAATCCGGCGCCATGCCGCCGCCGCGCCCCGCGAACTCGGATCCCCTCACGCCCCTGGCCTTCCTCGAGCGCACCGTCAGGGTCTTCCCGGAGAAGACGGCCGTGATCTACGGTCCGCGGCGCTGGACCTGGGCCGCCTTCGGCCGCGAGGTGGGCCGCTTCGCGGGGGCCCTGGCGCGCGCCGGCGTCGGGCCCGGCGACCGGGTGGCGATGCTGGCGCCGAACGTGCCCGAGGTCCTGGCCGCCCACTTCGCCGTGCTCGGCCTCCGGGCCACGCTGGTCATGATCAACACGCGTCTCGCCAGCGAGGAGGTCGGCTACATCCTCGACCACTCCGGCGCGAAGGTGGTGCTGGTCGACCCCCAGCTGGCGCCCCGCATCCCCCCCGGTCCGGCGCCGGGCGTCCTCTTCGTGAACCTGCAGGACCCGGTGGCGGGCTTCGACACCTCACCCCTCGACGGGCCCGACTTCGCCGACTTCGTCGGCGGAGCGCCGGTCCTGCCGATCGCGGCGGACCTCGACGACGAGGACCGCATCACCTCCATCAACTACACCTCCGGGACCACCGGCCGCCCCAAGGGCGTGATGTACACCCATCGGGGCGCGGCGCTCAACGCGCTCGGCGAGGTGATCGTGCACGGCCTCGAGCGCGACTCGGTCTTCCTCTGGACGCTGCCGCTGTTCCACTGCAACGGCTGGTGCTTCCCCTGGGCGGTGACGGCGGCCGGGGGCACCCACGTGATGCTGCGCGACGTCGACCCGGCCCGGATCATCGACCTGGTCCAGAGGGAGCGCGTCACGCACCTGAACGGGGCGCCCACGGTGCTGCTGACGATCGCCGAGGCGCCGGAGGCCCGCGGCGTGCGCTTCGAGCCGCGGCTGCGGGTGGCCGTCGGCGGCGCGCCCCCGTCGCCGACCCTGCTGGCCCGCATGGAGCAGCTCGGCGTGACCGTCACCCACGTCTACGGGCTCACCGAGACCTACGGTCCCCACGTGGTCTGCCAGATGCAACCCGGCTGGGAGGGGCTCGACGCGGAGGGCCGGGCCGCGGTGATGGCCCGGCAGGGCGTCCCCTACCAGGTGGCCACCCACCTGCGCGTGGTGGACGCGGAGATGAACGACGTGCCCGCCGACGGCAAGACCCTGGGCGAGGTCGTGATGCGGGGCAACAACGTGATGAAGGGCTACTACCGCGACCCGGAGGCCACCGCCGAGGCCTTCGCCGGCGGCTGGTTCCACTCCGGCGATCTCGGCGTGATGCACGCCGACGGCTACATCGAGCTGCGCGACCGCAAGAAGGACATCATCATCAGCGGCGGCGAGAACATCTCCACCATCGAGATCGAGCACACCCTGGTGAAGCACCCGGCCGTCCTCGAGTGCGCCGTGATCGCGGTGCCCCACGAGAAGTGGGGCGAGGTGCCGAAGGCCTTCGTGTCGCTCCGGCCGGGGGCGAGCGTTCGCGAGCAGGAGTTGATCGAGTTCTGCCGCGAGCGGCTCGCCCACTTCAAGTGCCCGAAGGCGGTGGAGTTCGGCGAGCTCCCCAAGAACGCCACGGGCAAGATCCAGAAGTTCCGGCTGCGCGAGAAGGAGTGGGGGAGCGCCGAGAAGCGCATCCACTAGCCGCGGCGGGGGAGCCCCAGCCGGATCGTGCAGCGGGCGAGCGAGGCGTGGAGCTCCTCGCAGTGCATGTGGCTGGCCGCCCAGGCCGCCTCCAGCGCCAGCGCGCGCTCGACCGGGAGCGCGGCGCTTCGGGCCAGGGCGGCGCCGGCCCGGGCCTCGATCCGGTCGGCGAGGCGCAGGCCGAGCTCGCGGCCGAGGGTGGCGCTCGCCTGCGCGGGCCCCTCCGCCCGGGCCCCCGCGGCCAGCCCGAAGCCGAGGATCAGGAATGCGAGCGCGATCCGCCTGCCCATGGGCCAGGCGTATCGTCTTGACGCGGAGCGTCTTGAGGGGATTCCGAGGCCTTCCGGCCGGAGCCGACAGCAGCCGGCAGCGGGCCGGCAGCGCGCCGGAAGCCTTCACACCCGCGGGGTGTTCCGGCGACCCACCCCGCCCGGATCCGGCCCCGCCGCGAGCCGCGCCTCGACCTCCGCCACGTCGCCGGGGACGTCCACCGCCACGCCCTGCCAGCCCTCGACGACGGCGCAGCGGATGGGGAAGCCGTGCTCGAGGGCGCGCAGCTGCTCGAGCTCCTCGCTGCGTTCGGCCGGGGTCCGCTCCAGGCCCACGAAGTGCAGCAGGAACGCCCGCCGGTAGGCGTAGAGGCCCACGTGCTGCCAGACCGGCGGGGCCGCCCGCGGGTTCCGCGGGTGCGGGATGCGGCTGCGCGAGAAGTAGAGGGCCCGGCCGCGCCGGTCGATCACGACCTTCACCCGGTTCGGGTCGTCGAGGCCCGAGGGCTCGGCCGGGTGCACCACCGTCGACATCGGCACCTCCGGGTCGCCGCGCAGCGCGTCGAGGGCCGCGTCGATCACGAAGCCCTGCATCAGGGGCTCGTCGCCCTGGATGTTCACGACGAGTTCCGCGTCGAGCCCCGCGGCCACCTCGGCCAGGCGGTCGGTTCCGGTGGGGTGATCGGCGCGGGTCATCGCCACCTCGGCGCCGAAGGCCCGGCAGGCTGCCTCGATGCGCCCGTCCTCGGTCGCGACGATCACCCGGGAGAGGCCCCGGGCCGCTCGCGCGCCCTCCCACACGCGCTGCACCATCGGGATGCCGCCGATCCGGGCCAGCGGCTTTCCGGGGAAGCGCGTCGACGCGTAGCGGGCCGGGATGATCCCCACGGCGCTCATGGCCGCCAGCGTACCCGATGGGTACATTTTCCGCCGAGATGGATGCCCCCCCGGCCCAGCCCTCGCCCGTCCTCGCCGTCTCTTCGAACAAGGGGGGCGTCGGCAAGACGACGCTGGCCACGAACCTGGCCATCTACCTGCGGGCCCTGCGCGAAGACCTCCCGGTGCTGGTGCTGAGCCTCGACGACCAGCAGGTCGTCGACCGCATGTTCGCGCTGCGCCCGCCGGGCGTCACTGACTCCGCTCGGCTTCGCCTCGCTGCGCGCGGGCTTGCGCCGGGCGAGGGGAACCTCAAGCACGGCTGGGCCGAGCGCAGCTTCGCGCGCCTGATCCAGCTCGGCGAGTACGGCGTCCACTTCGTGCCGTCGGCGCCGGACGTCACCCTGCTCAAGGCCCGGGCCGAGGATCCGCGCACCCTGCGCCGCATCCTCTCCCGCAGCGAGTGGAAGGGGGTGACGATCCTGGACACGAAGAGCGACCTGGAGGCGCTGACCCGCAACGCCTACCACGCGGCGGACCGCGTGCTGATCCCGGTGGCGGACCGGGCCTCCCTCGAGGAGGCCGCCCGCAGCTTCGACCTGCTGGAGCAGGCCGGCCTCGGGCGCGAGCGCGGGCGCGCGGTGCTGACGCTGGTGGACGCGCGCACCCGGGTGCGCGAGGACGGGACGCCCCTGCTCGCGCGACTGCAGGCCGAGATCGCGCGCCGCGCCTGGCCCTGCTACCGCACGCACCTCTCGCGGAGCCCGACCGTCGAGGGCCTCAACTCGGGCGGCGGCCGCCCGCTGTCGATCCTCCACCACGCGCGCGGAACCGCCGCCCACGGGCAGATGCGCGACCTCGCCGAGGAGGTGCTGCGGGACCTCGGCCTCGGGCGGTCGGCCGGGTCCGAGCCGGCGGTGCTGTGGGGGCCGCGCCCGGGCGATGCCCTCGGCCCCGCGCTCCAGGGTCTGGCCCACGGCATCTTCGGAGCCCTGCGCCGGCGCTAGGCGCGCGATGGGACGGGAGGAGCGATGAAGACCTTCGGGATCCTCGTCGGCGGCGGTCCGGCCCCCGGCATCAACGGCGTGATCGGAGCCGCGACCACCGCCGCGGTGCGCGCTGGCGATCGCGTGATCGGCATCCACGACGGCTTCAAGTGGCTGATGGAGGGCGACGTGGACCACGCCCGCCCCCTCGACGAGGCGGCGGTGGCGGGCATCCACCTGCGCGGGGGATCGGTGCTCAACACCTCGCGGGCCAATCCGACCCGGAAGCGCGAGCACCTCGAGGCCTGCATCAAGGCCCTCGACCGCCTCGGGGTCGACCACCTGATCACCATCGGCGGGGACGACACCGCCAGCTCCGCCAGCCGGGTGGCCGAGGTCGCCGGGGGCCGCATCCGGGTGGTGCACGTGCCCAAGACCATCGATAACGACCTGCCGCTCCCGGAGGGCATCCCCACCTTCGGCTTCGAGACGGCCCGCGAGCACGCCACCGCGGTGGTGGAGCGCATCCTGGAGGACTGCCGCAGCACGAACCGCTGGTTCTTCATCGTGATGATGGGGCGCTCGGCGGGCCACCTGGCCCTGGGCGCCGGCAAGGCCGCGGGCGCGCCCATCGCGCTGATCCCCGAGGAGTTCCCGCGCCGGCCGATCGTGCTCGACGAGGTGGTGCGGACGCTGGAGGGCGCCATCGTCAAGCGCCTGGCCCGGGGCCGCCCGGACGGGGTGGCCGTCATCGCCGAGGGCGTGGCCGCCCACTTCGATGAGAACGACGCCCTGCTGGCCAACGTGCCCCGGGACGAGCACGGACACGTGCGCCTGGCCGAGGTGCCCATCGCCGCCGTGCTGCGCAAGGCCGTCGGCGACTCGCTCGGCCGCCGGGGCGTCAAGGTGGCCATCGGCGAGAAGGACGTGGGCTACGAGCTGCGCTGCGGCTACCCCACGGCCTTCGACCGCGACTACACCCGGGACCTGGGGGTGGGCGCCGTGCGCACCCTGCGCGCCGGGACCTCCAGCGCAATGATCACCCGGCAGCAGGGCCGCATCGTGCCCGTGCCCTTCGCCGAGATCACGGATCCCCGCACTGGGCGCTCGCGGACGCGCCAGGTCGACGTCGGCTCGGACTCCTACGCCGCGGCGCTGGCCCTCCAGGAGCGCATCAGCGCCGAGGACCTGGCGGACCCGAGCCGCCTGGCCGCCATCGCCGAGGCGGCCAGGCTCTCCCGCGAGGAGGCGCGCACCCGCTACGCGCCGCTCTAGCGCTGGTCTAGCCTCCCGCCCCATGCGGTTCGTGCGCCTGCCGGACGGCGTGCTGCCCGCGCCCGGCCGGCGCGAGCTGCCCGAGCCGCTGCCCCTGCGCCGCATGATCGGGCCCGGCGTGATCCTCGCGGGCCTCTCCATCGGCAGCGGCGAGCTGATGATCTGGCCGAAGCTGACCGCCGAGTGGGGCTTCGCCCTGTTCTGGGCCTGCTGGGTGGGCGTCAGCATCCAGTACTTCCTGAACATGGAGATCGAGCGCTACAGCCTGGCCACCGGCGAGAGCGCCGTGGTCGGCTTCGTGCGCCTGTGGCGGCCCTTCGGCCCGATCTTCTTCGCCTGCGCCACCCTGCCCTGGATCTGGCCCGGCTGGGCCACCGGCGCCGCCACGCTGCTCCACTGGGAGCTGGGCCTGCCGGTGACCGCCACCGCCTGCGCGGGGCTCGTGGCCTGCGGGCTCGTGCTCTCGCTCGGGCCGGTGG
>Ga0299906_10003256_pt1 | contig 13397 bp, 6 predicted proteins | sample RVTome_14_FD_200259 | JGI IMG/M metagenome (GOLD analysis project Ga0299906, IMG submission 200259) | Soil microbial communities from uranium-contaminated site in the Upper Colorado River Basin, Wyoming, United States - RVT145D125 (version 2) ...
AAGGACGGCCGGGATGAGGAGCTTCAGACGAGAGCGCATGGTCCTATTGTAGATTTTGGATTGGGGATTTTGAATGAGACGGTCTCCGCTTCGAACAATCCAAAATCCCCAATCCGCCGTCCAAAATCTACTATGCCTCCGCTTTCCGGGGCGGCAGCGATTGGAGGAAAAGCCAGATCGCCCGTATCTCGTCGTCGGTCATCTGGCCCAGTGCCGTCCACGGCATGTAGATTGGATTGATCTCGCGGCCGTCGGGCCTTTTCCCGGTACGCATGACCGTGAAAAAGTCGGCTTCGGACCATGCGCCAAGGCCGGTCTCGTCGGGCGTGAGGTTAGCGGCAAGAGGCCACTCCGGCGGTACACCCGGGATGGGTCCGCCCACGTACTCCTCCCCGTGACAACCAATGCACCCGACGGCGAGGTAGCGGCCGTATTCCACCGTGAGGCCCGGCATCGGCGCCTCCGGACGAGCCGCCACGTGATCGATGAGTTCGGCGGGCACGAGCGGAAGCTGACCCCCTACGAACAGCGCCCGCCCCAGGGGCCCGACGGATTGGGCAGGCTGCACGTTGTCGACGGGGGCTACCTGCTTGAGGTAAGCGACGAGCGCACCCAGGTCGCCGTCACTCAGATGGTAGAACTCTTGCGACGGCATATACAGCAGGGGCCGTCCGCCGGGCGCAATGCCGTGCCGGATAGCACGCACCCAGTCGAGGTCGTTGTATCGTGCACCGGCGCCGCCTTCGCCCGGTGTCAGGTTGACGGCGTAGAGGGTGGCGAGGTTGGGCTCATCGACGAGCACCTGGCCGCCGAAGTTGGCGCCGTGGCACTCGGCACAGCCGCGGGTGACGGCCAGGTGCGCCCCCTGGGCCAGCACGGCAGAATCGGGAGCCGGAATGGCGACCGGTGCCGGGTCTACCGCATAGACTTTGTTGAAGCTCGCATTGCTGGAGAAATGGATGACGCCGTAGGCGATGACGAGCAGCAAGACCGCGGCACCGAGCAAGATGCCGAGCCATTTCAATACCTTTCTCATGAGTGGGGTCTCCGAAACAGGGTGAGGGGATAAAGCAAACAACCGGACGGCTACCCAACATCAGCCGCCGGGGAAAAGACGGGCTTCCCAGAAAGCATCTATAAAATTAAGAAAACGGTTAAGTATTTCCAATCAGTCCTTCACCACGCCCGGCACCACGTCGGGTTCGCGGCCGAGCCACCAGAGGGCCTGCATGGAACGCTCGCTCGGGTAGACCTCGTCGAGCGTGTCGCCGTCGTAGAGGCGGCCGTTCTTCATCACGTACCGGATCGTGTTGGTGTTGCGGATGTCGTCGAGCGGGTTGGCGTCGAGCACGATGAGGTCGGCCAGCTTACCCGGCGCGAGGGAGCCGGCGTCCCCGCTGAGCCCGATGCCCTCGGCGCCAAGGATCGTCGCTACCCGCAGGGCCTCGTGCTCCGAGAGCCCGCCCGACTGCACAGCCCAAAGCTCCCAGTGATAGCCCAGGCCCTGAAGCTGACCGTGGCTGCCCACCCCGGCGCGACCGCCCGCCTTGACCAGATCGGCGACGAACCTGGCGTGGCCTTTGTAGGCCTGCCGGAGTTCGTGGAACCAGGGCCGCTGGAGCACCCGCTGGTCGACCTCCCGGTGCGGGGTGAACCGCTTGAGCTTGGCGTCGTCGTGGACGTCCTCGTGCGTGTAGAAAAAGTTCTCGGTCCAGGGACCCCCGTAGGTGACCAGGAGCGTCGGCGTGTACGTGGTGCCGACGGCTTTCAGCAGTTCGACGACGTCTTTGTAGAGCGGATAGATGGGGAAGTTGTGCTCGTGCCCCGGATAGCCGTCGATGAGTTGGGTCAGGTTGAGCTTGAGATCGAGCGCCCCTTCGGTCGTCGGCATGATGCGTTGTTCGCGGGCGGCATGGATGATCCACTGGCGCTGTTGCCGGTTGCCGGCGAGGTACATCTTGAGCGTCTGGGTGTCGTAGTATTCGCTGTAGCGCTTGAGAATGTTGCTGGCGTGTTCCTGATCGCGCACCTGTTCGCTCTGAAAGACGCCGGGGCCCGTCGAGTAGATACGCGGGCCGACGAGGTCGCCCGTCTCGACCAGGTCGGAGTAGGTGAGCACGTCGGTCGTGCCGGTCTGCGGGTCGCGCGTGGTGGTGACGCCGTAGGCGAGGTTGGCGAGATATTCCCACACCTGCGTCTTGTGGATCCCGAAAGGTGGCCGGAGGTGGGCGTGGGTGTCTACAAATCCGGGGATGATCGTCTTGCCCGATACGTCGATCACCTCGGCGCCGCCCGGCACCGTCACACGGCCGCGCGGGCCGACGGCCTCGATGCGATGGTTCCGCACAACCACGTCCCCATCCTCGATCACTTCATCCCCCTGCATCGTGATGACGCGGGCACCGCGCAACACCGCCACGGCTTCGGGCAGGTCGCGCCGGGCCTCGATCGCGATGCGCGTCTCCTCGGGCTGATACCCTTCGTCTTTCTTATCCTCCCCGTCGCCGGCGCCGTTGTCGTCGTCTCCCGCACCACCCCCTTCGCTTTCGGCCTTTCGGGCGGCCTTCACGCTGTCCTCGTGGGCCTGAGCGGCGTCGAGGTCATACACGAAATGCACGTTCCCGATGGACCAGTGGACCGTGCGCCCATCGCGGCCCCAGGCCGGAAACTGCCCGCCGACGGTGGTGAGCCGCTTCGCCGGGAACGCCGCCGACGCCGGGTTGGCGACCGAGACCGTGGGCGTCTCGCCGCCGACGTACGGCACGGTGACGACGTACAGGTCGTTGATGACCTGCGCGAGGGCCTGGTCGCCCTCGGGCGCCATCATCACCGTCGAGGCGTTGATCGGGTTCGTCGACCCCGGCAGCGTACCGCCTTTCACCTTGATGTGGGCCTTGCGGTCGGTACCGTCCCATCGTATCGACACGAGGCCGTCGCTGCCGCTGTAAGCATAGATGCGGTCCGGGTCCCGGGTGAAGTGCGGGTTGTTCAGGCCGTCGAACGGCGTGATGAACGTCGGCTCGCCCGCGGTGGCCGGGATCCAGACGAGGTCGTTGCCCGAACCGCCGACTTCTTCGACGAAGGCCTGGGCCGGGCTGCGCACGACCACGAGACGGGCGCCGTCGGGCGACCACGCCAGGTCGCGGTAGTAGGCCGGTGTCGGCGTCAGGCGCTGCACCTGTTCGCGCCCCGTCGTGTTCGCCTTGTAGACGGCTCCCCCCTCGGCCCCCCAGGTGACGAACGCCACCGACGCGCCGTCGGGCGACCAGGCCGGCTGGTGCTCGTTCACGTCGAGGTCCGTCAGGCGGCGCGGCGTGCCGTCCGGGTAGTCCATCAGGTAGAGCCGGTTGAGGGCGGTAAAGGCCAGCTGCTGTCCGTCGGGAGAGGGCACCGCATCGCGAATCTGCTGCGCGACGAAGGTCGGCGCGTCATCGACCGGATAGTCGAACGCCACCTCCGGCCCTACGCCGAGGTCGACGTCGACGATGAACGGAACCGGCAGGGCGTCGCCGCCCGCGATGGGGATTTTCCAGATCTTACCGCCGTAGGACGCGACGAGGTGCTGCGAGTCCGGCGTGAAGGCCATGCCGGGCAGCACGTCGCGCGTGGCGCGAGACTCCTGGTCGTCCCGTTGCACCGGATAGGCCAGCCAGCGTTCGTCGCCCGTGTTCAGGTCGCGCAGGCGCAGGCCCGTGTGGGCATCGTGCCGGGTGCCGTAGACGAGCCAGCGGCCGTCGGGAGAAAGGGTGGGGCGAAAGGCCGAGCCGTAGACGGCCGTCCGCGTGTGGCGCTCTCCGGTCTCGCGGTCGTAGACGGCGAGTTGATACTGCGGAAACTGGGCGTTGTATTGCCAGTTGCCGGAGCGCTGGGCATACCAGACGTAGCGCGCGTCGTCGCCGAAGGCAGCCCCCATCATCTTCAGCGTCTCCGGCTCTTTGACCAGTGCGGTGCCGCTGCCGCCGTCGACGTGGTAGAGCCAGAGCTTGCTCACGCCGAGCCCGCTGCTTTTCGAAGCCACGATGTAGTCCCCATCGGGCGTCCACTCGGGCGACTGGTAGAGGTCGGCTTTGCTCTGGGTAAGTTGGAGCGTGTCCGGGTCGGCGAAATCCAGCACCCAGAGGTTTTCGCTGCCGCTACGGTCGGATACGAAGACGATCTTCATGCCGTCCGGGCTGTAGCGCGGCTGGCTGTCGAAGGCCATGCCCTGCGTGATGCGCGTGGCTGTGCCGCCCGCGATGGGCAGGGTGTAGAGATCGCCGAGGAGTTCAAAGACGAGGGTCTGGCCGTCGGGGCTGACGTCGAGCGAGAGCCAGGAACCCTCGTCGGTGCGGAAGGAGACGGTACGGGCGGCTTCCAGGGGCAGGGGTTTGTCCTTCTTCTTGGCCTGCGTCGTGTCGGCCTTGGTCGAGTCGGCATCCTGGAGGGGCAGGGCGACGGCCTGCGTGGTCAGCGCAAAGGCAACCAGGGCGAGCCCCGCGAACCGGGGCAGGGTGCAGGAACGGGGCGAAAGAGCGAAGCGAAACGGCGCTTTCATGGCAATGACGTTCGGCAGGAAGGGAGCAGAGGGATCGACTGGGCGGCGGGGGCAGCGGGACGCCGAGAACCGTCCCGGCTGAATGCCAAGAGCATAGCCATTTCGCGCGATTAATGCTACGGCCGGCACCCGGAGCGGAGGAGGCTCCCCTCGGCGGCAAGCCCCCTTGATGCCGCTACGGGTGTAACGTTCCCGCTGGCGATCAGTATACGGTGCAACCTGATCCCTGTCTACTTCAGCTCGCTATCCGCTATCTTTGAACGACGCGTCCATCGTTCCCCACACACGCCATGCTGACCGACGAACTCTCAACCCCCTGCCTCCTCGTTGAACGCGCCCGGCTCGACGCCAACCTGGAACGGATGCAGGTCCAGGCTACCGCCAACCGCGCAGCGCTGCGCCCGCACACGAAGACGCACAAGACGGTCGCCATTGCCGGGCATCAGCGCGGGCTGGGGGCCCGGGGCCTCACCGCCGCCAAGGTGGGCGAGGCCGAGGTGTTCGTCGAAGCCGGCTTCGAGGACGTGCGCCTGGCGTATCCCGTCGTCGGGCGGGACAAACACGACCGGCTCGCGGCGCTGCTCGACCGGGCGCGCATCTCGTTCTGCGTGGACACCCTGGACGCCGCCCAGCGGGCCTCGGCGATCTACGCGGCCCGTGACCGGCAGGCCGAGGTGCTCGTCGAGGTCGACGTCGGATACGGGCGCTGCGGCCTGGCCTGGGACGATGCCGACCTCATCGACTTTGTCCGCCGGGTGGGGGCGCTGCCGGGGTTGAAGCTGGTGGGCATCCTGACGCACGCGGGGCACGCGTACAACGGCCCGCAGGAAGGCGAGACGAAGGAGGCCGCCCTGCGGCGTGTGATGGCCGAGGAACGCGACCGGATGCTGGAAGCCGCGGCCCGCCTGCACGCCGCCGGGGTGCCGGGCACCGCGCCGGACGTGTTCGAAATCAGCATCGGCTCTACGCCGTCGATGCGCTATTTCGAGAACCGCGAGCACCAGGGGTTCCGCATCACCGAGATCCGTCCCGGCAATTACGTCTTCAACGATGCGATCCAGGTGTCGCTCGGCGTGGCGACGGTCCACGAGTGCGCCCTGACCGTGCTGACGACCGTGATCAGCAAGCACCGCGACCGGGCCGGGCGCGAACGCCTCTTCCTCGACGCCGGCCGCAAAGTCTTCACGTCCGACGCCGGACGCCTCACCGAGGGCTACGGCCTCATCCTCTACAACCCGACCGATATGGTGATCCACCCCCATGCGCGCCTGACGGGGCTCTCGGAAGAACACGGGTGGGTGCAGGTACGCGGCGGCGCCACCTTCGGCGTCGGAGACAGCGTGCGCGTCGTGCCCAACCATGCCTGCGTGGCGGTCAACACGCAGGACCACCTGTACCTGGTCGACGGCGAGGAGGTGATCCACGAATGGACCGTCGATGCGCGGGGGCGGGTGCAGTAAGGGAGCTACATGGTTGTAGAGGATGCAGAAGCTATTCGGATTGGGATGCCAGGTTGCGAGCGATCTCGACTTGCACACGTACATAGCGTCTCCTATCATGATAACAGCTTCGGCCTCAACGAACCCTGCTCCACGGAGGCGGTATGTCCTTCCAATCTATCTTCATCGCGGTCTTCATCGGGGCCGCCCTCATCGTCGCGGCTTTTCTCCTCAACGCCCGGCGGCCCGCCATGGAGACGGCCCAGCCCACCCCGGCCTTCGTACGCGCCACCGGGAAATGCGCCACGTGCCACCGCCAGGAGACGGCGGCGATCGTAGCCGCGTTCGAGCAGAGCCGTCACGCGGCCCGGGGAGTCAACTGCCTCGACTGCCACAGCCCGCGCGAAAACCAGGACGAGTTCGCGCATCGCGGGTTTGTGCTGGCCCGGGAAGTGACGGCCCTCAACTGCGAACAATGCCATGCCACAGAGTATCGCCAGTTCCTGCGGAGCCGTCACGCAGCCCCGGCGTTTGCGGCCGTGCGGGGGCGTGCCGCCTTTACGGATGAACAGATTGCCGAGGCCGAGACGTACCATCCGGGCGCGGTAGACCGGGCCCCCAACGCCCTGGCACAGCTCGAAGGCGAACCCGCGATCGTGTCCGGCTGCGTCGGCTGTCATTCGGTGGGCCAGCCCAATGCCGACGGGTCGATAGGACGCTGCACGGCCTGCCATTCCCGGCACCTGGCGTCGATAGAACTGGCCCGGGAGCCGCAGACGTGCGGGCAATGCCACATGGGGCCGGATCACTCGCAGATCGAGATTTACAACGAGTCGAAGCACGGCGCCCTCTACAACGCACAGAGGCAGTCCTTCAACCTGGGAGCGGACCCGAAAGCCCTGACGGTGCACGACATGCCGGTCCCGACGTGTGCAACCTGTCATATGAGCGGCCTGGAAGGCGCGCGGGTAACCCACGACGTCACCGAACGCCTCTCGTACTGGCTCTTTGCCGAGGTCTCGGAGCAACGGCCTACGTATGCCCAGGGGCAGGCGCAGATGAAAGAGATCTGCATGAAATGCCACACCCAGCGCCACACCGACGCCTTTTACGCGCAGGCCGAAGCCGTGGTCGCTACGACGAACGTACGGGTGGCGGAGAGTATGCAACGCGTGGCTGCCCTGCGGGAGCGCGGCCTGTTGACACCGGCTCCGTTCGACGAGCCGATCGAGTTTGTAGCCTTCGACCTCTGGCACTACTACGGGCGGACCGCCAAACACGGCGCCTTCATGGGCGGCGCCGACTTCGTGCAGTGGCATGGCAACTACGAACTCTTGGCCAAAGACGTTGAGTTGCGCGCGATGGCCGACGAACTGATGCAAGACCATGGAGCCCGTTAAATTTTATCAGGACAGACCTTTTCTGCTCGAACTGTTCATCCTGTTCAACCTGGCCTTCCTTACGCTCGACGTCTCGCTGGCCCACGCGGCCAACGCGTTTCATCATCGGGGAGAATGGCTCCCGGTGTTCTTCTCGGCACTGGCAACGCTGGCCCTGGCTGCCGGGCTCCGGTCCACCCGGGGTCGGCTGGAAGGCCGCTACCTGCGCGTGGGCTCGGTCGTCGGCTGGGGTTCGATCCTGGTGGGCCTCCTCGGTCTGATATGGCATCTCCAGAGCCGTTTCTTCGTCGAAGTCACGCTGAAGAGCCTCGTGTATTCCGCGCCCTTTGCGGCGCCGCTGGCCTACACGGGTCTCGGGTTTCTGCTGCTGCTCAACCGCAACGTACCGACCGGGACGGTAGACTGGGGGCGTTGGGTGCTCTTCTTCGCCTGGGGCGGCTTCATCGGCAACTTTGCCCTTTCCCTCGGCGACCACGCGCAAAACGGCTTCTTCTACAAGGCAGAGTGGATCTCTGTAATCGGGAGCGCGCTCGCGGTGGGTTTTCTGGCCATTCCGGTGTTCGGCGAGGCCGCGCGTCCCTTCCTTCGGCTCTGCTTCGGCGTCGCCGCGCTGGAAGGGCTGGTCGGGCTCGTCGGCTTTTACCTGCACGTCGAGGCGAACGCCGTGCGGGCGGCGGGCGGCCTGGAGGATAGCTTTCTCTTCGGAGCCCCTATCTTCGCGCCGCTCTTGTTCCCCAACCTGGCCCTGCTGGCCGCTCTCGGCCTCTGGGACCTGCTCACGAAGCAGACGGCTGTGGCAGCCTGACGCCGATGAAGGTCTACAGGAGCCCATACCTCAAGGTGCAGAAGGGCACCCAGCGTAGGGACGGCCGGTGAGCCGTTAAGCATCCGCCGCAGGACGAACGGTATCGAGGCGCCGTACTACGATTTCGGGAGGAGGAGCCCTCCGTCCGCTGAACGGACGTCATGGACCCGCAGGCGGGCCTCCGCCTCCAGGGCGGCCGGTCGATAACCGTCACCGCCCGCAGGCAGGTGCACAGGATCCACCCCGGGAGGAACCGAGCCGTCATCGCCCATGTGCCGGCGGAACCGCAGCAGGCGGCGCCCGCGCCCACCGCCTCGGCCCTGGGTATTCAGCTTTCGGCGCGCCTTACTTCTCCGGCTTGCGCTATTCCTTCCCATATGAGGATCCCATCCATGTTAATCCGGCCACCGATGCCTCTAGTACCGGCCTTCCGCAATCGTTCTAAAGCCGAAGAGGCGATAGGGGCCTACCTGTTCAGGAAACGATACCCACGTTAAACCGGAGTAAATCCAGGATTAGCAAAGTTTTACGAAGCCGAACGGGAGCGAAACAGAAAAGCCCCGACGCTGGCGCCGAGGCTTTTCGTAGAGGGCTTTCCGGTTCCTTGCCCCGAAGAGCGAGGCCGTCAGACCGATGTTATTTTATCAGGGAGAGGGCCTTTGTATAGGTGTGGCGGCCCGCCCGCAGCTGATAGATGTAGACCCCGCTCGGCATGCCGGACGCATTCCATTGCACCTGATGGTTGCCGGCCGGGAGCGTTTCGGATAGCAAGGTGGCTACCTCTTTACCCAGCATGTCGTACACCTTCACCGTCACGTTCATGCTTTCCGGCACGTCGAAGGCGATCGTCGTCTCCGGGTTGAACGGGTTGGGGTAGTTCTGGTGAAGCGCGATGCCTTCCGGCACCTCTTCGGCTTCCGCCTCGTTCGCCGTGGGCGTAGAAGTACCACTCGTCCTGAAGCGGTACATGATCGACCAGGGGCTTCCGCCGAGGTTGCTGAGCGCCTGCACCTGCCACAGGTACTGGGTGCCGGGCTGCAAGGTCTGAACCCGCAGGCTCGACCCCGTCAATCCCGTGGAGTCGACCATCACTTCCTCGATGCCGCCTGACGCGCTAAGCCGCATGACCTGTATCCGATAGGACGTGGCGAAAGGCGCAATCTGCCAGGTGAATGTACTCGGTATCTGTACATCGACGGCATCATGGGCGGGCAGCATGGGCCGAGGCGCCAGCAGGGCAGACGCCGTCCCCGTCGTGAAGTACTGGGCGTTAGACCAGGTACCCTCACCCAGATGGTTACCGGACTGTACGCGCCAGTAGTACGTCGTCTGCTCGTCGAGTTCTTCGACCTCGTAGGTGTTGCTGGTCAGGTCTCCCTCGTCCACCACCATCTTCGAAAAGTCGTCCCGCTCCGCCACCTGGAGACGATAGGCGCTGGCGCCACTGGCGGAGGCCCACACGAGCAAGACACTGGGCGATACGCCGACCGAGGCGTTGGAGGGCTCAACCAGCGGGGGTGCGGCAAGGCCTCGTCCTTCGTTCGTGGTATTGAACTGCCACGTCGAGGACCACTGGCTCGTGCCGGCCGCGTTTCTGGCCCGTACGCGCCAGAAATACCGTCTGCCGTACTGGAGCCCCGAAGCCTGGAAAGAAGCCTCCGTCAGGTTCTTCTCGTTAACGATAAGCGTGGAGAACTTCCGCGATGTGGATACTTGCAGCTGGAAATTCGTCGTGTTGGGCACGTCGATCCAGCGGAAGGTAGGCGTCACCGAGATCCCGTCGACGCCGTGGGCCGGCTCCAGGAGACGCGGCGTATTCGGCGGCAACTGCGGGCTGCCCTGGGTGGCGAAGGCCCAGATCGAGGACCACGACCCGACGCCGCCGGCGTTACTGGCACTCACCCGCCAGAAGTACTGCCTGTCGTTTTGCAGCCCGGGGACCTGCCGCGCCGTGTTCGTCAGACCACTCTGGTTGAAAACCATGTTGCCGAAACCGGCGTCGGTAGCCACCTGCAGGCGGTAACTGTCGGCACCCTGCACGGCATTCCATACCAGGGTCGGGTTCACCGAGACGTTCGCCGCCCCGTTCGCCGGGCTTGCCAGCGTCGGCGCAGGCGGCACAACGACCGGAGCGTTCTCTGTTTTAAACCGGAACGTGAACGACCATTCGCTGCTGCCCGTGGCGTTGCTGGCCCGTACGCGCCAGAAATACTTCGTCCCGTACTCCAATCCGGAGGCGTCGAACGAACTGCTCGTCAGGTTGGGCTCGTCGAGGGCACGCTGGGAGAAATAGCGCGAGGTAGACACTTGCACGTGATAGTGGGTCGCATGGTTCGCCGCCTGCCACACCAGGGTAGGATTAGCCGAAACGCCCATGGCACCATGGGCCGGTTCGAGCAGGTGCGGCTTCTCGGGCAACGGAGCCTGTGCCTGCTCCGTGGTAAAGCGCCAGGTTGGCGACCAGAGTCCCGCCCCGCCGAGGTTGGTGCCGCGCACGCGCCAGAAATACTCCGTCGCATGAACCAGCCCTGTCACCATCTCCGTCGTGCTCGTCAGGCTACCGTCATTAACAACCAGGTTGGCGAAATTCTGGTCGAGGGCTACCTGCAAGCGGTAGGTATCCGCCCCGGAAGCCGTCTGCCACGTCAGCGCCACCTCGGTCTCGATGTTGCCGGCTCCGTTGGAAGGGCTTGCCAGCACCGGCGCCGGAGGCGGCACCACGGGCGCTTGTTCGGTCGTGTAATCCCACACCGCCGACCAGCCGCTGCTGCCTGACGAGTTGCTGGCCTTCACACGCCACAAATACTGCGTCGAATGGCTCAGGCCCGCCAGCGCGTAGGACAACTCGGTCACGGCATTGTCATTCACCATGGGCGTGTTGAAGCCCGGATCGGTGCCCAGCGTCATCTGCAGATGGTACGTGACGGCGCCCTGCGCTACGTTCCACGTCAGCGTCGGGTTGATCGAAACACCCGCAGCGCCGTCGGAGGGGCTTGCCAGCACCGGCGCCGGAGGCGGCACTACAGGCGCTTGTTCGGTTGTGAAGCGCGATACCGACGACCAGGGGCCGGCTCCGCCTTCGTTGTTGCCGCGCACACGCCAGAAGTACGAGGCCACATAATTCAGCCCGGAGATCGCATGCGTCACAGCCGCCAGCGCGGCCTCATCGACGAAGACGTTGTTGAAGTTGACATCCGTAGCCACTTGCAGGTGATAGCTGTCGGCGCCCTGCGCTACGTTCCACGTCAGCGTCGGGTTGATCGAAACCCCCGTAGCCCCGTTGGAGGGGCTCGCCAGCACCGGCGCCGGAGGCGGCGTCGTGGGCGCTCCTTCGGTCGTAAAGTTCGATACAGCCGACCAGCCGCTGGCCCCTGCCGCGTTGCTGGCCTTCAGGCGCCAGAAATAGCGCGTATTATGAGCCAGCCCGGCAACCGCATGCGTCGTGCCCGTCAGGGTGGTTTCATTGACGACGCGGTTGTTGAAGTTGACGTCGGTGGCTACCTGCAGGTGGTAGCTGGCGGCACCCTGTACCGCGTTCCACGTCAGCGTCGGGCTGATCGAAACCCCCGTAGCCCCGTTGGAGGGGCTTGCCAGCACGGGGTCTGCGGGCCTGGGCAAGACGCTCAGGTCTTGCACGACCAGCATAGCATCATGGTTATACACCGGGTTGGACTGGGAGAAACTTACCCAGACCGATCCGGCGCCGTATTCGGTGCCGGAGGCGCTGTCCCAGACCCGAAACGCCAACGACTCGTTCGGCCTGAGCCCGTCGCGCACCGACGTCAGGTCGTTGTCGCCCCAGACCGTGATGTAGCTGTGGCTACCCTGCCAGACGAGCACCCCCACACACAGGTTGGGGTACTGGGCATCGGAGGAGAAGACGGCGATTTCGCTGCCGTTGGGCAGGGGTGTGCCGTTGACGTCCGGGGAGCTGGCGGTGGGCATCAGGACGGTGGCGTTGAAGACGTTGCCCGTGCCGTCGAGACAGGAGGTGAAATGTGCGGGTAGGCTGGCAAGCAACACCGTGGTTGCTTCGGCTTGCCCTGTAACTTCTCTGTGCGATTGCGGGTAGGTCAATGGAACAAGTTGTGTCGTGCTGATGAGCAGCACGCACAAAAAAACGACAAACCGCAGCATAAGGGTGGGGGCTACTGGGAGACGGGTGTTGCTGAAACTAGTACCATGCTGGTCACCGCCCAACGGGAACAGGCAACCAAAGTGAAACGACACGGTAACTATGTTGCAACGATGCCCTCTAGAACGCCATATTGACGTTTTTTACCAGGCACCCTTTGCTGCTACGCGATACGCATCCTCCGCTAAAAAATGGCGCTCAGGCCCAGGCTGGCTTCTATCCCATCCAGGTCTCCGAAGGAATACCGTACAAAGAGCGGTACCGTTATGGCGGGGCTGAGCGAAATTTCCGGAGCCAACCCTGCGGCGTAGACCGTCAGGGGCTCAAGATCCAACGTCTCCTCGTACCGGGTGCCCTCGACATGGATCGTCGTGCGGAGGGATGCCGTCAGGCGCACGCCGTAGGAGCCGGAGAGTCTTGCATAGCCCGGGAAAGCGCGTACTTCCTCGGGGCCCAACGCACCGCTGACAAACGCTTGGTTTACCCCGACGTCCCGGTAACGCACGGCCACGCCCACGGTGTGCCTCCCCAGGTATTGTTGAAGCTGTGCCTGTACCATTACCCGGCGGCCGGCTTCATAGACGGTGGTTTCTCCTATCTGGTCGGCCTCATAGCGCGTATAGAGGGCGTCCGCCGAGAACGCCAGGGTGGGGCTCGCCTGCCACTCCGCGCCGGCTGTGAACAGGAGTTCGTTCCCCCAGTCGTAAGCGTCGAGCAAGCCGTCAACCGGCTCAAACGATCCTCGTAGGTGGAAGGTGAAGCCGATCCCGAGGGCCAGCGTCTCGGTGATGGGGAGCACCCCGGCCAGGCCCGGTGCGATACTGCTCCCCTGGCTGAAATGAGGTACGAGAAAATTGTACTGGCTCTGGCCCATTTGATACGTCGTCTCGTAGGCGGGGGTGGAGAGTCGGCTCTTTCCGGTCGGCACGTTCAGGCCGAGGTTCGCCCGTAGTTGAACGGTTTTGAGCCGGAGGAGATACTCGAAAGCAACCTGCAGGTCCGTCAACCCGCTGACTTGTTCAAAGCCGTCGCCTTCGGCCGAAGCCTGGCTCAGCCCTACGAGGACGTTTAGATGCGGCAACGG
>Ga0299906_10003257_pt1 | contig 13394 bp, 10 predicted proteins | sample RVTome_14_FD_200259 | JGI IMG/M metagenome (GOLD analysis project Ga0299906, IMG submission 200259) | Soil microbial communities from uranium-contaminated site in the Upper Colorado River Basin, Wyoming, United States - RVT145D125 (version 2) ...
CGCGCCACGTGGGCTCGCCCCAGGCCGCCTTCTCCGTGGTCTCGGGCAGCGCCAGACAGATCGCGCGCAGGCGATCGACCGGCGTGCGCGCGCGCCGCCGGCCCTCGCCGCGGGATGTCGCCGCCTTCCTGCGCGGGCGGCCGGGCATGACGCTCAGGGCGTATCGCGGACGGGCGTCGACATCATCGGATGGCCCGACCAATAGCCGCCCGGCGGCCGGGTGTCAAGCGGACCGCGCAACAGCCGGCCGCGCACGTGACGCGCTGGCCGGAGCGGGCCCGCCGCGCTATTCTCGATGCTCCATGGATGCGGGGCAGGTTCGTCGATGGATCGCCGGCTTCGAGGCGGCCACCGAGGCCGATCGCCGGGCTCGGCGCGGCCGGCGCGCCGATCCAGCGTGGTCGATCCGCCTCTCCCTGTCCATGATCCACGCGGCGCACCACGGGTCGGGAGGTCGATCCCTGCGTGATCCCCTTCGGGACGCCGACGCGGAGCGCGTGCGCGCGGTGTGGGCGCGGCTCCGGCAGCGTCTCGGCCGGTGAGCGAGCCGCGGCCGCCGGAGTTCCTGGACGCGCTCCGGGCCCTCTGCGAGGGACTGCAGGCCCTGGGCGTTCCCTGGATGATCATCGGCGGGGTCGCCGTCATCGCCCACGGCGTTCCCCGGTACACGGCGGACGTCGACGCCACCGTCTCCATGCCCGGTGAATCGCTCGAACGGGTCTTCGAGATCCTTGGCCGCCGGCGGATCGGACCGCGCATCGACGACGCCCTGGCGTTCGCCCGCGAACGGCAGGTCGTGCTGCTCCGCCACGAACCGTCCGGGGTCGACCTGGACGTCAGCCTCGCCTGGCTTCCGTTCGAGGTCGAGGCCATCCGCCGGAGCGAGAGCCGCGACTACGCCGGGGTGACCATCCGCATCCCGCGCCCGGACGATCTCGTGATCTACAAGCTCGTGGCAGCCCGGCCGCGCGACTACGAGGACGTCGAGCGCTTGCTCCTGCTCCACGGCCCGTCGCTGGATCTCCGTCACATCACCGCCACCGTGCGCGAGTTCGCCGACGCGCTCGAGGACGCCGGGCGCATCGACGCCCTGGAGCGGCTGCTGAAGAAGACCGGCCTCAGCCGCTGACCGCGCGGCGGATCACCGTGAACCCCGTATAGCCCCGGGCGGCCACCTCGTCGCACGTCTGCCGGTAGGCGCCGACCCCGCCGACGTAGGGCATGAAGATGCGCGGCTTGCCGGGGACGTTGGCCCCCATGTACCAGGAGTTGGCCAGCGGATAGAGCGTGGCGCGGCCCACCTCGTTGACGTGCGCGACCCAGGCGTCCTCCGCGTCGACGGTGGCCTCGATGCCGTCGAGCCGGCGCTCGCGCAGGGACGCGATGCAGTCGGCGATCCAGTCGACGTGCTGCTCGATGGAGACGATCATGTTGCTGAGCACGGAGGGGCTGCCGGGGCCGGTGATGGTGAAGAGGTTCGGAAAGCCGGCGACGGCGAGGCCGAGGTACGTCCGGGGGCCCGCCGCCCACTTCTGCCGGAGGGCCTGGCCGCCCCGGCCGCGGATGTCGATGCCGAGCAGCGCGCCCGTCATGGCGTCGAAGCCGGTGGCGAACACGAGGCTGTCGAGCGCGTACGCCGCGTCCCGCGTCCGCAGGCCGCCCGGGGTGATCGCCTCGATCGGCGCCGGCCGGATGTCGATCAGGGTCACGTTGTCGCGATTGAACGTCTCGTAGTACTCCGTGTCGACGCAGAGCCGCTTGGTGCCCAGGGGATGGTCCCGCGGCACCAAGCGGTCGGCGACCGCCGGGTCGCGCACGGTCGCCCGGATCTTGGCCCGGAAGAACTCGGCGGCCGTGTCATTCGCGTCCTCGCTGGTCAGCAGGTCCGCGAACGTCGCGTTGAAGCCGAGGCCGCCGCGGCGCCAGCGGGCCTCGTACTCGCGCTGCCGCTCGCCGGCGGACACCGCCAGGGCCGACTGCTCATTGCGCTCCACGACGAAGCCGATGCGCGACTCCCGGGCCTGGCGCCGGTGCTCGGCATAGTTCGCCTTCCACCGCCGCTCGTGCTCGGGGTCGAGCGGGGCATTGCGGGCGGGGATGCTGAAGTTCGGAGTCCGCTGGAAGACGAACAGGTGGGCCGCCTGCCCGGCGATGATCGGGATGGACTGGATGGCCGAGGAGCCCGTGCCGATGACGCCGACGCGCTGGCCGGTGAAGTCGACGCCCTCGTGCGGCCAGCTCCCGGTGTGGTACCACCGGCCCTGGAACGTCTCGAGGCCCTCGAGGTCCGGCACCTGGGCGGTGGACAGGCAACCCGTCGCCATGATGCAGAACCGCGCCGACACGCGGTCGCCGCGGTCCGTCTGGATGGCCCAGCGGTTCGTCGTCTCGTCGAAGACGGCCGCCGTCACGCGCGTCGCGAGCTGGACGTCCCGGCGCAGGTCGAAGCGGTCGGCGACGTGCTCGATGTACCTCAGGATCTCCGGCTGGGAGGCGTACCGCTCGGTCCACGTCCATTCCTGCTGCAGCGCGTCCGAGAACGAGTAGGAGTAATCCAGGCTCTCGACGTCGCAGCGCGCGCCCGGGTAGCGGTTCCAGTACCAGGTGCCGCCCACGCCGTCGCCCGCCTCGTAGACCAGCGCCGACAGCCCGAGCCCGCGCAGCCGGTGGAGCATGTACAGCCCCGCAAACCCGGCCCCGACGACGACCGCGTCGACGTCGCGCGCCGGCCGGGACCGCGTCACCGCCATCGCCGAGGGCGCCGCCTAGCGCGCCGCCGGTGCGGGCGGGGCGACGGAGACGCCCTGGACGGCGTTCCGCGCGATCGCCCCGGCCACCAGGCCCGACGCCTTGACCTCCTCGACGAACGCGCCGAGGTACTTCGCGGCGGCCGCGCGGGCCGTCGGCGTGCCGATGGCCTGCTGGACGGCGGTGAACTGCCCCTCCAGCAGCCGCGCGCCCGGCAGCTTCTGGACGTCCGCCAGCAGCCTCGGCGTCAGCCCGGACAGCGCCTCGAGCTCGTCGGCGACGAACGCCTGGAACGAGGCGTCGATGCCCTGCGTTTTCACGAGCCGGGCGTGCCGGATGCTGCGGCTCAGGTAGAGCTCGTACGCGCTCTTCTCCGCCACGGCGATGCGGACGCCCTCCCGGTCGACGTCGGCGATCGAGCGGATCGGCGAGCCGGCCGGGACGAGATAGGTCGCCGGGATCTCGAGGTAGGCCGCGGTGAACGCGATCTCACCCGCGCGCTGCGGCTCGGCCCCGAGGAACGCGACGTCCCAGGCGCCGGTCCGCACGGCGTCGGCCAGCTTGCCGGCGGTGTCGTACTTCGAGAACTGCACCGGCACGTCGAGCCGCCGGCCGAGCTCCCGGGCCAGATCGGCGGCGACCCCGCGGGGGTCGAGTGCCGACGATCCCGGCGTGACGAGCAGGAAGTTGCCATGATTGAGGCCGACCCGGAGCGTTCCGGTCGGAGCCAGCTCGGCGCGTGCGGCCGGAGCGATGTCGTTCGCCATGGCCGCCCACGTTAGCACGGATTCCGGGTATGCTCCGGGCTGGGAGCCGCCATGACCGTCACGCCTGCGCCTCGCCCGCCCCGGCCATCCAGCCTCGAGATCGACCTCGATGCCGCCGCCGCGAACGTCGGGGCCGTGCGCCGGCTCGTGGGCGCGGAACGGAAGATCTTCGCCGTGGTCAAGGCCGACGGCTACGGCCACGGCGCCGCCGAGCTGGGCGCCGTCTTCCTCGAGCACGGCGCCGATGCGCTGGCCGTCGCCGACCTCGCCGAGGGGATCCGTCTGCGCCGGCGCAGGATCACCGCGCCCATCCTGGTCTACCCGAACTCGCTGCCCGAGGCCGCGCCCGACGCCATCGCCCACGCCCTCGTCCCGACGCTCGTCGATCTCGACGGCGCCCGTGCGTACTCGGAGGCGGCCACGGGATCGTGCGACGTCTTCGTCAAGATCGACGTCGGGCTCCAGCGGCTGGGCGTGCCGGCCGAGCACGCGGTGAAGACCATCGCGGCCATGCTGGAGCTGCCTCGCCTGCGCCTGGCCGGGCTCTGCGCCCACCCGCACGCGCCCGTCGGTGCCGACCCGGCCTACGCCGAGTGGCAGCGCGGGCGGTTCACGGCGGTGGTGGACGAGCTGGAGGCGCGGGGCGTGCCGGTGCCCATCCGGTTGCTCGCCGCCTCGCCGTACGTGCTGCGATTCCCGGACACGTATCTCAACGCGGTCGATCCCGGGCGACTGCTCTACGGGATCACCTTCCCCGGGGAAACGTCGCCCGTCCCGTTGCAACCGGCGCTGCGGGCCCTCAGCTCGCGGGTCATCGCGCTCCAGGAGGTCATGCCGCGCGAGCGCTTCGCCGCGCTGGCGCCGTTCCCCGTGACGGCGCCCATGCGGCTCGGCGTGATCCCGATCGGCTCGGCCGACGGGCTCGCCTGGCTCCACGCCGGGCGCGTGCTCGTCCACGGGCGCGCCGTCCCCATCGTGGCGGGTCCCTCGCTCGAGCACACGCGGATCGACCTGACATCGGTGCCGGACGCTCGTGTCGGCGACGAGGTCGTGATCATCGGCCGCCAGGGCGAGGCCGAGATCACCGTCGCCGAGGTGGCCGAGCGGCATGGCCTGAGCCTCCACCACGTGGCCACCACCGTCGGGCCACGCGTGGCCCGCGTCTACCTGTCAGGCGGCATGGCCGTCGAGACCGTCACACCCGCCGGTGAACCCTGAACGCGGGAGAGAACACGATGGCAGCCAGCGACTTCTGCGAAGGGACCGGCCGCGGAGCGGCTGGTCTCGCGTTCGTCCCCTGCGGCCTGTCGAGCGCGACGCCCGGGCACGCGCACGCGCCGGCGGGTGCGCCGGCGCGCCGCCGCGAGGTCGTCGTGGGCGGCCGGCGGGTGAGGACCGTCGACATCCACGCGCACTGCGGGGTGCCGGAGGCGATGGCGCTGATGGGCCTGACGCCGGCCCCGGCCCTGCTCATGGCCGACGTGTCGGTCCGGCTCCGCGCCATGGACGCGCAGGGGATCGACGTCGAGGCCCTGAGCATCAATCCCTACTGGTACGCCGCCGACCGGGACGTCGCGGCCGAGATCATCCGGATCCAGAACGAGAAGCTCGCCGAGGCCTGCGCGGCGAACCCCGAACGCTTCGTCGCCTTCGCCACGGTGGCGCTGCAGCACCCCGACCTGGCCGTCCGTCAGCTGGAGGAGGGCGTCAACAAGTTCGGGCTCCGCGGGGCCGCCGTCGGCGGCAGCGTCAACGGCGACGAGCTGGCCGATGCCAGGTTCCACCCGTTCTGGGCCAAGGCCGAGCAGCTCGGCGTGCTGATCTTCATCCACCCGCAGGGCACGGCCGAGCTGGAGCGCACCACCCGGCTGCAGGGCAACGGCGTGCTCACCAACACCATCGGCAATCCGCTGGAGACCACGATTGCGCTCTCGCACCTCATCTTCGAGGGCACGCTCGACCGGTTCCCCGGGCTGAAGATCTGCGCCGCCCACGGCGGCGGGTACCTGCCCTCCTACGCGGCGCGCTCCGACGCGATCCTGACGACCTTTCCCGAGCGCTGCCCGGGAACGCTGAAGAAGAAGCCGACGGAGTACCTCCGGCAGCTCTATTTCGATTCCATCGTCTTCACCCCGGAGGCCCTGCGCCACCTGGCCGCCGAGACCGGGCCGGGCCGGATCGTCATGGGCACCGATTACCCCTATCCGTGGACGAGCACTTCCGTGGACCACATCCTCGCCACGCCGGGCCTCAGCGACGAGGAGCGCGTTGCGATGCTGGGCGGAACCGCCGCGACGCTGCTCGGGATCGCGTGAGGGCCGGCCGGTGAGCAGGCGGCCGATCAGCCTGAATTCCCGAGCTGAGGGAGCGCCGGCTCCCGCCCCGCCTGCCACATGGTGGCGCGCCACTTGATCCCGATGAGGAGGGTGACGAGCAGGCCGACCGCGGCGGCGGCGGTGATCGTCAGCGGATAGCCGATCCGCTCGATGAGCACGCCGGAGAGCATCAACCCCAGGGGCAGGCCGTAGACGGCGAGCATCCGCACGCCCATGACGCGGCCGCGGAACCTGGCGCCGGCGGCGGCGAGCAGCGCGCCGGTCATCGCGATCATCGCCACGTTCTGGACGAACCCGGCCACCAGGAGCGTGACCAGCCCCATCCCCAGGCTCGACACGTGGCCGAACCCGAGCAACACCGCGTACCAGAGGGCGGTGCAGACCAGCGTGGGGCGCTCGGGACGGCGTGGTCCTCCCGTCACGACGGTGGCGATCGAGGCCAGCAGGCCGCCGAGCGAGAAGCTGGCGACCAGCAACCCGAGACCCGTGGCGTCCACCTGATAGACCCGCTGGGCCGCGTAGGGCAGGAGGCCGCCCGATGCCGGATAGGCGGTCAGGTTGATCACGAACGCCAGCAGCATCATGGCGAGCAGCGCCGGCGTCGTCCAGATGCGGACGAGCCCGTCCGTGAGATCCCGCCAGCGCGAGGGACCCGGCAGGGACGCTCCGCGCGGCGACCCGCCCGGGTCGGGCCCGGCGGGCTGCCGCGACACCCCGAACGTCAGCGCGAGGCTGGCGAGGTAGAAGGTGGTGACGACGACGTAGGTGTAGCCGAGGCCGAGGACGGTCGAGAGCCCGGCGCCGGCGAGCGCCCCCGCCACCCGCGCGGAGTCCATGGTGGCCCGCGACATGCCGAGGGCGCCCATCAGGTGGGCCGCCGGGATCGTCGCGCCGATGAGCGTGTTGCGCATCACCAGGTCGTTGGGGCGCACGAGGCCGGCCAGCGTCGCGACCACCAGCACCCACGCCGGCGTCAGCCATCCGGTCAGGGCCAGGAGCATGAGGAGCGAGGCCAGGCCGGCGTAGATTCCCCGCATCACGCACAGCATGACCCGCCCGCCCAGCCGGTCGCCCAGCACCCCGAACATCGGCGCCGCCAGCGTGCCGAGGAACTGCAGCGAGCCGAAGGCGGTGAGCCACAGCACCGAGCCGGTGTTGACCATCACGTACCAGCCGAGGACGAGCGTCTCCATCTCGAAGGCCCACGACGTGAGGAGGTCGGCGGCGAACTGGAAGCGGAAGCTCCGGACGCGGAAGGCGGCGAGGATCAACGGGATCGGACTCTACCACGAGCGGGCGGTCTGATCGCCGTCACCGGCGCCTTGACAATGGCGCGCGACACGTCAACAGTGTCGCCCCATGAGACCCTGTCGACCCGTGCGCCGCCGGCGGCGGCCATGACACCGATGCCCGCGATCGACGTCGATCTGTACAGCGACACCGTCACGCGTCCCTCCCGCGACATGCGCCGATTCATGTGCGAGGCCGAGGTGGGCGACGAGCAGAAGTTCGAGGATCCCACCGTCAATCTGCTCCAGGAGATGGTGGCCGAGCTGCTCGGCAAGGAGGCTGCGCTCTTCCTGCCCTCCGGCACGATGTGCAACGAGATCGCGCTGCGCGTGCACTGCCGGCCCGGTGACGAGATGCTCGCCCATCGCACCGCGCACCCGATCCACTTCGAGGGCGGCGGCCCGGCGGCGCTCGCCGGCGTGAACGTGAGCGCGCTCGAGGGCCCGCGCGGACAGTACGACGCCGACGCCGTGGCGGCGGCGATCCGTCCCGACAGCCGGTACATGCCGCGCAGCCGCCTGCTCTGGGTCGAGCAGACGAGCAACCTCGGCGGCGGGTCGGTCTGGCCCCTCGCCCGCATCACGGCCGTGACCGACCTCGCGCGCCGGCACGGCCTGCGCACGCACCTGGACGGCGCGCGCCTGCTGAACGCGGCGGTGGCCGCCGGCGTCGCCGCGCGCGACTACGCCGGGCCGTTCGACTCGGCCTGGATCGACTTCACCAAGGGCCTGGGCGCTCCGGTCGGTGCGGCGCTGGCCGGCTCGCGCGACTTCATCACGGACGCCTGGCGGCTCAAGCAGCAGATGGGCGGGGCGATGCGCCAGGCCGGGATCATCGCGGCCGGGGGCGTCTTCGCGCTGCGCCATCACGTCAAGCGCCTTGCCGAGGACCATGCCAACGCCCGCCGGCTCGCCGAGGGGCTGTCCGCGCTGCCCGGGGTCGTGCTCGATCCCGGTACCGTCGAGACCAACATCGTGATCTTCGAGGTGCGCGGCGCGCTGGACGCCGAGGCCGTGGTGGCGGGGCTGCTGGCGCGCGGCGTCCGCATGGGGGTCATGGGCCCTCGCAGCATCCGCGCGGTCACCCACCTCGACGTCGACGCCCCGCAGGTCGAGCGCGCCCTGGCCGCGGCCCGCGCCGTCCTCGGCGGCTGAATCCCTCCGCGGCCGGGGGCCATCCCACTGACAACAGGTGCTCGCTGTCAGGGCGCCTGCTAGACTTGGACTCCATGCAGGCACAGGGCAAGGTGCTCATGACGATTTCCGGCCCGGCCGCGGTGTCGGGCGACCCCGGCGGGTTTCCGTTCAGGACGGAGTTCAGCCTCCGTCCGCTGATCGATTTCTGGACGCGGGCGAAGGACGACCGGTCGCCGGCCAAGGCCGGGATCGCGCGGATGATCAGCGAGCAGATCGAGCAGGCCCCGGAGCTCGCCGGCCCCATCACCGACCTGGCCGTCCTCGAGCGCCACCGCGACCTGGTGGACGTCCTCATGAGCGCGGAGTTTCCGCCCGCGCTCTGGGAGCAGGCCTACGGAGCCGCCATGATGCCGTTCCATCTCCGCGGCGTCTACGCGACACCCTCGATGCGCCGCGAGCTGATGCTCGACGACGGCCGGTTCAGGGGCCACTTCAACCTCGACGCCACGTTCGTGGACACGCTGCGGCGGGCGCACGCGTATGGGCTCGTGCTCCAGCGCCTCTACGGTCTGGGCATCGAGCTGGACTACCCGGCCATCCTCACCGTCGCCGACCCCGACACGGGGCTGGACCGGCACTTCCGCCTGCTCTTCGACGGGCAGTTCGTCGAGGCCGAGGCGGTCGGCACGCTGCCCCCGCTGCCGGACGACGTGCGCGAGCGCCTGCGGGCGAACCTGCTGGACGGGGGGTATCTCGAGAAGGTCCTGCCGCCCGAGCGCTTCCTGCTGCGCGGCGTGAGCTTCCTGAAGGCGATCGAGGTGACCGACCAGGAAGTGCTCTCCGCGCTCAAGCGGGATCTCATCGACCGCGAGTCGATCGTGTCCCAGGCCCGCTTCGCCGGACTTCAAGACAGGCTGCGCACGCTGTTCCGCCGGCCGGAGCTGCGGCTCAGCCTGGCGGCGCTGGACGGCGAGCGCGTGCTCATCCTGAACTCCGGCGCCCGGATCGAGCACGCGTGCATCTTCGCCGACTCCGTGCATCACCGGATGACGGAGTTCGCCGGCACCGTCTACGACCGTGCGGTGCAGTCCGGGCGGCCGCTGCTCGTGGACGACCTCGCCGCGCTCGAGGGGCGGACGTGCATCGAGGACCAGATGGTCGCCGGCGGCATGCGCACGCTCGTGGTCGCGCCGCTGCACTACCAGGGCCGCATCATCGGCACGCTGGACCTGGACTCGCCGCGGCCGGGGGACCTCGACGCCTCCCACCTGCCCAAGCTGCACGAGGTGCTGCCGCTGTTCGCCATGGCCGTCCAGCGGAGCATGGAGGAGCTGAACGCGCGCATCCAGACCCAGATCAAGGAGCGCTTCACCGCCATCCACCCGGTCGTGGAGTGGCGCTTCCGCAAGGCCGTGCTCGACGGGCTGGAGGGCGCGGGCGACCCGGCGGCCGCCGAGCTGGAGCCCATCGTCTTCGAGAACGTGCATCCGCTCTACGCGCTGTCGGACATCCGCGGGTCGTCCACGCAGCGCGCGCGGGCCATCCAGGCCGACCTGCTCACCCACCTGGAGCTGGCCCGGGGGGTGGTGGAGGCCGCCTACCAGGCGCGCCGCCTGCCCGCCCTCGACCAGCTGCGCTACCGGCTCGAGCAGCACGCCGAGCAGATCGGCGACCATCTCGCCGCCGGCGACGAGGTCGGCATCGTGACCTTCCTGCACGCGGAGATCGAGACGCTGCTGGATCGCCTGGCGAGCTTCGGCGAGCCGGTGGCTGCCAGGGTGGCGGCGTACCGGGCGGCGCTCGACCCGCGGCTGGGGACCGTCTACCGGCAGCGCAAGACCTTCGAGGAGAGCATGACGCGGTTGACCGAGGCCATCTCGGCCTACCTGGAGCTGGAGGAGCAGGCGGGCCAGGGCATCTTCCCGCACTACTTCGAGAAGCAAAAGACCGACGGGGTGGACCACCAGATCTACGTCGGCGCCTCCCTCGTCGAGGACGGCGGCTTCGACCCGCTCTATCTCAAGAGCCTGCGCCTCTGGCAGCTCATGGTCGTGTGCGGCATCGCCGCCCGGACCGAGCGGCTGGCGGGCGAGCTCCCGCTGCCGCTGCAGGCCACCCACCTGGTGCTCGTGCAGCACGCGCCCCTGTCCATCCGGTTCCGCTTCGACGAGAAGCGCTTCGACGTCGACGGCGCCTACGACATCCGCTACGAGATCGTCAAGAAGCGGATCGACAAGGCAGTGATCAAGGGCACGACCGAGCGCGTGACCCAGCCGGGCCGCATCGCCGTCGTCTACGGCCAGCCGGCCGAGGCGCAGGAGTATCGCGGCTTCCTCGAATACCTGCGCCACCTGGGCTACATCGCCGGCGAGGTCGAGGAGCTGGAGCTGGAGGAGCTGCAGGGCGTGCACGGGCTGCGCGCGCTGCGGGTGACGGTCGCCCTCCGTGACTCGCTCGACGGCCGCCCCCTCGCCGCCGGTGCCGCTCAGCCCCGCATTACCTTGGCATAGGCGTCCAGCCGCGGCAGCACGGCGTCGCGCGGCTCGGACGGCAGCCCGAAGATCGCCCGCTCGACTCCCGCCCCCGCCAGCGCGTCTAGCCGGTCCCGCTTGGGCGGCGCGAAGAAGATCGACACCGGCGCCGACCCGGGATCGCGCCCCGCCTGCCGCAGCCGCTCGCGCAGGGCGGGGATGCGCTCGACGGGATTCTGGTTCGGCCGCAGGATGGGCATCCAGCCGTCGCCGAACTCCACCACCCGGTCGAACGTCGTCGCCCCGTCGCCGCCGATGAGGATGGGCGGGTGCGGCTGCTGCAGCGGCTTGGGATCGGCCCACATCCGGTCGAAGCGCACGAACTCCCCGTGGAACTCCGGCTCGCGCTTCGTCCAGATCTCCTTCATGGCCAGCACCCGCTCGCGGAGCAGCCGCCAGCGGCTCTTCCAGCTCGTGCCGTGGTCCTCCATCTCCTCGGCGTTCCAGCCACCGCCGATCCCGAACAGGACGCGGCCGCCCGACAGCCGGTCGAGGGTGGCGACCTCCTTGGCCGTGACGATCGGGTCGCGCTCGATGACGAGACAGATCCCGGTGCCGAGCCGGAGGCGCCGGGTCGCGGCGGCGGCGGCCATCAGGGCCACGAAGGGATCGTAGGACGACCAGTATTCCCGCGGCAGCTCGCCGCCGCCCGGCCACGGGCTGCGCCGGCTCGCCGGGATGTGGGTGTGCTCCGGGAACCACACCGACTCGAAGCCACGCTCCTCCAGCGCCCGGGCCAGCTCGTCGGGGGCGATCGCGTACTCCGTGGGAAACATCACGACGCCGTAGTCCATGGGGGCTCCTCCTCGTCAGCGCCGCCCAGCATACGCCAAACCCGGGCGCACGCGTCCGACCGAGGCCGTGCGTGAGCTACACTCTCTTCATGGCACACCCGCGCGCCGTCAGGACCACGTCCCGGAGGACGCGCGCGCGTCCTGCACGGTCCGCGGGCGGCTGGCCGACGTTCTGGCGTCGGCGACGCGCGCTCCTGGCTCTGCTGGCCGCGCCCCTGGCGGTCCGGATCGTCGTGGGGGCGGTCGCCGTCGTGGCGCTGTGGCTGGCGGTGAACTGGATATACCAGGTGATGCGCAAGCCGACCGAGCTCTTCTTCCCGGTCAGCGGGGCGCTCGCGAAGACGCCGCCGGAGACCTGGCGTCGATACGGGCGGCTCTTCCGTGCCCACTCCACCGCCGTCATCACGCCCGAGCTGCTCGCCGCGCTGGCCCAGGTGGAGAGCACCGGCAACCCGGTGGCCCGTACGTACTGGCGCTGGCGTCTGACGTGGAATCCCCTGGCGCTCTACCGGCCGGCCTCGAGCGCGGTTGGCATGTTCCAGCTCACCGACGCGACGTTCCGGGAGGCGAAGCGGTACTGCATCCACGGCCACGTGGTCGTCGAGGACGGCCCCTGGCACGACTGGCGCTCGTGCTGGTTCAACGGCCTCTACACGCGAGTCGTCCCGAGCCACGCCGTCGAGCTGACCGCGGCCCTCCTCGACCGCCAGGTCGCGCGCACGCTGGAGGCCCGGGGGCTCGTCACGGCCACGCTCCGGCAGCGGCAGGACCTGGCGGCGGTCATCCACCTGTGCGGCGCCGGCGCGGGCGACGCCTACGCGCGGCGCGGCTTCCGGTTGACCGCCGCCCAGCGATGCGGCGACCACGGCGCCGGCCGCTACCTGGCCAGGGTCAACGACCTCAAGCAGCAGTTCGCCCGGCTGGCGGCCGCCGGGTAGCGGGGCCTTCCTGCGCCCCGGCCCGGCTGGTAAGCTTCCGCCACCGTGGCAGGCCCGGAAGAAGGAGATGACGCGATGATCGAGGTGTGTCGTCTGGGACCGCAGATCGGCGCGGAGATCCGGGGGGTCGACGTCAAGACCCTCGACGACGCCGCCTTCGCCGCGATCTATCGCGCCTGGCTCGACTACAACGTGGTCGTGGTGCCGGGCCAGGAGCTCCAGATCGAGGACTTCCTGCGCTACAGCCGGCGGTTCGGCCGCGTGATGCCGCACCCCTCGAAGATGACGCGCCACCCGGACCACCCCGAGATCACGCTGCTCGGCGTCAACAAGTTCGGCCCGGACGGACGCCTCGACATGGCGATCTATCGGCGGGGCGCCGAGGGCTGGCACACCGACGGCGCCTACGACGAGGAGCCGTTCAAGGCCACCCAGCTCTACGCCCTGGCCGTGCCGAGCGCCGGCGGCGACACGCTGTTCGCCAGCATGTACGCGGCGTACGACGCGCTGCCGCCGCGCCTGACGCAGCGCCTGGAGGGACGCCGGGGGGCCTTCACCTACGGCGGCCGCCGCAAGGCGACGGCGCTGCTCGACCGGGAGGACCGCGACTGGATTCCGGTCTTCCACCCGATCATCCGCACCCACCCGGAGACGGGCCGCCGGGGGCTCTACTTCGACCCGGGCAAGATCCTACGGATCGAGGGCCTCGACGAGGGGGAGAGCGACGCGCTGATCGAGGAGCTGACCGAGCGCATGATCCGGCCCGAGGGCGAGTACCGCCACCGGTGGCGCCCGGGCGACGTCGTGATCTGGGACAACCGCTGCTCGTATCACCGGGCAGCGGGCGACTATCC
>Ga0299906_10003258_pt1 | contig 13390 bp, 10 predicted proteins | sample RVTome_14_FD_200259 | JGI IMG/M metagenome (GOLD analysis project Ga0299906, IMG submission 200259) | Soil microbial communities from uranium-contaminated site in the Upper Colorado River Basin, Wyoming, United States - RVT145D125 (version 2) ...
GATCCGGCGGCCGAGCCCCTGGTGGAGCGCGAACTCACGCGCCGCGTGGCCGCGTCGCGGTTGGCGAACACCGTGCTCCCCCGTCCTTCCGACGCCGAAGAGGGCGGACTGAAAGACTATGCCGGCCCCTTCGACCCCACCTTCCAGCTGGAAGACTTGGCCCACGGGACGCTGGTGGTGGCACTCGAGGAGTTCCTGCTCCAATGCCACCTCCTCCTCCGCGCCGCCGACTTCGCCATTCGCGAGCGCGCGGACGCCGACGTCGCTCGCGACATGCTGCTGAAGCAGTGGGTCGGCGTCGCCTGGGTCGCCACGGAACGCCTCTGCCACGCCATGCGGATCGACGGCACGGACGTGGCCAGCCTCCTCAAGGTCGTACAGCTCCATCCCAGCTTCCCCCCGGAGTACGCCCCGGTCCGTTGCGAGCTCGTGGACGAGGAGCGCGGGCGCTTCTGGCTCGAGGACTGCGCGGGGCTCGCCGAACCGGAGCCGGCCGGCTGGCTGTCGTTGCTCGGTCGTGGCGAGGAGCGGGCTCTGAACGCCATCATCCAGGCGCGAAACCCACGGGCTCGGTGCCGAGCGATCGAGCCGACGGGCGCCGCCCGATGCGCGTGGGAGATCACGATCGACGATCAAGCAGCGCCGGCGACGGCGCCGCCGGAGGTCGCCTTGGTCCGCCTGAGCGGCAGTTCACGCTTTCAGTTCGCGGCGGGCAACGAGTTCCGGGCCCGCCTGTGACGGAGCGCGGCACATCGCATGGGCATGGGCCCTGGGAGTGAGCCGTGCTGGGATCGAACCAGCGACCCTCTGCTTAAAAGGCAGATGCTCTACCAACTGAGCTAACGGCTCCAGCCCGTAACGACGCGGTTATTCCCGATCGGTGGTGGAGGGGCAAACGCCAGCCTGCCTCGACTCGGCGAGGGAACTGACAACACGCAACTAGTCGGACTGCCGCCCCGCATGGTGCGGGGCTGTTCACGGCGCCTCGGACGGTAGGGTCACGTGACTCCACTCGTAGGAGCCCGTGAGCAGCACCGCCGCCGGCCCGGGCAAGCCGGTCTTGCGTGCGCGAGCGGGGGCGCGACCAACCCCAGCAGCACCGACCACATTGGCCCCCCGCGACGCCCATGCTAGCGCCTGTGAACCGCGATGCGCCCCCATCTCTCACTCTGTCTCCTCGTCACCTTGGCCGCCCTAGTCGCCACGGCCGACGAGCAACCAGCGCCGTACGACCCCTGGGACGGCATCGAGCGCGACGGCCGCATTCCCGCCGTCGAGAAGCCCACGCCGCACCCGGAGCGCTGGCGCTACATTCCGGAGGGCCGCATCAAGCCGGGGAACGTGCTCGAGCGCTTCATGGTCTCGAGCTTCATCGCGCCGTTCTTCTTTCGTGACAGCGACGTGGGGATCGGCGGTGGGCTCGCGTTCACCGACATCGACTTCCGCCAGCAGCGGCGGCGCGAGTTTGCCGGCGCCTTCCTCTCCTACACGGAGGAGGGACAGCAAGCGTACACGGGCGTGTGGCAGCGCTGGCTGCACCATCGCGAGGCCCCCGGGGGCGGCGTCTTTCAGGAGGAGCGCAGCTTCGTCCGGCTGGCGACCGGCTACCGGCGCACCCTCACGCGCCGCTTCTTCGGTCTCGGCGACGACACCGACGAGGACGACGAGACCAGCTACACGGACGAGACCGCGTTCGCCGACGCGACGCTGCAGGTCGCGGTCCGCGAGCCTGCCGACGACCTGGTGCTCGAAGTCGGCGCCCGCGGCGAATGGCACGAGCTGTCGGACGGGGAAGTCGACGATCACCCGGTCACCGGGGCGCGCTTCCCGGCACTCTTCGGCGAGGCCAGGCATCACTCGCTGGGCTGGCTCTCGCTCGGCTTGCGCTGGGACACCCGCGACAGTCAACGCCTGCCGTATCGCGGCTTCGACGTGGGCGTGCGCGTCGACGGGGCTCCGGTGCAGACGGGCGGCGACCTGGGGGCCATCTTCGGGGCCAGCGGCAGCAAGTTCGTCCCCCTCCCCGGCCTCTTCCACGACGGCGGCACCGCCGGCGAGGAGCATCCACCGACGGACTCGCTGGCCTTCCATCTCGAGACCAGCGCCGTGGCCGGCGACCTGCCCTTCTTCGCCTTGCCGTCACTCGGCGGCGGCCGCCACCTGCGCGGCTTCATCGCCGGCCGATTCCACGACCGCAGCGCCTGGACGGGCACCGCCGAGTACCGCTTCTGGGTCGTCCCACGCGGCTTCCCGCTCTCGCCCTGGACGCCGGCCGTCCGAGTCGAGCGGCTGGGGCTGGCCCTCTTCTACGACGTCGGCGCCGTGGACGACGACTGGTGGGACCTGTTCACGGCGCGGGTCCAGCACGCCGGCGGGGTGGGCCTCCGCGTCACGCTGGAGCGCCACGCACCGTTCCGCGTCGACGTGGGCTTCTCCGGCGAGGACACCCAGGTGAGCGCGGGGTTCGGCCTGAGCTTCTAGGCCGCCTTGCCGATCAGACGCTCGAGCTTCTGGCGTACCAGATTCGGGTCGACGACCGGCTTGGCGAGATAGTCGTCGCAGCCGATCGACAGCGCCTTCTCCTCGTCGCCGGCCATGGCCTGGGCCGTGAGCGCGATGATGCGCACCTGGTCCCCTACGGGCAGCTCGCGGATGCGCTTCGTGGCCTCCCACCCGTCCATCACCGGCATCTTCAGGTCCATGAAGATGAGGTCGGGCGCGTCCGCCTGCACGGCGTCGAGCGCCTCCTGTCCGTTGGTGGCCTCGCGAATCTCGAAGTCGCCAATCTTCCGCAACCGGTAGACCAGGATGCGACGATTGTCCTCGTTGTCCTCCACCACCAGAATCTTCTTCGGCATCATGGTCGCTCCCTTTCGGCCCCGAGTCAGCTCTAGTATCGGCACGAACCCCCGATGTCTCAATCGGAGCTTCGAAACACGCGCGTCATGAATTTGACACGCGATGGGGCATCCGCTTTGACTCCGCGCGATGTCGGTACGGACACGCTTCGCGCCCAGCCCGACGGGCACCTTGCACATCGGCGGCGTGCGCACGGCGCTGTTCAACTACCTTTTCGCCCGCCACCACGGCGGTATTTTCGCCCTACGCATCGAGGACACGGACCGGGAGCGCTCCACTCCGGAATCGATCGCGGCCATCCTCGACGGCATGCGCTGGCTGGGGCTCGAGTGGGACGAAGGGCCCGTCTACCAGAGCGAGCGCGGTGACCGGTACGCCGCGCAGATGCGCCGGCTCGAGGCCAGCGGGCATGCCTACCGCTGCGTCTGCACCCCGGACGAGCTCGAGGCCAGGCGGGCGGCCGCGCTCGGGGCGGGCACCCGCGTCGGCTACGACCGTACCTGCCGAGACCGCCGCGACCTGCCTGCCGATCGACCCGCAGTCCTCCGCTTCAAGGCCCCGCTGGACGGATGCATCCACGTCGACGACCTCGTGAAGGGGCCCGTGGCCTTTCAGGTCGCCGAACTCGACGACTTCGTCATCGCTCGCTCGGACGGGACGCCCATCTACAATTTCTGCGTGGTGGTGGACGACGTGGACATGGCGATCAGCCACGTCATCCGCGGCGACGACCACCTGACGAACACCCCGAGGCAGATTCTCCTGTACGAGGCCCTGGGCGCCCCCCTACCCCGCTTCGCCCATCTGCCGATGATCCTGGGGGCGGACAAGACCCGACTCTCCAAGCGCCATGGCGCCACCTCCGTGACGGCATACCGCGACCTCGGCCACCTGCCGGACGCCGTCGTGAACTACCTCGCACGGCTCGGGTGGTCACACGGCGACCAGGAGATCTTCACTCGAGCCGAGCTGGTGGCGTTCTTCGGACTCGAGCAGGTGGGTCGTTCGGCCGCCGTGTTCGACCCGGAGAAGCTCGAGTGGGTCAACTTTCAGTGGCTGAAGGCGGCGCCACCCGCGGCGCTGGCGGAAGCCCTGCTCCCCTTTCTCGAGGCACGCGAACTCCCCGTCCCGGACGATCGCGCCTGGTTGGCACGCGTGGTGGCCACCCTGCAGGAACGAGCGAAGACCCTCGCCGAGCTGGCCGAAGGCGCGCGCTTCTACCTCTGCGAGCGGGTAGACCTGGATCCCAAGGCGGCCGCAAAACACCTCGACGAGGCTGTGCGACCCGCGCTCGCGGACCTCACCGAGCGCCTCGCGGCCCTGCCGGCCTGGACGCCCGACTCGATCGAGGCGGTCTTTCACACCGTGGTCGAGGAGCGCCAACTCAAGCTCGGCAAACTCGCCCAACCGGTCCGTGTGGCCGTCACGGGCGGGACGGTGAGCCCGGGCATCTTCGAGGTGCTCGACGTCCTCGGGCGCGAGCGATCACTTGCCCGCTTGGCCAGCGCCGTCGCCCATATCGACGCCGCGCGCGCGCCCGCGTGAACTTGACTCCCCGGGAGCCTTCCAGTACTTCCGACGCGCCCGGTCCCATCGTCTAGCGGTTAGGACGCCGGCCTCTCACGTCGGTAGCGGGGGTTCGAGTCCCCCTGGGACCATCCAATTTTCTCGCGCCCCGCCCGGCGCAGCTGCGCAGGCAAATGCAAAGTAGGCTTGACACCCCATAAGCCGCTCTGTACCGTGACATTAGCTTCACGTGTTCAGGTGATGTGTGAATCCTGACTGGACGGGAGCTGGCAAGGCGGGGTGGTTGTGGTGGTGAGGCCGAGCTGGTTGGCGCGAGTCGGGGATGCGCCCAGCGTCCACCGGAGCGAGCGCAGCTCTGCCGCGGCGAGCCGCGCCGACACGCATCCTCCTCCTGCTAGCCATGTCCCGCGGATCATTTCGATTGCGCCCATGCCGCCGAGCGACGAGCAATGGAAGGCGCGCAGTGGGCGCGCCGGCCCCTAGCCCTCCACCACGCGAGAGGAGTGCATTGCCATGGCTGAGCAATCTTCGTTCGAGCAGCTCATCAAGAAGGATCGCGCCGAGCGCGAGTCCAAGCACTGGCGCGGCACCTTCCTCGAGTACCTCGAGCTGGTCAAGAGCGACCCGATGGTCACCAAGCTCGCCCACGCCCGCATCTTCGAGATGCTGCTCGCGCCGGGAACGCGCGAGATCCTCGAGTCGCCCGACCCGAGAATTCGCCGCCTCTACGAGGATGAGCCACTCAAGGTCTTCGACTTCTTCGGCGGCGAGTTCTTCGGGATCGAGAAAACCCTCAGCCAGATCGTCCGCTACTTCCACTCGGCAGCCCTCAAGGGCGAAGAAAGCCGACAGGTTCTCTACCTCATGGGTCCCGTGGGCTCAGGCAAGAGCTCGCTCGTGGAACGGCTGCAGCGCGGCCTCGAGGAACTCCAGCCCATCTACGCCATCGAAGGCTGCCCGATGGCCGAAGAGCCGCTCCATCTCATCCCCCGCCATCTGCGCAAGGAGTTCGAGAAGATGCTCGGGATCCACATCGAGGGCGACCTCTGCCCGGTGTGTCGATTCCGCCTGAAGGAGGAGTACGGGACCCGATACGAGGAGTTCCCGGTCGCCACGCGCAGCTTCTCCAAGCGCAATCGCCTCGGCATCGGCGTCGTCCCTCCCGTCGACCCCAACAACCAGGATACCTCCGTCCTCATCGGCAGCGAGGACATCTCGAAGCTCGACCTCTACAGCGAGGGCGACCCCCGCGTTCTCGACCTGAACGGCGCGCTCAACGTCGGCAACCGCGGTATCTGCGAGTTCATCGAGGTCTTCAAGAACGAGACCGAGTATCTGCACGCCATGATCACCGCGACCCAGGAGAAGTCGATCCCGGCCCCCGGGCGCCACGGCATGGTCTACGTCGACACCTGCATCATCGCGCACTCGAACGAGGCGGAGTGGCAACGCTTCAAGGCGGATCACACCAACGAAGCGATTCTCGACCGCATCGTCCTCGTCAAGGTCCCCTACAACCTGCGGCTCTCGGAGGAGGTGAAGATCTACGAGAAGATCATCCACCACTCCGACTTCCACGCCCACGTCGCGCCCCACACCCTCGAGGTCGCGTCCATGTTCGCGATCCTCTCCCGCCTCGAGCCCACGCCCAAGTGCGACCTCATGACCAAGCTCAAGCTCTACAACGGCGAGGAGGTGGTCGAGAAAGGGCGCACCAAGAAGATCGACGTGCAGGAACTGCGCGACGACACCAAGCGCGAGGGCATGAACGGCATCTCGACCCGCTTCGTGATGAAGGCCCTCGACAACGCCCTCTCGGACAACGTCGAGGGAAACTGCATCAGCGCCATCACCGTCCGCGAGGCGCTCATCAGCATGGTCAAGGACAGCGACCTCGCCGACGACACGCGCAAGCTCTATCTCGAGTTCCTCCAGGACACCCTGCACAAGGAGTATTTGGACCTGCTCGAGAAGGAAATCACCAAGGCTTTCGTCTACTCCTATCAGGAGCAAGCCGAGGCCCTCTTCCAGAATTACCTCGACCACGCCGAGGCCTTCGTCAACAAGACGAGGGTCAAGGATCGCAACACGAAGGAAGAGCTGCAGCCCGACGAGGCCTTCCTCAAGTCCATCGAAGAGCAGATCGCCATCATCGGCTCGTCCGCCGAGGGGTTCCGCCAGGAAGTCATCGCCTACCTCTGGGCCTCGACTCGCCGCGGGGAGCGCGTCTCGTACCGTTCCTACGAGCCGCTCAAGGAAGCGATCGAGAAGAAGCTCATGAGTTCCGTACGCGAGATCAGCCGCATCATCACGAAGGCCCGGACGCGAGACGAAGAGCAGACCGGCAAGTACGACACCATGGTGCAGAGCCTCCTCGAGAACGGCTACTGCCCGAGTTGCGTCGACGTAGTGCTCAAGTACGCTGCCAACAACCTCTGGAAGGACTGACACCGCCGGCCGGCGGTGCTTCGACGGCGATGGCGCATCCGCCCGATTCCATTTTCCGCCCCTTCAGCCCCTCCGACGCCGAGCGCAGCGATCGCTCGGCGGGTGATCGTGCGCGCCATCGCTCCAAGGTCCGTGAATCGATCCGCGAGAACATCACCGACATCATCGCCGAAGAGTCGATCATCGGACAGGATCGGGGCCGGGTCATCAAGGTCCCGATCCGCGGCATTCGCGAGTATCGTTTCGTCTACGGCGACAACGAGCCCGGCGTCGGTCAAGGCAACGGCGACACAGCGGAGGGGCAGGTCGTCGGCAAGGCACGCGGGGATGGCCAAGGCGACGGCGACCGTGCCGGTGACCGCCCCGGAGTCGACTACTACGAAACCGACGTCACCCTCGATGAACTCGTGGAGATCATGTTCGAGGATCTGGAACTCCCGGATCTCGAGCGCAAGCAACTCCGGCAGCTCGATTCGTTTCGGCTCTCCAAGCGCAAGGGGCATCGGCGCGTCGGCATTCGCTCCCGCCTCGACAAGCCCCGCACGGTCCGGGAGCGCGCCCGCCGCAAGCTGGCCGCCCGAGGCCGCGGCACCACCGCCGCGCAGCGCTTTCCCTATCACGACGACGATCTCGTCTACCGCCACGTCACGACCGACGTCCGTCAGGAGTCGAACGCCGTGGTCTTCTGCCTGATGGACACCTCCGGCTCCATGGACACCATGAAGAAGTACCTGGCCCGGAGCTTCTTCTTCCTGCTCTACCAGTTCATCTGCACGAAGTACCAGAACGTCGAGATCGTCTTCGTCGCGCACCACACCGAGGCGCGCGAGGTCAGCGAAGAGGAGTTCTTTCACAAGGGCGAGTCCGGCGGCACCTTCATTTCGTCGGCGTACGGCAAGACGCTGGAGATCATCCGGGACCGCTACCACCCGTCGCTGTGGAACGTGTACGCATTCCACTGCTCCGACGGGGACAATTTCGACTCGGACAATGCCACCGCATTGCGCACCGCCCAGGAACTGACCGAGATCTGCAACCTCTTCGGCTACGGCGAGATCAAACCCCTCGGGTCACGCTACTACGAGAGCTCGATGCTCAACATCTTTCGCCGGCTGGAGGCAGGCAACTTCCACACGGTCCTGATCGAGCAGAAGTCGGACGTCTGGCCATCCTTCAAGGCCTTTCTCAGCAAGGATCGCGAGAGCGACTGAGCCATGAGCTTCGACGTCGCCGAGCTGCAGCGGTGGGACGACAAGATTCGAGACCTCGTCGTCGGCCTGGGCCTCGACTGTCACCCGCAGGAGTTCGAGGTCTGCGACCATACGCAGATGCTCGGCTACATGGCCTACTCCGGCATGCCGGCCCACTACCCGCACTGGAGCTACGGCAAGGCCTACGAGAAGATGAAGACCCTCTACGACCACGGCGTCTCTGGCCTCCCGTACGAGATGGTCATCAATTCCAACCCGTCGCTCGCCTACCTCATGCGCGACAACACGCTCTGCCTGCAGATCCTCACCATCGCCCACGTCTATGGGCACAACGACTTCTTCAAGAACAACCTCACCTTCGCGCAGACCGGTCCCAACTTCACCCTCGGCAGTTTCAAAGCCCACGCCGACCGGGTTCGTCGCTACATCGACACGCCGAGCATCGGCTACGACAAGGTCGAGTTCATTCTCGACGCCGCCCATGCCGTGTCGATGCAATGTCGCCGGAACCTGGCCGTGCGCCGCCTCTCCCCCGATGAGCAGCGTGCTCATCTCCTCGAGCTCTCGACGCCGCCAGCCGACCCCTTCCAGCGCATCCACGCCCGAGCTACGGCGGAGGAGCCCGACCTGCGGCGCCTTCCGCTGGAGCCTGAGGAGGACGTGCTGCTCTTCATTCGGGACCACAATCCGTTTCTGGCGGAGTGGGAGCGCGACCTGCTGACCATCGTCCACACCGAGGCGCAGTACTTCATCCCGCAGATCGAGACGAAGATCATGAACGAGGGCTGGGCCTCGTTCATCCACAAGCGCATCATGGAATCTCTCGACCTACCGCAAGACCTCTATTTGGAGTTCCTCGTTCGGCACAACCAGGTCGTCCGCCCGGTCCCAGGGGGCTTGAACCCCTACCATCTCGGCCTGCGCCTCTGGGAGGAGATCGAGCGGATCGGCAACGACCCCACCCCAGCGGAGCGCGAGAACCTGCCCCCCGGGATGGACGGGCGCACGTTGCTCTTCGAAACCCGGACCTGCGACCGGGACGTCTCGTTCCTGCGACGCTGGCTCACTCCCAAGATCATGCAGGACCTGGACCTGTTCCGGTACGAGCGCCAGGACGACGAGTTCGTCGTGTCCAACGTCTCCAACGACGAGGGGTGGGAGACCGTGAAGCGCACGCTCTTGCAGAACGTCGGGATGAGTTCCGTGCCGGTCATTCGGGTCCTCGACGCCGACTGGAACGGACAGCGGGCCCTGCTCCTCGCCCACGAGCACGACGGCCGCGACCTCCACCTCGAGAACGTCGAGCACACCCTGGAGTACGCGCGACGGCTCTGGGGGCATCCCGTGTTCTTGCAGAGCGTCCTCGGCGGAAAGCCGGTGACCATGCGCCACGACGAGGATGGGTTCGAAGTGAAGCCCGGGACCTGACCTTCTGGTCCGTGACCCGGCGCAGCGCTATACTCGGGCTTCGCGGCATGCCCATCTACGAGTATCGCTGTACTGCCTGTCACCGCAGGGTTACGCGCATGACCCTGCGCGTGAGCGAGCCGGTCGTCGAGACCTGCGAGCATTGTGGCAGCCCCGCCCTCGAGCGCCTCATGTCACGCTTCGCACTCGGGCGCTCCGCCGGCCGCCGCCTCGACGACCTGTGTGACGATCCGACTCTCGACTCCGACGATCCCAAGGCGACGGCAGGGTGGCTGCGCCGGATGGGGAGCGAGCTGGGCGAGGACGGGGGGGCGGATTTCGACGAGTTGGTCGACGACGTGGCACACGGCGGCGACGACGCCATGGACGACATCGACTGATGTCCGTCGAATCGTCTCGGCCGACCCCGGCCGACACTCGCTGGGCGGACGTGCTGGCGAGCCTCTCGGAAGCGCTGGTGGTGTTGACCGCGGACCGCACGATCGTCGCGCTGAATCCCGCGGCCGAGTTGCTGCTCGACGTGTCGTCGGCCGTGGCGGTCGGGAGCGATCTCGAGACCACCCTGCCACCCGGGGAGGAGAGCGCGTGGCTCGGAGAGCTGGTGACCAAGACGCTGAGTGACGGTCGGGTCCATCGGCGCGGGGACGGGACCTGGACCTCCCAGGGCCGCACCACCCCGATCAGCGGCGTCAGCGCGCCGGTCCACGACACGACGGGGACGCTCTGGGGCGCCGCCCTCGTGCTGCACGATCTCAGCCTCGAGCGCCGCCTCGACGAGGCCACCAGACGGGCGGACCGGCTCAGTGCCCTCGGCTCGGTGGTCCTCGGTCTCGCGCACGAGATCCGCAACCCACTCGGCGGCATCAAGGGGGCGGCGCAGCTGCTTGCGAGCGCGGAGGACCAGGTGCAGCGGCGGTGCCTCGACATCATCGTGCGCGAGGTCGAACGGCTCAACCGCCTGGTGAGCCAGCTCACCGTGCTGGGCGACCCCCCGCCCCTCACCCGCCGGGCGGTGAACATCCACCGCGTGCTGAACGACGTCGTGGCCCTCGAGCGCGAGACGCCCGCCTGGGGCGCGATCCGACTTCGTACTGCCTTCGACCCCAGCCTGCCCCCGATTCTGGGCGACCCCGACCGTCTCACCCAGCTCTTCCTCAACCTGATCCGGAACGCCGTCGAGGCCGCCAACGGTCGGGGAGAAATCCGCATAACGAGCGGCCTTGAGACCGGCTTGCACGTGCGCCGGCCGGACGGCTGGGCCCGGCTGATCACCGTCACGGTCGAGGACGACGGCCCAGGCATCCCCCCGGACATCGAGACCCGCATCTTCGCTCCCCTCTTCTCGACCAAGGCCCGTGGAACGGGGTTCGGTCTCTCCCTCTGCCAGCAGGTCGCGGGGGAGCACGAGGGTACCATCGACTACGAGCCCCGGCCCGGGGGTGGCGCTATCTTCCGCGTCAGGCTACCCCTCGCCGAGGCGAATGACGGCGGAGACGAAGCCTGAGCTGACCGGCCACATCCTCGTCGCGGACGACGAGGAGTCACTGCGCTGGGTCCTGGAGCGCTTCCTGACCCAACAGGGACACACCGTCGTGGCCGTCCCCGATGGGACCGCCGCGCTCGAAGAGCTCCAGCGCCAGACCTTCGATGTCGCGCTGATGGACATCAGCATGCCGGGCACGACGGGCCTCGACGTCCTCACCACGATTCGCGGCACCGGGAGCGAGACGTCGTGCATCGTGATGACGGCCCAGAGCACCATGGCCAACGCCATCGAAGCCACCAAGCGGGGTGCCTACGACTACCTGCCGAAACCCTTCGAGCTCGACCACCTCGGGGTGCTCGTGCAGCGGGCACTCACGCTGCACCGCCTCTCACGCGACCTGCAGCGCCTCCGGGGCGAACTGCGGGAGCAAGAGGATCACCTGGTGGGCTCGTCGCCGGCCATGCAGGATACCTTCAAGACGATCGGCCGGGTCGCGCCGACCGACGCGACGGTCCTCATCCGGGGCGAGACCGGCACGGGCAAGGAGCTGGTCGCCAAGACGATCCACCGTCATTCGGACCGCCGCGGGGCCTTCTGGGCCATCAACTGCTCCGCGATCCCGGCCGAGCTCCTCGAGAGCGAGCTCTTCGGACACGAGCGCGGCGCCTTCACGGGGGCGATCGAACGTCGTCTCGGCAAGTTCGAGCTGGCGGAAGGCGGTACGTTGTTTCTCGACGAGGTCGCGGACATGCCCGTCACGCTGCAGGCCAAGCTCCTGCGTGTGCTGCAGGAGCGCGAATACACGCGACTCGGTGGGCGCGAGCGGTTGATCGCCGACGTCCGCATCATCGCCGCCACCAACCGTGACCTCGAAGCCGCCATGGGGGCCGGCCTCTTTCGCGAGGATCTCTACTATCGGCTCAACGTGGTGACCCTGGCGCTCGTCCCCCTGCGCAAGCGCCGCGGCGACGTGGCCCCCCTCATCGACTTCTTCTTGGCGAAGATGAATCGCCGCCTCGGGATGAGGATCCTCGGGCTGAGCGACGAGGCCCGGGCCCTCTTGGTCGGACACACCTGGCCCGGCAACGTCCGTGAGCTCGAGAACACCCTCCTGCGCGCCGCGGTGCTCGCGGGTGGGCAGCGCCCGCTGTTGCCCGACGACTTCGTGCTCGGCGGCGCCGCCGCCCGTGCCAGTGGGCCGCCCGTGCCGATCGACGTCGCGGTGACGCAACGGGCCCTGGACCTGCTCCATCCCGACGGGGGCCGCACGCGCGACCTCTACGGGACCATCCTCGCCGACGTGGAGCGTGCCCTGCTGGCCGCCGTGCTCCAACACACCGGGGGCAACCAAGTGAAGGCGGCCGACATCCTCGGCATCAACCGCAACACCCTGCGCAAGAAGCTCACCGACCTCGACCTGCAGATTCCCAAGGTCGACCAGGAGTGAGAGCGCCTGCCGAGCTGCCGCCCCTGTACGCCATCGTCGATCCGCTCGACACGGGACGCGACCCCGTCGAACTCGCGCGCGCCATGCTCGCCGGCGGCGCCACGTTGCTCCAGCTCCGCCTGAAGGGCCATCCGCCTCGCCACGTGTGGAAGGCGGCTCGAGCGATCGTCGCGCTGGCCGCCGAGGTGGGGGCCCGGGTCGTCGTCAACGACCGTCCGGACATCGCCGCCGCGGCTGGCGCGATCGGCGTCCATCTGGGCCAGGGAGACGTGCCACCCTCGGTCGCCGCACGCCTGCTTCCGGCCTACGCCTGGGTCGGCGTCTCCACACACGATCCCGCGCAGGTCACGGCCGCGGCGGCCGTCGACCCGAGCTACGTCGCCGTCGGTCCGATCTTCGCCACGGCCAGCAAGCGCGGGGCTCTGCCCGCACGCGGGGTGGACCTGGTCCGTCAGGCCCGCTTGCTCACCGACCGGCCGTTGGTCGCCATCGGGGGCCTGACCCCCGAGAACGCCGGCGAGGTACGCGCCGCGGGCGCCGACTCCATCGCCATGATCGCCGCCCTGGTACGGGCGCCCGACGTCGCGGCGACCGTTCGGGCCGCGCTCGCGGCCGTGCGCTGACCCGTCAGAAGGGCGCGCCCGAATCGCCGGTGCGGCCGTCGTCCTCGCTGGCGCGGTCGGCCACCATCTCGCGGTTCTCGAACCGCGTGTACTCGCGCAGGAAGGCGAGATCGACGCTGCCAATGGGACCGTTGCGCTGCTTGGCCACGATGATCTCGGCGATCCCCTTGCGATCGGTGTCCTCGTCGTACGCCTCCTCGCGATAGATGAAGGCGATGACGTCGGCATCCTGTTCGATGGCACCGGACTCACGCAGGTCCGAGAGACGCGGTTTCGGGGGGCTCCGGCTCTCCACCTGACGGTTGAGCTGGGAGAGCGCCACCACGGGCACGTTCAGCTCCTTGGCGAGCGCCTTGAGCGA
>Ga0299906_10003259_pt1 | contig 13380 bp, 18 predicted proteins | sample RVTome_14_FD_200259 | JGI IMG/M metagenome (GOLD analysis project Ga0299906, IMG submission 200259) | Soil microbial communities from uranium-contaminated site in the Upper Colorado River Basin, Wyoming, United States - RVT145D125 (version 2) ...
AGGGCAGATCCGGTCATCGATGGGGGATCCGCCCGATCACGGTGAGGTTTTCACCATCCGGTCGAAGCACCACGATCTCGCCCGATTGCGGGTTCACGCCGCTGAGCGCGGCGATATTGACCTGGTGGGTGACCAGGACGAGCGACGCCCCCTCGGGGTGTTTTTTGATCAGCGCCCGCACTTCGGCGGTCTGCACGGCTTCCCGGCTGCCGTCCCGAAAAAACGAGTTCAATCCGGGGAAGGGGATCACCTTCCCCAAACCGAGCAGCTTCGCCGTCTCCAGGCAGCGGCACCACTGACTGGAGTAAATCACCACGTTTTCGATGCCGTGTTCGCGAAATCGCGCACCGATGGAGCGGGCCTGCTCCCGGCCGGCTTCGGAGAGGTTGCGCTGCGTCGCGCAGTCACCGGGGAGGAAGCCGGGCGGGTCGCCGGTGCCGGGTGCGTGGGCATGTCGCAACAGCGCGACGTGGCCCCCATTCTTCAGCGCCGCCCACGACGCGGTTTCCACATCGGCCAGTCCGGGTGTCGGAAGTTGTAGCAGCAGCGCCAGAACCAGTATCCCGATGGTGGCAGAGGCATGTTTCCGCATATCGGGCCTCCCGTGCCGATCCCCGGTTTCATTCGTTCGGCGATACGTTCCATAATAACAAACCGTTTCCATCGCCATGGCGGGCGCGGTCCATTTTTATTGAAAAAGAGGAAGGAGGCTCCGCAGATGTGGCATGAACGGATCGGATCCCTCCTGCCCAACCGCTGGAAATACCAGTGGCGCTATTGGCGCCGGCGGACTCCCTGGGACACGCAAGTCACCCCGCCCGAGGTGATGGAATTCATCGCCCGGACCCCGCCCGGAAAAGCGCTGGACCTGGGATGCGGCACGGGCACCAATGCCATCAACCTTGCCAGGCACGGATGGCGGGTCACGGGCGTCGATTTCATACCCAGAGCCGTCCTCGCCGCTCGCGCCAAAGCGGAGCGGAGCGGCGTATCGGTCGAATTTCTTATCGCTAGCGTCCTCGACCTGTCCGCCCTGACCGGTCCTTTCGACTACGTTCTGGACATCGGCTGCCTGCATTCCCTGAAGGCGGAAGATCGCACGCGATACGCCACGAGCCTGTCCCGATTGCTGCGGCCGCAGGCCTGGTACATGCTCTACGCCTGGCTGCCGAGGCCGTCGGAAGGCGGGGTTGTCGGCATCTCCGCCGAAGAGGTCGAAATCTTGCTGCGGGGGGATTTCTCCGTAGGACGGACGGTGATCGGAGAAGAGAACGGCAACCCTTCCTCGTGGTACTGGTTTCAGCGGCGTTGAGAGGGACGAAAATCCGTGTTTTCCATTTACCCGTATAAAGCCTGTTTTCCGACCGGCGCCAGGTAAATGACGAACTCCTCCTCCACGTCGAGGTGCAGAAGGGCATCGAGGGACTCTTGATCGTACACGGCGACCGCGCACATCCCCGCCCCGATCGCCTCGGCGGAAAGGTACAGGTTCTGGCAGACGTGGCCGACATCCATCGGGAGGACGCTCCAGAAGAACGTGACGGCGCCCTGCCCGACGAACTGCTGTCCGAAACAGGCCCCGGAGATGCGAGCGGACAGGCCCGGTTCCGTGAACTCGAACAGAAGGCGGTGCTCCAGCGGCAGGTAGCGGTAGATTCCTTCCTCGAGGGAGAGCGGCGTGCGGGCGTACCGACGGATGCTTCGGCGGCTTCGAAGGACGCGAAGGAGGCCGGCGGTACAGACCGAGTCGAACCGGTCCGGCTCCGGGAGAGCGATCTTCCGCGCGCCAGGGGGACGGGCTTCTGGGCCGGGGGTGGCGGGAGGCCGCGCGATTGTCCCGTGGCGTTCCAGTCGACGGTTTTACGGATCGAGTCCTTGAGCCATCGCCGGTGGGAGCGAATCACGTCGTCCATCCACCATGGATACCACAGGCTCTCGAAGATTTGAACTTGCCGTCGGCCAATCCCCTTGAAGCCCCTTCAAAGGGGGGTATTCTTTATAGAGACTCCGGAGGGCTCCGTCAGTGTCTTGGTGGATGCAACCATCGGGACAAGAGAATTCCCGCCACGAGGAGGACGGCGACAACGTACGTCACCGGATCCGGTGGCGACTTCGCCGCCTCACCGATCCGCTCGGGGGGCAGGAGGCTGATGAGCAACGGGCCGTACATGGGGATCACGGTAGCACATCATCCGGTCCGGATCCTCCCGGACATCCTGCGGGCAGGCCGCGATACTCCATCCGGTCTCGAATCGCGTCAACGGGAGCGGCTTCGCCGTCTCGTCGCCTTTGCGCGGGAGCATTCGGCTTATTACGGGAAGCTGTATTCGGGCCTTCCCTCCGCCATCCGCGATCCCCGCATCCTGCCGCCGGTTTCGAAACGGGACCTCATGGCGAATTTCGACGGGTGGGCGACCGACGATGCGGTGCGCCGGGAGACGGCGGACGCTTTCGTCGCCGACCCGGCACGGGTCGGCCGTTTCTACCTGGATCGCTACCTTGCCTTCGCCACCTCGGGCACGACCGGACGGCCCGCCGTGTTCCTCCACGATCGCGGCGCCGTAAACGTCTACATCGCCTTGATGCTGGTGCGTTGTCTCCCCATGCTGTTCGCGTCCGCGTCTGTTGCCTCTTTCCTGAAAAACGGGGGCCGGACGGCGACGATCATCACGACGGGGGGACATTTCACCAGCTCCGTCATAGAGGCATTGGTCCGTTCCCGGTTCCCGCGGCTGTCCGGCCGCAACCGGACGTTCTCCCTGCTGGATCCCCTGCCCGATGTCGTGCGTGCATTGAACGGGTTCCAGCCCGCGGTCATCGGGAGTTATCCTACCGCGTTGGCCGTTCTTGCCGGGGAGCAGGCGGCAGGCCGCCTGCGGATACAGCCGGCCTTGGCGTTGTCCGGGGCGGAGCGGCTTTCCCGCGCCGCCGCGGAGCGGATCAGGGCGTCCTTTCTCTGCCCCTTTCACGACACCTATGCCGCCTCGGAATTCATGGGGATCGCATTCGACTGCCGGTACGGCAACCTTCACCTCAACGCCGACTGGGTGATCCTGGAGCCGGTGGACGCCGCGCTGCGTCCCGTTCCGCCGGGGATACCCTCCCATTCCACCCTTCTGACCAACCTGGCGAACCGGGTCCAGCCGATCATCCGTTATGACCTTGGGGACAGCGTCACGATGCTCCCCGCCCGATGCCCATGCGGAAGCACGCTCCCCACGATCCGGCCCGAGGGAAGGCGCGACGAGATCCTGTATCTCGAATCCCCGGATGGGGGGATGAAACCGATCCTTCCCCTGGTGCTGGCCACGGTTGTGGAAGAGACGGCGGGGATCCTTAGTTACCAGGTGATCCGGGCCGGGGCGCGACGACTTCGCGTACGCCTCGACGAAGCCCCCGGATACGAACGCACGCGGGTCGGCGAGGACCTCCTCCGACGTCTCAGGGAGTACCTTTCCTCCATGAACCTCGAGTCCGTGGTTGTGGAGCTTTCCGGGGAAAAGCCGGTTCGCAACCCATCGGGCGGAAAGCTTCGCCAGTTCTACGCCGAAGAAAGGTAATCGGAGGTAACGCATGGAAATCCTGCTCGACCCTCAACTCTGGATCAGTCTGCTGACCTTGACGCTCCTGGAAATCATCCTGGGCATCGACAACCTGATCTTCATCTCCCTCGTGTCGAACCGCCTGCCGGTCTCCCAACAGAGCCGCGCGCGCCGTACCGGCCTGGCGCTGGCGGTGATCACCCGGTTGATGTTGCTTGCCGGCATGGCGTGGCTGGTGGGGCTGACGAAGCCGCTGTTCGCCGTGTTCGGACATCCCGTCTCCCTGCGCGATCTCATCCTGGCGGCCGGCGGACTCTTCCTGCTGGCCAAAGGGACCGTGGAGATCCACGCCACCGTGGAAGGGGTCGAGGAGGAGATCCGCCAATCCCGCGTTTCCGGGTTCTGGGCGGCAATCGCCCAGATCCTCGTACTCGACATCGTTTTTTCCCTGGACAGCGTCATCACCGCCATCGGGATGGCGCAGCATCTGCCGGTGATGGCGGCGGCCGTCATCATCGCCATCGCCGTAATGCTGCTGGCCTCGGAGTCGCTGAGCCGCTTCGTGAATGATCACCTTTCGGTCAAGCTCCTGGCGCTCGCCTTCCTGATTCTCGTCGGCATGGCGCTGATCGCCGACGGGATCGGATTCCACATCCCGCGGGGGTATCTCTACTTCGCGATCGCTTTTTCCGCCTTCGTGGAGTTCCTTAACCTGCAGGCGGCGAAAAAGCGCCGGAAGAAGGCGGCGCTCCCGGTGCAGGCGGCGGACTGATGCGGGAAGGCCCGCTTCCGGGCAGGGCCGCCACGGCACATGGGGACCGTCGGCCCTTTCAGGGAAAAGAGGGTGCAGACGATCCACGTGCTCTATCCGGCGCTCCCTGTTAAGATTGAGTGTGATCCGAACAGGGGGGTGTCGCGTGGGCATTCTGCAAGGCAGGAAAGGATTGATCCTCGGCGTCGCCAACGAGAAATCGATCGCATGGGGCGTGGCGAAGGCCTGTCACCGAGAGGGGGCCGAGCTCGGGTTCAACTATCTCGGCGAGGCGCTGATGAAACGCGTTCATCCCCTGGCGGAGTCGATTCATTCGAGTTTCGTCGAACCGCTCGACGTCGGCGACGACGCCCAGCTCGACGATTTCTTCGCCAAGGTCGAGGCCCGTTGGGGGCGGCTCGACTTCATCGTGCACTCCATCGCCTTTGCCAACAGGGATTCACTGAAAGGCAATTTCCGGGATACCTCGCGCGCCGATTTCCATCTCGCGTTGGACATTTCCGCCTACTCCTTCATCGCCTGCGCCCGGCGGGCGGCACGTTTGATGGGACCGGGGGGGGCCATGATGACGATGAGTTACCTCGGGGCGGTGCGCGCCGTGCCGAACTACAACGTGATGGGTGTGGCGAAGGCCGCTCTCGAGGCGGCGACCAGGTACCTGGCCCACGATCTCGGGCCGGAAGGGATCCGCGTCAATGCCATCTCTGCCGGGCCGATCCGTACGCTGGCCGCCTCCGGCGTGAGCGATTTCCGCAAGCTGATGGAGAAGGGCGCCCGTGGCGCCTTGCTCCGACGGAACGTGACGCAGGACGAGGTGGGAAATGCCGCCGCGTACCTCCTTTCGGACTGGGCTTCCGGCGTGACCGGCGAAGTGCACTACGTCGACGCGGGATTCAATATCGGCGGCGGCGACCCGGGCGGCGAACCGGCCCCATCGGGCTCCTCCTCCCCCTCGTCCTGAGCGTTTCACGGGACGGCACGCGGATCCCCGCGCGGAAACGCACGCGGGGATGACGTGACCTTTTTCTCTCCATCTCCTGCCCCCCTTCCCGCCATAGGACAAACTCCGGCCCGAGAATCGGACAAACGGCGACTCCTGTTTCGGACGAAAGCCGATACCGAAGGCTGGCGGGCAGGATTACTGTGTGAATCATCCGACAATGCGTCCGCCTGCCGGTTGAAGGACGAGGGAGAAAGGAGGCCACGATGCAAGCGGTTACGGTTTATCGAATGGATTACGGCAGGAGGACAAAAAACCCCGTCGGTGTTGTTTATGAGAATCGAAAAACAGAACGGACGAACAACTACAACGACCTGCTGCGGCTGGCGCGGAGACTCTTCGCGTTCGATACGGCGGACTCCGTCCACATCGTCATCGACATGCGTCAAGCCCGGCAGGCATACCTCCCGGAGCGGGCCAGGGAACGTACGGTGGAGTAATCTTGAAGAGAGGAGAACGAACATGAATGAAGATGTCCTGAAAGGCAAGTGGAACGAGATCAAGGGGGGGGTCAAAGAGAAGTGGGGCAAGCTCACCGATGACGACCTTACCGCGGTGGAAGGGAAAAAAGAGAAACTCCTGGGGCTTTTGCAGCAGAAATACGGATATGCCAAGGAGAAAGCCGAGCAGGAATACAAGGATTTCATCGGCCGCTACAAGGGGTAGCAAAGGGAGGTGGGTTCCATGTGCTACAACTGCGGATGCGGGAAACCCGGCGACGACATGGGGGATCCCAAGAACATCACCGACAAGACGTTCGAGGAAGCGGCGAAGGCATCCAAACAGACTCCGAACGAGGCAAAAAAGAAAACCTTGGAGTTGCTGAAGATCGTCCTGAAAAAGGAGTAAACGCTTCGGTAACAACGGGTATGCAGGAATTCACCGCGGTGAACCCTCTTGCAGAAAGGAGCGGTCATGTCGGCCACGTTGGGGAAAGGCGGGGGAGTGTCGATCGCGAAGGTAGTGGAGATCACGGCAACGTCGCCCAAGAGTTTCGAGGATGCGATCCATTCGGGGGTCGCCCGCGCCGCGAAGACGCTCGAGGGGATCCAGGGAGCCTGGATCAAGGAACAGAAAATCGTTATCACCGGGGGGAAAGTCACCGAATTCCGAGTGAACATGAGCGTGACGTTTCTCCTGAAGGATTGATCGTCGAGGAGATTCCGTCATGAACGGGTTCTTGCGGGGAACGCTGCTAGTGGCCTTGTCGGGGATCGCACTCGCACTCGTCGGTTGCGGCGGCGATAGCGACAATTCGCCGGGCGCCTCGGCGCCGACCGCCGTCGTCCCGCCTTTGCCGTTGCCGGGTCCCTTTGCGGTTGCGTGCAGCAACGTCGTCCAGGATTTCAGTCGATTGGGCGCCGGCGAGGACGTCCAGGGCTATTGGGAAGGCGCGCCGTCGGGCGACGGCACGCCGCGTTATGCGACCGGTCTGCTGGCGGACCCCGGGAATACGTTGATCGCCACGGTGACCGCGCCGTTGGACACGAATCTCTACGGTTCGTTCGCCGGGGATAATGTCGCGTTCGTGGTGCTCGCCTGCTATCCCACGACGGACAACAATCCCCGTCCCGACTATCCTCTGCCGAACGGCAAGGTCGTGCCACGCATGCAGACCGGATCGGATGCGCCGCTATTTGCGGACGCCTCGGCCCGCTATCCGGTGCTGGCGTTTTCGCATGGCTACGGCGGCAGCCCGCTCTCCAACGATTACATTTCGGCGCTGTCCGTTTTCGCAAGCTACGGTTACGTCGTCATCGCCCCGTTTCACGGCGACCTTCGTTTTTCCGATCTCAGGATCGACAACCTCGGCGACGCCATTGCCGTGGCGTCGCACCTGGACGACTTCACGGCGCTGCAGGCACTGCGACCGCTTTCGATCTCCGCGGCGCTCACCCTCGTGCTCGCGCATCCGCAATGGCAAGGTCACGTCGATGCGACACGGATCGGCGGTTTCGGGGCGAGCATGGGCGGCGAGACGATGATGCTGCTGGGCGGCGCCGGCCTGACGACCTCGTACTTCGACATCGGGTTGTCGTGGAAACAGGTCACCCGCGACTTTCGGATCAAGGCGGCGGTCGGCTACGTGCCGTACTTCGGGCAGCCGGTCCTGCCTGCCTTCGGAAGCGGCCAGCACGGGCTCGACGGCATCAATCTGCCGTTCCTCGGCATCAGCGGAACGGCGGACACGACCGCTCCGAAAATCGAAGTGGAGATCGGCATGTCGCGCCTCACCGGGACCCGCAGGCTGGTCGCACTCTCCGGCGTGACGCACGGGTTCGACCTCGCCTCGACCAACGACATCTTCACGTGGACGCTTACGTTCCTCGACGCGGAGGTCCGTGGGATCCCGGCGGCACAAGAGCGGCTCTCGACGATGGGGAGCGTGGCGGGCGGAGGCGACGACCGCGTCGTGCTCTTCTGAATCGGCCCGCCATTGTCGTGACGAGGGCGAAATCACAGCGTCGTTTGTCCGGCCTCCAGGAACGCCAGTCGCTGGCGCAGATCCTTCTCCCGGATCCACCTCGCGGTCACGTCGCGGACCACCGCCGCCGGGCCGAGCACTTTCCCGTCCGCGTCCCGGAGCAGGTTGATCGTGAACTCGATCGAGATCCGCTCCCCGTCCTTCGTCACCGACGGCACCGAGAGCGTTTCTGATCCGTATTTCGTGACGCCGCTGACCATCGCCTTTCCGTATCCCTTCCAGTGCGCCTCACGCTGCCGATCGGGGATGATCAGGTCCAGCGACTGCCCGATCGCCTCCTCTTCCGTGTAACCGAACATCCCTTCCGCCGCGCGATTCCAGAGGCGGATGATCCCGTCCCGGTCCGAAAATATCACGGCATCCCCGGCCCCTTCCACGATCTGCCGGCAGAGCCGGTCCTTTTCTTCTTCCGTCATTTGTCGATTCCCCCAGCTCGTGAAATACACCGATTCTCTTCACTATTTTACAATAACGCCGCCCGCGTTTCCGGACGGTGAAACCTTTCACAGTCCCGGGATGCGGGGGACGCTATTCTGATCGCGAAGAAAGGGGGAGATGCCATGGGAGCGGAGGAGTCCCTGGACCATCGGGGTGGGGAGGGGTTTCCTTCCTGGCCTCGCCCGGCGTTAGTCCACCTCGATATTTCCGTGGATTCCACGTAGCGAGAATCCGTTAACGGCGACCGCCAGGGCGGCGGCGATCGCGTAGGTCCAACCGATGCCGAAGCGGGGAAGAAGGTCGCCGACGACGAGGAAAAAGACCGCGAAGGCGAACAGGGCCGTAACGGTCCCCCGCAGCACCAGAATGCCGGCCTGGATCCCATGGTTTCGGTGGGCGAACGCCACCGTCACGTTGACGAACAGGGGAAACGGCGCGAGAAGCCCGCTCCACCTCGGTCCGAGGATCTGTGCTCCCTCCGTCAGCAGGAACACGATTCCCGTGGCGACGACAACGCGGGAAGGCAAATCCCACCATGGGGCCGCCATGTCATTGAATCTGCGATCGGGGGCCGGAAGGAGGAACCGTATCCCGGCGAGCAGGATAATCACGACGACGAAGGTCGGCAACAACGACAGCGGCAGAATCCCCAACAGGGCGGTGGCGCAGAGAAAGGCCGATAAACCGCAGACGGTGCTGGCGATCCACCCCCCGTGTGAAGTTGCCGCGGCATAGGCCAGGCAGAACCCGCCCACCGCGGCTCCGCTGGCGAGGGAGTTCACCGCGGCGGTCGCGGCGAACGTTTTCCCCTGCTCCAGGGCGAGGTACAAGGAAACCGGACCCGAAGTGAGGGGGAGACCGGCGACCCAGCCCCCCACGGCGGGGCCCCAGCGCCTTCCTGCCAAAGCGATTGCGGTGATGGCGAGGGGCGTCAGGATGAGCTTGATCCACACGAGGTCCATGGGCGGATATCCTACCATCCCCACGTTCGGGGTCTGGAAGAGGTATCTGTTACCATAATCCACGGGGAAAGAGGAGGAGGGAATCATGACGAACGTCACCGAGATCGCTCCGGACGTCTACCGCATTTCGACCTATAACGAAAACTACAAGCTTCAGTTCAATCAGTTCCTGGTCAAGGATGACGAGCCGCTGCTCTTTCATACCGGCATGAAGGCCGACTTTCCGCATATCCGGGAAGCCGTCGCACGAATCATCGACCCCGCAACGATCCGGTGGCTGAGTTTCAGTCATTTCGAGTCGGACGAGTGCGGATCATTGAACGAGTGGCTCCGGGCGCCTCGCTGGACCCTGAAGGATGAGACCGTCAATACCGGGAAATACCGGTTCCGCCTCTACCCGACGCACCATCTGCCGCACTCCTGGGATGCGGGCATGCTCTTCGAGGAGACGAACCGGATCCTGTTCTGTTCGGACCTGTTCCTTCACGGAGGAGATGTGGAGCCCCTCAACGAAACCGACGTGATCGGAAGAGCCCGGAAGGCGATGGTCGACTTCCAGGCCACGCAACTGCTGAACGCCACCCCTTATACGGTGCACACGGAGCGTCTCATGCGGGAATTGGGAAGCTTGAAGCCCAGGACCCTCGCGATCATGCACGGATCCTCCTTCCGGGGCGATGGGGAAAAAGCGTTTCTGGGCCTGGCGTCGGTCATGAAGGAGGTTCTCGGCAAGGACGAACAATAGGGAATGGGAAACGGCCTAGGGAAGGCGGAAATCTAAAATGGGAAACTGCTTTCTGGCGAATGGATGACATAAACCCGCATCGCTGCGATGGATCACGAGGAGGGGCCCCGGCCATGCCCAAGACAGGAACGAAAGAAACCAATGCCGTTCTGGACAACCACTTGGCTTCAGCGCAACGCGGCGATCTCGAGGGCGTTCTAAGCGATTTTTCCGAGGACTCGGTCCCCTTCCTTCCTCAGGGGCCGATTCGGGGGATTGCGGAGTTGCGTGCGTTCTACAAAGCGCTTCTGACCAATCCCCCTCCGGGGTTCCCGAAGGCGCTTGAACTCCTCCGCCGGGATGTGGAGGGTGAGGTCGCTTATATCGTTTGGAAAGCCGAGCCGGGAGTTCGGTTGGCAACCGACACTTTTATTGTGCGCGACAGGAAGATCAAGGTTCAGACGTTCGCGGCGTCATTTGCCGCCTGACCTGATTGTCGGCATCTCAGGTCCGTATTTATTTTCTCAAGGTTTCGGAATGCGGAAGGTGCTGATCATCGCGCTTCCGCTCGCCGCATAAAGGAGGGTGAAAGGGTGGAATATCCATGCCCCTATCCGGAAGGATCCGAAGGGGAGGAGATGATCGATCCTGCCCTGCCAGAAGGCGATGCCAAGAACGACTACAATGATGATGCTGGAAGGGATGGGAGTCCCTTCGTAATATTTCACCTTTCCCGTTCCGCCGGAAAGCGCCGCTGCGGTCACATTGAACCTTGCAAGTCGGCTGATTCCGCAACTCACGAAATAGATTAAAATCAGCGCATCCCACATGCCTTGCAATCCCAATGCGAACCCCAGGACGGCGGGCGCAACGCCGAAGGAAACAATATCGGCCAGTGAATCCAGATCGGCCCCAAGAAGCGATTGCCGCTTTAGACGGTGAGCCACGAACCCATCGAGAACGTCGCAGACAAGCGCGAGAGGGAGGAGGATAAAGACAGCCCAGAAGTAAGTGGTACGGGTATCGGTAACATGATTCAGACACAGAAAGATAGCGGCCATTCCGAAGCCTGCATTCGCCAGGGTGATAATGTCCGCCAGGACGAATGACCTGATCATCGACATCGATTTTTTCGATGGGTCCTTCACACGCGGGTTGGCTCCTTTCCCCTCGAAATAATACTTTATCAAAAATGTGTCATTCTCGATCCTGAAAAGGATTTCTGCCCCGCAAGATATCCGTTTCGACGGATGGCGTGCGATGATCAACGGATGAATGCCCCTTCCGTAGTTCGAAAGCTGGAGGAAACGGAAACCACAAGGCGTCAAATCCGCACCCTCCTGGAGGAGGGGCCGCACACGGCAAAGGAGATCTCCGCCGCCGTCCATAGGCCGGAAAAAGAAGTCGAGAATCACCTGGAACACCTGCGGAAAAGTCTTCATTCCGAAGGGCGACCGCTGGACCAGATTCCTGCAGAGTGCCGAAGCTGCGGGTTCGTGTTCCGGAAGCGGGACCGGCTCAAGGCGCCGTCCCGATGTCCTGTCTGCAAGGGAGAAGCGATCTCCGACCCGTCTTTCCGCGTGGCAGGCGGTCCAGACTGAGATTCGATGGATCTGCCCCTTCGCATCGGTCCGGTGGCTCGAGATGTAATAATGCTGCTCAGGGCCAGTACGGACCGCAAACCCATTATAAATCGTTGCTTTTTCGGCACGAAATCAGCCTTGGATCAAAGAGAAGACAAGGTGATCAGGTTCATAAGGATAATTGCGGAAATAACCCATTTCACCAGCGATAACAAACCGGTGGATTGATCCGAACCCTCCGGCACCTCTGCCTGCCATAGGACAAACACCTGCCCTCGATTCAGACAAACAGCGCCTCGCGTTTCGGACAGAAGCCGATACCGAAGGCTGGCTGGCCAGATTACCCTGTGGTTAATACGTGAATGCAAGAAAGAGAGGCAAACGGCAGGCGAGCTGACCTGCAGTAAAGGCGCAAGCGGGGGGGGTGAGAGGGGCGATTACGAGGCCAAGTCGAAGGTGACGTAAAGGATGTGAAGCGTCCGATCAACGAAAAAAAACGAACCTGATACATAAAAGGAGAAAATTACCATGGATTCAACGACGATCATCATCATCCTATTGTTAATCGTAGTGTTCGGCGGAGGCGGTGGTTACTTCTGGACTAGACGACGTTAGGATAAATTAAAACTGGAGTCACAAGGATTTCATCGGCCGCCACAAAGGGAAGGTGCGTGCTTCCCATTGCTACTGCCTGAAATCAAGGAGGTATTATGTGCCAGACCTGTGGATGTGAACCTTGCAAGACTTGCGGCATGGCGATCAAGAACGGGGTATGCGTCGGTTGCAGCAAGCCATCCGAAAAATGCACTTGCAAGAAGAACTAGGGGGTGAACCGTTAAATTTTCAGGAAAGGGGGAGAACATGAACATTGAAAGGAGATTCAAGATGAAACGTTTTTCGGCGATGTTGGTAGTGCTGGGGATGGTCGCGGCCCTGGCAGGGCTGGCGCTCGCGGCGGAGAAGGAGAAGACGCCTGACGCGACGCTCACGCTTTCGGAGGGGCAGGTTGCCGCAGGCATCGGATGGAGTTGGGGAAAGGGTGTCCTGACATTGAAAGGGAAAGACTACCCGTTCAAAGTCGGAGGGCTCTCCGTAGGCGACGTGGGAATCACGAAGGCCGAGGCGACGGGCACGGTCTATAACCTGAAGAAGCTCGAGGACTTCAACGGGACGTACGTGTCGGCCGCCGCGCAAGCCACTGTGGGCGTCGGAGTCGGCGCCACGGCGATGAAGAACAAAAAAGGGGTGGTGATCCATCTCCACCCGAAAACCAAAGGTGTGAACCTGAAGCTGGCAGGGGAAGGCGTAAAGTTCACCCTCGAGTAAAAATGGCGGCTGGCTCAGCGGGGTCGGGATCCAATCCGACCCCGCGCGGTTACTTCTGGACCAGACGACGTTAGGATAAATTAAAACAGGAGTCACAAGGATTTCATCGGCCGCTACAAAGGGAAGTAGCGTGCTTCCCCTTGCTACTGCCTGAAACCAAGACTTCGGGAGGGGATCATGGAAGCAACGAGAAAACTGGCCATCCTGCTGCTGGTCGTCGGACTGGGGTTCGGAATCGGGGCCTGTGAACGAAAGGGGCCTGCAGAGCGAGCGGGCGAAAACGTCGACAAGGCCGTAGAAAGGGCCGGCGACAAGGTCGAAAGGGCCGGCGACAAGGTCGGGGGCGCAGTTGAGCGTGCCGGTGATAAAGTTGAGGAAAAGACGGACAAGTATTGAGGGATCGCGATCCGGATCGATGACGGAGGGTGCGCCTGATCCGACCATCGCCCGTTGCTCCGGTTCAGCGGATCCGCCCGAACGCTTCGAGCCTATCACTTTCCGAACTCCTCGCGCACCTTGCACGTCGAGGCGGAAGGAGAGAAGAGAAG
>Ga0299906_10003261_pt1 | contig 13379 bp, 10 predicted proteins | sample RVTome_14_FD_200259 | JGI IMG/M metagenome (GOLD analysis project Ga0299906, IMG submission 200259) | Soil microbial communities from uranium-contaminated site in the Upper Colorado River Basin, Wyoming, United States - RVT145D125 (version 2) ...
GAGGCCCTCGCGGTCCACGACGCCCTGCGCGGCGAGCTCGAGCTCGCGGGCCTCTCCCGCGACGAGCTCGAGCGCTCGGCGGCGATCGCGGAGCCGGGCGCGCGGGCGCGGCGCGGCGAGCTCGCCGTCCACGTGAGCGGCCAGGCTCCCGGCGACGAGCTCTGGCTCTCGCCCGAGCCGGAGCTCCCGCCGGACTCCGACTACGAGCGCCTGCCGGTGCCCGCGGACGGCCCGCTCGTCGCGAGCCGCGGCCTCGGCGAGCACCCGGCGCGCTGGGTCTACCGGGACGCCGCCGGACGCGTGCGCGCCTCGGGCACGCTCTCGCCGGTGCCGGGGCGCGTCGCCGAGGCCCGCATCCGCCTGGGCGAGCCGCTGGCTCCGCAGCCGGCGCGGCTCGCGCGGGCGCCGGGCGACGGGGTGCGCCGCGTGGTGCTGGTGCTGCCCGACTGCGGCGACTGGCGCCTCGTCAACTACCTGCGCGCCCGCGGCGAGCTGCCCTTGATGGAGGCCCTGCTGGCCGGCGGCTACCGCGCCGTGCTCACGAGCGACCCGCCGCTCACCGCCACGGCCCTCGAGGCCCTGGTCTTCCCCGAGCGGAGCGCCGGCGCGTCCTTCGTCGGCTGGGTCCACCAGATGGGCTTCGAGCTGGCGGGGCTCTCCTCGATCGGCGAGAACCCATTCGACCCGCTCACCTGGCTGCTGCCCGAGGAGCGCGACCTCTTCGCGGCGGTGGGAGCCGCCGGGCGGCGGGCGGCGAACCTGCTGCTCTCCCACGGCGGCATCCGCGCCGGACGCCACGGCGAGATCACCGGCCCGGGAGGCGAGCGCCGCCTCGCGGCCATCGCGACGAGCGCCCGCGACCTCGGCCCCGAGGAGCTCCGGCTCTTCCCGGAGCTGGCGGCGCTCGAGGCGCGCGACGCGGTGCACGTGCGCACCATCGCCGCCGAGCTCGACGCCGCCGCCGAGCTCGCCGGCGACCGCAGCCTCGACCTGGTGATGCTGCGGATCGAGCCCCTCGACATCCTCACCCACGCCCACTTCGCCGAGGCCGTGCGAGACGGCCAGGACGACGGCCGGGGCCTGCTCTACGCGGTCTACCGCTACATCGACGCGCGCCTGGCCGAGACCCACGATCGCCTCGACGAGGACGACGTGCTGGTGGTGATGTCCGACCACGGCATCCGCACGGCCATGGAGCACGCGCCCGAGGCGATCTTCGTGGCGGCGGGCGGCGGCGTGCCCGCAGGCCGCGCGCCGGGCAGCCCGGCGCTGCGCGGCGTGCCGCGGGTGCTCGGCGCCTGGCTGGGGATCGCCACCTCGTGGCCGGACACGGGCGTGGCCTCCTGGGCCGGCGCCGTGGCCGCGACGCCCCTTGCGTCGCCCGGCGCCGGGGACGAAGCTCCCGCCTCGCGCTGACCCACCGGGAGTCCCGCTGCTCCGCGTCGCCCTGACCTTCTGCCTGGGCCTGGTCGGGATCTCCACCGCCGCGATCTTTTTGCGCCTGGCCCTGCCGGCGCCGCCCGTCGTCACGGGCTTCTACCGCATGCTCTTCGCCAGCGCGCTGGTGGGGCTGTGGCTGCGGCTGCGCGGCCGGGCGCTCGGCGCGGAGCGCCGCGGCGTCGCGCTCGCCCTGGCCTCCGGCGTCTGCTTCGGCGCGGACCTGGCCCTCTGGCACAGCTCGCTCGTGCTGACGACGGTGGCCCTCTCGACGCTGCTCGTGAACACGACACCCCTCTACGTCGGCCTCTACTCGCGCCTCACCGGCGAGCGGCTCCACCCGCGCTTCGTCGCGGGAGCCGGCCTGGCGCTGGCGGGCACCGCCGTGCTGTTGGGGATGCCGGCGACGCCGGGCGGCGAGCTGCGCGGTGCCGCCCTGGCCCTGGCCGCCGGGGTCTTCTACGCGGCCTACCTGCTGCTGATGAGTGCCGCGCGCAGGGGACTCGACGCGGTGCGCGGCCTCTTCTGGATGGGCGTCTCGGCGACGGCCACGCTCGGCGCGGCGGCCCTGGCGCGCGGCGACGCCTTCGCGGGCTTCCCCGCCTCCTCGTGGGCGGCCATGGGCGGCGCCGCCGTCGTCGCCCAGGTCGGCGGCGTGATGGCCCTCGTCTGGTCGCTCGGCTACCTGCCCGCCACGCTGGCCTCGGTGGCGCTCCTGGGCCAGCCCGTGGGCACCGCCATCCTCGGCTGGCTGCTGCTCGGCGAGGCCGTCGGCGCGGGGCAGGCCGCGGGCGGCGCCGCCGTGCTGCTGGGCATCGGCCTGGCCTCCCAGGCCACGCGGCGGCGCGCCCGGCCGGACTGAGTCGCCCGCGGGCGCGCGGGATCAAGCGCCGCGACCGGCGGACCGATCCGCGCCCGGTGCGCCGCCCGCCCCTCGCCGCCCTCCTCGCCGTGGCCGCCGCGGCGGGCGCGGCCGGCGCGGAGGAGGCGCTCTTCGGGGCGGCGGAGGCCGGCCCGGGCTGGAGCGTCGTCGACGAGGCGCCGGAGGACGCGAGCGCGGATCCGGACCTGCGCCGCTGGGGCGTCCGGGAGCGCCGGGCCCGCCACTACACGCGCGAGGCGTCGGGCGCGATCCAGGTATGCAGCATCGAGGTGTGGACCTTCGGCCAGGACGCCCAGGCCCGGGCCGCCCACGCGGGCTTCGCCTACCCGGAGTGGCGGATCGAGCGGGAGGGCCGCGTGCTGGTGATGCTGCGCGGGCTGGTGATGGCGCGCGGCCGGCCGCCGCAGCGCGGCGTCTTCCCGGCCTGCGGCAGCCTGGGCGAGCGGGTCCGCTCCCGCACTCGGGTCGGGAGCCCCTGATACAAGCCGGATCGGGACGCCACTCCCCCATGCATGTGGCGCTCCCTCGGGCTCGCGGGGACCGGCCTGGCGTTCGCCTGCGGTCTCGCCCTCGCCCTGCTCCCGGCCGGCCGGCGCGGACCCTGACGCTGGTCGCAGCCCTCGAGGAGTTCGACGGCAGCTGCCAGCCGAGCGCCTGCGCGGTCGGCACCTTCGCCATCGCCCTACCCGCGGGCGAGACGATCGCCTCGGCCGCGCTCGCGGGCACCTTCGGAAACTCGAGCGCCACCAGCTCGGCCCCGGTGCAGGTGTTCCTCGACGGGGCCCTGGTCGCGACCTGCCGGGACGTGGACCCCTGCTTCGACTCGCAGGTCCCGGTAGCCTGGAGCTTCGACCTCGCCCCGGCCGACTTCGCCCTGCTCGCCGACGGCAGCGCGGCGCCGAGTGCCCTGCGCACCGGGGGCCAGGTGGTGCGCCTCGGCGAGACCACGCTCACCGTCACCACCGTGCCGGAGCCCTCCAGCGCGCTGCTGCTCGGCCTGGGGCTAACCGCCCTGGCTCTCGCACACCGTCCTGCGTCGCGCGGAGCACCCCGCAAGCGTGCGAAACGGAGTGGAGCGCGCGCGCAGCGAGCCGCAGGCGAGCGAAGCTATCGGAAGCGCCGGGCGGGCCACCACGGGAAGAAGCCTGGCATGTCCTTCGACACCTTCATGGCGAAGGACGCGGGCCGCTTCTCCAGGAAGCTCGTCACGCCCTCGTAGCCGTCCGGCGACCGGCCCATGGCGAAGATCGCCCGCGAGTCGATCTTGTGGGCCTCCATCGGGTGATCGGCCCCGAGCATCTTCCAGAGCATCTGGCGCGAGAGCGCCACGGAGACGGCGCTCGTGTGGTCCGCGATCTCCCGGGCCAGCGCCCGGGCCGCCGGCAAGAGCTCCCCGGGCGGCACCACCCGCGAGACCAGGCCTCCCGCCAGCGCCTCCTCGGCGGGGAAGACCCGGCCCGTCGCCACCCACTCCATGGCCCGGCTGATGCCCACCACCCGAGGCAGGAACCAGGAGCTGCAGGCCTCCGGCGTGATGCCGCGGCGCGCGAAGACGAAGCCGAAGCGGGCCTTGTCGCTGGCGATGCGCACGTCCATGGGCAGGGTCAGCGTCGCCCCCACGCCCACCGCCGGACCGTTCACCGCCGCGATCACCGGCTTGGTGCAGTCGAAGATCCGCAGGGTGGCGAGCCCACCCCCGTCCCGGTGGCTCGCCGCGTCCTCCTCGCCGCTCGCGTCGAAGGTGCCCCCGCCGCCGCCGAGGTCGGCCCCGGCGCAGAAGCCGCGCCCGGCCCCGGTGACGATCGCCACCCGCACCTCGTCGTCGGCGTCGATCGCGTCGAAGACCGCGAGCAGGTCCTTCAGCATCTGGGTCGTGACGGCGTTCAGGCGATCGGGTCGGTTCAGCGTGACGGTGAGCACGCGGTCCCGGAGCTCGGTCAGCAGGGTCTCGTAGGCCATGGGGTCTCCCGCTCTCGTCGGAGGCGCATGATACCGGGCGGCCGCAGCGGGCGCCGGGCCGCGATATGCTGGCCGGTCGTGCGCATCGGCATCGTGAGCGATACCCACAACCACCTGGCGAACTGCGAGCGCATCGTCGGCATCTTCAACGCCGCGGGGGTGGAGCGGGTGGTCCACACCGGCGACATCACCCAGGCCAAGACGCTGCGGGTGCTGGCGGGCCTGCGGGCTCCGCTCTGCGGCGTCTGGGGCAACAACGACCTGGAGCGCGCGAGCCTGGAGGCCGCCGCCGCCGAGCTCGGCCAGCGCTTCGAGGACCCGCCGCTGCGGGCCCGCTGGGGCGGCCGGCAGATCGTCGTGGTGCACGACCCCCTCGACCTGGACGCGGCGCTGCTCGCCGGCGCGGACGTGGCGCTCTACGGCCACGACCACCGCCGCGCGATCGAGCGGCGCGGGGCGGTCCTGTGCGTGAACCCGGGCGAGTGCGCGGGCCACCTGGTCGGGCACAACGCCGTGGGGATCCTCGACCTCCGGACGCTCCGCGTCGAGATCGAGCGCTTCTGAGGCGGCCATGAGCTGGAAGCCCGAGGTCGAAGGCATCGAGGAGCGGCGCCGGCGCGCGGCCGAGCTCGGCGGGCCCGAGGCGGTGGCCCGGCAGCACGCGCAGGGGCGGCTCACGATCCGCGAGCGCATCGACCGGCTCGTCGACCCCGGCTCCTTCAGCGAGCACGGCGCCATCGCCGGCCAATCGGAGCTGGACGCGGAGGGGCGGCTGATCGCGTTCCGCGGCGCCAACTACGTGGTCGGAACGGGCCGCATCGACGGGCGCCTCGCCGTGGTGGGCGGCGAGGACTTCACGCAGCGGGGCGGCTCGCCCTCGCCGGCGGGGCTCCGCAAGAGCGTCTACGCCGAGGACTTGGCGGTCCGCACCCGGCTGCCGCTGGTGCGCTTCCTCCAGGGCGGCGGCGGCAGCGTGGCGGGAACCGGCGGCCAAGGGGCGCCGCGGCCCGAGCCCGCGGCGTCGCGGCACCGCTTCGCCTCCATCGGAGAGGTCATGGCCCAGGCGCCGGTGGTCTCGGTGGCCGCCGGCGCGGTGGCGGGCTTCCCGGCGGCGCGCCTGGTGGCGTCGCACTTCTCGCTGATGACGCGCCACACGGCCCAGGTGATGGTGGCGGGACCCGCCGTGGTGGAGCGCGCGATCGGCGAGAAGCTCGAGAAGGAGGAGCTCGGCGGCGCCCAGATCCACGGCCGCAGCGGCGTGGTGGACAACGCAGTGGAGGACGAGGCGGCCGCCGTGGAGGCGGTCAAGCGCTTCCTCGCCTACCTGCCGACGAACGTCTGGGAGCTGCCGCCGCTCGCCGCCTGCGACGACCCGCCCCAGCGCACGGAGGAGGCGCTCCTCTCCATCGTGCCCCGGGACCGGCGCAAGGTCTACGACGCCCGGCGCCTGCTGCGCCTGGCGGTGGACCGCGGCTCCTTCTTCGAGATGACGCCCGGCTACGGGCGCTCGCAGATCACCGGGCTGGCGCGGCTGATGGGCCGTCCGGTGGGAGTCTGGGCCAACGACCCGCGCTTCTACGCCGGGGCGATGACCGCCCACGGCGCGCGCAAGGTGCGCCGCTTCGTCGACCTCTGCGACCTCTTCCACCTGCCCATGGTCGCCCTGGTGGACGAGCCGGGCTTCATGCTGGGGAGCCGGGCCGAGCGGGAGGGCACCATCCGCTTCGGGGCGGAGGCCCTGTTCGCCGTGGTGCAGTCGCGCATGCCCTGGGTGTCGGTGATCGTGCGCAAGGCCTACGGGGTGGCCGCCGCCGCCCACTTCGGCCCGGAGGCCACGCTCCTGGCCTGGCCCTCGGCCGAGGGCGGGGCGCTGCCCGTCGAGGGCGGCGTGGCGGTGGCCTTCGGGCGCGAGATCGCCGCCGCGCCGGACCCGGAGGCGCGCCGCCGCGAGCTGGAGGAGGCCTTCGCGGCCCGCCGCGATCCCTTCGCCCGGGCCGAGGCCTTCGCCGTGCACGACCTGATCGACCCGCGCCGCACGCGCCCGGCGCTCTGCGAGTGGATCGAGGGGGTGGAGCCGCTGCTGCGCTCGCAGCTAGGCCCGCGGGGCTTCCCGATCCGGCCGTAAGTTCGACTTCGCTCGGCTTCGCCTCGCTGCGCGCGCGCTCAGGGCGTCACTGAACTTCGCTCGCCTGCGGCTCGCTGCGCGCGCGCTCCACTCCGTTCCGCCCGCTTGCGAGTTCGACTTCGCTCGGCTTCGCCTCGCTGCGCGCGCGCTCCACTCCGTTCCGCGCGCTTGCGGGGGTGCCTCCCCGCTCCAGCGAGGTGCAACGGGTGCCGGAAGGCCCCTCTCCCAGGCTCAATTTCGGGCCGCGGCGGGCCGATGCAGCGGGCATGGCGCCCCATACGCCCGCGCCGGAGACCGTGGTGATCGAGCCTCAGCGCGGCTGGGTGCCGATCGACCTGGCGGAGCTGTGGCGCTACCGCGAGCTGATCGGCTTCCTGGCCCTGCGCGACATCCAGGTCCGCTACAAGCAGAGCCTGCTGGGAATCGGCTGGGCCGTGGCCCAGCCGCTGGCCACCATGCTGGTCTTCGGCCTGCTCTTCCGGGCGCTCCTGGGGCGCGAGGGCATGCCCACCCTGGAGGGCGTGCCCTACGCGGTCTCGGCCTACTGCGCCCTGGTCCCGTGGCAGCTCTTCGCGCGTTCGCTCCAGTCCTCGGGCGACAGCCTGGTGGCGAACAAGCAGCTCATCCACAAGGTCTACTTCCCGCGGCTGGTGGCGCCGATCGCGCCGCTCCTGGCGGCCCTCGTCGACTTCGGCTGCGCCTTCGCGGTGCTCGCGGCCATGCTCGCGGCCTACGGGATCCTCCCGGACCCCGCGGCCCTGGCGTTGCCCCTCTTCGTGGCGCTGGCCGTCGCCGCGGCCCTCGGGGTCTCGCTGTGGCTCTCGGCCCTGAACGCCATCTACCGCGACGTACGGCACGCGCTGCCCTTCCTCGTGCAGATCTGGATGTTCCTGACTCCCGTGGTCTACACGAGCGAGAGCGTGCTGCGGGGCCGCCCGGAATGGCTGGCCTGGCTCTACGGGCTCAATCCCATGACCGGCGTGGTCGAGGGCTTCCGCTGGGCGCTGCTCGGCGCCGCCGAGCCGCCCTGGAGCGCAGTGGCGGCCTCCACGGCCGTGAGCCTGGCCCTGCTGGTGTCGGGCCTCTACTTCTTCCGCCGCCTCGAGCGCAGCTTCGCGGACCTGGTGTGAGCGCGGCGACTCCTGCGATCCGCGTCGAAGGGCTCTCGAAGCGCTTCCGGCTGGGCTCGCGCACGGGCCTTGGCGGCCCCCGCCGCGGCGACGAGGAGCTGTGGGCGCTCCGCGACCTCTGCTTCGAGGTGGCGCCCGGCGAGGCGGTGGGCATCGTGGGCCGCAACGGGGCCGGCAAGAGCACGCTGCTCAAGATCCTGGCCCGCATCACCGCGCCGAGCGCCGGCCGCGCCGAGATCCGCGGCCGGGTGGGGAGCCTGCTCGAGGTGGGGACCGGCTTCCACCCGGAGCTCTCCGGCCGGGAGAACGTCTACCTGAACGGGGCGATCCTCGGCATGAAGGCGGCCGAGATCGACGCGCGCTTCGACGCCATCGTCGCCTTCTCCGGCGTCGAGCGCTTCCTCGACACGCCCGTCAAGCGCTACTCGTCGGGCATGCGCGTGCGCCTGGCCTTCGCCGTGGCGGCGCACCTGGAGTCGGAGATCCTCGTCGTCGACGAGGTACTGGCGGTGGGGGACGCCGAGTTCCAGCGCCGCTGCCTCGGCAGCATGAACGACGCCGCCGGCTCGGGCCGCACGGTGCTCTTCGTGAGCCACCAGATGTCCGCCCTGCGCTCGCTCTGCTCCCGGGCCCTGTGGCTCGACGGCGGCCGGCTGCGGGCGGCGGGCGGGGCCGACGAGGTGATCGACGCCTACCTGGAGGACGGCCGCGAGAGCGCGCGCGCGGTCCCGCTGGCCGAGCGCCGCGACCGCAGCGGCAGCGGCGAGCTGCGCTTCACCCGGCTCGAGGCCTGCGGCGGCGGGTCCCCGGGCGGTGCCGCCCCGGCCACGGGCCGGCGCCTGGTCGTGCGCATCGGCTACGCCTCGGCGGGCCGGGAGCCGCTCAAGGGGGTCCGGCTCGCACTCCTCTGGAGCGACGCCCGCGGCCAGCGCCTCACGTCGCTGGACACGCGCCTTGGCAACGCCGACTTCGAGGAGCTGCCGCCGGAAGGCGAGATCCGCTGCGAGGTCCCCGAGCTGCCGCTCCTGCCGGGCCGCTACCGCGTCGACGCCTGGGCCTGGGTGGCGGGGCGCGTGGCCGACGACGTGCCCCACGCCCTCGAGGTCGAGGTGGCGCCCGGCGACTTCTTCGGCACCGGCCGCACGAGCTCGCGGGAGAAGCACGGCCCGTTCCTGCTCCGCCAGAGCTGGCGGATCGAAGGCGAGTGAGCCGCGGCCGTGTGCGGGATCCTCGGCGAGATCCGGCGAGAGGGGCGCGTCGACGACGTGGCCTTCGTGTCGATGCTCGAGACCCTGGCGGCCCGGGGCCCGGACGGGGCCGGCTGGCGGCACCTCGACGGCGGGCGCGTGGCCCTCGGCCACCGCAGGCTCGCCATCATCGACCCGACCGAGGCCTCGGCCCAGCCCATCGGCAACGAGGACGGCAGCGTCTGGCTCAGCTTCAACGGCGAGATCTACAACTACCGGGGACTCCGCGACGAGCTGCGGCGCCGCGGCCACCACTTCCGCTCCGCCGGCGACGCCGAGGTGATCGTCCACGCCTACGAGGAGTGGGGCGACGCCTGCCTGCGGCGGCTGCGCGGCATCTTCGCCTTCGGGCTCTTCGACGAGCGGCGTCGGAGGTTGCTGCTGGCCCGGGACCGCCTCGGCGTGAAGCCCCTCTCTTACTGGGCCCACGCGGGCGGGCTGGTCTTCGCCTCCCAGCCCCGGGCGATCCTGGCCCATCCCGGCTTCCGGCCCGAGCTCGACCTCGGCGCCTTCCAGCACTACCTGGCCAACCGCTACGTGCCCTTCGACCTGTCGATCTACGCCGGCATGGCCCGGCTGCCCGCCGGACACAGCCTGGTGTGGGAGGACGGGAGGCTCTCGCGGGAGGCCTGGTGGACGCCCCGCTACGAGCCCCGGGTGCGCGACGCGGCCGCGGCCTGCGAGCTGATCCGCTTCCACATCGAGGACGCGGTGCGCTCGCAGCTGGTGAGCGACGTCCCCATCGGCCTCTTCCTGAGCGGCGGCATCGACTCGAGCACGGTGGGGGCCGTGGCCTGCGAGGCCTCCCAGGAGCCGCTCGCGAGCTACACCATCGGCTTCGACGAGGCCGAGAGCGACGAGCGCCGGCACGCGCGGCTGGCGAGCCGGCACCTGGGGACCTGGCACCACGAGGAGCGGCTCTCCCTGGCGGACGCCGTGGCCCTGCTCCCCACCTTCGTGGAGCTCTTCGACGAGCCCTTCTACGACCACTCGGGGCTGCCGACCTTCGCGGTCTCGCGCCTGGCCCGGCGCCACGGCACCAAGGTGGTGCTCTCGGGAGACGGCGCGGACGAGCTCTTCGCCGGCTACCTCTGGTACGAGTCGCCCGGCCGCGCGCGCGGCCTTCGCCGGCGGCTGGCGACCTGGCTGAGCGGGCGGCGGGCGGATCCCGTGCGGCTCCACTTCCAGCGCACGGGCCACCTGGACGGCGAGGCCCAGGCGCGCCTGCTGAAGCGCGCGGAGCCCTTCGACGCCCTGGCCCACCGGCGCCGCCTCTTCCATCCGGGCCTGCCCCCGGTGACGGCCCTCCAGCTCCTCGACCTGCAGAGCTTCCTGGTGGACGACGTGCTGACCAAGGTGGACTTCGCCTCCATGGCCTGCGGCGTGGAGGTGCGCGTGCCCTTCCTCGACCACGAGCTCGTCGAGGCGGCCTTCCAGATCGACTCGCGGCTGGTCTTCGCGCAGGGCGAGCGCAAGGCCCTGCTCAAGCGGGCGGCCTCGTCCTGGCTCCCGCCGGAGATCCTGACGGGGCGCAAGCAGGGCTTCGGCGCGCCGCTCGGCGCCTGGATGCGCCAGGGCCTGGCGGAGCTGGCGGCAGCGCTCCTGCTCGGCGGCTCGCTGGTCGGCCGCGGCGTGCTCGACGCGGACGCGCTCGGGGGCTTCCTCGGCCAGGCCCGGCCCAAGGACGTGTGGCTCGTGCTGGTGGCGGAGCTGTGGGCGCGGCGCTGGCTCGAGGGCCAGGACCTGGCTCAGGCGGCGGAGTGGGCCCGGCTGCCGGCCCCGGGCGCCCCCCACCAGGCCGCCAGGTCGACGCCGAGCTCGGAGGCGAGCGGCAGCTGGTCCGGCGCGTAGAGCGCGCGCAGGCGCGCCTCGAGGGCGCGGTCCGAGGCCGGCCGCGGCGCGTAGAGCGCGCCCTCGTACCAGCGCGCCAGGCGCGGAGCGCGGGCGCGCAGCCGGCGCAGCGCCGGGCGCTCCCCCAGCCGGCGGAGGCCCCGGGCCAGGGGGCCGCGCCGCGGGATGCGCGTGCGGTTGTGGACGGCGCCGAGGGCCTCGCGCGGCAGCGCAGGCTCGAGGCCGAGGAAGGTCGTGACCCGGGCGAAGACGCCCTCCGGATCGGCCGCCAGCTCCTCGAGCAGCAGCACCAGCACGCGCTCGCGGCCGAAGACCTCGCGCCAGCGCCGGATCGGCTCCAGGTAGCGGCCGTTGGCCAGGTAGCGGAAGGGCCAGAGCGCGTCGTCATACCGCTCGGCGAACTCCGAGGGGTCGATGCGCCCTCGGGCCCGGGCCGGCCCCAGGCGGCAAGCCTCCTGGGCGACGGCCGCCCGCAGGTCGGGCCCGTCGAAGCGGAAGACCTCGACAGGCGAGCGGCGCTCGGCGCCGCGCTTGGCCAGGTGCCAGTAGGCGGAGAGCGCGCGGGACGCCGGGTCGCGCAGGATGAAGATCGCGCGCACGTCGGGGCCGAGGTGCTGCCGGGCGCGGGCGGGGATGGCCGGGTCCGCCATGTAGGCCGTGGAGGCGTCGACCACGGCGCGCTCGCTCCCCACGTGGGCGAAGGCCCGCGCGTAGCGCTCGGGCTCGCGGAGCTCGCGAGCCCGGCAGAAGAAGCCTGGCTCCTTGGGCCGGGCCAGGGCGCAGTCCGGGTGGAGCGCCAGCAGCCGGGCCAGGGTCGTCGTCCCGGACTTCTGGGCGCCGGGCACGATCACGTTGGGAAGCCGCGCCATGCAATCCTCTTCGGCACGGGGGCGGAGGCGACTGAGTGAAAGGTGCACCCCCGCCCTCTGTTCACCCGCTGCGGCTCGCGGGCCGGGCGCGCAGCGGGCAACGCCCTTCGCGCCTCCTCGAGCCCGCCTCCGGGACCGTTCCCCCGACGCCTTCCGATCTCGACAGAAGGGCGGCGTGCGAAGGCGCTGGATGCAGATCTCGATCACCGCAGGAGCCGTTCGTCATCGAGCCTCTTGGCACCAATGATCAGAACCCGCGTCGCATTTGCGACCAGATCGACGAGAGCACGAATCTTGGCTGCAACTCCTGCGTCACCGCGCAGGGCAAGGTGATCCAACTTCATCGCCGATGGAACGTGGCCGTGGTCCTAGCAAGGTTCAGCAGCCTGAGAGCTTCTACTCGGTCTCCTGAGTCGAGGTGATGGAGCGCAAGGCGGTAGTATGCGGGAGCGAAGTGCTTCGAAGCCGAATGTAGGAATAGGCTGCGCGCGGCGTCCCACTGTCCTCTGGCCTGGTATAGAGCACCGAGGTAGAACTCGGTAACGGGATAGCCCTGATCAGCACCTTTGCGATACCAACGCTCGGCAGCTTCCTCGTCACGTCCCTCGCCACGATCCGTTTCGAAGGTCCACCCCAGGAGCACTTGTGCTTGCGGCATTTCCGCGCGAGCTAGAGGCTCCAGTAAACAAACCGCTTCCTCATGTCGCTCTTCGCGTATGAAGCGCGCAGCTTGGCGCAGGCGCTCTTCGGCCGGTTGATCCGTTCTCAAGCGGACAGCTCCGGACCGAGTCTGCCTCGACAAAGACTTACTCGAGTCACGGCCGCCACCACCTGCCCTTGGAGGCTTCGATCCAGTGGGCGGATCCGGTCCAGGCGGTTTGGGCCAGGGAGCACCAGGCGGCCTAAAGGCCGGGCGCTCGATCGCGCTGTCGCACAATAGAGGATTCACACCAAGATCCCACAACTAGCGCAATACACCGAGCTGGCGCAGGTGCCTCATCGCTTCAGCGGAGTACGTGATGGCGGCGTCCCCTACTGGGCGCACGCCGATCACTGGCCCCTCAGCGCTGGTGCATTCATAGAGGCGAACAGCACCGGCTCGCGGCAGATCTCTATCGTAAGCAACAACCACGGCGTCCGGGCCATCTGCGAGCTCGCACTCGCCACGCGGGCCTGTCGCTTGAAGCGCTCGGAAAAGTGGTTCAACTTCCGACGGTGCCCTCGCCTCATACAGCAGCTGGCCCTGCCTAATTTCTCGAAGCTCGATCCCCTCTTCTTCAGCAGGGGCATATATCTGCGCGACCTTGATCGTGCCCATCGCGTTGGCACGGGCGGCCGCCTCGTATTCCTCGCTAGCGACTGTCAGATACTCCGCGTAGCGAGAGTCCACGCGAACATCCTGGTGCCCGGAGGTGCACGCGAACGGTCCACTAGCCACAACCAGACTTGCGACTAGGTGGCGGAAACCAACGCCCATCTGATCTACCTCGGAGCTACCTCGAGGCACGGACTGATCGGCTTCCCGTAAACCTGGTGGTGAACGATTGGCCAGGAATGCCTGTGCCAAGGCGCGTAGAGACCTCCTTCGGGTATGGGAACCCTCCCGGATCACGCTCTCCCCAAGGCCGTTCGTCAAAGTCCCAAGGATCATCCTCGGCACTGACCTCGCCCTCGAAGTAGCAGACGGGCTCGCCGCAAACCTTCGAGCACTCAATCGTTCCCGTAAGCGTTAGGACAATCCTGCCGGGAGCCTCGCCCGTGTCGTAGCCCATCGAGCTGCTGAACGACTGACTACCACCACTATCGAGCGCACCGTCGAATCCAGGGAACGATTCCGGACCAAACCCGGGGTCGTGATCGGCAAGCTGCGTATCAAGC
>Ga0299906_10003262_pt1 | contig 13377 bp, 11 predicted proteins | sample RVTome_14_FD_200259 | JGI IMG/M metagenome (GOLD analysis project Ga0299906, IMG submission 200259) | Soil microbial communities from uranium-contaminated site in the Upper Colorado River Basin, Wyoming, United States - RVT145D125 (version 2) ...
GGCGTGATCCACCCCGCCCCCGACGCGACCACATCCACCGACCGGCCGTCGCGGGGAGGAAGGATCGGGGACTCGTTTCCGTCGAGTCCCCGATCCTTCCTCCCCGTGACGGCCCGACGGGGACGCGACACCCCCGGCCGCGCGGATCGCATTGACACCTCCGAGCCGAGTACTCTAAGGACCGCCGTCCCCCGAGCATGCCGCACCCATCGATCGCGCTCATCGTCTCCACCTACGAGAACCCCGCCGGCCTCGAGAGCTGCCTGCTCGGGGTCGCTCGCCAGTCGTACCCGGCCGCGCAGGTGCTCGTCGCCGACGACGGGTCCGGCGCGGCGACGCGCGCCGTCGTCGACCGCTTCCGCGCCGCGCTCCCGCTCGAGCACGTCTGGCACCCCGACGAGGGCTTCCGCCTGGCCGCCATCCGCAACCGCGCGCTCGCCGCCTGCCGCGCCGACTACGTCGTCCTCCTCGACGGCGACACCGTACCGCACCACCACTTCCTCCGCGATCACGCCGCGTTCGCGCGCCCCGGCCACGTCGTGCTCGGCCAGCGCTGCGCGCTCACCGGCTACTACGGCCGCGTGCTGCGCGCCGAGCCGAGCACCGCCGCCCTGGTCGGCCTCTTCCTCCGGGGACGGGTCCTGAACGACAGCCGCGCCATCGGCACCGATCTCCGTAACCGCTTCCGCGGCCTGCGCAAGGGCCTCAGGATCCCGCGCGCGGTGGTGCGGCCGGGGACGCCGCGCGAGGCCCACGGCGGCAACCTCGGCGTCTGGCACGAGGATGCGCGCGCGGTGAACGGCTTCGACGAGCGCTTCGTCGGCTGGGGCGGGGAGGACGCGGACTTCGTCGACCGGCTGATCCGCGCCGGACGGCCCGCCCTCTACCTGCTCTTCCGCGCCGTCTGCTACCACCTCGACCATCCCGTGAACCAGGGCAACGACGCCAACGGACGTCTCCTGCGCACGGGCACCCGCCCGCCGCGCTGCGCCCGCGGCCTCGATCACCACCGTGACGCGCGCTCCGGGTCCGGCTGAGCGACACGCCCGCCGAGCCACGCCTCAGAGGTTGTGAATCAATCCCCGGACCGAGCCGGGCGAAGAGCGCCGAGCAGCGACGGCGATCTGAAGCCCGGCGACGGGAGGGGATTGATTCACAGCCTCTCAGGGCCGGCGGTCCCGCACGTCTCGCGCGAGCGCCGCGCCGAGCGCGGCGGCGTTCGCCGCCGGATCCTCGCCGAGGGCGAAGTGGAAGCTCGGCACGGCGCGCGCGAGGTGCAGCGCCCGGCGCGCCCGCGCGGCGAGGATGCGCCCGAGACGCGCCAGGGCGCGCGCGTCGCGCCGGAAGAAGTAGATCTTGGTCTGCGGCAGCTCGCGGGCCCGGACCAGCTCGACGAGAAGCAGCCGGGCGGCGGCGGCGGCCCCGAGCGGTACCAGCGCCGGCGCGGCGGCGCCGGCACGGCGCCCGAAGAGCACCGCCCCGAGCGGAGCCGGGGCGCGCGCCAGGGCGTGCGCACACCAGGCGACGTCGACCAGCACCTTCGGCCCGCGCGCGGCACGCACCAGGGTCCGGAGCTGCGCCGCGCCGATGCCGTCGAGCGCGGCCGCTCCCGGCGCGAGGCCGAGACGGAGCGGGAACGGCAGCACCCGCAGCCGCCCGTCGATCGCCGCCTGCTCGTCCGACAGCAGCAGGCCGTTGCCGGCGCGCAGCAGCGCCATCGCCAGCGTCGTCTTGCCGCCCCCCGACGGCAGCAGACAGAGCGTCGCCCGGCCGTCGCGCGCGACCGCGAGGCCGTGCAGACGATGAATGCCGCGCCGGTCGAACGCCTCCCCGGCCCGCGTCAGGATCACCATGTAGCTCGCCTCGTGGAGCAGGTGCGGGTCCGGGCTCACGATCGACACCGTCTCGGCCGCCGTGTGCCAGGTCACGCCGCCGCGCCCGCCGTAGTCGGCATAGCGCAGCGGGCCGGCGTCGTAGGCGACGCACTCGGGACTCCGCAGGCGGGCGACCGCGCCCGGCGGGGGGCCGGGCGGCGCCGCGCGGCGCAGCTCGACGCTGAGCGCGGCGCCGTCCGCCGGGGATCCCGGGCGCACGAAGTACGCGAAGTCGCGGCGCACGTTCTCGATCGCGGCGGCGTCGCTGCCGTGCACGCGCACGCGGTAGCCGTGGATGTCGAGAGCGAGCGTCAGCGGCGGCTCCGGAAGGCCTCGCGCGTGAACCCCGCCCCCCACGCCGCCGCCACCAGCAGCACCGCCGGCAGCAGGGCCAGGAAGCGCAGCAGCGCGCCGCGGTCGTGGCGCACCAGGCGCATCGCGATCCGGCCGACCCGCAGCGGCGCCACCAGCGGGCTCAGCCACCACCGCGCGGCGAAGGTCCGCCCGGGCAGCTCGGCCCGGGTCCGCGCCCAGCAGGCGCTGCGGCCGATCAGGTACTGGTGGCGGACGCAGGCCACGAGGCGGGTCCGGTTCTGGTGGGTGACCCGGATGGCCGGGTCGAAGAGCAGGCGCCGGGCGCCGCCGGTCACGCGCCAGTTGAGCAGCAGGTCCTCGGGCTGAAGGAACGCTCCCTCCGGGCCGCTCTCGAACGCGATCGCGGCCAGCACCTCGCGCCGGTAGCAGAGGTTGCAGGTCGGCATGCCCGCCACCAAACGCTCCGGCATGCCGGGCATGAACTCGTTGAAGGAGAAGAGGTGCTCGGCGGAGCCGAGGATGCTCGCCGGCGTCCCGTTGGCGACCGCGCCGCCGACCGCCGGATGCTCGGCCGCGCGGTGCCGGGCCAGCAGCCGCCGGAGCCAGTCGGGGGCGACGACGCAGTCGGCGTCGGTGAACGCCACCAACCAGCCGGTCGCGACGCCGAGCGCGTGCTGGCGGGCGGCGCCGGCGGCGGTGCGGCGATCGCGGAAGAGCACGCGCACCGCGGGGAACTCGCGGCGCAGGAGGTCGGCGGTGCCGTCGTCGGAGCTGTCCACGACGAGCAGCTCCCAGACGTCGTCGACGTCCTGCGCGAGGATGGACCGCAGGCACGCGCCGATGGTCGCGCGCGCGTTGTAGACGGGCACGATCACCGAGACCGCCGGTCCAGGTGCGGGCGGCGTGGTCGGACGGTCGGTCACGCGGCGGCCATCATGGCGGCATCCTTAGCCGCCCGGCCGAGCGCTTGACAACGCTTGCCCTCCCGTCGACATACCGGCTCCGGACCCTGCGCCCGTGGATCTCGCCACGCTCGACATCATCGACGCCGACGGTCACGTCTACGAGCCCGACACCGAGCTACGCGCCTACCTGCCGGCGCCGTACGCCGGGCGCGAGACCGTGGGCGGATTCGCGCTGTGGCCGAGCGCCGACGGCTTCCAGCGCGGCGCGATCCACGCCCGGCTCGGCATCCACGAGCGCTTCGAGACCAGCGCCGACTCCTGGCTCGCCTTTCTCGACGGCGCCGGCATCCACGCGACCGTGCTCTATCCGACGCTCGGCCTCGCCGCCGGCCTGATCCGCGACCGCGACTGGGCGGCGGCGCTCGCCCGCGCCTACAACGACTGGCTGGCCGATCGCTACCTGCGGGCGAGCACGCGCCTGCACGGCGTCGCGGTCCTGCCGCTGCAGGACCCGGGCGCCGCCGCCGGCGAGCTCCGGCGCGCGGTCGTCGACCTCGGCATGGTCGGCGGCGTCCTGCCCGCGACCGGCTTGCCGCGTCCGCTCGGCCACGCGGACTACGACCCGGTCTACGCCGCCGCCGAGGCACTCGACTGCCCGCTCGCCGTGCACGGCGGCCCCTCGGCCGGTCTCGGCCTCGACCAGCTCGACGCGTTCGCGCAGGTGCACACCCTCAGCCACCCCTTCGCGCAGATGCGGCAGCTGACGAGCATCGTCATGAGCGGCGTGCTCGACCGCTTTCCCCGCCTGCGCCTCGCCTTTCTCGAGGCGGGCATCGGCTGGGTGCCGTTCCTCGCCGAGCGCATGGACCGCGCGTACGCCGTGCGCAAGCTTCCCGAGTACGTCGGCGGCGTGCGGCACCCTCCGAGCTCGTACCTGACGGCGGGCAACGTGTTCTTCAGCCCCGACCCCGGCGAGCGCGGCCTCGCGTACGCCGCGAGCGTCCTCGGCACCGACACCCTGCTGTTCGCGTCCGACTTCCCGCACGAGGTCAACCTGCCCCGCTGCCGCGACGAGATCGCGGCGCTGGCCGCGCGCGACGATCTCCCGGCGCCGGCGCGGGCGCAGATCCTCGGCGCCAACGCGCGCCGCTTCTACCGCCTCGCCGGCGCGCCCGCGCGCCGCGCCGACCACCGTGGCTGAGCGCACCGCCGGCGGCGGCGCAACCCGAGCCCGCATGCGGCACCTGGTCGCCGCCGCCGCGCCCTTCTGGGCGGGCGAGGCCGAGATCGTGCTCGTGTACCTGGCGCGGCCACGGACGCTCGACGACGACCTGCACTGGCTCCGCGCGCAGGCCTACAAGGAGACGCGTCACCTGCGGGCGCTGCCGCGCCCGCTGCAGGAGGAGTTCCTGGCGACCGGCACGCTCGCAGCGCATCCCGAGGGACCGGAGGAGGCGCGGAAGCTCGGCGACGAGATGCGCCACTACCGGCTGATCACCGACCTGATCGCCGAGCTCACCGGCACGCCGGTGACGCCCGCCGACCTCCGCGCGCTGCCGGCGGACGCCGCGCTGCAAGCGCTCCGCGCCCCCTATCGCGCCGGCCCGCCCCTCGACCGGGCGATCGTCAACTTCACCGAGGGCGGGGGTGGCGCGATGTACGCCGTGCTGATGGGTCGCGGCGGCAGCCACCTCGAGCGCCGCGTCGCCGAGGTCTTCCGCGCCATACACGCCGACGAGGTCGTGCACGGCCCCGGCGAGATCCACACCATCGCCCGGCTGGCGCGGAACCCGCACGACTGGGACCGAGCGGAGCGCACCGTCCGCGCCATCTGCCACCAGCGCCTCCATATGCGCAACGAGATGTTTCGCCACCCCCTCGATCCGGCCCGCCTCGCCGAGATCGCCGCCGGCGGGATCGAGCCGTGGCCACTGCCGGTGGCGTTGTAGACGCGCCACGGGCGGGCCGCCCGCTCGACGTCCTGGCGTTCGCGCCCCTGCCCTACCGCGAGGACGGACGCGCCGCGTTCGAGCGCGGCGTCACGATCTTCTACGCCGCCCTCCTGCCGCGCCTGGCGGCCCTCGGCCATCGCGTCCGCGTCGTCGCCGAGGCGCCGCCGGCCGCCGCCGGCGGGCGCGACACCCAGGCGCTCGCCGCCGGCGTCGCCGTGTCGTGGTTCGCCTTCGACTACCACTCGAGCGCCCGCCCCGCGGCGGGCGCCGCGGCGGCACGCCTGCGGGAGCAGCTCGCCGGCGCGCTCGAACGTGCGCTCGCCGGCGGCCGGCCCGACGTCGTCCTCGTCGGCCGCGAGATCGTCGCCCCCGCCCTCGCCGTGCCGCTGCGCGCGGCGCGGCTCGCGACCGTGGTCGTGGCCCACGGTCCGGCGACCCTGGCCCTGCGCACGCGAAGCTACCCGGCGGCGCTCCGCGCCGAGCTCACCGCCGCGCTCGCCGCCGCCGACGCCGTCGTCACCGTCGGCCGCCATCTCGAGACCGCGCTTCGCGCGCTCGGCGTGCCGCGCGTCGTCACCGTCGCCAACGTCGCCGACCCCGCGGTCTTTCGCCCCGCGGCGAAGGACCCCGCGCTGCTCGCGGCTTACGGCCTCTCGGCGCACCACTTGGTCATCGCGCACGCCTCCGGGCTCCGTCCCCTGAAGCGCCCGCTCGACCTCGTCGAGTCGGCGCACGCGGTCTGCGCGGCGGTGCCGGCGGCGGTCTACCTGATCATTGGCAACGGGCCCTCCCGTGCGGAGACCGAGGCGCGGGTGCGGGCGCTCGGCCTCGGCGACCACTTTCGCTTCGCCGGGCAGGTCGAGCACGCCCGCATGCCCGCCCACCTCGCCCTCGCCGACCTCGTCGTGCTGCCGTCGGACGCCGAGGGCTTTCCGCTCGTCTACGGCGAGGCGCAGGCGTGCGGTCGGGCCCTGCTCGCGAGCGACATCCCGCCGGCGCGCGAGGCCATCCGGGACGGCGCCACCGGCCTCCTCTTCCGGACCGGCGACGTCGCCGACCTCGCCGCCAAGACCGCGACCCTGGCCGGCGATCCCGCGCTGCGCGCGCGGCTCGGCGCCGCCGCCCGCGCCGTCGCCGTCGAGCGCACCCCCGAGCGGTGGGCGGCGGCGTACGCGGCAATCCTGGCCGACGCCGCCGCGGGACGCCGCCCGCCGCCGGCGTGAGCGGCGGCTCCTCGGGGCGAGCGACCAGGCAGACCCGCACGGCGGCGACGGGGTGGCGCGGTGCGGGGCACGGCGCTCACCGCCACGCCGGGCAGGGCCCGCCCGCGAGCTCGGCCACGTACGCCATGTCCTCGCGGAAGAGCGCGCGGAGCGTCCGGCGGAGCGCCTCCGGGACGGTCGGACGCGCGATCGGGCTCCCGGCGCGCCGGAGATCCGCGCTGCGATGCTTCAGGTCGCCGAAGCCCGCGCTGGTGAACGCGGGATCCACGCCGAGGAACGCGAAGACGCGGCGCATGGCCGGACCGCGCCGCGACCACAGGTCCTCCTGGTAGAGCACCAGCAGCCGCGCGCGCGGGTAGCGCGCCAGGAACGGCGCCAGCTGCAACGCGTAGCGGCTGCGACCGACGTAGACGTTGCCCTCGAGGTCGCGCAGGGCCTCGGCGAAGGGCCGGTCCTCGCGCCCGTAGGCGCGCGCGTGCATCCAGTGCGACACCAGACGCTCGACGGGATCGCGCACCACGTAGAGCAGCTTGGCATCGGGCAGCACCGCGTGCATTCTCTCCGGCACCCCGGCGAAGAACGGGGCATTGGTGTAGCGGGGCGAGACCTCGCCGCACACGCGCGCGCCATCGACGAATCGTGCCCGATACCACGCCACGCCGCGAGGCCAGTTGTGCTCCTCGAGGAAGAAGTCGGGGCTCTGCTCCGCCACGAACACCTCGGGGTGCAGCGCCAGGTAGTGGCGCAGGCTGCTGGTCCCGCACTTCATGGCGCCGATGACGACGAAGTCGGGGAGGCGCCCGGGGGGCGGGGTGTCGGGGTCGTCGGGCCGGGTCGCCACGGCCCGGGACGGTAGCGGGCCGCCCCGGCCCGGCGCAACCGGGGGTCCGCCGCGCGCGCGGCGGGGAGCGTCGCGATGGGACGGCTAGACGCGGCCCTCTACCGCGGCGTCGCCGCGCTCGCGGCGCGCGCACTGGGCGGCGCGGGCGACGTCCGCGGCGTGTATACGCGCCGCAGCCTGGCGTGCGGCGAGGTCACGCTCGGGCGGAGCGACATCGACCTCACGCTCATGGTCGGCCCGGCGCCCGGCCCCGCCGCCGAAGGAGCGGCGCTCGCGCGCCTGGCGGCGCGCTTCGCGGCGCTCCGCCGCGTCGTGCCGATCGTCGGCACGTGCGAGATCGGCACCCGCGCCGAGCTCGAGGACTGGTACCGCGCGCCGTGGTCCCCGGCGTCCCTCTGCCGTGATCGCGGCTGGCTGCGGCTCGCCGGCGAGCGCTTCGTGCCGCCGGCGCCGGCGTCCGGCGAGGTCGGGCGGACGAGCCACCTCCGCTGGCTCCTCTGGGCGTGGGAGAGCCTGCCGCGGTTCCTGCGCGCCGGCGATGCGCGCACCTCGGCCAACCTCCTCCTCGATATGGTGAACGCCGCCTATCTCTACACCGGCAGGCTCGACGCCCCCACGACGCGGGCCGCGCTGGTGGCGCGCTGGGAGGCCGACGGCGGTGCGCACGCCGCGCTGCGCGGCCGGCTGGCGCCGATCCTCCGCGGACGGCGGGGGACCCCCGAGCCGGCGCTCTGCCGGACGATCTACGCCGCGGCCCTGCGCCTGAGCGACGAGCTCGCGGCGGCGGTGACGCCGCTGATCGGGGGACGCGTCGGCGCCGCCGAGCTGGTCACGGCCGTCCCCTTCTCCTTCGCTTCCCGGCGCTATCTTCTGGTCGATCCCGCCGACGAGGCCGCGGTCGCCCGCGCTCTCGACGTGATGGCGAACGATCCGCGGGCGCTCGCCACCTCTGAGCGCGCGCTGCGCCTGTACTGGCACCACCGCAATCCGTGGGAGTACTTCGCGCGCGGCGCCGCGGCCGCCCGCGCGAGCGTGGCGCGGCCACCCGACGCCGCCATGCGGGCCGCCGTCCGCTACCATCTGCACCGTCTCGTCCCGCGGCGCCTCGGGCTCTCGATCGGGCGCCGCAACGATCGCGGCGCGACCATCGGCCCGCGCTACGCCCAGGTACGCCTGTGGGCCGAGCACGGCGTCGTGGCCGAGGACGCCGCCGACCTCACCGCCCGCTACCGCACCGCCTACGGCGTCGCGCCCCACGCGACGCCCCGCCGACGCGACGCCTACTTCACCGCGCTCTATCCCCGCCTCTGCGCCGAGAGCGACGCCATCGGCGCCCGCCTGCCCGCCGACTGACGCACGACGCGGGCGGACGGGGCGTCCTACGCGGCGCCTTGACGGTCGCGGAGCCACTGGCGGATGCGGCGGGGGTAGAACGCCAGGGTCACGAGGTCGTACACCAACCGGCCGCTGGCGGTGAGGAAGATCGCCGCGCCGTCGTCGGCGACGAGGCCGGCGTCCGCGAGCTCGCGGAGCACGCCGCCGAGATCGTCGTCGAGCGCGCGGCCGAACGCCGCGGCCCACTGCGTCCGCAGCAGGGGCTGGCCGTCGCCGAGCGTACGCGCCACCAGGAGCGTGCGGCGGTCGTCGTCGTCGAGCGCGAAGAGGCCGTCCACCGGACTCGCGCCCTCCTCGATCCGCCGCAGATACTCGTCGAGGCGCGGCTCGTTGCGATAGACCCGCCCGCCGAGGTGCGAGACCGCGCTCGGTCCGATGCCGAGCTGGCGGCCGGGGCCGCTCGAGTCGACGCACGGCGCGCGACCGAAGCTGGAGTCGACGCCGCGGCGCGCGACGAAGGTGTGCCAGCGCGTCTGCGCGTAGCCCCGCGCCTCGAGCTCGTCGTGGATCACCGTCCGCCACGCGATCAGCCGCGCCAGGTCGAGGCGCGCCAGATCGTCGACGGCGCGCGCCAGCGGCGTGTGCTCGTTCAGGCGGAGGTTGTAGAGCGACACCGAGGGCACCCCCCACGACGTCACCGCCGCCAGATCGGCCACCAGGCTCTCCTCGGTCTGCCCCGGAAAGCCGTACATCAGGTCGACGTTGACGACCAGGCCGGCGCCGAGCAGCAAGGCCACCGCCACGGCCGCCTGCGCCGGGGTGTGGTGGCGGCCGACGGTGCCGAGGACGGTGGGGTCGAGGCTCTCGACGCCCATGCTGACGCGCTCGACGCCGCGCGCGAGCAGCACCGCGACGTGTCCGGGCCCGAGCGACTCGGGCGAGGCCTCGACGGTGCGCGAGACGGCGGCGGCGGCGGGCATGCGGGCCGCGATCGCGGCCAGCACCGCGTCGAGCAGGTCGGCCGGCAGCGCCGTCGGGGTGCCGCCGCCGACGTAGAGCTGCGCGAGCGGTGTGCCCGGAGCGACACACTCGAGCTCCCGGCGGACGGCGGCGACGTAGCGCTCCTGCCGGGAGCGATCGGCGCGCACCACCTTGGCATAGAAGCAGAAGCTGCAGGCGTAGTTGCAGAACGGTACGTGGACGTAGAGCTTGAGCGGCTCCACGGGTGGGGCGCCGCGCTCCACGCCCGCAGCCGGGACGAACGCCGGGGCCGACAGCGGGTAGACGTGCGCCGCCTCGTAGCTGACGCGCGGCACGTCGCCGAGGACGCGCGCGATCCGCGCCACGTCCACGCCGGGGTCGGTCAGGCGCGGGTGCAGCAGGGCAGATCCCTCATCACCGCCAGCCATAGGCATGCGCCCCGCCGCTTGCAACTCGCCGCGGGTGGCCGCACCATGCCGTCTTGACCGGATGCACGCTCTGGCGCTATCCGCCCGGGGCCCGTGCCGCATGCGTGAGCTCAGCCGCTTCCCGCGTCCCATCCGCGAGATCGAGCATTGCTGGATCCCGCTCCCCGACGGCGCCCGCCTGGCCGCCCGCGTCTGGCTGCCCGCCGACGCCGAGGCCGAGCCGGTGCCCGCGATCCTCGAGTACCTCCCCTACCGCAAGCGCGACTTCACCCGCGCCCGCGACGAGCCCATGCACTCGTATCTGGCGGGTCACGGCTACGCGAGCGTACGCGTCGACATCCGCGGCTCCGGCGACTCCGACGGCCTCCTCACCGACGAGTACTCCGCCGCCGAGCACGCCGACGCCGTCGAGGCCATCGCCTGGCTCGCCGCGCAGCCGTGGTGCGACGGCGCCGTCGGCATGATGGGCATCTCCTGGGGCGGCTTCAACGCGCTCCAGGTGGCGGCGCACCGCCCGCCGGCGCTGCGCGCGATCATCACGCTCTGCGCGAGCGACGACCGCTACGCCGACGACGCGCACTACATGGGCGGCTGCCTCCTGAACGAGAACCTGCAGTGGGGCACGCTGCTCACGCACTACAACGCCTACCCGCCCGACCCGGCGATCGTCGGCGACGCCTGGCGCGCGACCTGGCGCGCGCGCCTCGAGCGGGCAACGCTCTTTCCCGAGCTCTGGATGCGCCACCCGCACCGCGACGCCTACTGGGCGCGCGGCTCGGTCGCCGACGACTACGACCGGATCGCGTGCGCGGTGTACGCGATCGGCGGCTGGGCCGACGGCTACTCGAACGCCGTGCCGCGCCTGGTCGCCGGCCTCAGCGCGCCCTGCAAGGGCCTGATCGGCCCGTGGGCGCACGCCTTCCCGCACGACGCCGTGCCGGGCCCGGCGATCGGCTTCCTGCAGGAGGCCGTGCGGTGGTGGGACCACTGGCTGAAGGGCCAGCCGACCGGGATCATGGACGAGCCGCGCCTGCGGGTCTGGATGCAGGAGAGCGTGGCGCCGGCGCCGCAGTACGCCGAGCGGCCGGGGCGCTGGGTGGCCGAGGACGCCTGGCCGAGCCCCCGGATCGGCACCTTCAATCTCACGCTCACGCCGAACGGCCTCGACCCCGACGACGCCGAGGAGGTGGCCGTCAGCTTCAGCTCGGCGCAGACCACCGGCCTCTCCGGCGGCGAGTGGTGCGCCTTCGGCGCCGGCGGCGAGATGCCGGGCGACCAGCGCGCCGACGACGGCCGCTCGCAGTGCTTCGACTCGGCACCGCTCGAGGAGCGCCTGGAGATCCTCGGCGCGCCGGTCGCCGTGCTCGAGCTCGCGGTCGATCAGCCGACGGCGATCCTCGCCGTCCGCCTGAACGAGGTGGCGCCGGACGGCGTCTCGCTGCGGGTGACGTACGGCCTCCTCAACCTGGCGCACCGCGACGGCCACGCCGCGCCGGCCACGCTCGAGCCCGGGCGGCGCTACCGCGTGCGCGTGCGGCTGAACGACATCGCGCACGTCTTTCCACAAGGTCACGGCGTGCGGCTCGCGCTCTCGACCAGCTACTGGCCGATCGCCTGGCCGGCGGCGCGGCCGACCACCGTCACCGTGTTCACCGGCCGCTCGCACCTGGAGCTGCCGGTCCGGCCGCCGCGCGCCGAGGACGCGGCGCTCCGCCCCTTCGAGCCGCCCGAGCAGGGGCCGGGGAGCGGCCACGTCGACCTCCACCCGCACCCCTTCCAGCGCGTCGTCGCGCACGACCTCGCGAGCTACGAGACCGAGTACGTCCTGCACACCGACGCCGGCGAGCTCGGCGGCGCGTCGCTGGCGCGCATCGAGGCGATCGACCTCGACCTCGGCTTCAGCATGCTGAAGCGCTTCCGCATCGCGCAGTTCGATCCGGGCGCGGCCCGCGCCATGGTGCGCCTGGCGACGACGCTGGCGCGCGGCGACTGGTCGGTGCGCGTCGAGACCGCGACCGAGCTCAGCGTCGACCCCGAGGCCTTCCGCCTGGCGGCGTCCCTCGAGGCCTTCGAGGGCGGACGGACGGTCTTCCGCCGCGAGTGGGACGTCGCGATCCCGCGCCGGCTCGTCTGAGCCGCGCCCGGGATCCCGCGCCGGGCGCGCGTCGCTCGCGGCGGCGCGTCCACGACGCGAGGGGTCGGCGCTACCCTCCGCGCTCGAGGCGGCGCTCGGCGGCGGCGAGGATCAGGCGGAAGAGGTCGGCGTAGGCGCCGCCGCGGAAGCCGATCATGATCGCGAGCTTGCCGTCCCAGGACCAGGCCGGGTTGGGGTTCACCTCGAGGAGCTTGACGGTACCCGCGGCGTCGGCGCGAAAGTCGAAGCGCGCGTAGTCGCGGAGGCCGAGGCGCCCGAAGAGCGCGAGCGCCTGCGTGCCGAGGCGCGCGCGCGCGGCGGCGGCGAGCGCGGCGGGACGGAAGCGCACGTCGGTCCAGTAGGGCGAGTCCGGGTGCGACTTCGACTCGTAGCCGAGGATCGGCGGCAGCCCGGCGGGGAGCGCGCCGAAGTCGACCTCGAGCGGCGGCAGGATCTCGAAGCCGGCGCCCGGGTTGCCGACGACGCCGAGGCCGTACTCGGGACCGGAAAGGTACTCCTGCATCAGCGCCGCGCGCCCCGGCAGCTCGACGGCGAGCCACGCCAGGTAGCGCCGCGCCGCGGCCTCGTCGTGGACGACGGCGTCCTTGGTGATGCCGAGGCTGCCGTCGCCGAGGTTCGGCTTGATCAGCGCGGGATACGCGGCGGGGAGCGCCCCCGGGTCGGCGGGATCGACCCAGGTCTCGACCGGCACCGCGACGCCGGCCCGCGCGGCGGCGTCGCGCACCAGCGCCTTGTCGTAGCAGACCGCCATGGAGGCGGGGGAGGCGCCGGTGTAGGGCACGCCCAGGATCTCGAGCAGCGCGGGCACGTGCAGCTCGAAGCGGGCCTCGTTGCGGAAGCCGGTATCGCAGAGGTTCAGGACGAGCGCCGGCGGGCGCGCGGCGAGATCCGCGAGCAGGGTGTCGTGGCGGTCGAGGAAGGTGAACCGGCGGTCGGCCAGCTCGGCCAGCGCCGCCTTCAGGCGCGCGACGCACTCCAGGTCCTCGGGGTTGAAGCGGTGCCCGGGCTTGCTGCGGTCGGGCAGGCTCGGGTCGCCGAGGACGACGGTGACGTCGCGCACGCTCACCGGCGGGCGGGAGCGTGCGGAGGGATGCGACCCATGTCTCCCGCTAGCCGGCGTGTGGCGAGGCGTCAACTTCGATTGCCGCGCCCCGCCCGCCGGTCGCGCCCGGGGAAGGCTTCACCGCCCTGCCCGGCGATCCAGAAGGGCACGTGAAAGGCCGTCGCGCTCGCCGCGCGCCGCCGTGGCGTGTTCCGCTTCATCCATGCTAGCAATGCGGCCCATGCGCGGAAGGAGGTCGCTCCGGAGGGCGCGGTGCTGAGCGCGGCGCTGCAGGCGGCGAAGCTGCTCGCGTTCGGGGGGTTCGT
>Ga0299906_10003264_pt1 | contig 13374 bp, 8 predicted proteins | sample RVTome_14_FD_200259 | JGI IMG/M metagenome (GOLD analysis project Ga0299906, IMG submission 200259) | Soil microbial communities from uranium-contaminated site in the Upper Colorado River Basin, Wyoming, United States - RVT145D125 (version 2) ...
TCAAGCTCCAGACGGCGATCGAGCACCTCGTCGAGGATGCACTGGGACCGTGGAGCGTCGACGTGACGGGCATCGCCATCACCGACGCCGGCCTCACGCTGCACGATGCCACGCGCGAGCCGCCGGTTGAGCTGGTGGTCACCGACGCGGATGTCACCGCCGGGCCGGTGCGGCTGAACACCGATGATGCGGTGCCGTACGATGCGTCATTCGTGCTGGCCGATGGCGGAACACTGCATCTCGAGGGCGACAGCGCGCTGGATGCCGGGCGGATCAATATCCGGCTTCAGGCGGAAAACCTCGATCTGCCGCAGTTCGCGCCCTACATGGCCCTGGCCCGGATCATTCCCGAGTCCCGGCTCCAGTCCGGCCGTTTGGGCATCGACGCGAGCGGCACGCTGACCAGGGGCGACGACGGGATCATCCAGACCGAGTTCGCGGGCCGCATGTCGGTTGCCTCACTCGATGTCTCCTCGACGACGTCGGATGACACGGTCGCGGCGTTCAACCAGCTCGACATCGACGACATCGAGGTGACGGCGCGGCAGTCGCCGCAGGGCGTGCAGTCGCTCCTGTGGAAGGGCCGGGTCGATTTGCAGGAAGCCGCGCTGCAATGGCCGGTGGCGGGCGGTCTCTTCGCCGACGCCCGGCGCCTGCGCGCCGACATCAACATGGACATCGACCTGACCGACGCCGAGGCGCCGGCCGTGCGCATCGGCGGCCGGGCCGATGTGCTCGCATCGCACGTGCGGCTGCCGCAGGTGAACGAGTTCGATGCCACAATCGACGAGGCGACACTTGACGGCATCGCCGTCGATATCGGCGCCCGATCCATCCAGCTCGAGGCCCTCACCCTTGCCGCGCCGGCGCTGCGCACGAACGCCTCGCTGCTTCCCGCCGGCGGCACGGAACCGCCGCCCGAGACCGACGCGGCGGAAGCCCGGAGTCTTGCCGATCGGCTTGCATCCTTTCGATCCGACGGGCCTCTGGGCTACTCACTGCGCCTTGGCCAGTTCAACGTATCCGGCGGTGCGATCACGGTCACGGACACCGCCGCCCAGCCGCCGGTGGCCATAGCGTTCGATTCGCTCGAAATCGGCGCGGCATCGATCGCCAACGACGGCGCGACCACGACGACCCTGACGGTGTCATCCAACATCCAGGGCACGGGCCAGGCGAGCATCTCGGGAACGATCGATCCGTTTCGCGCCGACGCCCCCTTCGCGGACATGACGTTCGGCGTCGCGGGCTTGCCCCTGAAGCCGTACGACCCTTATGCGGGCCATTTCCTGGGGTATCTCATCGAGTCGGGGCGGGTGACGCTGACGGCGCCGGTGCGCATCGACCGGGGGGTGCTCTCAGGCAGTCTCGATGCGGACCTGAGCCGTCTGCACCTGGGCGAGAAGGTGGCCAGCCCCGCCGCGCCTTCCGCGCCGATCAAGCTCGGGCTCGACCTCGTACGCGACCCGGACGACCACATCCGCGCCAAGGTGGACTTCAAGGGCAACCTCGATGACCCCAAGTTCCGCCTCGGGCAGGTGATCTGGGACGAGTTCATGGAGCTGCTGCTGCGCGGGGCCACCGCGCCGTTCCGCCTGCTCGCGTCGGTCTTCGCCGGCAGCGAGGACGTCGACCTCTCGGTGCTGGGCTTCGAGCCGGGCACGGACCGGCTTGCGGCCGATGCGGTGGACAAGGTCGATGCGCTGGGAACGGCGCTGGCCGCGCGCCCGGCGTTGCGTTTGGCGGTCGTTGGGCGGGCGGATGAGGCCGATGTCGAGCCGCTGCGCCGGCGGTTGTTTGATGAGCGCCTCCTGGAGCGCCTGCGGCGGGATGACGCCTCCGCGCAGTCGCTCACACCGCAGCGCCGCGCCGAGGCGATCGGCCTGCTCTTCGCCGAGCTGTTCCCCGAGCGCGTGCGCGAGCCGGTGCCCGTGCCGCCGGGCCGGCTGGATCAGGGCGTGCCGCCGGCGGCGATGGAGGCGGCCATTCTGGCGACCATCGAGGTCGGCCCGGAGGCGCTGGCGGCGCTGGCGTACCGGCGGACACAAAGGGTCATCCTGGCGCTCACGGCCGAACACGCGGTCGAGTCATCGCGTCTCACGGCCGCCGATGAACTGTCCACGCCGCCGGCTGCCGCGCAGTCGGGCCCGCGCGCGGACCTGGAGCTGTATTAGAGCGCGCTCACCCAATTCATGGCGGGTGCCATGGGCATGCGGAGTCCTCGGAGCATGCCCGTGCGATTCCACAACGGGCTGTCGATGCTGCAATTCCACGTCTGGCCGCCGGATGTTGTATCGCACGCCCATGCTCCGCCCCCCTGCATGCCGCGCCCGCTGCCAGCCCGTTGCCGCCGGAAGGCGAGGATCCGTCACGGCCCCACTTATCGGTCTGCCCTCCCCTGCCGCCCACTCCGCTGCCGGCGCCGGCGGCCCGGTGGACAATTATCCTTGACACATTTTCCTATTGCCTTGTGCACGTGCGACGATATTCTTCTGCATCCTTGTGGCGGGCGTCGCAACGACGCCCGAGGCGTGCGCCCCAGCCGGGCCGGCCTCGATCCGCCCGCCACCCGCCGCGACCCGGCGCGACCTCGGAGGTTGGCAACGCCAGCCCATGGACGAACCTGAAGGGCAACGGATCGGCCTTGCCCGGATCACCCTGGCCGATCGACCCGCGTTCGACCGGGCCTTCGCCCGGCTCTCGCAACCGGTTTCAGATTACTCGTTCGCGAACACCTTCCTTTGGGGCGGCTGTCTGAAGCTCTACCAGCTTCGCACGGAGCGCCACCTGTGCGTCTTCGCCAACGGCGCCGGCGACCTGACCATGCTCATGCCGCCCCTGCCCGAGGACGGTGCGACCGAGGCGGACCTGCGGGCAGCGCTGCAACACGGCTTCGAGGCCATGGACCGCTACAACGACGTCCATGTCACGCGTGCCCACTCGCGCATCGAGTACGTCTCCGAGGAACTGCTCGAACAGATCAACGCCGTCACCGGGCGCGGGTTCGTGCTCAGCGCCACGCCGATGAGCGGCGACTACGTCTACGACACCGCCCGCATGATCGACCTCGCGGGCGGGGCCCTGAAGTCCAAGCGCCATGCCAGGACCCGGTTCATGCGGCATTTCCCCGACCACCGCACCGAGACCCTCGGGCCCCATCATGCCCCGGAGTGCCTGGCGCTGTTGGCCACGTGGCTGACGACCAGTGATGACGACCATGTCGGCGAGGTGACCAGCGACACGCAGCTCGGGACGGACATCCTGCGCGACAAGGAAATCGACGCCTGTCGCATGGCCCTGGAGCACTTCGAGGCCCTCGACCTGACGGGACTGGTGCTCTACGTGGGGCAGCGCATGGCCGGTTTCACGATCGGCGAGCGGCTGACCAGCCGCCAGGCGTCCGTGCTGTTCGAAAAGACGCACCCGGATTTCCCGGGCGCGGCACAGTTCATCTTCAGCGAGTTCTGCCGCTTGTGCTGGGCGGCGTATCCGGAATGCAACGCGGGCGATGACTGGGGCATCGCCAGCCTCCGCTTTGCCAAGTCCACCTACCGGCCGATCCGCATGCTGGGAAAGTCCATGCTCACGCGTCAACCGGTGGTGGTGACCGCAGCGCCGGGCTTCTCCCCCAGCGCCCTGCCGGAGGCATCACCCATGGCCCGCGTGCTCGGCGCTGCGCCGAATGTCGCCGACGAGTCCGACGCCGTGCTGCGACCGGCGGCGGCGGCCGACCTCGATGCCATCGTCGAGCTGGAACGGGCGAGTTTCCGGGCGATTGAAGAGTCGTTCAACCGCCGGCAGATCCGCGACCTCATCCGCAACCCGCGGGTGCGCGTGGTGGTGGCGGATGTCAACGGCCGGCTGGGCGGCTGGGCGGTGGGGCTGATCCGTCAGCACCGCAAAAACCGCTCGGGCCGGCTGTACGCCCTGGCGGTCCACCCCGGGCATCGCGGGCGCGGCCTGGGCCAGCGGCTGGTGACGCGGATCATCGACGAGCTGACCGGCCAGGGCATCGACAAGCTGTACCTGGAGGTCCGCCACGACAATCAGCCGGCCATCGCCCTGTACGAGCGGTTGGGCTTTACGGCCCAGACGCTCCTGCCCGACTACTACGGCGACGGGCGGCACGGCTTTCGCATGAAGATCAGCCTCACGCCGGCGGCCAAGACCGCGGTGCTCATGGCCCTCCCGGCCAACGAGGCGACATCGCCCGTTCCGGTGTGACGCGACTGGCGTGAGTCGCCCCGGCGCGATCACAAGGCTCGTGCCCACAAACAACGATCCCGGCCACTCGGGCCGGGATCGTTTCGTGTCATTCCGTGCTTCGAGCGAACTTCTCGCGATCACCAGCGCCGACGCTGCTGGCCGCCGCCGCCGCCGCCGCCCCCGCCCTGGCGGTCGTTGCGGGGCCGGGCCTCGTTGACTTTGAGGTTGCGGCCGCCGAACTCCTTGCCGTCGAGGGCGCCGATGGCCTCGCGGCCGGCGTCATCATCCATCTCGATGAAGCCGAAGCCTCGCGAACGGCCCGTCTCGCGATCGAGGAGGATCGTCGCGTCCTTGACTTCGCCGAACTGGCCGAACAGTTCGCGCATTTCATTCTCAGAGGTCTGGAAGGACAGGTTGCCAACGTAGATCTTCATCACACACAATTCCTGGCCCGAGTTGGGTACGCCGAACAAGATCCTCGGGACTGATCTACGTTGGCTTATCGCTGACGGTCCCGGGAACCCTCGTCCCCGACCGACCGCCGATTGGAAGTGGAGATAGTACCCACTTTTGCGAGTCAAGGCCATCCCCGCGAATTTTTCCGAATTCTTGCGTGTCCCGGCCTGACCGCCGAACTCCGCCGCGCCGCCGGCCCGCCCTGCCAGACCGCGGCCGCCTCGGACGGCGAGAGGCGCGGCTGGCGGATCGGCGGAGGCATCTGCCCTCAGGCGCCGGTCGGACATCACTCGCCCGCCACGTGCTCCATCTCCCCGAACTCGCTGCCGTACGCAAAGACGCGCATCTTCGTAATCGCGCCCGCGGCATCGCGGTCGAACTGGACGTAGATCTCCCTGTCGGTCATAAGGAACAGCCGGCCCTGCTTATCGGGCTCGGTGATGTAGTCCGCCGGCTCGCCGCCGAAGCTCAACTGGATGCCGCCTTCCTGGATCATAATGTTGATCGGCGTGCCCACCATGCTCCCCGTGGTGAGCTTGTAGTTGCCCGCGATGTCGGTGTACTTGGCGCGGAGGGCCTGGTTGGCCGCCTCCATTTCCTCCGGCGAGCGGGTCTTCATCCGAACGAGCAGGGGCGGCTCGAAGACGGCCGCCTCGGCGCTGTTGATGGCAACGCTGCTGATGGTCGCCGCGGTCATGGAGCCGCTGCCGGGGGCGAAGAACGACCAGGCCATGGGCAGCTTCACGCCGCCTCTGCCGGCCGGCTCGCGATAGTCGCCGTAGACCCACAGCGAGATGTCCTCGCCCTCCTGGCCGGCGAGCAGGCCGGTTGAGACCTCGAAATAGAGTGTCCGCTCGGCCCCATCGGGCTTGGTCGCCGCAACCACGTAGCACTGCCGGTCATCAAAGACCCGCGTCTCGACGGTCTTGACCGACTGATAGCCCCAACCGGGAGTCAGGACGCGGTGCAGGTCGCCGGCCTCGCGGAGGTTGTCGATGACCTTCTGCTCAAGCACGGATGCACCCTGTTGTGACAGACTCCAGCCGAGGCGGGGGTTGAAGCCAAGCTCGAAGCCCGAGTCAAACCGCCACACGAACGAGCCATCCGCGGCCCATGCCAGCGTGGCATCGCTGGGCACCACGGGGCCGCCGCCGTGTCGCTCGCCACGGCCGGTCATGACGACGGAGTCGAGCTTGCGCAGGGCGTCGGCCCCGCCCATGGCCTGGACATGTCGGTCCAGAATGGCCGCGGCATCGGGCAGCACAGCCGGCGCTGCCTTGCGAGCCGGCGAGGCACCGCCTGACGCGGCATCGCGGCGGTAGTCCACGCACACCATGTCGCCGAGACTGTTGCGGGCGTATGCCAGGCCGTGGCTGAGCACAGGCGTGGCCCAGAATGTCCCGCCGTCGAGCACCTTCTCGCGCGAGAGTTCGACGTAGCGTTCAGGATTCGCTTCGGCGACGATGAGTTCGCCCTTGGCGCTGACGATCAGGAGCCGGTCGCCGATGACGATCATCGCCCCCAGCCCGATGCCGCGCTGCCGCCACAGCTCGTTGCCATCGAGGTCGAGGCACTTCAGGACGTGCTGGTCGAAGCCGTACAGGTGATTCTCGTAGAGCACGCACCCGGCGTAGCTGCTGCGCATGACGGCGTTCTGCCAGACCACATCCAGCCCGTTTTCGCCGGGCTGGAGCATCACGCAGCCGCCGCCGGCGGCCCCGGAGATGAAGATCCGGCCATCCACGATCACCGGCGTGGCCCCGTACACCGCCTGCTCGGGATTCCGCGTCCAGGGGAAGAAGGTGATTTCGCTGCCGTCGGCCTGGTCGATGACCGCCAGGCCCTCTCCGTTGAGCACGAGCACGGACGGGCGGCCGTTGTAGTCGTAGTCGACGGGCGTCGAGTAGGCGTTGCCGTATGTCTTCTCGGTGGACCACTTCAGTTCGCCGGTGGCCTTGTCGAACGCCGCGATCTTGTCCACGTTCAGCACCACCTCGTCGCCCAGCACCACGGGCGAGCCGGAGAAGCCCCAGCGCGGCGGGGCGACGCCGAGCAGCGACTTCACATCGTGCGTCCACAGCACGCTGCCGGTGGCGGCGTTCAGGGCGAAGGCCACACCTTCGCGGTCGCACGTGTACACGATGTTGCCGCTGACCGTCGGCGTGGCGCAGGTGCCGCCGTCGTGGCCTTCATTCCAGTACTCGGCCGGGTAGGTGTGGGTCCATCGCTCCTGTCCCGTCTGCGGGTCCAGGCAGTAGACGACATCGAGCTTGCGGTCCAGGTCGTAGCCCATGGCGAATAGCCGCCCATCGGCCACGGCGAACGAGGAATGTCCGAACCCGAGCGACTTGCTCCAGAGCGACTGGGCCTTTGCAACCGGGCTCCATTCCGTCTCGGGCGAGGCGCCGGTGCGAAGCGGGCCGCGCCACTGCGGCCAGTCCGACCCCTTGTCCTCGGGCCCCGAGGCCGCGATCGCGACCGGCACCGTCAAGGAAAGGCAGGCGGCCACGCTGAGAGACTTGATCGCCGTCATATCGAGCTTCTCCGATGGAGTATTCAGGTGATGCGGCGGATGGTAGCATCAAGGCGCCGCCGACGAACGTGCTACCGTCACGCCGCGGCCCGGATGCCCCTTCGAGCCGTCTCGGGAGGGAATCGGGACCTGGGACGCTTTCTTCGTGGCCGCGCGCGGGCGAGTCCGAGCTTCGCCGGGCCGCTTGCATTGTGGGGCCCGACGCCTACCATGCCCCGTTCGGCTGAGGCGCCTCGACGGCCCCGCTCGCCGGGCGCCGCAAGGGCCGCCAAGCGGCCGTGGCCGGGCCAGCAGGGAACTCTGAACATGAAAGACGACATTCATCCCAAGTACTACCCCGACGCCAAGGTCATTTTCCGGGGCGAGCATGTCATGACCGTCGGCGCCACCGTGCCCGAAATGCACGTCGAGATCTGGTCCGGCTCACACCCGTACTTCACCGGTCAGAAGTCCTTCGTGGACACCGCCGGGCGGGTCGAGAAGTTCCAGCGCAAGTTCGCCGGGGACTATTTCAAGGCCAAGGACTCCAAGAAGAAGAAGTAGCGACCCGACTTCTGATCAGCCGTGCTCGTTCGCGCAGCACGGCTGTTTTTTGCGCCCCCGACTCCAATCTCAAATCTCCAATCTCAAATCTCCGCTCTCAAATCTCAAATCTCCAATCTCCAATCTCAAATCTCCGCTCCCCCGCCCCAACCGCGACCTGCCCCCCGTCACCCACCTCCCGCCATGCCGGCCCTTCCGACCAATCTCCTCCGCAAGCTCGAAGAGCTGGATGCGCAGCACCGATCCCTCTCCGAGCAACTCCTGGACCCGGTCGTGCTCGCCGATCACCGGCAGGTTCGCGCGTTGTCGATCCGCCGCGCTGCCCTCGACCCGCTCGTGGGCGATTACCGCCGCTGGCGCTCGCTCCAGGAACAGATCGACGACCTGCGCGGCATGATCGCGGAGAACGCCGACGCGGACCTCATCGCGCTGGCCCGGGAGGAACTTCCGGGCGTGGAAGCGAGCGCGGCCGAACTCATCGACGCCCTCCAGCAGAAACTCGTGCACGCCGACGACCGGGCCGTCGGGTCAGTCATCCTCGAAGTGCGCGCCGGCGTCGGCGGCGATGAGGCGGCCCTGTGGGCCGGCGACCTGCTGGAGATGTACCGCCGCTTCGCCGCCGAGAAGCGCTGGGCCTTCGAGGAAATGTCCGCGTCGCCGGGGGAGATGGGCGGCGTGAAGCAGGCGATCGTGTCCATCTCCGGCGAGGGCGTGTGGAGCCAGCTCGGTTACGAGGGCGGGACGCACCAGGTCAAGCGCATCCCCGCCACCGAGGCGCAGGGCCGCGTGCACACCTCCACCGCGACGGTGGCCGTGCTGCCCGAACCGGAGGAAATCGAGGTCCGGCTCGATCCGGCCGACGTCAAGGAGAACATCACGACCGCCCAGGGGCCCGGAGGGCAGAACGTCAACAAGGTCGCCACCGCCGTGCACCTCATCCACGTGCCCACCGGCATCGAGGTGCGCATGCAGGAGACCAAGAGCCAGACCCAGAACCGCGAGAAGGCGTGGAAACTGTTGCGGGCGCGGCTGTACGAGCGGCAGAAGGCCGAGGCGGACGCCGAGCGGGCCGCGAGCCGCCGGAGCATGATCGGCGGGGCCAATCGGGCCGAGAAGATCCGCACCTACCGGTTCAAGGAGAACCTCGTGGTCGATCACCGGCTTTCGTCGGCATCCGGGGGCGGTGCTGGATCCGGGGGCGGGGGCGGGGGCGGGGGCGAGAGCAGTTTCAATCTGGGCGAGGTCATGGCCGGCGGCCTCCAGCGGCTGATCGACCGGCTGATCGAGCAGGACACGGCCGAGCGTCTGGCGGCACTTTGAGAGCCGTGTCGATGCCGCCCGGCGGGCGCGACGCGATCGCGCCCGGGTTCAAAACAGAAACCAGCCATCGGACGCGGGAGTGGTCAGGGCGTGCCCGGACACGCAACCCGCGCGATTGGCTGGTTTCCGTAGACAGGATCTCGTCGTCAGCGTCGTGTCAGTTCACGCCCTCACCGCCTCGTTGTCCTCGACGGCTCGATTCCCTGTCGTCCTCGGTCAGAACAGCAACTGGAACTGGGCCCGCCACACGAACTGGTCCTCCTCGCCCGTGTCATCCGTGAGCACGCCGATGCCGCTCAGGCCGGTTCCGAGCGTGTTCACCGCGTTGATGTTGTCCAGGGCGAAGACGAGGTCGGTGGTGAACTTCGCGTTGTGCTTGCTGAGGTAGTAGTTCAGGCCCACGGTGATGAACTGAAGTTCCTCCATGGTCGTGAGGTCATCATCCACCTCGGCCCACTCGTAGCGGATGAAGGGCTCGAGTTCATCGGGCACCAGCATGTAGCCGGCCTGAATCGTGGCCGCGTAGTGATCGGTGTCGCCGACGGCGCTAGCGCTGGTGGCGTCGAAATGCCAGCCGTACACGGCGCCCATCACGCCCAGCCCGCCGGACTTGAACAGGGCGTCCACGGTCCACTGGAGGAACGAGTCGTACGGGCCGGTCGCCGCCGTCGTCGCCGACGCCTGGCTGTCGCCCGTTTCGCCGACCTCGTAGTGCAGGCCCGCGCCCACGAAGAGCGCCGCCCCCTCATCGCCGGACCACGACGCGACATCGGCGTTCTGCTTCCAGTCGCCGGCGAGCTTCAGGTCGGCCCGGGCGGTGACGGCGAAGTCCACGGCGTCGTTCTGGAAATCGTTGCTGCCGTTGAGGAAGCCGGTGCCGGTGCCGCCGGTGGTGCCGGAGTTCATGCCGTCGTTGACGGTCAGGGCCAATTTCAGCGAATCGGGAATGGCGTTCCATTCCAGAGCGACGCCCTCCACGTAGCCGTCATTGGCGGCGAAGATATTCGCCACCGCCGAGCGGTCCACCGTCTGCTGGCGCTTGGAACTCATCATCTGCTCGCGGGCGAAGGAGTCCATGAAGCGCCCGGCGTAGATGCGCACACCATCCGCGGGCCGGTAGCCGACGGTCACCTCCTCGAGCTCGACGTTGGAGTTGTCGCGGTTGGCCGCCAGTTGCACGAGGTACTCGATGCGCGGCGAGCCGACGTGGCCGGAGAAGGTGAGCTTGACGCGGCGGAGCGAGAAGCCGCCCTCCCAGTTGTCCACGGCGTCGCCATCGCGCGAATTGAGCAGGTAGCGCGCCTGGATCTGGCCGCCGACGCGGAGCATGAACGCCCCGTCCGTGGAGCCGACGAAGAAGGAATTCCCGTCGTGCCCCGCGGCCATGCCGCTTTGCAGCAGGGAGGCGCGCGTGTCGGCGTCGGCGAGAACGTCGGCGACGATGGCCCGGATCTCGTCGGCCCGCCGCTCATCGATCCGGGCATCGCCGCGCTCCGCTCGATACTGGGCCACCTCGGCGCGAAGCGCCTGGAGTTCGCGGTAGATCTGGTCGTCCGAAGGTCGCTGTTCGTCGGCCGATTGGCCCGCCGCGGCGCATGTGAGCGCACCGACAGCGGCCCCGGCCATCCACAGGGTTCTCAGCGGCATGTGTCGGGATCCTTGTGCCTAGGGGTTCTGGTGACGTGTGAAGACCATCTCGCGGCTGAGGGCCGTGTGAGTGCGGCCGTCCACCTCGACGTAGGCGCCGATGAAATAGTCGACGGGGTGTGCCGCGCCGGCCAGTTCGAGCTGGCGGCCATGGCAGAACCGGATGCGCTGCTCGTCGAGGCCCGAGCGATAGAAGTCACGCATTCCTTCCACGGTGTCACCGGCCGCGCAGTCCATCGGCGCCCAGCCGATGGACGGCACGTAGTACTCGACCCAGCATCGATAGCCGGGATCGACGGCCTTGCCCTCGTTCTTCGCCTGCAATCGCGAGCCGAAGCTCAGGCGGGTCGGTATGTCCCGGGCCCGGGCCAGGGCGATGAACAGGGCGTGCTGGTCGGTGCAGCCGCCACCCTTCTTCTCGATGCAGTACTCGGCCGACCCGACGCCTGACGACTTCGGAGCGTTTTCGCCCTTGGAGTAGTGGTCGGTCTCATCAACGACGTAGGCGTAGAGCATCTCGACCTGCCGCACGACGTTGGTCTCGGCGCCGCAGATCGAGTCGGCCAGGGCCCGGATCTCGTCCGTGACTTCCATGTTCGGCGTGTCGGTGCGAAGGTCCTCCGCGAGCATCGACCGCTCGGCGTCGCTCATCGTGCCGCACTTGCCGGCGTCCAGCGCCACGGCGTAGCGGAGCCGCTCGACGACAAAGGATGTGTCGATCTGGATCGAATCGGTCCCGGGCCGGTGCAGTTCGGCGTAGAAGAACCGGCTGCCCGTTGCCGGATCGCGGACGATCAGGAAGTCCGACGGAGCATCGGCCACGGTGAATGAATGCGTCCGCTGCGCCACATCGTCCTCGGGAATCCAGAACCAGATCCGGACGCTCGCGGCATCGGCGGGCAGTTCATCGACCTTCAGACGATGGCTGATGTCGTAGACCGCCCCGGCCTGAATGTTCGCCCCGCCAGGCGCCGCCGCTGTCGCAGGCGACCCCGCGACAGGTTCGCCGGCGGCGGTCACCATTGTGATCCCCAACGCCATTGCCGCGCCAAGGAGTCTGAATCCAGTCCGGTGCATGTCGAAGTGGTGTGATCTCAGTTCCATCCGTCGCTTCCTTCCTTCACCTTGGGGCAATACCCGTCCGCCGAATCCTGTCCTTCAAGCCCGTTCGCAACCATCAAGTTTGGACTCGCTCTCAGATGACTGAAATCTGAGTATATACCGATTTGATTCATGCACAAGCGCAATTTTCGCCTTATGTTTTCGATAAATGCATTATCCATGTGTTGTTGTTTGGCTATATGATATCAATATGCAGAATTGTGTGCCGCGACTGATTGGCTTGATTCCGGGCATGGAGGCGGCTTTGGTGCTTCGCCCATCCTGTCCCCATTTCCGTCGAGCCCAGAGCCCGCCGGCTTCGAGCTACGGTCCATGACCGGCCGCTCGAGGCGATAGCACCGTGCCGCGCCAGCAATCGGCCGTCTGGTGACCACGTCGCAAGCTGTGGAGCCCCGTCGATGGCACGGCCCCGCCTGCGATCTGCCGATTGGTGACCACGTGACAAGCTGCGGCATCCCGTCGATGGCCCCCCGCCGCGCATGCGAGTGGCGGCCCCGTTGCGTTCCCCTCCTTGAAGGGACTGGTCGCGGTGCAATCGGGCCAGGAGCTGGCTTCGGGGGGCGGCGTTGACGGGCTCGGGGCTGATCAGCCGTGCGGTGCCCGGCCCGGCTCCTGGTGACGACGGCAGCGTCTGCCAGCGCCGAAGCCCTCTCGGCCATGCCGGCCTGTCCAGTCGGTCGAACAGGTCCAGCCGCTCCAGCCGCTCCAGTTGAATGTACCGCCCGAGCCGGTCAGGCCGCCCCGCCTGGTCACTATTTTGCTTCCGTATGGAATCCGCCCCGCCGCCCCTCTTCGCCGGGCACGTCGATGGACATTGGTCGATCCGGCGAACCAGTCGCGGGGTCGCGGCCGGGGCTCATGGATGCGCCGGATTGTCGAAAGACGCGTCTACTCGGTGAATTCAGCGCCGAAGGCGGCATCCGTGGCGAAGAGCATCATCGTGCCGTTGCCCTTGTCGCGCCAGACCCAGCCGACGTTCGCCCCCACCGCCGCCGCCACCAGTGTCGAGCCATTTGCCGGATTCTGCGGAGCAGCGCTCAGGTAGTCGCCCTCGATCAGCTCCTGCCACTGGCTGCCGATCAGGTCAGGTTCCACGCCTTCCTGGTTGCGGTACAGCTCGATCTGCGACCGCACGGTCTGAAGCTGGCTGCGAACGCTCGAATCGTTGGTCACATCCGTCGCATCGACGAACTGCGGGATCGTCAGCGCGGCAAGGATGCCGAGAACGATGAGCACGATCAGGATCTCGATGAGCGTGAAGCCGCGGCGTCGCGGGCCGACCCGGTCGCGTTGAACTTGTCGTCGTGGGGTCGTCATCATCGCACCTTCCTTCTGAAAGGACTGCTCACGATGTCGTCGCATTCCGGCGGCGCGCTCAGTGCCGCCGCCGCCCGCGGGCTTATCGGACCCCCCTCGCATCGCAAGACCGACAGAGTCTTGCGGTCTTCTCACGGTGGCCGGGGCGGCGCCGGGGTTCATCGACCCGATCGCCCGAATGAGAGCCGGCCGCGGGCGGCTCAATCCGCCGTTTCCACGAGCGATGTCTG
>Ga0299906_10003265_pt1 | contig 13373 bp, 14 predicted proteins | sample RVTome_14_FD_200259 | JGI IMG/M metagenome (GOLD analysis project Ga0299906, IMG submission 200259) | Soil microbial communities from uranium-contaminated site in the Upper Colorado River Basin, Wyoming, United States - RVT145D125 (version 2) ...
TGTATTTGAAGGAGATTGGCTGGGAGGCAGGGATTCGAACCCCGATAACGGCGTCCAGAGCGCCGTGTCCTACCGTTGAACGACCTCCCAGTATCGGCCGCACCCGTCGAACGGGCAGCAACCTCTGATCTTATCGGCACGACGGCTGGACCTTCAAGTCCGAGTGCAAGGTCCGGCGCGACCGCTCGTGCCAGGGCGGCCACGCCGGGATTGACTGGCCCCGTCAGCCTGCGTCCGGCGGCCGAAGCTCAGCGGTGCGAGGAGAGGAAGCCGACGAGCTGCCGCAGGCGCTCGCAGGAGCGCTCCTGGCCTAGCCAGGCGAGCACCTCGAACAGGCCCGGGCTTGCGGTCCGGCCCGTCACGGCCACGCGCGTGGCGTGGATGAGCGGTCCGGCCTTGATGCCGCGCGCGGTGGCCGTTCCGCGCACGGTGGTCTCGACGGTGGCCTCGTCGAAGGCGGGCAGACCCGCGAGCGCGTCGGCCAGGGCGGCCACGTGTCCCAGGAGGTCGGGTGTCGACAGGTGCTTGTCGATCGCCGCCTGCTCGTACTCGACCGGCTCGCGCAGCAGCGGCGCCGCCTGCTCGACGAACTCGGTGAGGCGCTTGGCGCGCGGGCGCAGCAGCTCGAGCAGCCGGTGGAAGCTGGCTTCGTTCTGCACAAGCGGGTGCGCGTCGAGGCCGGACTCGGCCAGCAGCGGCAGGACCGCCGAGGCCAGGTCCGCGACCGCCAGCCGCGCGATGTACTGGCCGTTCATCCAGTCCAGCTTCTCGATGTTGAAGATGGCGTTGCCGCCGCTGATGCCGTCCAGCGCGAAGCTGTCGGTCAGCTCGGCGATCGACAGCAGCTCCCGGTCGTCGCCGGGCGACCAGCCGAGCAGCGCCAGGAAGTTGACCATCGCCTCGGGCAGGTAGCCCTGACGGCGATATTCGGCCACCGAGGTGGCGCCGTGGCGCTTGCTCAACCGCTGGCGATCCTCGCCGAGAATGAGCGGCACGTGCGCGAACCGTGGCACCGGCACGTCGAGCGCCTCGAACAGCAGCACGTGCTTGGGCGTGTTCGACAGATGATCGTCACCGCGGATGACGTGCGTGATCGCCATGTCCGCGTCGTCGACCACGACCGACAGGTGGAAGGTCGGCTGCCCGTCCGAGCGCAGAATGACGAAGTCCTCGACGTGGGCGCCGTCGAACTCCACCCGCCCGCGCACGGCGTCCTCGAAGGCGGTGCGTCCCTCGGGCACCTTGAAGCGGACGGCGGCCGGCGCGCCCTCCGCCTCGTGCCGCTGGATCTGGTCCGCGCGCAGCCCGAGGCAGGCCCGGTCGTACTGCCAGGCGCCGCCGCGCGCCTCGGCGGCCTCCCTCTCCGCACGCAGCCGCTCCGGCGTGCAGAAGCAGCGGTAAGCCAGGCCACGCTCGACGAAACGTGCCGCCACTTCGCGGTGGCGATCGAGGTGGCCCGACTGGAAGTACGGCGCATGCGGCCCGCCGATCTCCGGGCCCTCGTCCCACCCCAGGCCCAGCCACCGCAGCCCCTCGAGGATGCCCGAGACCATGTCCTCGGAGGACCGGGCCGTGTCGGTGTCCTCGATCCGCAGGACGAACGTGCCGCCGTGCCGGCGGGCGTACAGCCAGTTGAACAGGGCCGTGCGGGCGCCGCCGACGTGCAGGTACCCGGTGGGGGACGGGGCGAAGCGGACGCACGGCGGCACGGGTCAGTATGGTACTGTCGATCTCCCGCGACCGCGATGCAGACCCGCTCCTCCCTGCCCGAGGCGCCGCCGCTCTCCACCATCCGCACGGTGCTCCTCTGGGTCGTCGTGCTTGGCTCGGCCGGGACGATGACCGAGCTGCTGCTGCTCGGTCATCACGAGTCGCTCACGCAGCGCATCCCGCTCGTCCTGCTCACGGGCGCCGTCGTCCTGGGCGGCGCCACGGCGGCAAAGCCTCGGCGCGGTACCGTGCGCGTGCTGCAGCTCCTGATGGCGCTGATGCTCGCAGGCGGCGGCCTGGGCATCGGCCTGCACTACAGCGGGAACGAAGAGTTCGAGCTCGAGATCTACCCGACGATGTCGGGGATGGAGCTCGTGTCGGAGACGCTCACCGGCGCGACGCCTGTGCTCGCGCCGGGCTCGATGTCGCTCATTGGTGTCGTCGGTCTCGTCTTCACCTACCGCCATCCGCGGCTTCGCGCGTCGCAGGCGGCGGGGTCTCACCAGGAGGTCCAGTCATGACCCGTACGCTTCTCGTCGTGGCGCTGCTCGGCGGCCTGATGGCCATCGCGATTCCGGCCCATGCCCAGGTCGGCAAGTCGGTGACCGCGGCCGACGCCAACCTCATCGCCGAAGCCGAGCTGGCCAGGCTCCCTGGCATGACGGCCGGCATCGCCGGCAAGCTGGTGGCCGCGCGCCCGTTCGCCTCGGTCACCGCGCTCGACTCGTTCCTGAGCGGGGCCGGGCTGTCGCGCGAGCAGATCACCGCCCTGTACGGCCGGATCTTCGTCCACATCAACCTCAACGCCGCCACGCGTGAGGAGATCCTGCTCATCCCCAACGTGGGCAACCGCATGCTGCGGGAGTTCATGGAGTACCGGCCCTACGCGGCCCTTGCGGTGTTCCACCGCGAGATCGGCAAGTACGTGGATGACACGGAGCTCGCGCGTCTCGAGCAGTACGTCTTCGTGCCCATCGACCTGAACACGGCGAGCGATGCGGACATCCTGACGATCCCCGGGCTGGGCAACCGGATGCTGCGCGAGTTCAAGGAATACCGCCCCTACAAGGCGATGGAGCAGTTCCGCCGCGAGATCGGCAAGTACGTGGACGACAAGGAAGTGGCGCGGTTCGAGCGGTTCGTGACGATCGGACAGTAGCCGCCGGGAATGACGGATCCGTAATGGGGTCGGGCGTCAGACGCCGACGCCTCGGTCCGGCAGGGACGTCCGAAACGCAGCCGCGCCGAGCAGCAGCACGCATGCCGCGAGAGTCCAGAGCGCCGTGGCGTACGAGCCCGTGCGGCTCGCCGACTGGGCGAAGATGAGCGGGCCGATGGCCGAGGCCAGTACGGTCAGCATCTGCGCCGCGCCCTGAATGCGTCCCAGGTGCCGCGCGCCATAGGCCCGCCGCCAGACGGCGAAGAAGATCACCGTGACCATGCCGCCCGACAGACCGATCAGCACGGCGAAGATCCAGAGCTGCGCGCGCGACGTCAGCAGCGGCAGCGCGGCCAGTCCCACGGCGTAGAGGAGCATCGCCACGCCGAGCAGGCGGGGCATCGCCCAGCGCAGTGTGAGCCAGCCGCAGCCGAGCTGCCCGACGAGCGCGATCCCCGACGTGGCCGCCAGGAAGGTGACGAAGGTCGGCTGATCGAAGCCGCGCTCGGCCAGCACGGCCTCGTTGAAGAGACCAAGCCCCGACGAGGCGAGCCCGAACAGGGACGTGCCGCCGGCGAACACCCAGAAGGCCGGCGTGCGAAGGGCCTTGATCAGCGGGAGACCTGTAGTGCCTGCCGGATCGGCCGTCTCGTCTGCCATGGCCGTCGCGCGCTCGCGCAGCAGCAGCGCCACGGGGGCGGCGAGCACGACCAGGCCGACGGCCACCTGCGCCCAGGCGACACGCCATCCGCTCACGCGCACCGACGCGCCGACGGCGAGGAACGCCACCGCGAACAGCACGCTGAGGAGGACCGCGTAGACGCCCATCGCCACGCCGACGCGGCGATCGAAGGACTTCCCCACGGCCGTGATGCTGGCCACCGACAGCGCGCTTTGGCCGAGCGCGCGCGTGCCGAGCACGAGCAGGAAGAGCGCCAGCGCTCCGCCCGCCAGTCCGCTCATCGTCCAGACCACGGCGGCCAGCAGGAGCGTCAGGACGGCCGTCGCGTTGCGCAGCCCGACGCGATCGAAGAGCCGCCCGATCGGGAGGCAGATGGCCGCACCCAGCAGCGTGGCCCACAGATTGATGCCGGCGTACGTCACGCGGTCGAGCTGCAGGTCGCGCAGCATCGGCTCGGTGATGAGTCCGAGTCCCTGCGTGCGTCCCGGCAGCGTCGCCAGCATCACGACGGCGGCGACGACGACGTTGATCCACCCAGACCAGGTGCCCTCGCCTGGTGCCCCCACGCGGGAGAGCGGCGGGGCGGTGACCGACGAGGTGGTTCCTGCGGACATGAAGACCAGCGCGCGCGTGCCTGAGGGCAGGGCGGTGCGGCTGCCGGCTACGGGTCCTGCGGCTCGATCCGGCCGGACATGAGGCCGCCGCCGATGTCGCCGTGCTGCCAGGTGCCGGCGTACCAGTCGCCGTAGAAGAGCAGCCGCACGCTGAAGGTGCCGATGCCGGGCAGCTCCGTGTCAGTCATCATGATCACTGGCGTGTCGCCCACGAAGCGCATGGGTACGGCGATCGGGATGGTCGAGCCGTCGAGGCCGCAGCAGCTCATCGACGCGTTGAACCGCCACAGGTCGTCGCCGATCTTCTCGACGCTCTCGATGTCGTAGCGATCGGGGTTGCGCCCCTCACGGCCCGCCACGCTGAAGGTGCCGACCAGGGCGACGTTCCGCATGCGGTCGACGAAGGCGCGCTCGGCCTCGGTAAGCGACTCGGGGGCGACGACCCGTCCGATGCCGAGGCGTCCGGTGACCCACCCGCCCCCGAAGAGCGCCAGCGCCACCAGCACCACCACCACCGCGCCGACGACGCGTCGGACCATCGTCTCCTCCTTCCAGCCGGGCTCCCCGGGGCCTTCGGCCGGTACCGCGCGATCCTACATTACGACCCCGAGGGCAGCGGCATTGACGAGCCGGCCGACGCGGGCTGGACGTCGATCGACACGGACTTCACCAGCGCGTGAATGGGCGCGCCCTCGATGATTCCGAGGCGATCGACCGCGTCCCGCGTCACCTCGGCGAGGAGCGGCGTGCCGCCGACGGCCACCTGCACCATCACGTGGTCGAAGGCCGGATCCGGATGGACGGCCGAGACCGTTCCCGGCAGGACGTTGTGCAGGCTCAGTCCCTCGGGCACGCGCGCCGCCAGGATCACCTCGCGCGCGGGGATGCGCACGCGAACGGCCGTGCCGGCCGCGACGCCCGGGTTGGACGCGACGAGCACTCCTCCGTCGAAGGCCAGTTCGGCGAGGCCGCGGCCGCCGGCTCCGCCACCCGACACGACGGCCTGGAACACGCTGCCAAGGCCCACCGCCTCTCGCAGCCACGACAGGTCGGGACGGCCCGTCAGCGCGGCAATCGGGCCCAGCGCCACCTGTCGCCCGTGCTCGAGCAGCAGGACGTGCGTGGCCAGCCGCAGGACGTCGTCGAAGTCGTGCGTCACCAGGACGAGCGGTGCGTCCAGCGTGCGGCGTACCGCGTCGATCTCGTCCTGCAGTCGCCGACGGACCGACCGATCGACGGCGGCAAACGGCTCGTCGAGGAGCAGCACGGCCGGGTCGCGCGCCAGCGCCCGGGCGAGCGCCACGCGCTGACGCTCCCCGCCCGACAGCTCGTGCGGCCGGCGGGAGGCGTGCTCCGCCAGATGCACGAGCGCCAGCAGCTCCCTGGCCCGCGCGCGCCGCTCCGGGCGCGGCCGGTGCCCGAGCGCCGTCATCACGTTGCCGAGCGCCGTCAAGTGCGGAAAGAGCGCGTACTCCTGAAACACCAGTCCGACGCCGCGCTCGTGGGGCGGCACGAAGGCGCCGGAGGCCGTATCGGCCCACACCTGCGCGCCCGAGCGCACCGAGGCTGCGGCGGGGCGGTAGAGGCCGGCAATCGAGCGGAGAATCGTCGTCTTGCCCGCGCCCGACGGGCCGAAGACGGCGAGCACGTCGCCGGCTCCGCAGGAGAACTCCACGTCGAGCGGCACGGGGCCGCTCTGTCGCAGCGCGACGGTGAGCCGCCGATCAGCCACGGCCACGCCCCACGCCGCGCGTCAGGACGGTCGCGCCCATCAGCGTCGCGACCGAGACGGCGAGCAGCGTGGCGGCCATCACGCCCGCGCTGCGATCGTCGAAGGCCTGCATGCGGTCGTAGATCGCGATGCTCAGGGTGCGTGTCTCGCCCGGCAGGTTGCCGCCCACCATCAGGATCACGCCGAACTCGCCGAGCGTGTGCGCGAAGGTCAGGATGGCGCCGGTGACGATGCCGGGCCAGGCGAGCGGCGTCTCGATGCGGAGGAAGCGCTGCCACGGCGTCAGGCCGCAGCAGGCCGCCGCGTCGCGCACGTCGGTCGGGATGGCCTCGAAGCTGCGCTGGATGGGCTGGACGACGAATGGCACGTTGGCGATGGCCGAGGCGAGCAGCAGCCCCTCGAACGAGAAGGGGAGCGATTGCCCCACGAGAGACTGAAATGCCTGCCCGAGCGGAGACCGCGCGCCGAAGGTGACCAGCAGGTAGAAGCCCAGCACGGTGGGCGGCAGCACGAGCGGCACGGTGACGAGCGCTTCCACGAGCAGCTTGCCCCGGAACTCGCGCGTGGCGAGCAGGCGCCCGAACCACACGCCGAAGGGCACCAGCACGAGCAGCGTGCCGATGCCGAGACGAAGCGAGACGCCGAGCGCCGTCCAGTCCATCGCGAGCCGCTACCGCGGTGCTCCGTAGCCGTGGGCCTCGAAGATCGCGCGGGCCGTGTCGCCCTGCACGTAGGCGTAGAACTGCCCGGCCACCGGCCCGGCACGCCCGAGCAGCACCATGCGCTGGCGCAGCGGCGCGTGGTCCGCATCGGGAATCAGGGCGTGCGTGCCGCGCCCGGCGAGTCCGGGCCCGAGCGCCAGCGAGTACGCCACCAGGCCGCCGGCCGCGTTGCCGGTGGCGGCAAACTGCGCCGCCTGCACGACGTTCTCCCCCAGCACGAGGCGCGGACGGATCGCGTCCCAGAGCCCGCGCGCGCGCAGCACGGACTCGGCGGCCTGACCGTACGGCGCCACGTCTGGATTCGCGATGGCGAACCGCTCGAGCATGCCGGATCGCAGCAGGCGGGACAGGCCGTCGAGTCGGGGGTCCACGGCAAGTGGAGATCCCGTCGGCGCGAAGATGGCCAGCCGCCCCACGGCGTACACCACGCCGGCGTCGCGCGTGAGACCCGCCGCGGTGAGGCGTTCGGGAAGGGCCTCGTCGGCGGCCAGGAAGAGCTCGAAGGGGGCGCCGTCCTGGATCTGCCGCGTCAGCGTCCCGGACGCGCCGAAGACGACCTCGACACGCGCGCCGCGCTCAGCGGCGAATCGATCCGCGATCTCGGTGAGCACGGGGTTGAGGTTGGCGGCCGCGGCCACCACGGGCGCGCGCTGCGCGGCGTTCGGGCCCGCGGTCAGCCAGAGGGCCGCGACGACGGCCAGGGTCGGGGCCTGACGGAGCACGCCTCCGATCCTACGTCAAATCGTATCGAAATGTCGCACGAGAACGGCTTATTATGTGTCGATACGAGTCATATCTGAGATATGCTGTCGGGAATCGACTCCCGGACCCGATTCCAGTCGACTTCTCGAGGGAGGCCCATGGCTCTTCTGACCGTGCGGGCGGCGTCGGAGCGACTGGGAGTGGCGTACTCGACCCTGAAGCGATGGGTGCACTCCGGACACGTGCGTACGACCCGCACCGAGGGAGGTCATCACCGGATCGCCGAGGCCGAGGTCGAGCGCCTCCTCGCGCGACGGCAGCCGGACGCGCCGAGACCGCCGAAGGTCGAGGCCGACGAGGTACTGGGCGGGCTGAGCGCGCGCAACCGCCTCCACGGCTACGTCGAGGAAGTGCGGGTGGACGGCCTGCTGGCGCAGGTGCGGCTGCGGGTGGGCGACCAGTGGCTCACGTCGGTGATCACCGCCGATGCCGTCCGGGCGCTCAACCTGCGCCGCGGCGACGACGCGATCGCGATCGTCAAGTCCACCGAGGTGATGATCGCCAGGGCCTCGGCCGGGCCGCGACCGAGTCGGCGCGCCAGGACCTGACCTCAGGCCCGGGCCGTGCGCGTCTTCGCCGCGCGCGCCGCGGTCGCCGCTGGCGCGCAGCAGGCGTACGCCGGGGTGGCCGTCGCCTCGGGCAGGCAGCAGCCGGTTTCGCGCTGCAGGCGCATCGCGTCCTTCCTGACCCCCTCCACGTGGCCGAGCGCGTGCACGACCGCCTGCTGGATCGTGGCAAGCAGCGGGCTTACCACGGGCGCCAGCCCGTAGTGCACCCAGAGCCCGTCGCGGCGCGTCGTCACCAGGCCCGCCCGTCGCAGGTAGGCGAGATGGCGCGAGGCCTTCGGCTGCGGGATCTTCAGGCTCTCGTGGATGTCGCAGACGCACACCTCGCCCGTGGTGAGCAGGCCCAGGATGCGCAGCCGCGTGCCGTCGGCCAGCGCCTTGAGCAGCGTCTCGAGCCGTCTGATGTCGCCGGCCATATATTCGTCTTGACAAATATACAGCAGACGCCCTACGCTATGCAAACATTCGTTGAGGCGAATATAGTTGGAGTCCCTCGGGGGAGTCTTGCGGGAGGCGGTCATGGAACGGACGCGCGTGCAACAGGCGGTCACGGAGAAGTACGGCAGCATCGCGCGGTCGGCGGGAACGGGCGGCGGCTGTGGCCCGGTGTCGTGCGGGTGCGGCGACCCGATCTCGTCGAACCTGTACAGCGGCGACGAGACGACCGGCCTGCCTGGCGAAGCCGTGGCGGCCTCGCTCGGCTGCGGCAACCCAACGGCGCTTGCCGAGCTCGAGCCCGGGCAGGTGGTGCTCGATCTGGGCTCCGGCGGCGGCATCGACGTCCTGCTGTCGGCCCGGCGCGTCGGGCCGACGGGCAAGGTCTACGGTCTGGACATGACCGACGAGATGCTGGAGCTCGCGCGCGCGAACCAGCGCAGGGCCGGGGTCGACAACGTGGAGTTCCTGAAGGGCACGATCGAAGCGATTCCGCTGCCCGACGCGTCGGTCGACGTGATCGTCTCCAACTGCGTGATCAACCTGTCGGCCGACAAGAGCGCCGTCTTTCGCGAGGCGTTCCGCGTGCTCAGGCCCGGCGGCCGGTTCGCCGTCTCCGACGTCGTCCTGCGTCGCGAGGTGCCGGCCGACATTCGCGGCAGCATGGAGCTCTGGGTGGGCTGCATCGCCGGCGCGCTGCACGAGCAGGACTTCGTACGCGGGCTCGAGGCGGCCGGGTTCGAGCAGGCCTCGGTGGAGCCCTGGCGCGAGTATCGGCTCGACGACGCGCGATCGTTCCTGGCCGAGGCCGGCGTGGACGTCGCCGGGCGCGAGGCGCAGATCGACGGCGCCTTCGCGAGCGCGTTCGTGCGGGCGCGCAAGCCCGTCGCACGGAGCTGCTGCGACACGACCTGCTGCGCGTGACGGCGCGACGGACGCGAGCGGATGGTTCTGTCAGGCGCGCGTGCTCGTGTGCTCGTGGGCTCGCGGTGGTCACCCTGCCGAGCCGGTGCTCGACGAAGGCTCGGCGGCCTCATCGGGTGCGGGTGTCTGCGGCGAGTCCCTGCAGCAGCATCGTCACCCCGAGCACGGCCAGGACCACGGCCACCAGGCGACCGAACCACGCGTCGGGAATCCAGTCGAGCGTGCGGCTGCCGAGCAGCGTCCCGATCGTGACACCCAGCGCGGCCAGCGCCATCCACGGTGCCACCGCGGCCATCTCGTCGCCCCGCGTGGCGACATAGACGGGCACGCGCGCCGCGTCGACCAGCAGCCCGACGGCCGTCGCGGTTGCCACGAAACTGCGGGCCGGGAGGTGAAAGCCCACGAGGGCCGCCGACCGGATGCCGCCCTGGTTGCCCACCATGCCGCCGAGCAGGCCCGAGGCGGCACCGGCCAGCCAGGCCACGGCGCCGTGGAATCGCATCCGCCTCGCCAGTCCGGTGGCCTGGCTCGCAGCCACGAACAGCAGCAGGGTGCCGAGCAGCACACTGAGCCCCTGGCTGCTCGCCCAGCCGTGCAGCAGGGCGCCGGTCAGCCCGCCGGCGGCGCTCGTCAGGCCGAAGCTCCAGAACACGCGCCGGTCCAGGCTGCCGGAGATCAGCCAGAAGCGCAGCGCGGTGCCGACGGCATGGGGCACCGAGACAGCGGCCACGGCGACGCCCGTATCCACCTGCAGCGCCAGGAGCGGTGTGAGCAGGCTGCCGATGCCGAAGCCGGTGACCGAGGCCAGGCTGCCGGCCAGCACGGCGACGACCACGAGCAGCGCGTAGGAGTCGAGCATGTCAGCCGCCCGTCGTCAGCCCGACGCTCTCGCCATGTCGACGAGCGTCGTCACCGTTCGCCAGTTGCGAGCCGTGGCCCCCACGCCCAGCAGCCGCTCGGCGCGCGCGGCCAGCTTCGACGTCCCGAATCCTCCCTCGAGCGATCGGTAGCAGGAAATTCGTTGTAGACCTCCCGGCCAACCGGCCGGGACCGGGCTGGCGGAGGGCCGGATGAAGGGGCCCACCCCGGTGGCCCATCCGCCCTCTCCAACTCGCCCAGAAGGCGCACGTGCGCCTCTGAGCCCTATTCCCTGCCAGGTCTGCGGTCGCGTCTTCAGGCCCCGCCAGGCGTCGCACCAGTACTGCTCGGGCCGCTGTCGGGCGGCTGCCTCCCGACGTCGGGATGCCGCATCCCGCGATGAGGATGCCGCCCGCCTGGCCCGCTTGGTCGAGCGCCTGGACCCTCAGGACCCGGGGAGGCCCGAGTGACGGCCGTCCCGTTCAGCAGGCGTTCCGGAATCCGCGCGGGCGGTCGGCATGTCCGACTACTAGGACCACTTGAACTGGTTCATGACCTGAAGGGCCAGGGGACCCTCCTGGCCCTTCCCTCGACTTCGTCGGGGCGTGGCGCCGATCGGCAGGCGCGATACAAAGTGTGCCGGCTACGCGAGGTCTCTGCGGACCGTGCAGAGAGCCCGAGGGGAGCACCGACGCGCACCCAGACTGGGGCGAGGGTGGGTTCACCGCCCCAGTCATGTCCGACACCAGGCTGTGGCAGAAGATCCCTGTCACCGCGGGCAACCGCATGGGTGGTCCCGTCTCCACGGGCTACTGCGGTCTGGCTTCGGATTCGCGGGTCGAAAAGTGACGCAAGAGGGGACGCGCTCGTCGGGCCGGTCAACGACCTGTCCGCGAACGCCTCGTGCCGGTTCCATGCGGGACTTAGGTCGTCTCGCAGCATGGAACGCGACACAGTCCGGACGCCGACTGTCCGCCCCGACCCGGGGGCCACTCGCCCCCACCGCCGGGCCCGTCGGGCTCATGACACCGGCGTCACGTCCAGCAACACCGCGAGGCGACCTAGCAGAGACCGCCAGATGAGCGTGGAGACGCTCGCTGGGCGTGCAGTCCCGTAGCGGACCTCTGTAGCGGCGTCCTCGATGACGCCAAGCCCAAGCCGCCGCCACCTGGGAGGGAGAACGCCGTTGGGCGTGGCGACGGAACAGGCTCGACGGCCTTGGCCGTTGTCCGGCTCCCGCACCTCGAGGCTTCGGGGAAGGCGGGAGGGGGAAAGAGTCGGGATCTGCACGGAGGCCGCCGAGGCATCCTGGTCGCTGTTCCGGGCGCTCGCCGCAATTCGTTCTCTGACAGGCTCTTGCGACGAGAAGGTCTCATTGCTGACGTGAAGCCATCCGATTACCCACGAGCCCAAGAAGGTGGCCGTTGGGCGCTAACGGGGTGTTGTTGACCAACAGCGGTCCATCTGGACAAGTTCCCTTCTTCCACAGCGAGGATTCAACCCCGCACTCGTGGGACAAATAGGCATGCCCCGACGACAATCGACCGGTGATCAGCGGCGCGGAGCCTTGCGGCACGACAACCAGCCTGGCGATCCAGCCACCGCCCCCCGTTGCGGCGCCCGCACCCGGCCCGGGACACCCTGTCAGGCGCCTGCTGTCCGTGGGAAGCGGCGCTGTCGCCTGCATGGGGGGCTCAGCACGGGGCCTCGAACGCTGCGGGGCCTACGCCGGCTCCGGCAAGCGCGGACTCAGCACGGGAGGTATTCGCGCGAGGCGCGGCAGCTACGGCGCACGATGCGGCAGCATCTCCAGGACATCCGCTTCGCGGCGTTGGCAGAGACGGATCCGGAGCTGCGGGCCTACATCTTGGAAGAGGCCAAGGACGTGACGCCGCGAGCCTTGAGGGTGCTCCGGGCGCAAGTGCGCCATGAACTCGCCCGCGCAGACGCCGCGCAGATCCAAGCCAAGCAGTCGCGCAGGACTCGGCGGCGGTGCGGTAGCAGATCGACTCGACCCGCTTGACTAATGCGGAGGGGTCAATCTCCATCAGCCGCAAGCGGCTGCCGGACCACGGGGTCAGTCGCCTGCTGCGCCCCCGGCCCAGTCCTGACCCGCTCACCTCGCAGTGCATGGGGTCTTCCCTCGTTTACCCGTTCGGGCCGGCCCGCAAATTCAAAATATCCAAAGAAGAATTGAATTCGCCGACCACTCCCGGTCGCCCCGGGGGTTGATTTTCCGCCCTCACTGGCTACTTCTGTCTGCGGTAGACAAGCGCTCCCCGGTAACTGCAAACGGCACTGCTCAGCGAGCCGTCTGGCCATTCAATAGTGAAGTTACGCCAGATCGTCAGCTCGTCGTGGCTGACGATATAAACATCGCGATGCACATTGGTAGCGCCCCGATTCATGGGAGCGACTACGCGTATCGTGATGGCCAGCCACCCCGCGTCAAGCGCTGCAGTCGCGACGGTCTTGTCCCTCAGAGTCACAGGGCTTCCGTCGAGTGGCAATAGTTTCGTCAGGCGTCCCGACTCGACATTCACACCTTGCGGGGAGACGCTTATTCGGATGATTCGATCGTTCTGATCAGCTAGGTTGCAAGAACCACGGACACCCTTAGTTGGGTCGTATATCCACACACCGTCGAGGCTCGTGATTTTGTCTGTCAACGCAATGGGTGTGCTGGGGACTCCCTGACCGAACGACCCCATCGGGCAACACACTAGGACAGCGACAACGAAGAAGACCGCTCGTCTCATACGCCCTCCGGTCGCGATGATCCACCTATTGTGTTACGGAATGGTTACCGATAGCGCGGACGTCCGCTCCGGTCACGGCCTGCGCCGGTTCGAGGACGCGCTGGCTCACGGTCGGTCCGTCGACGAGGTGGCCCGTCACGCCCACGTGAGAGACGGGCGTGCCACGGGCGGCCCCTCGGAGGCCCGGAGGCGCCGAGGGCAAGGTAACCTGGACGCCGAGGCGCTGCAGCCGCTCACCTCGCGCAGCCGCTCACCTCGCGGTGCATGGGGTCTTCCCTCGCCAACCGTTTCGCCCGTGATGGATTATTCAAGTTTTTCAACGTTCGCTCCGTTTCGTCGATCGTGTCGCGATACTCCTGCAGCGCGACGTGCTGCGGCGTGCTCGGGAAGCTCAGATCGGCGAGCCAGCGTCGATAGGCCAGCGTCCAGCCGTCCCGGCCGGGATACCGG
>Ga0299906_10003266_pt1 | contig 13369 bp, 12 predicted proteins | sample RVTome_14_FD_200259 | JGI IMG/M metagenome (GOLD analysis project Ga0299906, IMG submission 200259) | Soil microbial communities from uranium-contaminated site in the Upper Colorado River Basin, Wyoming, United States - RVT145D125 (version 2) ...
ACAGGGTGGCTGGACTCGGCGAACGTATCCCCTCGGGGGGTAGCTCTCCAGGTATCAGCCCCTGACCCACTGCCGACCTACGGAGTGACGGCATGATGGACTGCATTGAGATCAACTGCACCCATTTGAATTGCTTCGCCATCCGCGAAAGAAGCGCTTCTAGCGCCGCCTTCGGCATAGTGAATTCGAAGGCTCCATCCCCATGGTCGGTCCCCGAGGGTGAGTCGAGGCGCCCCAAGAGCCGAGAAAGGTGTCTCTTCGCTTTCTTCGGGATGGCGAGCCCGAGAGCGTTCGCCTCTTTTTTCCTGAACACGAAACGGACGTCTTCCCCGCTGACCTCCAGCGCCCGGACGACATCGATCGGGATTCGATAGTGCTCGTTCCTCGAAATCTGCACAAAGAGCTCGTGGCCTTGTAGCTCGACGAGCTCCGGCAGCTCCCTGGTCTTGCCAGCCGCCTGAAGCGCCGCTGCGATCACCAACAAGACCAAGAGCAATGGCCATAGCTTCGACGCCCAAAGGTCCTTTCCGAGCCCAGCGAGAACCAAGACGATCCCGACCAGAGCGGTCCAGAAGAGCTTTCCGAATTCTACGCTCTCGTCCTTCCTGAAGATGACGTTCTCGTGTCCGATCATGGCCACCTCCAATGATCCGCGGGATTTCGTGAGCCTGCGGGTTTCCCGCGTCGGCACGGGCCCCCGGCCGCGGCCGCCTCGGGTCCTGCTGAGCAACCTATACACCTTTCCTCGCCTCCTGGCAATCCTTGCACTCGGGCACGGGTCGGCCCCATTCGTCCTGAAACCAGTACCTGGAGGGCCGTCGCTGCCCACACGCCGCACACTGGAGATTACGCATCATAATCTGGACATCCGTGGGGGGCCACTCGTCCTTGGGCAAATAGACGACGTTGCCGTGGTTGTGAGACCAGAGGGCGAAATCAAAAAATCTCTCCAGCAATCGCGAAGTTAGGATATCCGCAGCTTTCTTGGTGAGAGTGAGCTTGATTTCGTCCCTTCTCTCCTTGAATCTGAAGGTCGCATTGCTCTCTGCAACTACGAGCTCACGGACGCTATCGAGATCGAACTGATTACTCCCATGCCTGGTGCTCTGAACGAAAAGGTCTCTGCCTCGCAGCTCCACGAGCTCTGGGAGATTCCGGATTTTGTCGATAGCGTTGATAGCCACCATGACGGCGATCACGGCGACGGACCACAATTCCCTGCTTTCCCACGCGTGTCCTCCTACGGCCGAGACGATCGCAACCAGCGACGCTACCGAAAAGAGCGTGAGATACTCCGCGCGGAAGATGATGCCCTCATGGGTCCACATGGGGCCTCCGATCTAAGCGGCAGTGGCCGTCCCCTCCGGCTCGGCAGACCACCGCGGCCGACCGAAGAGCTCCTTCACCGAGTCCCGGACCAGGACGATGATCGTGAACACGCCGAGGACGGTGCCGAACGGCATGAAGAGACAGGTCACCGCCGCCATCACCAGGCAGAAGGTGTAATGCCGCCGCTGCCACAGGTAGCGCCCGGCGAGGGCCGTGCATGCCGCGTAGGCCAGGCCCATCAGCACGAAGGCGGCGGAAAAGGCGATCATGAACCAGCCCATGAGGATTCCCGCCGGCTCCGCATCTTCAAAGCCCGGCACCTGCATGACCATGGCCACGCCTATCGCCGTGTAGAGCAGCGGGAAGCAGGTGAAGAGCGCCGCCACCGCGGCCACGACGTAGTGGAAGATCGACAGCAGCCGCAGGTGCTCGAGGTCTTGAGATGGGTGCGTCATGGTTCCTCCGATGTCGTCTGACGATACCTACGCGCGATGTGCCACGTGGATTCGGAGTCGGCCCGCGCCGATCTCAGTCTACCCCGAGGCCGCAAGTCGGGATAGGATGCCGGCTCGCGCGCTCACTGAACGCTCGGGGCGCGCCGACCCGAACCAGGAACCCCGGACCGTGACCACCCAGGCCGCCACCACCGCTTCGGCCGCGCTGCGCTGGCGCGACTACGCCGAGCTCACCAAGCCCCGCATCACCCTGATGGTGGTGCTGACGGCGCTCGTGGGCTTCCTGCTGGCGACGCTCGGACGGCTCGAGTGGGGGCTCCTCGTCCACACGCTCTTCGGCACCGCGCTGCTGGCTGGCGGCGCCTCGGCGCTCAACCAGTACCTCGAACGCCAGGTCGACGCCCGCATGCGGCGCACCGCCAACCGGCCGCTCCCCGCCGGACGCCTGGCGCCCGCCATGGCGCTCGCCTTCGGCGTCGGTCTGGGCCTCGCTGGCGGGCTCTACCTGGGATGGGCCGTCAACCTCCTGACGGCGGCCCTCGGCGTCGCCACCCTGGGCGCCTACATCTTCATCTACACGCCGCTGAAGCCGCGCAGCAACCTCAACACGCTGGTGGGAGCGGTGCCGGGAGCGATTCCGCCGATGATGGGCGTCACCGCTGTGACCAACGAGCTCGACCTGCTCGCCTGGGCGCTCTTCGGCATCCTCTTCCTGTGGCAGATGCCCCACTTCCTCGCCATCGCCTGGCTCTACCGCACCGACTACCAGCGCGGCGGCCTCGCCATGCTGCCGGTCGACGACGCCCACGGCCTTCAGACTGCCCGCCAGATGGTGCTCTACGCGGCGGCCCTGGTGCCGGTGAGCCTGCTGCCGAGCGTCCTCGGCGTCTCCGGTCCGGTCTACTTCCTCGGCGCCCTGCTGATGAGCTTCGCCTTCCTCGGCTTCTCCGCGGCCTTCGGTTTCCTCCAGAACGCCCGCATGGCGCGTCGCGTCGTGCTCGCCTCGGTGGCCTACCTGCCCCTGCTCCTCATCCTGATGGTGGCGGACCGCGCCGCCGGCTGATTCTCTGCCAACAACTCTGCCATTAAATGGCACCGGCGCCGACAGGCGGTGTCATGGTCGAGCGGCCCGCGAGCGCTTTCCTGCCCCAAGTTGTGGCGCGGTCCACTCCGGCCCGGTGGCGCGGTCCACACTTCGCGCGAAAAGGCGCCTGGCACAGAGGTTGCTTCAAGCGGATGTCATCGACGAAGCTGACACGCCCGAAACCGAGCGCGCCCGCGACGTCACATGAGAATGACTTTGGGGAGGGCGCCGACAAACATGGCGGGGCGTCGGCGCTCCCCCCGTCCCTTTCTCACCCGCGGGCGTTGCGCCCGCGTCCCCCCTTCAGCTTCCCAGCCTCTCGACCTCGAGCTCGTCGCTCAGGAACGAATCGCCGGCGCCCATGAGGTCGTCGGCGCCGCCGGAGAGCTGCATCGACCCCTCCATCTGCTCGCGCGCCTCGTCGCTGGTGAACTGCACGCCGGCGATCTTGAGCTTGAGCTCGTCGGGGTTGGTGGCGCGCCGCAGGGCCTCTTCGAGGGTGATGAGCCCGCCCTTGTAGAGCTGATAGAGCGATTGATCGAACGTCTGCATGCCGTATTGGCTGGTGCCGACGGCGATCTGCTCGCGGATGTACTTGGTCTTGTCCTTGTTCTCCACGCAGTCGCGGATGTAGGGCGTGGAGATCAGCACCTCGCACGCCGGCACCCGGCCCTGGCCGTCGGCCCGCGGCACCAGGCGCAGCGAGACCGAGGCCTTGAGGACCTGGCCGAGCTGGATGCGGATCTGCTTCTGGTGGTGCGGCGGAAAGACCGAGATGATGCGGTTGATGGTCTCGGTGGCGTCGAGGGTGTGGAGGGTGGAGAAGACCAGGTGGCCGGTCTCGGCGGCGTGCAGCGCCGTCTCGATGGTCTCGAAGTCGCGCATCTCGCCGACCAGCACCACGTCGGGGTCCTGGCGCATGGCGGCGCGCAGCGCGTGCGCGAAGCCGCGGGTGTCGACGTCGATCTCGCGCTGGTTGACGATCGACTTCTTGTCGCGGTGCAGGAACTCGATGGGATCCTCGATGGTGACGATGTGCTCGTTGCGGCTGGCGTTGATGTAGTCGATCAGCGCCGCCAGGGTGGTGGACTTGCCGGAGCCGGTGGTGCCGGTGCACAGCACCAGGCCGCGCCGCTCCTCGGCGATTTTCTCCAGCACCTGGGGGAGCATGAGCTCGCGGACCGACTTGATGCGCGCCGGGATGACGCGCAGCACCAGGCCCACCGAGCCGCGTTGCTGGAAGATGTTGCAGCGGAAGCGCCCGAGGCCCGGTACCTGGTAGGCGAGGTCGATGTCGAGCTCCTCCTTGAAGCGCTGCTTCTGCCGCGCGTTCATGATCGAGTAGGCGATCGACAGCGTGTCTTCCTGGGTCATGCGCTTGAGCTCGGACATCGGCTGCAGGCCGCCGTCGATTCGGATGTACGGGTGCCCGCCGACCTTCAGGTGCAGGTCCGAGGCCTTGCGCTCCACCGCCAGCTTGAGCAGGTCGTTGATGTTCATCGCGCCACCTCCGGGGTTGCCGCCAGCCCCGTCGCTCGGGGGTGGCTGGCCATCTTACCACAGCGCCCACCGCCGGCGTCCCCGATTCCCGTCTGGACTCGGCGGCCGGCGGCCGGTATGATCCGCCCGGTCCGCGCACGAGGGAAGTGAAGCCATGGAGGTCGAAGTACGCAAAGCCGGCGACGTGATCGTCGTCGATCTCAGAGGCCGGCTCATCGCCGGGACGGGCGAGGAGCTCCTGCACGAGGTCATGGACGAGCTGGTCGCCGAGGGCTGGAAGAAGATCCTGCTCAATCTTACCGAGGTGCCGCGCATCGACAGCGCCGGCATCGGCGAGCTGGTCGCCGGCGTGCGGCTGGCCAAGCGGCTGGGGAGCACGGTCAAAGTCTGGCTCGCCGGCGGCCGGGTCCGCAACGTGCTCGAGCTGAGCCAGATCCTGCCCGTCCTCGACATCTACGACAACGAGCACGACGCCCTCGACAGCTTCGCCGGCTGAAGCGGCCGAGCCGGGAGACCGACGCGGACGCCGCAGGCGCGGACACCGAGGACCGAGGAGGCATTTGAGCCCCGACGGCTTTTCCTGTATACTCCCCAACTCACGGGCGGCGCACCTTGGCCAAGACGCACCCCCATCCGGCTACTTCGAGACATTCGAGGGTGGCGTCGAATGTCCGCTCCGGCAGGGATAAGCTCCGGATCTCGGCCCTTCGAAGTCATTCCACGCTCATTCCGCAGGCAAGATTCCAACCGGAGGACAGCCATGTCCCACCAAGACACGCTCCAAGAAGATCGCCCCGTGAACGAGGATCCCAACTCCGACGCGCCGCCCGCGGATCCGGAGCTCTCGGAGCAGGCCGCCCCTCCGCCCGCGGAAGCCGCCGCGCCGCCTGACGCCGAGGACGCGGAGCCGGCTCCGGTCGAGCAAGCCACAGCCGCGGAAGCGGAGGAAGCGGCAGCGGTCGAGGAGACGGCCCTGGCGTTGGAAGAGGTCCTGGCACAAGCCGCGGCTGCGGCCGAGGACGCCGCGCCGGCAGCTTCCGCCGCGGCTGCGGCGGAAGCCGCCCCGCCGGTCGAAGAGGCCGGCGCGGCCGAGGCGGCGGCGCCCGTCGAGGAGGATCTGCCTCTCGACGTGGCCAATCAGACGCCCGAGATGCTCGCCCTGGTCGACGCCATGGTCAACAAACGGGCGGTCGACGGCCAGGTGATCGGCTGGAACAAGGGCGGCTACCACGTGGCGATCGACCGCATCGCCGCCTTCTGCCCGGTGTCGCAGATCGAGATCGGCAATCCGCGCAGCCCCAAGCGCTATCTCGACAAGACCTTCAAGTTCCAGGTCATCGAGATCCAGAAAGGCGGCCGCCGGGTGGTGGTGTCGCGCTCCGAGGCGCTCAAGACCGAGCGCGAGACGCTCGCCGCCCAGGTGCGGAGCATGCTCAAGCCCGGCATGGTGCGCGAGGGCAAGATCAGCTCGATCACCGACTTCGGAGCCTTCGTCGACCTCGGCGGCGGCATCGAAGGCCTGGTACACGTCTCGGAGATCAGCCGCCGGCGGGTCGAGCATCCCAAGGAGACCCTCCAGGTCGGCCAGGAGGTCAAGGTCTCGGTGCTCAAGATCGAGAAGGGCGGCCAGCGCATCTCGCTGTCGATGAAGCGTCTCGAGGAGGACCCCTGGAGCGGCATCAAGCAGCGGTTCACCCCCGGCGACGCTTTCACCGGCACGATCCTGCGCCGCGCCGACTTCGGGATCTTCGTCGAGGTCGAGCCGGGGCTCGAAGGCCTGGTCCACAACTCGCGCCTGCCCTTCGGGGCGGAGGAGGACGAGGAGGCCCTGGTCATCGGCGGTACCGTGGAGGGCTGGATCCACGAGATCGACGCCAAGCGCCGCCGCCTGTCGCTGTCGCTGCGGCCCCTGGCCAAGGGCAATCCCTGGCACGGCGTCGACGAGCGGCTGCCGGTCGGCACCGTGATCAAGGGCAAGGTCGAGCGCCTGGCGCCGTTCGGGGCGTTCATCGAGCTCGAGCCCGGGCTGACCGGGCTGCTGCCGTTCTCCACCCTCGGCAGCGCGGTGGGCAACCCGCGCAAGCAGTTCCATCCGGGCAAGGAAGTGACGGTGCGAGTGCTCGCGATCGACCGCGAGAAGCGCCGCATCTCGCTCGGCACCGAGCAGTCTCAGGCCGAGGGCAGCCAGGTCGACTACCGCGACTACAAGAAGCGTCAGGGCAAGTCGAGCGGCGGCCTCAACGTGATGGCGGCGGCCTTCGAGAAGGTCAAGCTGCGCGCCGGTTCGCAGCCCGACGCGTAATCGCCGTGGTCTTCGAGCACGACCCGGCGGGCGAGGGGGCGCCATGAGCGGCGCAGCCGCCCCCGCTTGGCCGCGCCTGCTCGGGATCGTCGGCGGCCTGGGCCCGCACGCCCACGTCGAATTCGAGCGCCGGCTGCTCAGGGCCGCGCAGCCGGTGGAGACGGAGCAGGACTATCCGCCGTGGATCCTGGCGTCGCTGCCGGCGACGCCCGACCGCACGGCCTGCCTCCTCGACGGCGGCCTCTCGCCGGTGCCGCGGCTGCGCGAGAGCCTGCGCCTGCTCGCCGGCCGCGCCGACTTCGCGGTGATCGCCTGCGTCACCGCCCACGCCTTTCTCGGCGAGGTGCGTGCCGAGAGCCCGTTGCCGATCCTCGACCTGGTGGACGCTACCCTGAGCGAGGCGGCGGCGCGCCGGGGCGAGGGGGCGCACGTCGGCGTCCTGGCGACCACGGGGACGCTGCGGAGCCGTCTTTTCCCGGACGCTGCCGCGCGTCTGGCGCCGGGGCTGCGGGTCACGTCTCTCCTCGACCTGCCGGACGGCGAACGCCTGCAGGAGGAGTGGGTGATGCGGGCGATCTACGGCCTGAAGGCGGGCGCCGGCCCCGACGCCACGGCGCGGCTGACCGGCCTGCTGAAGCGCGCTGCCGGTCGCCTCGCCGAGGCCGGAGCCGACGTGGTGCTGACCGCCTGCACCGAGGTCGGCATGGCGCTCGGCGGCGACCCGGCCGATCATGCGGAGCTGCTCGATCCGCTCGACGTGGGAGCGCGCGCCGCGCTCGCCGTCAGCCGCGGGGAGCGTCCGCTGCCCGACTGACGCGCTACAGGGCGGCGCTCGCGTCTGCCGCCGGCGCCAGCCCAGGCGGCCGCGTCTCTTCGAGCGCCCGCTCGACGTGGTAGCCGATCCACAGCACGGCGGCGGGTCCGGCGCTGCCCAGGACGGGCGCCGCGACCTCGAGGGTGCCGGGCCGCTCGCCCTCGCGCGTGCCCAGCTCCTGGGCCGCCAGGGCCCAGCGCGCCCGCTCGTCGTCGGCCCGGCCCACGGTCGAGAGCTTCTCGTCGCTCGAGAGGATGACCTGGCCGTCCGGCGCCAGGACGTGGACGAAGACGATCTCGGGGATGTGCAGGACCTGGGTCTTGGCCTCGAGCAGGGCCTCGGAGCGGCCGGCGAGCACCGCGGGATGGATGCCGGCGGCGAAGGCCTGGAAGACCTCCTTGGCCTGCTCCTCGGTGAGGTTGCGGATCCAGGCCGAATAGCCTTCCTTCACGGCCGCGACTTCCTGCTGGTGCCGCGTCTCCTGCTCGCCCACGGCGCGCTGGGCGTTGATCTCCGACCACTGCCAGAGACCGTAGCCCGCCGCCGCGAAGAGGAGGACCGCCACCGCTTCCCAAAGGGTCCGTTTCATGCGCGCGCTCCTTTCCGATCCAGGGCCGATGCGGGGATCTTACCGCACGATCGGGCTCCCGCCGGGCCGCCCGGCACGCCGCCGAAAGATAGAATCCCCCCAATGGCCCGCGGACGCCTGTCGCGCACCTACCGTCACCTCGGCCGTTACCAGCAGATCCTCACCGTGCTGGTCAAGCACGGCTTCGCCGAGATCCTCGAGCGCCTGGAGATCGAGCGCCGGCTGGGGATCGTGCTGAAGACGGGGCGCGCGCCGCGGCGGCACGGCGAGGGCCTCTTGGTGCCGGCGGAGCGGGTGCGCCGCGCCCTCGAGGAGCTCGGCCCGACCTTCATCAAGCTGGGGCAGCTCCTGTCGACGCGGCCCGACCTGATCTCGCTCGACGCCGTGCGCGAGCTCGGGAAGCTCCAGACCCAGGCGCGGCCCTTCCCCGGCGTGGACGCGGTGGCGATCGTCGAGAAGGAGCTCGGGCGCAGCGTGGCGGAGCTCTTCCGGTCCTTCGAGGTCGAGCCTCTGGCCACCGCCTCGCTCGGCCAGGTCCACGGCGCCGAGCTGACTGACGGGCGGCGCGTCGTCGTCAAGGTGCAGCGGCCCGACATCCACGCCCAGGTGACCACCGACCTCGAGATCCTCGAGCACCTGGCGCGCCTGGCCGAGCGCCGCAGCGAGGAAATCGAGGTGCAGCGGCCGCGGGAGATCGTCTCCGAGTTCGCCCGGGTGCTCGACAAGGAGCTCAACTACACCTTCGAGGCGGCCCACCTGCGGCGTTTCGCGCGCATGTTCCAGGACCGGCCCGGGGTGCGGGTGCCCGAGGTCTTCCGCGAGCTCTCGACGCCGAAGGTGCTCACCATGGAGCGCTTCGACGGCGTCCCCGCCTCGCGCCTCGACTCGTTGCGGCTGCGCGGCTACGACCTCGAGCGGATCGCCGTCGAGGGCGCCACGGCGATCCTCGAGCAGATCTTCCTCCACGGCATCTTCCACGCCGATCCCCACCCCGGCAACGTGATGGTGCTCGACGACGGCGTGATCGGCTTCATCGACCTCGGCCAGGTGGGACGCCTCGACCGCTCCCTGCGCCACCGCGTGGCGCGGCTGCTGACGGCGCTGGCGAAGCTCGACGAGGAAGCGGCGGCGGACGCGCTGCTGGCCCTCACCACCTCGGATCAGGCCCCGGACCGCCGCGCCTTCGAGGCCGACCTCTCCGAGCTCATCGACTGGCACCTCGACCGCTCGGTGGGCGAGATCCGCCTCGGCCGCATGCTCTACCAGACGGTGGAGATCGCCAGCGGCCAGCGCCGCCGGATCCCGCCCGAGCTCTTCCTGGTGCTCAAGGCCCTGGCCACCGTCGAGGGCCTCGCCCATTCCCTGGCGCCGGAGTTCACCTTGAGCGCCTGCGCCCAGCCGGTGCTCACCAAGCTGGTCTGGCAGCGGCTCTCGCCGCCCTCGCTGCTGCGCGAGGCCAGGGCCGCGGGCAGCGAGTGGCTCGACCTGCTGCGCCAGGTGCCGGGCGGCGCGGTGGAGGTGCTGCAGCTCCTGCGGCGCGGCAAGCTGCACGTGGAGTTCGAGCACAAGGGGCTCGAGCCGCTGCTCCACAAGCTCGAGCAGGTGTTCAACCGCATGGTCTTCGCGGTGGTGCTGGCGGCGCTGCTGATCGCCTCGTCGCTGGTGGCCCTGGGGCAGTTCTCGCCGCTGTGGAACGGCATCCCGATCATCGGGCTGGCGGGTTACCTGCTGGCGGGCGTCCTCGGGCTGGCGCTGCTGATCTCGATCCTGCGGCGCGGACGCCTCTGAGCGCAACCATTCGGCGCGAAGCAAGTACAATCCTGCGTGGACGATCGCTGACGGACCTGCCGGAGGACGCCAATGCCCAGTCTCGCCCGAATCGTGCCCGCCTCGACGATGACCGCCCTCGCCCTGCTCGTGGCCGCCTGCGCCACCAACGCGCCCCCGCCGTCCACCGTCCGCATCGTCGCGGAGACGGGCGCGGCGCCCGCCGCGGAGGCCGCGCCGCCCGCGGTCGAGCCCCTCGCGGCCCCGGCGGCGCCGGCGGAGGCCGCGGCGCCCGCGGATCCGATCGACGCCGTCGACCAGCCGCCGACCACCAGCGAATCCCTCGAGCGGGCGATCGCGTTGACGGTCGAGGGCCTGCGCCTGTACGAGGGAGGCGAGCACGAGGCGGCGTACCGCCACCTCACGGACGCCCGCATCATCCTCATCGAGGCGGAGCTCCCGGAGGCCATGCAGGAGCGCGGCCTGACGGCGATCCACGGCGTGCTGCCGGACGACCTGCGCCACCTCGACCCGGAGGGCGTGGTCGCCGGGCTCGAGCTCGAGCTGGACGCGAGCGCCGCGGAGCTCGCCGAGCGCGCCTACGTCGAGCGCCAGGTGCGCCGTATCCTCCGCCGCTTCGACGCCACCGCCCCCGAGCCGCGCTATCTCGCGGTCTTCGTGGACGAGGTGACGCAGTACATCCGTTTCTACCAGGGCCACCACCGCGAGTTCTTCGAGCGCGCCTTTGCGCGCAAGCACAAGTACTGGCCCACGATCACCGCGGTCTTCGAGCCCCGGGGCATACCCGAGGAGCTCGGCTACATGGCGCTGGTGGAGAGCGGCTTCAACCCGCGCGCCTACAGCCACGCCGGCGCCCGCGGCGTGTGGCAGTTCATCCCGTCGACGGGACGCCGCTACCAGCTCCGCGGCACCGACGACTTCTACGACGTGACGATGGCCACGGAAGCGGCGGCGGAATACCTGCTGGACCTGATCAGCATCTTCGGCTCGCGTTCCTTCCTGCTCGCGGTGGCCGCCTACAACGGCGGCGAGACGCGGGTGCAGCGCTGCCTGCGCCAGCTCGACGATCCCTTCGGCAAGCGCAGCTTCTGGGAGATCCGCGGCTGCCTGGCGCGCGAGACGCGGGAATACGTGCCGCGGATCATCGCGGCGGCGGTGATCGGCAGCGACCCGCGCCGCTTCGGCTTCGACCTCGCCGGCGAGGACGAGATGCGCGCCGGCCACGACGTGGTCGTGGTTCCCAACCCGGCGCCGCTGGATGCGCTGGCGGCGCGCGCCGGCACCAGCGTCGCCGACCTGCGGGCCGCCAACACCGACCTCGCCGCGAGAGCCCGTTCGACGCCGGTGCGCAACTTTCCGCTCTACGTGCCCAAGGGCGGCGGCGAGGCGCTGCGGGCGTCGCTCGCGGCCGCGCCGCCGCCGGCCGAGCCCGCGAGCCCGCCCGCGACGGCGACGGCCTCGACCTACCGCGTCCGCCGCGGCGACACCTTGAGCGAGATCGCCGCGCTGCACGGCGTGTCGTACCGCGACCTGGCGCGCTGGAACGGCCTGTCGTCCCCCTATCGGCTGCAGGTGGGCCAGACGCTGACGGTTCGCGACGGCGGGGGCGGCTCGCCGCGCGTCGTCTACACGGTGAAACTCGGCAACACGCTGGAGACGATCGCCGACATCTTCGCGGTCCGCTACCGCGACATCATGCGGTGGAACGACCTGCGCAGCAGCCGGCTGCAGGTCGGCCAACAATTGGTGGTCCATCCTCCGCGTCCGGTGCGTGTGGAAACCTACCGCGTCCGCAACGGCGACACCGTCGCCGAGATCGCCCGCCGCTTTGGGGTGCCGGTGCGCGACGTGCTGACGGCCAACGGCCTCGGCGCGCGGACGCTGATCCGTCCGGGGCAGCGATTGACGATCTACGTGGCGTGACCCGACCAGGGCGCACGCCGTGCGCTCCGCCGTCCTCGACGTGGAGTACGTCGAGCAGGCCAAGGAGGCTCTCGTCCTCCGCAGCGAGACCGGTGCCGGACGGCGCCGTCCGACGCTTCGCGGTCGAGCTCAAGGTCTGGCGTGATTCCACCCGCCTCGATCCCGTCGAGCAGGGAAAGGAGCAGCTCGCCGGATATCTTTCGCGTCTGGGGCTCGATCGCGGCACGCTCATCGTCTTCGACAGCCGGTCCGGTGCGGCGCCGCTGCCGGATCGGGTCTCGTGCGAGGAAACGGACTATGATGGGCGGCGGATCGTCGTCCTGATGCTGTGAACGGAATCAAATCAAGGTTCTCCTTCACTTTGTGTGGAACCTTCGGCTGGTCGCGGCCAGCATTGGGCTATGGAAACTGCCGCGGCTGCCGGCGGTTGTGGAAGGCCCGCGGAAAGCGCGGCCGGCCTTCGGCCGGTCGCGTCCGCGCTTTCCGCCGCCCTCCCACAACCGCCTTGGAAAACCGCCCGCCTGCGGCGGGTCGCGGCCGGTTTCCCACAGCCGCTTGGAAAACCGCCCGCCTGCGGCGGGTCGCGGTCGGTTTCCCACAGTTCCCACAGCCCCGATGACGACGAGCTCGGTGAAGGGGCGCGCAGCGCCCCGCTGGGAGCGCAGGCATCCTGCCTGCTCCGGGGACGCGCAGCGTCGCCTCCGTCCCTTCGGGACGAAGAGCCGGCGAGACGCCGGCGCTCCCAGCGCCCGTCCCTTCGGGACGAAGAGCCGGCGAGACGCCGGCGCTCCCAGCGCCCGTCCCTGCTGGCTCGCCGCCTGGAATCCGTCCACACAAAGTGAAGGAGAGTCCAAATCAAACCGCCTCGGCGTGCAAAGCCTCTTGATGACGGTCCAGACTTCGAGCCGCGCCCTGCATGATTTCCACTTCATGAGACTCGAAGTATGGCTCACCGCATTGAGAGCAAACCCAGGCCGGGACGGCGTCCCAATGAATGTGATACCCATTGCGCTCGAGCGTGAAAGGGACAATGCCACGATGCATCTGTCCCTTGCAGTGAATGCACTCCATTTCAGCGTCTCCTACGAAAGTCTTTCGTCCATTGGCTGGTCTCGGGCAGCGCGAGCCGGGGCCGGTGTACGTGCGGTGAGGTGCGGAGATCTTGAGATGCCAATCTGGTACCTCAAGTGAGTGATCGAGGGTCCGCTATGATCGCGGCGTGGTCAGATTCTTCAACACGGCCGGACCTTGCCGTCCCGAAAAGCACTACATTCTGCCGGCTGAGGAGCGGCTGCCCGACGTCGCTGCTATTTTAGGAATTTCGTGGCGTAATGCGCGAACCAGCCTTGCGCGGTAACATGTACCATGTGTCTCGTCTCGCCAGATGAATCATAGACGTTCGTAAGCAATCCGGCAGAAACGAGCTCTCGGATCTCCGACCTTAGACTCGCATCGGCTGCTAGATTCCTAGGATCTGCGAATTGAAGGTAGATGAGTCAAATTCCTTGAATGTTTTAACAGAGCAAACTCCCCTCTACGCCGGTCAATTCTTTCTGGGCCGGCTTGGCGCAGCAAGTACGATCGC
>Ga0299906_10003267_pt1 | contig 13369 bp, 9 predicted proteins | sample RVTome_14_FD_200259 | JGI IMG/M metagenome (GOLD analysis project Ga0299906, IMG submission 200259) | Soil microbial communities from uranium-contaminated site in the Upper Colorado River Basin, Wyoming, United States - RVT145D125 (version 2) ...
GAGGTGACCCCTCGCTCCATTCGCCTCCGGAAGAAGATCCTCGCCTCGAACCAGCGCCCCAAGCGCCGGGACGAATAAATTGTTGACTGGTTGACAATTTCACATTAGACTTCTCGATCCACGAGGAGAAAACCGATGATGCTCTGGTGGACGTCTTTGCTCACGCTCGCGGCGCTCCTGCTTCCAGGGGTCGTCTCGTCTCAATCGCTCCGTGCCGCGCGAACCGTCTGGGCGAGCGCTGCTTCGGAAGTCCCCGCGATGGCGCAGCAAGTCGAGACCCTGCTGCGCGAGGGCCGTCTCGTCGCCGCGAGGACCCAGCGCGACGGACAGATGCCGGGCCGCTCCCACGAGCGGCTGAACCAGTACCACCAGGGGGTCCGGGTCTTCGGCGGCCAGCTCGTCTGGCAGAAGGAAGGCGGCCGGATCCTTTCCGTCACCGGGAGCCTCTACGACGGGATCGAGGCCGACACCAGGCCCTCGCTGACCGCGGAAGCCGCCGCCAGAAGGGCGCTCGAGGGTGCGCCTTCCGCCCGGGTCGTCGGACGGGTGCAGCTCGTCATCCTGCCGCTCGCCGAGCGGTACGTGCTCGCCTACTACCTCCACGTGCGGGGACCCGACCGCCTCGACGCGGTTTTCATCGACGCCGGAAGCGGGGCGACGGTGCTGAAGTACGACGACCGTCGATCTCAGTCCGCGATCGGGCTCGGGGTCGGCAGCTGGTCCGACGAGAAAAAGATGAGCGTTCAGGCCGCCGCGGGAACGAACCGGGCGGTCGACGTCCTTCGTCCTTTCGGGATCCGAACCTACGACGTGGGCTTCGACTTCGAGGCCTGGTTCTTCTACGAGGCCGAGACCGACGCCTATCTCGCGACGGACTCCGACAACCAGTGGCGGGACGGGTCCGTGGTCGATGCCCACGCCTATTCGGGCTATACCTACGACTACTATTTCAAGCGGCACGGACGAAACGGGCTCGACGACGAGGGCCTCGCCGCCATCAACTACGTGCACTTCCTCCCCCAGAGCGAAGGCTACAACAACGCCTTTTACGACTCGGTGGACGTCAGCATGAACTACGGCGACGGCGACGGAGAAACCTTCGGCTTTTTCTCCTCCTCCCTCGAAGTCGTGGCCCACGAGCTCACCCACGGGGTCACGAATTTCACCTCCGACCTGATCTACCTGAACGAGTCCGGGGCGCTCAACGAGGCGTTCTCGGACATCATGGGAGCGGGAGTGGAGTGGTATTTCGAGAGCCCCGGTCGGGGACGGCAGCGCGCGGACTGGGTTGGGGCGGAGGACCTGTTCATCGACTTCGGTCCGTTCATCCGATCCTACGAGAACCCGCGAGCGGCGGGCGATCCCGATCACTACAGCATCCGCTGCCTTCCCCCGGTTTGCACCGAGGATTTCGACAACGGCGGAGTCCACATCAATTCCGGGATCGCGAACCACGCTTTCTATCTCATGGTGCAAGGGGGAACCAACCGCACGTCGGGCATCACCGTCCGGGGCCTCGGGACGGCGCAGATGGGTCGCATCGAGTCGATCTTCTACCGGGCCTTCGCCTTCTACCTCGTCCCGAGCTCGAATTTTCACGACGCGCGCGAGGCGACGGTGCGGGCGGCGCAGGAGCTCTACGGCGCGGGAAGCGTCGAAGAAACCACGGTGCGGCAAGGCTGGGACGCGGTTGGCGTACCGTAGCGAGGGATGCGATGAGAACCACTTCTTTCCTTTCGATCGTCGCTCTCGCCGTCGCCGCATCGGCCTCGGCCCAGGACACTCCGGCGCCGGGCGAGGAGCGCGAGAGGCGCCTCCGCATCCTGGTGAACGTCCTCTACAACCCCACGGACATCGGGTTCTCCGATACCTCCACCTTCCCCTCGTATCTCGAAGAGGGGCGCTCGACCCGGACTTACGACGGTGGCAAGGGGGTCGTCTTCGAGGCGGGCGCGATCGTGGACGTCTGGCAGGGCCTCGGGGCCATGGGCTCGGTCGAGCTGTACCAGACCGACTTCGACGTCGTCTTCGAGGAGAGCCTTCCGCATCCTCTCTATTTCGAACAGCCGCGAGCGGTGGAGGGAGAGCTTACCGGCTTCGAGTACGACGAGAAGGCGGTGCACCTCGACGCCGTCTACACCCGCGACTTCCCCAAGTTCACCGTGGACATCTTCGGCGGACCGAGCTTCTTCTTCACCAGCACCGAGATCCTGGACACCGTGACCACCGATTCCGAGTATCCGTTCGACGAGGCGGAGGTGAGCTCCACCACGAGCCAGACCATCGACGACAACCCCATCGGCTTCAATGCCGGCGGCGCTTTCACCTGGCGGCTGACGAAGCTCTTCGGCATCGCCTTCCAGGCACGCTACAGTCGCGCGAGCATCGGAATCGCGCGGGAAGGGGGCGGAGAGATCGAGCTCGATGCCGGCGGGTTCCGCGTCGGGGGCGGCATAAGGCTTTCGTTCTGAGAACTCTCCCACACCTCTTCCGGCTCGCGCTCCGAGAACGCCGGAGGTAACCTGGGCCCGGAAGCGGCATCCAACGACATCGATGCAGGACAGAGACAAACTTCAGGGCGAGAGGATTCCGGCCGGGGAGGACGCCGGTCCCAATGTCATCGTCAGCTCCGATACGAGACGGCCTCAGAGACTTCCCCCGAACCAGGCGCGGACGAGGAAGTGGCCGGTTCTGGACGCCCACGGTCCGCCGCCGGTCGACCTCGACACCTGGAGGCTCGCCGTTCGCGGCCTGGTGAAGTCCGAGCTCTCCTTCGACTGGAAAGAGTTCCGGGCGCTTCCCCGGGTCCGGGTCTTCGCCGACATGCACTGCGTCACCCGCTGGTCGCGGCTTTCAAACGTCTGGGAGGGTGTTTCGGCGCTCGAGATCCTCAGGCGGGCGGAGGCGCTCCCCGAGGCGCGCTTCGTCGTCGCGCATGGGTACGACCACGGTTTCACCACGAACCTTCCCTTCGAAGCCTTCGCGTCCGAGGACGTTCTCCTGGCGGACACCCACGACGGCCAGCCGATCTCCCTGGAGCACGGCGGACCGCTCAGGCTCGTCGTTCCGAGGCTCTACGCGTGGAAGAGCGCGAAATGGGTAAAGCACCTCGAGCTCGTCTCCGAGGACGAGCCCGGCTTCTGGGAGCGCGCCGGCTACCACGACGTCGGCGACCCGTGGAAGGAAGAACGCTTCCGCTAAGAACCCGGGAAGAGCGCAAAGGCGCAAAGGGGCAAAGACGCAAGGAAGAAATGGAATTTCTTTGCGTCCTTGCATCTTTGCGCCTTTGCGTTCTTCTTAAACCTTCTTCAGCATCCATTTTCCGCGGCGGAAAACGATGACTCCGATCACCGCCGACAGTGAGTACGAGAGCGAGATCGCCCAGAACACACCCACCGGGCCCATCTCCAGAGGGCCCGCGAGCGTGTAGGCGAGCGGGATCTCGAAGAGCCAGAAGCAGACGATGTTGATCCTCGTCGGGGTCATGGTGTCCCCGGCGCCGTTGAACGATTGCATCATCACCATCCCCCAGGCATAGAACACGTAGCCGTAACTGATGATGGTGAGCGCCTCGACCCCGACGGGCGAGGCCGCGGGGTCGTTGGTGAAGACCTCCACGATAGGACGCGCGAATGCGACGAAGACCAGAGTGACGAGCGCCATGAAACCCATGTTCCAGAAACCGGTGAGCCATACCGCTCGCTCGGCGCGCTCGGGCTTGCCCGCTCCGAGGTTCTGCCCGACCAGAGTCGCCGCAGCGTTGCTCAAACCCCAGGCGGGGAGGATGATGAAGATCACCGTGCGGATCGCCACGACGTAGCCCGCGAGCACCGCGCTTCCGTAGCCCGCCAGAATCCGAATCAGCACCACGTAGCTCGCCGTCGCAACCAGGAGCTGGCTCACGCCGCCTGCCGACAGCCGGAGAAGGCTCACGATGACGGAGGTCTCGACCGCCAGGTCCTTCCGCTCGATATGAATCCTCTTGCCCCGGCGGAATCCCCAGAACTGATAGAGGACGCCCGTGCCCCGGCCGATGGTGGTGGCCACGGCAGCACCCACGAGACCCATCTCGGGAAACGGACCGAGGCCGAAGATGAGACAGGGATCGAGCACGAGGTTGATGCCGTTGGCGATCCAGAGAGCGCGCATCGCGGTGGTTGCATCGCCCGCTCCCCGGTAGATGGCGTTGTTCAGGAACAGAAGGAGCACGGTGGCCATGCCGCCGTACAAGACCCGGGTGTAGCTCGACCCCGCGGCGACGGTCTCGGGCGAGGCCCCCATCAGGCCGAGAAGCTGCGGCGCCCAGATCGCGCCCGCGGCGCCGAGGATCAAGGCCATCGCCACTCCGATCAAGATGGCCTGAACGGCCGCGCGAGCCGCGCCTCTTTCGTTCTTTTCTCCGATGCGGCGCGCCACCATGGCCGTCGTGGCCATGCTGAGCCCGATGACGACGGCATAGATGATCTCGAGCATCGACTCGGTGAGGCCAACCGCCGCCAGGGCGTCCGAGCCGAGCCGGGCGACGAAAAACGCGTCCGTCACCGCGAAGAGCGACTCACCGATCATCTCCAGAACCATGGGGACCGCGAGTAGCCCGACGGCGCGGTTCAGGCTCCCCTCGGTGAAGTCCTGCTCGGTTCCCCGCAACGACTCCTTCATCGAGGCCCAGAAGCCGGGCGGTGCGGCTGCGGGCGCCCGGGACACCGCGGCCCCGAGGTTGTCCACGGCGGCCTCTTCGTTCGAATTCATCGTTCTTCTCCCAAAACAAAATACGAACGCCAATCTGAAAAAGCTGGAAAAGGGAGACTCTGGGGCGGCGGAACGAGCTCTTCGAGCTCCCGCTGCCTGTCCCGGACCGCTCGCGGTGAGTCGCGGCAGGTTCCGGCGAGTTAGATGCGGGCTTTCATAGCGGAGTGATTCTACCCGAAACGAAGTCTATCCGGGAGCTTTTTTTCGGTGAATCACTCCGAGGACATCGCCGCTACGATCGCCAGGTCCTGCTCCCGCACCGAAGCGACGTCGAAGCTCCGCGCCGAGGCCGCCATGCGCGTCAACGCCGCCCCCATGGCCATCGGCGGGGTCGTGTCCCCCTTCTTCGCGCGGTGGAAGCGCACCGGGTTGATGCGCGCGACGACGTAGTTCCGGAGATACGGCGACCGGAATCCACGCTTCTTGAGCTCGGCCACGATCTCCTTGACCCGCTCGTCGATCTCCACCAGCCGCGCCGCGTATCCCGTCCGCTCCCGGAGGCTCTTCGCCAGGGTGGAGGTGGCAAAACGGTCGACCTTGCGCAGGAAGGAAAAGTAGGGGCTCCCGGCGAATCGCCCGTTCTCCTGGTAGACGATCCCGAGAGTGAGGAGCGCCGGCTCTTCGAACTGGGTCTCGTAGTCCGCTTCGCGGCCCCGGGGCTTCCGCTCGGCGAGCTCCCGCGCCATGCGGATGACCTCGAGGCTCTTGTCCTTGAGGTTGTGCGCCTTTTCGGTGTTGAGCGCGAGGATGCGGAACGCGAGATCTTCGTCGGGTGATACCAGCGCCGTGACCGAGCGAAGCCCGAGGAGTTTCGCCGCCTGGTGCCGGTGCCTTCCGTTCGGCGTCCAGAACTCGCCGTCTCGTCCCTGGACCACGATGAGAGGGTCGAGAAACACCCCCGTCTCCTCGATCTTCTTCGCGAGACGCTTGGTGTGGGTGGGAGAGAGGTCGCGCTGGAACGGAGTGGGCTCGACCGATTTCAGGGGAAGGACCGCGACCAGCAGGGACTTTCCCGCGAAAGGCTCTCGGTAGGCGCCGATGGGCGTGCCGCCGACTTGCCGAACCCGGGCGGCGAGGGGTGCGATCGACGGGTCGTCGATCCCGAGGAGGATCTCGTCTCCGAGCGGACCCCGCTCCTCTTTCGCCGGAGTGAGTCTCTTGCGGGAATCGCCGGATTTCTTCGTGGCCTTCTTCGAAGCCGCCGTCTTCGCCATGATGGCCCAGGGATTCTACATCGGCTACACTCGAGAAACCCCTGTCGTGAGTTCCATTGCCGCGAAGATCCGCTTTCTCGGCTCCTGCCATGAGGCCGACAACCGCGAGAGCGCGATCTTCGATCTGTTTCACCGGGACGTGAAGCACCGGCACTTCGCGACGGGAACCGAAGTGCTGGTGAGCGGGCTCCAGGATGCCCTCGCGGTCCCTCCGGAGATCGGGGGAAAAGCGCTCGAGGAGGCGGCGCTCTACAAACGAGAGCGGAGCCTGATCTACGGCGTGTTTTTCCTCGTGGGCACGATCGAGGTCGACGGAAAACCCCGTCGGCTCGCAGCGCCCCTTCTACATTTCCCAGCGTCGCTCGAGCGAAAGATAGTGGGCGGCGAGGAGGCGAGCTTTCTCAAAATCTCCCCCGCGGAGCCGACCCTGAACTTCCCGGTGCTCGCGGAGCTCCTCGGGGAGGGTGACGCCTCGTCTTCCGCCCTCGAGTCCATCGGCCGCAGGCTCCCCTCGCCTCCCGTCGGCGAAGAGGCGCTCTCCGAGATCCTCCAGGTCTTCCGGGAGCTACTCCCCCGGATAAGGGTCGACGAGCTCTACGCCTTTCCGTCTCTTCTGCCGGAGCGCGACATACGGCGCCTGGGGGACGGCCCGGTCCTCGCTTGCGTCCCCGCGGCCGCCATGGCACTCGTCGAGAACCCGCGCTCCACCCGGGGAGTCCTCTTCGAGCTCTCGGGTCTCGCCACGACCGAGAACTTCTCGCCGCCCCTGCAAGCCGCTCTCGGCCGCTCGACTCCCGACTCGAGTCCCTCGTTTCCTCTCGCCTCGATACCCGCCGTTTTGAGCCGCGCCCAGAATCGAGTGCTTCTGGCCGCGGGCCGGCATCCGCTCACGCTCATCGTGGGACCGCCAGGCACGGGGAAGTCCTACACCGTGACTGCGCTCGCGCTCGAGCACCTGGCGCGGGGCGACTCCGTCCTCGTCGCCTGCCGCACCGAACAGGCGCTCGACGTGGTGGAATCGAAGCTCCGCTCGATGCTGGGCGAGACCACTCCCGTTCTGCGGGGCGGCTCGACCGACTATACCCGCGAGCTCAAGAGCTACCTCACGCTCCTCCTCGGCGGACAGCTCGAAGAGGAGGAAGACGTCCCCCTCTCGGAGCGAAAGCGCGCCCTTCGGCGGGCCGACCGGGATCTCGCGCGCCTCGAGCGCCGGATCGAAAGACGCAACCGGCTCGAGTCTGCCTGGGGCGAGCTCGATTCCGTTTCGTCCTCCCCCTGGAGGCGCCTCCGCGCCCGGGTCCTGAAATGGCGTCTCGACAGGGAGCGGCCGCTCTGGGAGCTCCTCTCGGGCCTCGAGCGCGTGGAGACGGATCGCATCGAAGCGGCCCGAGCGCTCCTCCACGCGACACGGCGAGGCCGCATCGCGTCGCTTCTTCGAAAACACCGCCCGGAGCTCAAGCGATTCTCCTCGGCGATCCGCGCGCGCGCGTCGGGGAGACAGGAAGCTCTCTTCGCGGAAATGAACCTTCGGCTTCTCCTCGAAGCGTTTCCGCTGTGGATGTCCACGTTTCGCGATCTCCACAAGCTCGCGCCCTTCGAGCGCGAGACGTTCGATCTCGTCGTCGTGGACGAAGCGACCCAGAGCGACATGGCGAGCGCCCTTCCCGCGCTCTACCGCGCCCGGAGGGCCGCCGTCACCGGAGACCCGCAACAGCTCCGGCACGTTTCGTTTCTCTCTCGCGATCGAGAGCGGCTTCTCGGGGAAGAGGCGGGACTGAGCGAAGAAGAGATCGAGGCCCTCGACTACCGCGAGAAGAGCCTCCTCGATCTCGTCGACGATTCCCTTTCGTCTTCGGAAAGGGCGATCTTCCTCGACGAGCACTTTCGCAGCATGCCCTCGATCATCGCTTTCAGTAACCGGGAGTTCTATTCGGGCCGCCTGCGCGTCATGACCGCGAGGCCGTCGACCCTCCGCCTGGGCTCGGTCGCGCTCCGCCGCGTCGAGGGCGTGCGGGACGAGGACGGACGAAACGTCGCCGAGGCTCACGCCCTCGCGTCCGAAATCCAGTCGCTCGTCGAGCGCGAGAGCGCGCTTCCCCGCGGACGCTGCCACTCCCTCGGGGTGCTCTCGCCCTTTCGCAATCAAGTGGAGCATCTGGTCAAGGTCCTCACCGAGCGGCTGCCGCTCGAAGCCATCGAAAAGCACGAGCTCCTCGTCGCCACCCCGTACGGCTTCCAGGGCGAGGAGCGGGACTTCATGTTCCTCTCGCTTGCCGTCGACCGGAACAGCCACCCGCAGGCCTTTCGCCACCTGAGCCAGCCCGACGTGTTCAACGTCGCCATCACCCGGGCTCGGAGCCAACAGGTGGTCCTCGCCTCCCTGGATCCTTCGGACCTGCCTGAGGGAAGCCTGGCCGCGCGGTACTTGAGGGAGATCGCGAGGCCGGCCGAAACCGCCCTGGAATCCACGGATGTCCCGGAGGACGAGTTCCTCGACCGCGTCTCCTCCCGGCTCTCGTCCTCGGGCTTTCGGGTCTACCGGGCGTTTCTCGTCGCGGGAACGATCGTGGACGTGGTGGTCGAGCGGGAGGGCCGGGTCTTCGGGATCGACCTCATCGGTCAGCGCGGATCTCTCGGGACCGCGCTCGACCTCGAGCGGTACCGCATGCTGCGCAGGGCGGGGCTGTCCGTTTTTCCGCTGTCTCTCGCGTCCTGGGTCTCGAACGAGTCCTCGTGCCTCGAGGCCATCGAGCGGCATCCGGGCTCCTCTCCCGGCCGATGAGATCGGGACCGAAATACAATTGACGACATTCTGATTCCGCCACTCCTGTTACAGTCCCCTCTCATGAGGAGACCGACCATGCAGAGATTACGCTTGTATTCCACGTTTCTCTCGGCCGCGGTGCTGCTCGCGCCGGCGGCTTTCTCGCAGGAGCGAGGAGGGCAGGAGCTCTTCGGGCATTACGAGCCGGTGCTGGACTGGCCGAAGCCTCTCCCGGATGGACCGGACGGCGTGAAGCACGCCGGGTGGACCTGGGGATCGGTCGGAAGCGTCTACGCGGAGAGCCCGGATCGCATCTGGATCGCGATGCGAGGCGAGCTGCCTCTTCCCGAAGGCGCTGCGCCGTGGACGCCCTACAGCCTTCTGGAGCCGCGCCGAACGGCGACGGGCAACGACGACGGGAAGAACGCCACCTGCGGGCCTACCGAGCGCCGAGGCTGGGCGCGCCGTTACCACCACGTCCTGTTCGTGGTCGACGGCGCGGGGAATCAGGTCCAGCATTGGGGGCAGCACGACAAGCTCTTCGAGGCGCCCTGCGGGCGCGGACCGCACAAGATCAAGATGAGCCCCTACGACCCCGACAAGCACGTCTGGGTGATCGACGACCAGCTGCACATAATCCACAAGTTCACGTACGACGGGAAGCTCGTGATGTCGCTCGGGACGAAGGGGCAGCGGGGGCGTGACGCGGGCAAGCTCTTCGACCGGCCGACCGACATCGCGTGGCTCCCTGACGGTACTTTCTTCATCAGCGACGGCTACGGGGGCAAGCGAGTCGCGAAGTTCGACAAGGACGGAAAGTTCCTCAAGGACTGGGGGAAGGAACCGGCGGATCCGAAGAATCCGGGCCCGAACGAGTTCAACACCGTCCACAGCGTCGCCGTCAGCGACGACCGCCGGGTCTTCGTCGTCGATCGCGGCCACGGGCGGATGCAGATCTTCGACGAGGAAGGGAAGTTCCTCGACATGTTCGCCACGGGCCCGCAGGGGCTGACCGAGGACTACCCCCTGGGCCAGGTCGTCTCCCGGCCGTACGCCCATCTCATCACCGCGGACCAGATGCTCTGGGTATCGGACGGCGGAACGAACCGGGTCCTCAAGTACGACCTGACGGGGAAATACTTGTACGGATGGGGCCAACCCGGCCCGTACCCCGGCCAATTCGGCGGTCCCCACGCGTTGACGGTGGACCAGGCCGGAAACCTGTACATCGCGGAGGTGTTCAGCGGCCGCGTGCAGAAGTTCCGGCCGAAGCGAGGCGCCGACCCGTCGAAGCTCGTCGGCCAGGAGAAGCGCCACAAGGCGTCCTCGAACTGACCGCGCGCCGAAACGGACCTCTCGAACGGGGCCGGAGACTTTCCGGCCCCGTTCCGCTCCCCAGCTTGTCGCCCCCGGGCCCATGACTTAGCATTGAAACATCGTGAGAAGCTCGGTGCGCGAGGCGGTTTCGTCGCTGCGAGACGAGCTCTTCGAACTCGCCTCCGGTCTGGTGAAGCGGAAGTCGGTCACCGGGGACGAGGACGACGCCCAGCAGGATCTCGCTTCACGCCTCCGCGACTGGGGACTCGCCGTCGACCTCTGGAGGATCGACCCAGAGATCCGCAGTCACCCCGCGTTTTGCGACGACGGCAATCGTCTCGACCGCCTGAACCTCGTCGCTCGATGGGGTGCCGACGGACCCGCGGCCCTCCTCTTGAACGGACACATCGACGTCGTGCCCGAGGGCGAGCGGGAACGATGGAGCTCGGATCCCTACTCGGGAGAGATCCGAGAGGGCGCGCTCCACGGACGCGGGAGCTGCGACATGAAAGGCGGCCTCGCCGCGGCGGCGATCGCGATCCGGGCGGCGATGAAGCTCGGCATCGAGCCCCACCGTCCCATTCTGCTCGAGAGCGTCGTGGGCGAGGAGACGGGAGGTCTCGGGACGCTCGCCGCGATCGCCCGCGGCTATCGCGCGGACGCCGCGGTCATCACCGAGCCGACGAGCCTCGAGCTTTGTCCGGTCCAGGCCGGAGCACTCTCGTTCCGGCTCCACGTGCGAGGAAAATCGGCCCACGGCGCCATGAGGCGCGAGGGGATTTCCGCCATCGACAAGTTCTGGCCGGTCGCCCGCGCTCTCGAGTCGCTCGAGCGCGAGCGCCACCGCGGCTTTCACCATCCCCTCTATCCCGAGGGGACGCTCGTCGCTCCGTTGAGCGTCGGGAAAGTCGCGGCCGGCAACTGGCCTTCGACCGTTCCCGAGGAGCTCCGGGCGGAAGGCCGCTTCGGCATCTTCCCCGGGGAAGACTGCGCCTCCGCCCGCGCGGCGTTCGAAACGGCGGTTCGCGGCATCGGCGACGACGACCCGTGGTTTTCGGAGAACCCGGTCGGAATCGAGTGGTTCGAAGGGCAGTTCGAGCCCGGCGAAACGGCGCTCGACGCCCCGATCCTCGACGAGCTCCGGAGCTGTCATCGCGAGATGCTCGGGAGCGAGAGCTCGACGCACGGCGTCTCCTATGGAAGCGATCTGCGCCTGTTCACCCGGTATGCCTCGATGCCCGCGGTGCTCTACGGTCCGGGGGACGTGCGCCGCGCCCACTCCGCGAATGAGAGCGTCCCTCTCGAAGAGCTGGTCGCAGCCGCGGAAGTCCTTACCCTTCTCATCGCCCGACGACTGGATGCGTAGCTCTACGCCGCTCGTGCGGATCGCGGTTCTGCTCTCGCTCTGCGGCTGCGCCGGCGAAGACCGGAGGCCTGGGGCGACGCCCGCCCTCGCGCTCGAGGCCTGCCAGCTCGGCGCCACCGGCTCGCCTTCGAGGCTCGCCGCGCGATGCGGCGTCCTCGCCGTTTCCGAAGATCGCTCGAAGCCGGACGGGCGGTCGATCGACCTCCGCATCGCGATCGTCCCCGCTGTCAGCCGGAATCCCGAGCGCGACCCTCTGGTGTTCCTGACCGGCGGCCCCGGCCAGGCGGCGACCGAGACCTACCCGACTCTCGCCCCGGCGTTCCGGAGGATCAGCCGCGACCGCGACGTCGTTCTCGTCGACCAGCGCGGCACCGGCGGCTCGAACGCCCTCCGCTGCCCCGAAGAACAGGTGAAGGACTTGGCCCTTCTCGGCGAGGACGAGATCGGTCCGTGGGTCGCACGCTGCCTCGAGGATCTCGCAGGCGATCCGCGCTTCTACACCACGAGCATCGCCATGACCGATCTCGACGAAGTGCGGGAGGCGCTCGGGTACGAGCGCGTCAACCTCTACGGCCTCTCCTACGGTACCCGGGCAGCGCTCACTTATCTGCGGATGTTCCCCGAGCGCGTGCGCGCAGTGATCCTGGACGGGGTGGTGCCGCCGACCGAGGTGCTGGGGCAGGACGTGGCGAAGGACGCCGAGCGCGCGATCGATCTGGTGATCGCCCGCTGCTCGTCGGACTCTCGCTGCCGCGAGGCCTTCCCCGATCTGTCGCAGGACCTCGACTCCGTCATGGAGCGCCTCGAAACGCCCGTCACCGTGGCCCTGCGCCATCCGAGGACCGGTGAGATGGAGGAGATCCCGTTCTCGCGGGAGATGGCCGCTTACGCCATCCGGCTTCTCAGCTACAGCCAGGAGACCGCGTCGATCGTTCCTCTCCTTCTGAGCTCCGCGGCCCGGTCGGATCTGGCGCCACTCGCGGCGCAGTTTCTCATCGTCACCGCACGCGTGGGAGAGACCATGGCCGAGGGCATGGGGATCTCCGTCGTCTGCAGCGAGGACTTCCCGTTCTTCGAGGAGGAAGCGATCGTGGAGCGCAACCGGGACACGTACCTCGGCGCTCTCCAGACGGACAGCCTGAAGCTCGTCTGCCCGCTCTGGCCGCGGGGTGACGTTTCCGCGGACTTCAAGACCCCGGTTCCCCCCTCGGCCCCGGTGCTCCTGCTCTCCGGCGAGGCGGACCCCGTGACTCCTCCCGACAACGGCGAGCTCACGGCGTCTCAGCTCGGCGCGAAAGCGGCGCTTCACCTCGTCGCTCGCGGCCAGGGGCACATCGTCATCCACCGGGGCTGTATCCCGCATCTCGCCGCCGATTTCATCGAACGCGGAGGTTTCGAGGGACTCGACGCGGGCTGCGTCTCCGACATCGCACCGCAGCCGTTCTTCCTCAACTACGCCGGACCGACGCCATGATCGAGCTTCAGGGAGTCGAGAAATCCTTTGGGTCCGTGGCGGCGCTTCAAGGAGTGAGCTTCAGCGCCGAGAACGGGAGGATTACCGGTCTTCTCGGGCCGAACGGCGCGGGCAAGACGACGGCTCTCCGCATCCTCTACACCGTGCTGCAGCAGGACCGCGGGAGCGCCCGGGTCGACGGCTTCGACACCCTCGCCGCTCCTCGCGAAGTCCAGAAGCGAATCGGCGTCCTTCCCGACGCCCATGGGCTCTATCCTCGCCTGACCTCGCGGGAGAACGTGCGCTATTTCGGCCGGCTTCATGGCCTTCACGGCGAGACCCTGGAGCGGGAGATCGACGGACTCATCCGGCTTCTCGACATGGAGGACATCGCCGACCGCAGGACCGAGGGATTCTCGACGGGGCAGAGGGTGAAGGTCGCCATCGCGAGAGCGCTGGTCCAGCGGCCGAGAAACATCCTCCTCGACGAGCCGACGAGCGGCCTC
>Ga0299906_10003269_pt1 | contig 13364 bp, 7 predicted proteins | sample RVTome_14_FD_200259 | JGI IMG/M metagenome (GOLD analysis project Ga0299906, IMG submission 200259) | Soil microbial communities from uranium-contaminated site in the Upper Colorado River Basin, Wyoming, United States - RVT145D125 (version 2) ...
CCGCGTTCGCCGTGACGTTCCCGACCCTCGGCCCGGGCCCGGTGAGGCGCTGATCCGCGTGCTCCAGGCCGGCGTGTGTAACACCGACATCGAGCTGGTGCGTGGGTACTATCCGTTCGCCGGCGTGCCGGGGCACGAGTTCGTTGGCGACGTGGCGGAGGCGGCGACGCGGCCCGACCTGGTGGGGATGCGGGTGGTCGGCGAGATCAACGTCACCTGCGGCTCGTGCCGTGCCTGCCTCGCCGGCCGCCGAACTCACTGCGAGCGCCGTCAGGTTCTGGGCATTCACGGCCGGAATGGAGCGTTCGCCGAGTACCTCGCCCTCCCGGCCGAGAATCTCCATGAAGTGGCGGCGTCTATCTCCAACGATGAAGCGGTGTTTACCGAGCCGCTGGCGGCCGCCTTGGAGATCCGCCAGCAGGTCCCGATCGGGCCGGGAAAGCGGGTCCTGGTGCTCGGGGCGGGGAAGCTGGGCAGCTTGGTAGCCCAGGTGGTGGGCCTCGCGGGCTGCGAGCTGACCGTCGCGGGACGCCAGGCTTCGGCCCCGCCGCATCTCGCGGGGCTCGGCATCGAGGTCGTGGCGGCTCACGATGTGCCGTCCGGCAGCATCGACGTCGTGATCGAGTGTACCGGCAATCACGAGGGACTCGATGCGGCGCTTCGCTTGGTGCGGCCGCGCGGCACCGTGGTGCTGAAGAGCACGTACGCCGGAACGTCCAGCATCGACATGTCACGCGTCGTTGTGAACGAGATCACACTGGTGGGGTCGCGGTGCGGGCCGTTTCCGGAGGCGCTGGAGCTGCTCGCGCGGCGCCACGTGGCCGTGGACGGCATGATCGCGGCCCGTTACGGCCTCGACAGCGCCGTGGCCGCACTCGAGGAGGCTGCCAAGCCCGGGACCTTGAAGGTGCTGGTCGCGCCGTGACGCGGCATTGCGCGCACGCCGGCAGATGAACGAACTTGCTTCGCGGCCGGGCCGCGCCACGAATCGAGGTTCGTGACCCCGCGCTCCGTGCCCCGCGCGCCCCGCGCCGAACAAAGCCCCCGTAGCTCAGCTGGACAGAGCAGCGGCCTTCTAAGCCGTTGGTCGGAGGTTCGAGTCCTCCCGGGGGCGTGCCTCCCCGGACCCTAGCGCCACGTCCCGTCGATCGGGACCTGCCACACCGCCTGGATCGCCTCGACGTCGGCGTCGGCCAGGATCAACTCCCGATGGGCGAGCGTGCGGTCGAACAGACCCACGGACCAATGTCCGGCGGCGCTCGCCACCGCCCCCCTGATGGCAACCCAGCGTCCGTCGCGCGAGATGCTCAGCGGCCCGTGCGTGCCGGCGGGATGCTGGCGGAGCGGTACCATCGCGCCGGACGTGAGGTCCAGCAGGGCTACGACCAACGAGTCGTGCCGCTCGCCGCTGATCACCAGTTGACCCCCGTCGTGCCATGCCAGCGGTCGCGCGGTCATCAGTCCGTTGGGCGAGTAACACCGTTCCTGCACCCCGTCCGCCGTCTGGACGCACACCCGGCTCTCGGCCACACCGCGCCTCGATCGCTGAAAGGCGACTTCCTGACCGTTGGGACTCCACATCGGACGCGTCGCATCCCATTCACCGTGGGTCAACCGCCTGACGTCGCCGGTCGTGACGTTGAGCACGGCGATGTCCCGCCAGGCACCTCCCGACCACCGCTCGGTTTCGAACGCGATCTCGCTTCCGTCCGGCGACCAATCCGGCTCCAGATCTTCACCTCGCTCGGCGGTCAGACGCCGAGTATCGAGGTCATCCTTCAGCAGCCAGAGGTCGAGACCCGTGCTGTCCGGGACGAGCCGCACGATCACCCATGCCTTCCCGCCCGGTTGCGGCGCGATATCGACCACGCCCCACGCCCGAGGCAACGAGAGCACCTCCTTGCCGTCTCGACCCACGTCGAGCGGCACGGCCGGATCCCAATTGGCCGCGTGCACCGGTACCGTCCGGACGGCGTGCCCACCGGCCCGCGTGCGCGTCAGGAGCAACAGCCGGGCATCCGGGGGTACGCCGTTCGCCTGCGCCATCACGGTGGCCAGTGTCGCCGTACCGGCCGCGAGCAGGAGTACCCCGGCCACCACCGCCGCCCGGGCGTCGCGGCGAGAAAGCCGGTGTCGCAGCGGCAGCGCGCGCACCAGACGCTGCACGACCTCCGGGGCGTGGTCATCCCGCAGGAATTCGCGCGCCAGCTGGGGCGGATCGCGCGAATCGCGCGCCCGGCGCAGGCGCGACACCAGGAGCCGGAACGCCACCACCAGATCGCCCCACGCACCCGCCCGTGCCAGATGGCGCCCGGCACGCCACAGCCACGCCGCATCCTCCGACGCCACGGCGCGCAGCGCGCGTCCGAGCGCCACGTCGGCGCCACGGCGCTCGCCATCGGTGGCGCTATTCCACGCCGCCTCGGCCACCTCGTCATGGCCGGGGCTCCACACGGTGCCGGACCGCCGGGCCAGCCCGCGCGCCTCGAGCGACAGGAGATCCGCCCGCGTGGTTTCCGGCGCCTCGCCCAGCCTCTCGAGCGCGGTCTCCGGAATCGACGCGCCACCGGCCGCCAGGGCGATCAGCAGCCGGCGCAGCGGGGGAGGGAGGCGCTCGAGACGCCGGCCGAGCGCTCCGCCGGCCTCCAGCTCGTCGCGCAAGGCCGTCTCCGACTCGCACGTCCAGCTCCGTTCGTCGAGGCGCAGGATGCCTTGCTCGAGCAACAGCTGGAGACTCTCGATCACCAGGAGGGGGATACCCGCTGTCGAGTCGTGCAGCCGGGTGGCGAAGTCCGTCGTCCACGACGCGTCCGACGGCAGCGCCCCGAGGCTCGCGACGAGCGCCCCGATCTCGAGCGCCGAGAGCGGCGCGGGCGAGAGCAACGTCGCCTGGTCGCCGAACGGCCGTGATGCCGGACCGGGGCGAGCCGCCGTGAGGAACAGCATGTGCGCGCCCCGGGTCTTTTCCACCAGCTCGAGGAGCATGGTGCGGGACTCGTCGTCGGCCCAGTGGAGATCGTCGACGAGCACCGCGAGCGGCCCTTCTTCCGTCACCGCCAGGACCATCTCGGTGAGCGCAATCGTGCGGCGGCGCAACGCTTCGTCGCCCACCGAGGGATCCGGCGGCACGGCATAGCGTGACGAGAGACTCGGATTGAGCCCGACCAGCGCCGCCGCCGCCGCTGGCGAGACGGCCGCCGAGCCGCCCAACGGTGCCACGGCCCGCGCGAGCTCGCTGGCGAGTGTATAGGCCACGTCCCGTCCGGCCGGCGTGGCCCGGACCCGGACCACGCGCGCCCCCAGCACGCGGAGGCGGGCATGTGTGTCGCGGAGCAGGCGGGTCTTGCCGAGACCGGACCGTCCCTCGACGTGGATATGCTGCCTCCCCCGACCCCGGCAGGCGATTTCCCACGCCCGGACGATCGCGCCGAACTCGCGCTCCCGACCCACGAGCTCGGCCACGAGCCGCCGGTCGCTCCGTTCGTCCTCGCCCATCACCTCCCGGCTGCGGAGTCGCTCCAGGAGCCGCCGCGTGGCCAGTTCCGGCTCACGTCCTTCCGTAGCGAGCAGCTGCTCGAGCGCGTCGCCTTCCACCTCGGCCCGCAGCTGGTCGCCCGCCGAGTGCAGCACCTCGATCAGCAGGCGCCAGACGCTCTCCCGATGGTGGTCCGCGTCCCGCGCACGGGTCGCCAAGGCCACGGCGCCGCGCGCCCGACCGGTGGCCAACATACGCCGCACCACCACCTCGGCCGTGCGCAGGAACACGAGGCGCAGACGATAGCGCTCCAACTCCGCCCAGCGCTCGAATTCGGCTCCGCCGGGGACCGCGAACCTCGGGAGGAAGTCGCCGGCGTACAACTCCACCGCGCGCTCCAGGTCCACGCGTTCGACCGCCTCGAGGAACGCCTGGCGATCGGAGTCGAGCGATGCCCCGAGCTGGAGCGTGCCGTCGGCCGTCAGGATCGCGTCGTCACCCAACCGTTGCCGGAGGTACCACACAGCCTGGCGCAACGCGTGGCGCGCGGCGAACGGCTCCAGATCGGTCCAGAGAAGATCGAGGAGGTGCTCGCGGCTGGCGGTATGCCCCGGCGAGCAGTGGAGATAGACGAGCAGCGCGATCGGCTTTCCCGACCCGAGGATGGGCGGCGCGCCGCTCGGACACGCGAGACTGCAGCCCCCGAGCGCAGTAAGCCAAAACGTACCGCCGGAGTTCCGACCGGCGGCGCTTCGGTCGTTGTTCGGCATCTGACGGGCCGCTGACTCCCCCTTATTACCCTTCACGGCGTAGGAAAGGAGCCAGTCCCCTGTCGCGGCTCTTCAGGCAGAGCTTCTCGCGGATCGCGTCCGAGAAGTTACGGCAGGAACGAGCCAGCCCGCAAGCGCGAACAGGGGCTGGCTCCTTGTTTTAGCCCCCCAGACGTCCGGTCGGTTGCCCGCGGTTCTTCCCCCGGTCACGCTGCGGATGGCGCCCCCAGCCTGCCCACGTCGATCTTGAACAGCCGAGCCGCCGTCTGCCACGCGATGCGCTCCCGGGCTTCGTCGTTCAGCTCCAGGCTGCGGAAGAACCTCACGTAGCTCTTCATCCCCACCAGCGGCCAGTCGCTGCCGTACATGAGTTGGCGCGACGGGTCGCCCATGAACTGGATCATCTCCCTCACGCGCTCCAGCGTGTGGCGCTCGAACTCGACCGAGAAGTCGCCCAGCGTGAGACCCGAGATGTCGGCGAAGACGTTGTCGTTCTTGTACAGCACCTCGGCGGTGTCGTCCAGCCAGGGGTTCCCCAGGTGGCACATCACGAACTTGACGTCGGGGAAATCCACCGCCACGTCGTCCACGAGCAGCGGATGCGCCTGACGCACCTTGGCGTGCCTGCTGTAGGTGTCCCCGGTGTGGATCATGACCGGCACGTCGTACTTGGCGGCCAGCCGAAAGAAGCTCTCGAGCGAGGGATCGTTGATCGCGTAGCGGTCGTACCCCGGATACATCTTGATCCCCCGCACGGCGCCCGCCCGGATCCGCTCCTCCATCTCGAACAGATCCGTTCGTTCGTTGCCGCGCCACCGCAGCCCCTCTACGACCGAGATCCGCGGATCGTCGCCGATCGTGGCCAGAACGTCCTCCACCCGCGGTCGCTGGGGATTCGCGACGTACGACGTGAGCACCACGGCATGGGCGACGCCGTTCTCCTCCATGCTACGGAACAGGTCGGTCGCGCTCTCCACGATGGGCCGAAAATCGTTCTCGTGGTAGTTGTTCAGGTGAACGTGACAGTCGATGAGCACGGTGACGGCGGGAGTCAGGTGTCAGGTGTTAGGAGCCAGGGGTCGGGCGTCAGGGGATAGCGGCTGAGCTTCCATAGCCTGTTCCCCGCCACCGTTCTGTCCGTGAGAACCTGACCCCCGACCCCTGTCATCTGCAGTTCAGTACGTCGCCGTCAGCCCCGCCAGGAACCGCCGGCCGATCACCGAGCCGCCGAAGATCCGGTAGCGGTCCTGGTCGAGCACGTTGGTGGCGACCGCGTGGATGCGGATATACGGATTGAACTGGTATCCCGCGCTGACGTCGATGGTCTGGCTCGAGGGGACCTCGCCCGCGAACACGCCGGCGGCCCACGGATAGCCGTCGATGAGCTGCGCGGCCACGCGGAAGTCGAACCCCTGCCGGCCGTTGTACGACACGGCGAGATTGGCCTTGTGTTTCGGCGTGTTCGGCAGGAGCTGATCGCCGGTGGCGGCCTCTTCGACGTCGAACTCGAAGAGCGTGTAGTTGGCGTCGAACCGGAGCTCGTCCGTGGCCCACACCCCCATCCCCAGCTCCACGCCGTACTCGTTCACCTCGCCGGCGTTGGCGTAGGACACCACGATGGCCGTGTTCCCGTTCTCCAGGCGCGTCAGGCCGGCGGCCGCAACCGGCTGCCCTGCCGCGAGGAGCTGATCGCGCACCGTCTCCTCCAGCGTCTCGCGGAACATCTCGGGCACCGCGTCGGGCGAGGTCCAGGGCGCGAACGCCGGGTTCACACCCGGCAGGAGGTCCGTCACGAAGTCGCTGAGGCGGCTGTAGTAGCCGTCGACGGTCACGAACACGCGACGCCCGATCTGCCCCTTGTAGCCGGCCTCCACGCTCGTCACGTGCTCCACCTCGAGCGCGTCGTTCCCCAACGCCAGTACCGGCACCGCGTTGGAAGTTGTGAAGAGCTCGCCGGGCGGCACGCCCAAGAGCACCGGACCGAGCGGGGACGCCCGGAGACCCGCCTCGAGATCCGCCAGGTTCGCGGGCGCGCCCGCGGGAACCGACAGGAAGAACTCGCTGTAGTTCGGAACCTGGAAGGCGCGATTGATCGTCAGGCGCACCGAGTGGTCGGGATGCGGCGTCACGACGATGCCACCCTTGGGAGAGAACTGCGGGTCGAACAGGTCGCTCTCGTCCACACGACCCGCCGCGACGAGCTTGACCTGCGGTGTGACCTCGACTTCGACTTGCCCGTACCCGGAGTAGTAACCGTCGCTGCGGTCGTCGTCCTGCAGCTGCATCAGCGTGCCTTGCGTGTCCACCATGTACGCGCGCGCCGAGCCGCCCACTACGACACGGGCCCGGCCGTCGGCGAAGCTCCGGTTGTACTGCGCCTCGCCGTGCACGATGTGCGACTGCTCCTCGAGGTTCAGGCCCGAGGCGAGGGAACGCTGCGGGTCGATCGAGTTTCGGCCCGAGTACCACAGCATGATGTTGTAGTTGTTCGCGGCCCAGGCCGTCCGTGCCCAGGGGCGCAACGCCTTCAGCACCTGGACCCGGCCGATCCCGGTCACGAACACGTCGTTTTCGACCTGCGCGGCCCCACCCTCGACGGTGAACAACGAACCGTTGTCCGCGTAGTAGTCGAACCGGCCCGAGCCGTAGACGTTCTGAATTGCGTCGCGGTCGCCGGTCGCGGCGGCCGGGATCCCCGGAGGCGTGGCCTTGTCCTGGCCGGCCAGCGGGACCAGCTCGATGCCGGCCACTGGGCCGGGCGGCATGTCGGTCGCGTCCGCGTATTCCTCCTGGAAATCACCGACGTCCGTGCGCGACCGGCTCCAGGTGTCGCTCCGGTAGTAGCCCGCATTCACCCTATAGCCAAACCGCCCGTCATTGCTGACGCCCGCCTGCCGCAGGTCCGCCTTGAACGTCGATAGCTCGCCACCCGCCACCGACACCTTGGTCCCGGCGATTTCCCGGGCCGTGGGGGTCGTGATGTTCAGCACGCCCGAGAACGCGTTGGCGCCATAGAGGGCGGAGCCCGGCCCGCGGACGAACTCGATGCGGCCGAGGTCGTCGAGCGACGTGGAGAGGGCGCTCCATTCCTGGGAGCCGAGAAACGCGATCGCCAGATCGCGGCCGTCCTGGAGCACCAGCACCCGGCGGTTCAACGTCGTGTTGAATCCGCGCGCGTTCACGTTGAAGTCGTTCACGCCGCTCTGGACCACGTCCGCCCCCGGCAGATACGACACGGCGCGCGGCGCTTGCCCGGTAGGCGCCAGGCTCTGTTGCACCTGCGGATCCACCACCGCCACGGCCGCCGGGGCCTCCACGACGCGCTCCGGCGCGCGCGACACGCCCTCCACCACGATCTCGCTCAGGGCGATCGGCTGCGATTCGAGCGCCACGTCCGCGGGGATCGTGGCACCGGCCTGCACCGTGACTGCGACCCGCTGCGGCCGATAGCCGAGCCAGCGGACGATCACCGTCTGCGGGCCCGTGGGCACGCGGGAAAGCGTGTACCGGCCGTCCCGGTCAGTCACGGCGCTGACCCCGGTTCCCTCCACGGACACCAACACGCCTCGCAGGGCCGATCCGTCATCCGCCTGCGTCACCGTTCCCTGGATGACACCGGTTTCTTGGGCCAGCACGGTCGATGGAACGAGGAGACCGATGAGCACCCCGAGCACCGTGGTCCATCTCGCCCGGCTGCCAGGACTCGACGATGTACCCCGCATGACGATGCCTCCTCAAGGCTGGGTTTGGGCCGTAGGCGAGCAGGCGGAGGGCGTCGGCGCCTGTCCCCGGTGTGGACGGGAAGATGCAACAAACCCAACGGACGCGCGAGGGTGGTCCGGCACGCCAACGGCCCACGGCGTCAGTGGTTACACGACGTTCGGCCAGTGCCTCGCGTCCAGCCAACGGCCGGTGGCGTAAGGGCATTGGGCTCCGATGTGAGATTGCTAACATTCATCTTATCAAGATGATAGTTACTATGACCTCATGCGACACACGAGATGCACATTAACCACCAGCGAGCTCCGAGTGGGCAGCGCAGGTCGTGACTGGCTCCTGTCGACCCCACACCACACCGGCCTACGACCTCTCCATCTCTTGTCGCGACGCCGCAACGGCATAAGTCTTTGCCAAGATGTTACTTCCCATCTTGCGCCCCGAGTGCTGGGCGCCTCCTGGTGGCCCGCTTCCTGCCGTGGAGCGCGTCGCACACACTGGGGAACCGCCGATGGCTTCGAACAACAAATGGGTGGGCCGCAGCCTGCGCCGGAAGGAAGACGCCCGCCTACTCACCGGGAAGGGGAGCTTCACGGACGATCTGAAGTTCCCGAACCTCTTCCACATGGCGATCCTCCGCAGCCCGTACGCGCACGCGCGCGTCCGCGGCTTCGACACGTCACGCGCTCTGGCCGCGCCCGGCGTGGTCGGGGTGCTCACGGGCGAAGAGATCGGCCGCATGTCCAAGCCGTTCCCGACCGGCATGCCCGCGCGCCTTCCGTACTTCAGCGCCGCAATCGACAAGGTCCGCTACGTCGGCGAGCCGGTCGCGGTCGTGGTGGCGCAGAACCGCTACCTCGCCGAGGACGCGTGTGAGCTGATCGGCGTGGCGTACGAGCCGCTTCCCGTCGTGACGGACGCCGAGCGCGCCCGGGACGACGGCGCGCCGCTCCTCTTCGAGGAGCTGGGGACGAACGTCGTCAACCACCGCCTCCTCACGTACGGCGACCCGGACGCCGCTTTCGCCGACGCGGACGTCGTGGTGCGCGAGCGGTTCAAGTTCCACAAGTACAGCTCGACGCCGATCGAGACCTGCGTGGCGGTGGCCCAGTACGATCCGCCCACCGGCGTGCTCACCATCTGGTCCAACTTCCACGGCCCATATTCGCTGCACTCGTTCGTCGCGAAAGGGCTGAATCTCCCCGAGAATCGCCTCCGCCTGATCACTCCGTCGGACATCGGCGGCTCGTTTGGCATCAAGATCGGGATCATCTCGTATCTGACGCTGATCGGGCTCGCCGCGAAGAAGACGGGGCGCACGGTCAAATGGGTGGAGGATCGCCGCGAACACCTCATGGCGCTGAGCAGCGGGGCGGAGCGCGCCGCCTCCTACGAGGTGGCCGCCAAACGGGACGGCACCATCCTCGGCGTGCGCGCCACGTACGTCGACAACAACGGCGCCTACGTGCGCGCCCCGGAGCCGGCCAACCTGTACCGGACGACGGGCAACACGTCGGGACCCTACCGGTTCCAACACCTCCAGATCGACGCCAACGCGGTGGTGACCAACAAATGCCCGACGGGGCCGAACCGCGGGTACGGGTGCCAGCAGCTCTACTATTGCATGGAACGGATGGTGGACCTCCTCGCGGCGGAGCTCGCGCTGGATCCCGCGGAGGTCCGGCTGAAGAACCTGGTCCGGCCCGACGAGTTCCCCTACCGCACGCCGTCGGGTGGGCTGTACGACAGCGGCGACTATCCCGCCGGTGTGCGCAAGGCCCTCGACATGGCGGACTACGCGGCGTTGCGCGAGCGGCAGGCACGCGCCCGCGCGGATGGGCGCCTGCTGGGCATCGGGGTCGCACTGGGCGTGGAGCCGTGCGTAAGCAACATGGGCTACCTGAACATCGCCTTTCCCCCTGAGCAACGGGCCCGGCAGGGATTCCACAGCAAGTCCGGGGCGGGGGAGGCCGCCACCATCAAGCTCGATCCGATGGGGCAGGTGACGGCGATCCTCGGCAGCGCGCCGAGCGGCCAGGGGCACGAAGTGCTGGTGGCCCAGGTGGTGGCGGAAAATCTGGGGGTCTCGCCGGACGCGGTGACCGTGGTGTGCGAGATGGACACGTTTACGCGTCTCTGGACCATCTCGTCCGGCAACTACTCGAGCCGGTTCGCGTCGGCCGGGCTGAGCGCGTTCGCCGAGGCCAGCGTGCTGCTGCGCGACAAGATCGCGCGGATCGCGGCGCACCAGCTCGGGGTCTCGCCGGAGGCGGTCCGCATCGAGGACGGCCGCATCTACATCAACGGCGCCGAGCCGGTCATGGATTTCCGTCGCGTCGCCGGGATCGCACACTGGAACCCGGATGGGCTGCCGCAGGGGATGGAGCCCGGACTCCAGGTGTCCCACCTGTTTAATTACACCCCGGCGCGAGTCATCGACGAGCACGACCGCGTCAACAGCTCGAACACCTACGGCTTCATCGCCGAAGTGGTGGCGGTGGAGGTGGACCGGGAGACGGGCGAGCTGGAGATCCTCAAGTTCGTCAGCGTTCACGATGCCGGGGTCATCATCAACCCGCAACGGGTCGAGGGGCAGATCCATGGCGGCGTGCTCCACGGCGTGGGCGGCGCACTGTACGAGGATCTGGCGTACGACGCCAACGGACAGTTCTTGGCGGCCTCGTTCATGGACTACCTCTGCCCGACGGCAATGGAAGCCCCGAAGGTCGAGATTGGCCACACGTGCACGCCGTCGCCGTTCTCCACCATGGGCACCAAGGGATGCGGCGAGGGGAGCGCGATGACCGCCCCGGCCGCTCTCGCCAACGCCGTGAACGATGCGCTCGCGCCACTCGGCGTTCAGATCAATCAACTGCCATTGACACCGAGCCGGACCTGGACGGCGATGCAAACTGCAGTGAGGAGTAAGAAGTGAGGAGTAAGAAGTCCGCCTCACCCGGCCACCGCATTGCCCAATCGGAGATCGCGGCCGTGCGCGACGGGCGGGGCTGCGGGGACACCTTGCTCCTCACTCCTCACTCCTCACTCCTCACTGAGGAAGGACCACCGTGAAGATCAAGGGCGAACGGACGTTCGACGCCCCCCGGGAGCGCGTGTGGGAGATCCTGCTGGATCCGGACATCATCGCCAAATGCATCCCGGGTTGTCAGCGGCTCGAGGCGGTGGACGCCGACACGTTCGAGGCGACGCTCAAGATCGGCGTGGGGGCGGTGAGCGGGACCTACGACGGCACACTGCGCATCCGGGAGCGCGTGGTACCGTCCCGGTACGCGATGTCCTTCGAGGGGACCGGCCGCGGGGGGTTCGTGCGGGGCACCGGCGCGGCCGACCTTCGCGAGGAAAACGGCGTGACCGTCGTGGTCTACGACTGCGACGTCGAGGTCGGCGGGCTCATCGCGTCGGTGGGGCAACGGGTGCTCGAGGGCGTCAGCGGATTTCTCGTGGGACAGATGTTCTCCAAGCTGCAGGTCTACGCCGTTCAGGAAGCCGCCCCATGAAGCCTTCACCGTTCACGTACCACCGGGCCGCGAGTGTGGACGACGCCGTCGCGTGGCTCGGCCGGCACGAGGGAGACGCCAAGGTGCTGGCTGGGGGTCAGAGCCTCGTCCCCTTGATGAACTTCCGCCTGGCCGCGCCCGCCGTGCTGGTCGACATCAACAGCCTGCATGAGCTGTCCTCGATCCGGCGGACCAACGGCACCCTCACGATCGGCGCCCTGACGCGGCAGAGCGCTGTCGAGGACTCCGGGCTCGTGGCGGAAGCGTGTCCGCTGCTCCTCCAGGCAACGCGGCTCATCGGTCACCGCACCGTTCGCAACCGCGGGACCGTCGGGGGGAGCATGGCCCACGCGGATCCGGTTGCCGAGTATCCGGCGACGCTGGTGGCGCTGGACGGGGAGATCGTGGCTCGCGGACCGGACGGCGAGCGGCGCATCGCGGCGCGGGACTTCTTCCTCACCGTGTGCATGACGAGCCTCGGCGCGAACGAGCTCGTGACGGAGGTCCGCGTGCCGGTGCAGCCGCCGGGGACGGGCTCGGCGTTCCTCGAGCAGAGCCGGCGGCACGGGGACTACGCGATCGTCGGTGTCGCCGCTGCGGTGACGGTCGACGAGGACGGCACCTGCCGCGACGCGCGGCTGGCGCTCGCTGGGGTCGGGGGGACACCGCTGCGGTGCGACGGCGCCGAGGCCGTCTTGCGCGGCACGCGGCTGGAGGAGACCGCGATCGCGGAGGCGGCGAGCAGCAGCGCGGCCGCGGCCGATCCCACCGACGACCTGCACGCCACGGCGCAGTACAAGCGGGCGATGGTGGAGGTGTACGTGAAGCGCGCGCTGCGACTGGCGCGAGCGCGCACCGGCAGAGTGGTAGCTCACTAACATCCTGGGTCGCAAACATGTCCGCTATACCGAGCATCGAAATCACCGTCACGGTCAACGGCACGCCGTACACGCGCTTCGTCGAGCCGCGCAGGCTGCTGTCGGACTTCATCCGCGAAGACCTGGAGCTGACCGGCACGCACGTGGGATGCGAGCACGGCGTCTGCGGCGCTTGCACGGTGCAGCTGAACGGCCGGACCGCGCGGGCGTGCCTCACGTTCGCCGTCCAAGCGGACGGCGCCGAGCTCGTGACGATCGAGGGGCTCGCGCAGGGCGGGACGCTCACCCGGCTGCAGCAGGCCTTTTGGGACCACCACGGCCTCCAGTGTGGCTTCTGCACGCCCGGGATGCTGATGTGCGCCGGCGAGCTGCTCGAGCGCGAGCCGAACCCCACGGAAGGGCAGATTCGCGAGGCGATCGCCGGCGCGCTGTGCCGCTGCACCGGGTATCACCACATTGTCGAGTCGGTGAAGGCGGCCGCCGCGGCGCGGCTCGAGGAATCGCACCGCGACCCGCCGTCGCCCGCGGCGCAGCCGCGGGCCACCGCGAAGGTCTGACCCACGCGTTCCTTCCTCGAGCGCCGCGCCTCTAGCGCGGCGCTCTCTCGAAGTCCATTCTTGCCCGTCTGACCCATTGCGGCGCTCCCGCGTTCTGCAATGGTGACCGGGTTTTGCCCGGTGTCGGGCGGGTTTCAAGCGGCCGCAACGCTTTGACTGGCAGTGAGATAGCGAGCCAGACGCTGGGCACGCCTCTTGCCCTTTTGGCAGCCGGGAGGGTGATCACTAACGTCGCCCCTCCCACGCGACTTTCGCGGAAACGGACGCGAGGTGGCGGAGCCGAGCGGGCGCAGGCGCGTGATCCCAGAATCGCTTGAAACACGCGGACGCGGCCCACCCTTCGGCGCCTCGCCGACTTACGAGGGCTGCCTGTGGCGGACAAGAGCACGCGGTGGACGACCAAGCACGCGCCGATGCCCGGCCTGCACGAGCCGTTTGCAAAAGGCTCG
>Ga0299906_10003270_pt1 | contig 13364 bp, 9 predicted proteins | sample RVTome_14_FD_200259 | JGI IMG/M metagenome (GOLD analysis project Ga0299906, IMG submission 200259) | Soil microbial communities from uranium-contaminated site in the Upper Colorado River Basin, Wyoming, United States - RVT145D125 (version 2) ...
CGTTCGTGACCGAACGCATCGACGAGCCCGAAGGCGGCTCGGCTCCGCTGAGTTCGGCTGCAGGCGCCCTGGCCCCGTCCGCTCCATCCAGCATTCTCGGATCGGGGCTAGGAGGCGGAGGCGGGGAGCTGGTACTCCCGCCAGAACCCGTCGAAGCCGCCGCAGTCGAGGCTCTCGAAGGGCGCGCCCTCGATCCGCGTGCCGGCGGGAACCTCCACCGGCTCGCTGCCGCGGAAGCGCTGGTCGACCACGCCGTCGCCGTTGGTGTCCTCGTCCTGGTGGAGCAGCGCCCCGTCGCGGTAGACCTGGACCACGTCGGGGCGGCGATCGCCGTCGGTGTCGGCGTCCAGCCGGACCAGCTGGCCGCCGCCCAGCACCTGGCGCGTGTCGGCGATGCGGTTGCCGGTGGTGTCGATCAGCACCTCGACGACGACGCCGTCGCGCACGATCGCGCGCGTGTCGAGGCGTCCCGTCTCGGCGCCGACCAGGCATTGGGCGAGCACGGCGCCGTTCGAGTCGAGGAAGAGCTTCTTGTCGGGACGGCCGGCGCCCTCGGCGCTCACCACCTCCTGCACCTTCACGCGGCCGTCGCCGTTCATGTGGTTGAGCACGTCGGGTCGCCCGACCCCCTTCGTGTCCAGGGCCTGGCGCACCAGCCGTTCCCCGTCGAAGAAGGACCACGCGTCGATCCGGCAGTCTCCCGTGGTGTCGCGGTACTCCGCCGTCACCTGCTCGTCGGCGCCGAACCACTGGGCCAGGTCGATGCACCCGCGACCTTCGAGGTCCTGCTCGAGGCGCGCCAGGTGGCCGTTCTCGAACCAGGCGGTGAGGTCGCCCATGCCGTCGCCGGTGCGGTCCTCGCGCTTGCGCAGCACGACACCCTCGGCGTCGGTGGTGATCCAGGTGTCGATCGAGCCGTCGGCGTTGGTGTCGGCCTCCTGGACCCGGGTGCCGTCGTCGCCGGCCGCGCTCTTGCGGTCGATGCGGCCGTCGAAGTCGCTGTCCTCCTCCTGCTGGAAGAGGGTCCCGTCCCGGTAGAGCGCGACGACGTCGGGTGTGCCGTCGGCGTTGCGGTCCTTCTCGGTGCGGGCGAGGACGCCCGCCTCGTAGAGCGAGACCACCTCGGCCACGCCGTCGCCGTCGGCGTCCTCCTCCACCCGCGCGGGCCGCTCCTCGGCGTCGAAGGTGGTGACGATGTCGTCGCGGCCGTCGAAGTCGCGGTCCTCCCGCTGGCGGATCTTCGCGCCGTCCCGATACTCGACGAAGACGTCGGGGCTGCCGTCCCCGTTCATGTCGGCGCGGGAGCGGGTGCGCACGCCGGCCTCGAAGAAGGTCGTCAGCTCGAGGCGCCCGTCGAGATCCTGGTCGGCCTGCTCCCGCGCGAGCACACCCTCGGCGTAGAGCTTCACCAGGTCGGGCTGGCCATCGCCGTCGCTGTCGATCTCCTCGCGCAGCGGGCGCTCCTCGGTGTCGAGCGTCACGAAGACGTCTGCGCGTCCGTCGCCATCGGTGTCGCGCTCCTGGCGATCGAGTGCGTCTCCGGTGAAGGCGAGGGTGGTGTCGAGCTTTCCGTCGCCGGTGGTGTCGCGCTGCTGCGTCGCCTTCACGCCGCCTTCGTAGAGCGTGACGACGTCGAAGGAGCCGTCGCCCGTGGTGTCCTGCTCCTCGCGCAGCTTCTCTCCGGCCCGATAGACGGTGACCAGATCGAAGTCGCCGTCGCCGTCGCTGTCGGCCTCGTCGCGCACCACACGGCCTTCGGCGTCGAGCTCGCCCCGGAGGTCGATCGCGCCGTCGCCGTCCCCGTCCTCTTCGAAGCGGGTGGCCACGCCCGCCGTGAAGAAGACCGTGCGGTCGACGTCGCCGTCGCCGTCGGTGTCGTTCTCGGTGCGCTCCGGTCGACCCTCGGCGTCGGCGGTCCGCCAGAAGTCGGCGCGACCGTCGGCGTCGGTGTCGCGGCGCGTGCTGCGCTCCAGGCCGCGGGTCGGATCGAGCTCGACCCAGGTGTCGACGGCGCCGTCGCCGGTGGTGTCCTGCTCCTGCCGCGCCAGGGCGTCGCCCGCCGCGTAGTAGTTCCAGAGGTCGATCCGGCCGTCGCCGTCCTCGTCGAGCTCCACGCGCGCGAGCCGCTCCTCCGCCTCGAAGAACTCGACGCGGGCGGGCGCGCTCGCTCCGGGCGGCGTGGTCGTCCGCCGCGTCAGCACGTCGGCGTCGTAGAAGGCCTCGATCTCGAAGTGGCCGTCGCGGTCCTCGTCGAGGCGCTCGAAGGAGACCCGCTCCTGGTCGTCGAAGTGGTAGAGCGCGTCCACGGTGCCGTCGCCGTCCCGGTCCTCCTGCTGCTCGCGCCGCCGCCCCTCGGCGAAGACCACCGTCGTGTCCGCGACGCCGTCGCGGTCGGTGTCGGCCTGGCGGCGGAGCAGGGTGTCGCCGTCGAAGCTCGTGACCACCTCGGGCGTGTCGTCGCCGGTCTGGTCCTCCTCCTCGCGGGTGCGGACGCCCGCGGCGTAGAAGCGGCGCAGCTCGGGATGGCCGTCGGCATCGGCGTCGATCGCCTCGCGCTGCTTGCGCCCCTCGGCGTCGAGCCAGACGGTGAGCTCGAGGACGCCGTCGCCGTCGGCGTCGATCTCCTGACGCTGCTCCCGGCCCCCTTCGAAGTGGGCGGTGGTGTCGAAGTGGCCGTCGCCGCTCGTGTCCGCCTCGCGGCGCACCACCGTCTCGCCGTCGGGGGCGTAGAAGGTCACGACGTCCTTCGAGCCGTTCGCGTCGGTGTCCTCCTCGAGGCGGACGCGGGTCCCGCCCTGGTAGAAGATGGCGAGATCGAAGGCGCCGTCGCCGTCGGCGTCCTGCTCCTCGGACGTCTTCTGTCCCTCGGCATCGAAGTGGGCGCGCACGTCGACGCGGCCGTCGTGGTCGGCGTCGATCTCGACGGTCTCGACGCGACCGCCGGCGTAGGTGGTCCAGCGGTCGGTCTCGCCGTCGAAGTTCGTGTCCTCTTCGAGCGAGGTGGGAGCGTCGCCCTCGTAGTGGAGGGAGGAGTCGGCTTCGCCGTCGAAGTTCTTGTCGTCGAGCTGCTGGCTCGGCCGCCCGTCGCGGTGCGTGATCCAGCGGTCCTTCTCGCCGTCGCCGTTCGTGTCCTGGTCCTGGCGCGCGGGCGTCTTGCCGTCCTCCTCGAAGAAGATCCACACGTCGAGGCGGCCGTCGTGGTCGGTGTCGCGCTCGGCGCGCTCGGCCACGCCTCCGACGTAGTGGACGAACTCGTCGTGCTCGCAGTCGCCGTCGGTGTCCTTGCGGCTCTCGGCGATCTGCTCGTGGTCGTCGTAGAAGAGCTCGACGGGCGAGCAGCGCGGCTGAGCGGTCGCCTGGCTCGCCAGGAGTCCCGCGGCGGCGCCGAGGACGAGTGCGGCGAACGCGCGAAACGGCACGGGAGCCCTAGCCGCCGACGGGATTGCTGAACGTCCCGACGATCGGAACGCGCGCGAGACAGCGCACCTCGTCCGACATCGGCTGGAAGGGCGCGGCGGCGCGCAGCGCGTCGACGGCGCTGGCGCCGAGGGCGTTGTCCTGGGCCGAGACGATCGCGACGCGCGAGGCCGAGCCGGCGACGTCGATCTGGAAGCGCAGCGTCACCGTGCTTCCCGCGTCGACACCGGGCGGCAGCACCCAGCGCTCGAGGGTGCGGACCTTGACGTCCCCGAGGTAGGACTGGACGGCGGGGTTCTCCAGGCAGGAGGACCTGGAGACGGGCGCGGCGCCGCCGGAGCCTTCGGGCGACGTGCCGCCGAGCGGACCTTCGCCGATCGTGGTGTCGACCGAGACGACGAGGGCGCCGCCCGGCGAGCCGACCACGTCGCGGTCGGACAGGATCCCCTCGCGCACCGAGCTGCCGTTGCCGCCGATCTGGAGCGCGGTGCCGATCGTCTCGCCGACCGCGGCCGCCTCGACGCGGCGCGGACCCACCGACGGTCCCACCGGCGCCTCGATCCGCGTCGGGCCGCGCACCACCGGGCCCGTCGCGCTCGACACGTCCACCGCGGACACCCGGGCGCGCACCGCCGTGTCCACCGCGGAGACGCGCTCCACGGCGACGCTCTGATGGCGGATCTCGGTGGGCGCGCGCGAGGTGGCGACCGCGTCCATCTGGAGCGCCTCGGCCTCCACGGCGGGCGACGCCTCGGCGAGGATGCGCGGGTTCACGATCTGCGGGGACACCGCCTGCACGGCGGGCGCGAAGGGGAGGTTGCGGCGCTGGGCCAGTGCCTTCGGCGCCGCCACGGGCTCCTCCACCGGCGGCGGCGGCGGGGGCTCCTCGTGGAGGATCTGCACGGGGATGATCTGCTCCTGGATCTCCGGGGCGATGCTGGCGAGCAGGACGAGCAGGGCGAAGCCGGCGCCGTGGAGCAGCAGCGATCCGGTGACGAAGGTGCGCGTGTTCGCGCCGTCCTCGGGATCCGCGTAGCCCGGGTACGCGTGGACGGCCGCCGCCGCGGGGTGCGCGACCACGTCGACGAGCGGGCGCGAACGACGCCGCGCCGCCGTGCGCGAATGCCTTCTGCCGCGAATCAGGGGGAGCTGTCGGTCCATGTGCGCGTTCGCCGGTTCTGGGGGAGGGAGATCCGGTCCGCCCGGGCCACCGGGGGCCGGGGCCGGACCTCGGTGAGTGCCGTCGGGAGGTCAACAGGTCACGTCGGCTCCGACCCGAAGGGGCCCGATCGGGTTCGGATCTCCGGGATCCGCACCGCGGCTGCCGACTCCCTGCACCCCGCTTGCCGGGGACTCCTGAAGGGCCGGACGCGCTCGGCTCGGCGCCAGACGAGGGAACGGGCACGAGAACGCGGCTCAGGTGGACGGCGCGGGACGACGATGAGACCTGCGATCCGTCCGCGCCGAGCCGAATCTAAGAGAGGGCTCACGGGGTGTCAAACCGACGGCGGGGCGATAGGCTGACGGCAATCGACGACCTAAACCTTCGAGCTTGAAGGGGAAAGAATCGATCCTCCGGACCTCGATCCACCGGATGCGCCGGGGGCTCGCGGAGCCGGTCAGGGGGGAGACTCCGCTTGGACTCGCAGACCACTCTCGAACTCTTCCACCAGGGCGGGCTCACCACCTATCCGCTCCTGCTCGGCTCGGTGCTCGCTCTCGGCATCTTCTTCGAGCGCCTGTGGCGCTTCCGCGGGCTGCGCACCGCGACGCGCGCCCTCACGAAGTCGACGATCGAGGCGCTCGTCCGCCGCGACCTCGACGCGGCGCGGAACCTCTGCGAGAAGTCGACGCAGCCGATCGCGAAGATCTTCCTCGAGGCGATGCGCTGGCGGAACGTGCCCCTCGAAGACCTCGAGCGCGTGCTCCAGACGACGCGCCAGGAGGCCACCTACGAGCTGCGACGCGGGCTCTGGCTGGTGGGCACGATCGGCTCGCTGGCGCCCTACGTCGGGCTCTTCGGCACGGTGATCGGCATCATCCGCGCCTTCTCGGACATGGCCGAGCACGGCGCGGGCGGCTTCGAGGTGGTGGCGTCGGGCATCTCCGAGGCGCTGATCGCCACCGCGGCGGGTCTCGCCGTCGCCATCGTCGCGCTGCTCTTCTACAACTTCCTGCAGACGCAGGTCGGCTCGATCGCCGGCACCTACGCGCGCTCCTGCGAGCGCTTCGTGCAGGCGCTGCTCTTCCTCGAGTCCGCCGGCGACGGCGACGGCGCGGCGCGGCGCCAGGAGGTGGGCGGTGGCCTCGTTCCGGCCCGATAGCGAGGAGAGCTCGGACGACGGCGTCGTCGCGGAGATCAACATCACTCCGCTGACGGACGTCTTCCTGGTGCTGCTGGTGATCTTCATGGTCACCACCTCGGTGGTGGCCAACCAGGGGAAGAACATCGAGCTTCCGGGCGCCGAGGTGAGCGACGCGACGCCCGAGGGCGTGACCGTCGAGGTGACGCCCGACGGCGTCATCGCGGTGAACTCGGTGGAGGTGCCGAGCGAGGGCCTCTACGAGGCGCTCGCCGCCGCTCTCGAGACGTCGCGCGACAAGGTCGTGATCCTGCGCGGCGACCGCAGCGTCCTGCTCGGCCAGGCGGTGAACATCCTCGACGTCGCCCAGCAGGCCGGCGCCCGCGGCATCGCCCTGGCGACCAGGCCCCCGGCGAAGGAGTCCTAGCGGGTCTCCGCTAGAGCGCTCCGAGCATGGCGAAGTAGCCGGGCCAGGTCTTCGAGACGCAGCCGGGGTCGCGGATCGCGACGCCCGGCTGGCGCAGGCCCGCCAGCGCGAAGGCCATCGCCATGCGGTGATCGTCGTAGGTGTCGATCTCGGCGGGGCGGAGCGGCCGCGGCGCGATGGTGAGCGAGTCGCGCCCGGCGCGGGCGTCGGCGCCGAGCTTGCGCAGCTCGGTCTCGAGCGCGGCGAGGCGGTCGGTCTCCTTGATGCGCAGGTTCGCGACGTTGCGGATGCGCGTCGGGCCCTCGGCGAAGAGCGCCACGACGGCGACGGCGAGCACCGCGTCGGGCAGGACGTTCATGTCGACGTCGATGCCGCGCAGCCGATCCTCGGGACCGTGCACCTCCGCCCAGTCGTCGCCCCGCACCACCCTGCACCCCATGCGCTCGAGCAGGTCGAGGACGCCGATGTCGGGCTGGCGCGTCGCGGGGGAGATCCCGTCGACGCGGACGCGGCCTCCCGCGATCGCCGCCGCGCAGAAGGGGTAGGCCGCGGAGGAGGCGTCGGCCTCGACGGGGTAGCCGCGGCCGCGATAGCGGGCGCCCGCCCGCACGCGGAGCGCGTCGTCGCCGCGCCAGCCGGCGTCGGCGCCGAAGGCGCGCATCACGTCGAGGGTGAGGTCGACGTAGGGGCGGGAGACCAGCTCGCCGCCCTCGAAGCGCAGCGTGACGTCCCGCGAGGCGTAGGGAGCGGCGAGCAGCACCGCCGACACGTACTGGCTCGAGCGCCGCGCGTCGATCGCGGCGTCGCCGCCGGGGAGTCCGCCGCCCGCCACCCGCACCGGCGGACAGCCCCGCGCGCCCTCGATGCGGCACGCCGCGCCGAGCTCCCCGAGCGCCCGGGTGAGGTCGTCGATCGGCCGCTCCCGCATCCGCGGGCCGCCGTCGACCACGACCGGGCCGTCGGCGAGGGTCGCCGCGGCGGTGAGGAAGCGCGCGGTGGTGCCCGAGTTCCCGGTGAAGAGCGGCGCCTCGGGGGCGCGCAGCCGCCCGCCGCATCCCTCGACCCGCCAGGACTCGCCGCCGACGTCCAGGGTCACGCCGAGCGCGCGGAGGCAGGCGACCATGACCCGTGTGTCGTCGCTCTCGAGGCCTCCCGTCAGGGTGGAGGGGCCGTCGGCCAGCGCCGCCGCGACGAGGGCCCGGTTGGTGACGCTCTTCGACCCCGGCACGCGCACCCGCGCCTCGAGGGGGCCGCGCGGTGCGATCGGCAGCGGGTCGGGCAGGCTCGGCATGCGGCAGAACGCTAACGCACGCGGATGCCGGCGGGACGCGTTGACACCCGGGGGGCCCTCCGGCACCTTGCTGACTTTACGGGGTTTTCCCGCCGCGCGAGACCGTCGCCCGTCCGCTCGCGACGCCCGCCGGACCACCACGAATCTCGACCACCCGCGCCAGTCAGGACCCACCCATGCTCAAACGTCGCCTCTTCACTCCGGGGCCCGTGCCGGTGCCCGAGCGCGTGCTGCTCGCCATGGCGCAGCCGATCATCAACCACCGCGCGCCGGACTTCCTGCCGGTGTTCCAGCGCTGCAAGACCGGGCTCCAGCGCATCTTCCAGACGCAGGAGCCGGTGCTGATCCTCGCCGCCTCCGGGACCGGTGCGATGGATGCCGCCGTCTCGAACCTGCTCTCGCCCGGCGATCACGCCCTGGTGGTGCGCGGCGGGAAGTTCGGCGAACGCTGGGCGGAGATCTGCGAGGCCTACGGCGTCCGCACCACCTGCCTCGACGTCGAGTGGGGACGCGCCGTCGACCCCAAGGCGGTGGAAGCCGCCCTCGACGCAAATCCCGACGTCAAGGCGGTCTACCTCCAGGCCTCGGAGACGAGCACGGCGGTGCGCCACCCCGTGAAGGAGGTGGCGGAGATCGTGCGGCGCAGCGACGACCGGCTGATCGTCGTCGACGCCATCACCGCGGTCGGCGTCTACGACCTTCCGATGGACGCCTGGGGCCTCGACGTGGTGCTCTCGGGCTCCCAGAAGGCCTTCATGATGCCGCCGGGACTCGCCTTCCTCGCGCTCTCCCCCCGCGCGCGACGCTTCATGGAGACGGCGAAGTCGCCCCACTACTACTTCTCCCTCGACAAGGAGCTGGCGGCGCTGCCCGGCGACCAGACCTCGTGGACGCCCGCGGTGGGCCTGATCCAGGGCCTCGACACGGCACTCGGGATCATCCTCGACGAGATCGGACTCGAGGCGACCTGGGCGCGGACGGAGAAGCTCGCCCACGCCACCCGCGAGGCGATGCGCGCGATCGGTCTGGCGCTGCTCGCGCCCGACGATCCCAGCCCGGCGTGCACGGCGGTGTGCGTGCCCGACGGCGTCGATGGCGCCGCGCTGCGCAAGTACCTGCGCGACAAGCTCGGCTACACCGTCGCCGACGGCCAGGGGGCGCTGAAGGGGAAGATCATCCGCATCGCGCACCTCGGCTACTTCGACCGCTTCGACACGATCGCCGTGATCGCCGCCGTGGAGATGGCGCTCGCGGCCCAGGGCTACGTACACAAGGTGGGCGAGGGCGCGCGCACCGCGACCGAGCTGCTGGCCGGCTAGGGGAGAAGGCGTCGTGCCGAAGGTCCTGATTTCGGATTCCCTCGCGCCCCAGGGCATCGAGATCCTCGAGGCGGGGAAGGGCATCGAGGTGATCGATTCGCCCGGGCTCGCGCCCGAGGCGCTGCGCGAGGCCATCGCCGACGTCGACGCGCTGATCATCCGCAGCGCCACCCAGGTGGACGCCGAGCTGATCGCGGCGGCGAAGCAGCTCGCCGTGGTGGGGCGCGCGGGCATCGGCGTGGACAACGTGGACGTCGGCGCCGCCACCGCACGGGGCATCGTCGTGATGAACACCCCCGGCGGCAACACGGTGACCACCGCCGAGCACGCCATCGCGCTGCTCGTCTCGCTCGCGCGCCACATCCCCCAGGCCACCGCCTCGATGAAGGACGGGAAGTGGGACAAGAAGAGCTTCGTCGGCATGGAGCTCTTCTCGCGGACGCTCGGCGTGCTCGGGCTCGGCAACATCGGCCGCATCGTGGCGCAGCGCGCCCGCGGGCTCGGCATGAAGGTGGTGGCCTACGACCCCTTTCTCTCGGCCGACGCCGCGGCGAAGCTCGACGTCGAGCTGCTCGACCTGGACGCCGTGCTCGCGCGGGCCGACGCGCTCTCCGTCCACGTCCCGCGCACGCCCGACACGGCGGGGCTGCTCGGGCGCAAGGCCTTCGGGAAGGTGAAGCCGGGCGTGCTGCTGGTGAACGCGGCGCGCGGCGGGATCGTCGACGAGGCGGCGCTCCTCGAGGCGCTCGACAGCGGGGCGGTCGGCGGCGCGGCCCTCGACGTCTTCGAACAGGAGCCCCCGCCGCCCGACCACCCGCTCGTGGCGCACCCGCGCGTGATCTGCACGCCGCACCTGGGCGCGTCGACCGAGCAGGCGCAGCTCAACGTCGCCGTCGCGATCGCCGAGCAGGTGCGCGACTACCTCCTCACCGGCGTGATCAACAACGCCGTCAACGTGCCGTCGATCTCGAAGGAGCTGGCGGCGCGCATCCGGCCCTATCTCTCGCTCGGCGAGAAGCTGGGCCGCTTCCAGGGACAGCTTTGCAAGGGCGCGATCGACCAGATCGAGATCGAGTACAGCGGCGCCGCGGCCGAGCTCGAGGTGGCCCCGATCACGGTGGCCGTCCTCAAGGGCCTGCTCGAGCCGGTGACCGACTCGGTGAACATGGTGAACGCGCCGGTGATCGCGCGCGAGCACGGCATCAAGGTGATCGAGAGCAAGGCGAGCCGCACCGAGGACTTCGCCAGCGCGATCACGACGCGCGTCTCGGGCGCCGGCTCGGGCGATCGCCTGATCATGGGCGCGATCTTCGAGGGGGGGCAGCCGCGCATCGTGCGCGTGGACGACTTCATGCTCGAGGCGATTCCCGAGGGACCGACGCTCTTCATCCAGAACCGCGACGAGCCGGGCGTGGTCGGGGTGGTGGGCACCCTGCTCGGCGAGGCCGGCGTGAACATCTCGCGCATGCAGCTGGCGCTCCACCCGAAGCGCGACGAGGCCGCGATGCTGGTGAACGTGTCGCGCGCGCCGCAGCAGGCCGTGGTGGAGGCGTTGCGCTCCATGCCCCACGCCATCTCCGTGCAGGTGCTGGAGCTGGGCTCGTGACGACGCTGATCGCGGTCGGGGCGCAGTGGGGCGACGAGGGGAAGGGGAAGCTGGTCGACTGGCTGGCGCCCCGCGCCGACCTGGTGGTGCGCTTCCATGGCGGCAACAACGCCGGGCACACCCTCGTCGTCGACGGGGACAAGACGGTGCTGCACGTGGTGCCGGCGGGGGTCCTCGACCCGGGCACCGTGAACCTGATCGGGCCCGGGGTGGTGGTGGACCCCGACATCCTGCTGGGCGAGCTCGACGCGCTCCGCGAGCGCGGCGTCCTCAAGGATCCCTCGCGCGTGCGCGTGTCCGGACGCGCCCACGTGATCTTCCCGTGGCACCAGGCCCTCGACAAGGCCCGCGAGGAGGCGGCGCGCGGCCGCGCGATCGGCACCACCGGCCGCGGCATCGGGCCCGCCTACGAGGACAAGGTGACGCGGCGCGGGATCCGCGTCGCCGATCTGCTCCAGCCCGACGCGCTGCGGGAGGCGATCGCCTATCTCGGCGAGCAGAAGAACTTCGAGCTGACCGAGGTGTACGGCTGGGAGCCGGTGGACGTGGCGGAGATCGCCGAGCGCGCCGTCGAGTGGGGGCGGCGCCTGGGGCCCTACGTCGACCACACCGAGCGCACCCTGGAGCGCGCGCTGCGCGCCGGCAAGAACGTCCTCTTCGAGGGCGCCCAGGGCAACTTCCTCGACATCGACCACGGCACCTATCCCTACGTGACGTCCAGCAACTGCGTCGCGGGGGCGGTGTGCGCGGGTGCGGGGATCGGTCCGACGCGGATCGACGGGGTGCTCGGGATCACCAAGGCCTACACCACGCGCGTCGGCGGCGGGCCCTTCCCCACCGAGCTCGACGGCGAGGCGGGCGAGCGGCTGCGCCAGCGCGGGGCGGAGTTCGGGGCGACGACGGGCAGGCCGCGCCGCTGCGGCTGGCTCGACGCCGTGATGCTGCGCGAGGCCGCGACGGTCTCGGGCTACACCGCGCTCGCCGTGAACAAGCTCGACGTGCTCTCGGCCACCGGGGAGATCCAGATCGCGACGTCCTATCGCATCGACGGCAAGCAGACCGACGAGTTCCCGATGACGCTCGCCGAGATCGAGCGCGCCGAGCCGCTCTACGAGACCCACGAGGGCTGGGACGAGGACATCACCGCCTGTCGCCGCTTCGAGGAGCTGCCCGACGCGGCGCGCGCCTACGTCGAGCGCGTCGAGGCGCTGGTGGGCGTGCCCGTCGAGCTGATCTCGGTCGGCCCGGGCCGCGACGAGACGATCGCGCGGACGGATCCGTTCCGGGGCGCAGCCCTCGAGCGCTGAACCACGCGTGGGCGCCGTGCAGGCTCGCGACGAGGCGGTGGGGGAGGGGGCGGCCCCCGGACGCGGGAGCGCTCGCGGTCGGCGCCGGCCGATCCTGCTGATCGCGGACCACAAGTGGCGCGATCTCCCGGGACTCGCCCTGCTGAAGGTGCTCCTCGAACGGGATCACGGCGTGTCCGCCGTGATCGCTCCCTACCCGCAGTGGGAGGAGGTCTTCTTCGCCTTTCGCCCGGCCGCGGTCTGCACCAGCACGATGTCGGGTCCGCGAGAGCAGGAGATCGCGCGCCGGGCGCGCGAGGCCGGAGCCGCGACGGTCGTCCTGCCGACCGAGGGGATGCCGACGGTCGACGCGGTGATGCCCATCGTCGCCTGCGAGCGCGTGGACCTCTCGAACGTCGATCTGTGGCTGTGCTGGAACGAGCCGGTCCGGGATCGCATGCTCGCGCGGGGCCAGCTCGCCGCCGAGCAGCTCCCGGTCGCCGGAGTGGGCCGGTTCGACTTCTACCACGAGCCGTATCGCCGGCTGCTGCGGGGCCGCGAGGAGCTCGCCTCCCAGTACGGCTTCCCGGCGAGCGGGAAGCTGGTGACCTGGGCCACCAACTACGGGCACGCGAAGTTCAGCGCGCAGTCGCTGGAGTTCCACGTGAAGGACTGGACCGAGCGGGGGCTGACGGAGCTGGGCCCTCCCTTCGACGATCCCGCCGGCTACGTGCGTCAGGACGTTCGCGATCAGCAGCTGACCCTCGAGATGATGCCCGAGGTGTTCGCGCGCTTTCCCGACGTGACCTTCCTCGTGAAGACCCACCCCTACGAGGCGGTCGAGGTCTACGAGGAGATGATCGGGACGTGTCGGAAGAACGGGATCGAGAACGTCCATCACGTCCACTACGAGTACATCGGAAACCTGCTGAACGTCGCCGACGTGCACATCCACCACTGCTGCACCACCGGGCAGGAAGCCTGGATGATGGGGATCCCGACGCTCAACCTGCGGATCCCGTCCGACCACGTGAGACCCGAGCGGGGGGGCGCGTGCGGCGAGGCCATCGTCCACGACGATTCGTTCAGCGACGCGAACGAGGCCTGCAAGCGACTCGAGCACTACCTGAACGGGGGCGCCGTTCCGGAAGCGCTGTCCGCGGGGCGCGCCCGCCACCTGGAGCGGTGGCTGCACAAGATGGACGGGGGCGCGACCCGGCGCATCGCCGAGGCGCTGGCGCCGCTGGCCGGGAGGTTCGTCTCGAGGCCCGACGCCGGGGACCTCCGCCGGCGGCAGCGCCGTCATCTCCGAAGGTCGCTCTTGCGGATCCGCGCCAATCGCCTGCTGGGGCGTCCCTTCGACGAGCCCCTTCCTCTCACGCGGGAGGCGGCCGCGCGCGCTCGGCCGTCGGCCGATCGCCCCCTGATCCTCGATCGCACCGTCACCCAGAGCGACGTGCGCCGCTGGGTCCGGGAGGTGGAGCGCGTCGCCCGCTAGCGGCGGGCGTCGCGACCCACGGCCCGCTCGAGCCAGCGGCGCAGGGATCGGGCGAGCCGGGCGGAGGGCGATCCGCCCAGCGCGGCGGGCGACCGGAAGGGGTCGCCGGGCGGAGCGTTCCCCTCCTTGCACAGGTGGTAGTAGCGGAGGCGGTCCTCCGCGCTGATGCGCCCTCCGCCGTGGTAGCGGTCGTAGCCGTAGGCGTACCGTCGCGCCT
>Ga0299906_10003271_pt1 | contig 13360 bp, 11 predicted proteins | sample RVTome_14_FD_200259 | JGI IMG/M metagenome (GOLD analysis project Ga0299906, IMG submission 200259) | Soil microbial communities from uranium-contaminated site in the Upper Colorado River Basin, Wyoming, United States - RVT145D125 (version 2) ...
GCAGCTCGGGCTCTCGGACCGGCCGTACGGGGAGTTGGCGGCGCGTGCGCGGCGGGGGTTCCGGCGGTTCGTGAGACCGGCAGGGGGGCTGTTCGACGTCCTCGATGGACCCGGCGGTGCGGATCCCACGGTGCGGCCCAATCAGATCCTCGCGGTCAGCCTCGCCCATAGCCCCCTCGACCGCGACGTCCAGGCACGGGTGGTGGCCGAGTGCGGCCGCGAGCTGCTGACCTCCTACGGCCTGCGCTCCCTGGCTCCCGCCCATCCGGATTACCGGTCCCACTATGGCGGCGACATCTGGGAGCGCGACGGCGCCTATCACCAGGGCACCGTGTGGGCGTGGCTCCTGGGCCACTACGCCCTGGCCGAGTACCGCGTCCACGGCGACCCGGCCGCCGCCCAGCGGCGCCTCGCGGCCATCGCCGACCACCTCCTCGACGGAGGTCTCGGCACGGTGAGTGAGATCTTCGACGGCGCGGCGCCTCACCAGCCGCGCGGGGCCCCGGCGCAGGCGTGGTCGGTGGCATGCATCCTGGAGGCGTGGACGCGGCTGGAGCGCGCCGGTCGCGCCGGCCACGGCAAGGAGCCGGGCCGGCCGCAGGCCACCGTGAGATCGGCAGCGCGGTGGACGTAACCTCTAACGCTTCGACGAAGGAGAATCCCATGGCCATGGAATCCGCGGACAACCTGGAACACCAGCGGCTGGAGCGCCAGCGCGCCGGCCAAGAAGACTGGCGGCTCTGGGGTCCCTACCTGGCGGAGCGCGCCTGGGGCACGGTGCGCGAGGACTACAGTCCCGACGGCAGCGCGTGGGAGCACTTCGACCATGACCAGGCCCGTTCCCGTGCCTATCGCTGGAACGAGGACGGCCTCGGTGGCCTGTGCGACGAGCAGCAGCGCCTGTGCTTCGCCCTCGCCCTGTGGAACGGCCGGGATACGATCCTCAAGGAGCGGGCCTTCGGCCTCACCGGTCGTCAGGGCAATCGGGGCGAGGACGTCAAGGAGTACTACTTCTACCTCGACGCCACCCCGAGCCACAGCTACTTGCACTACCTCTATAAGTACCCCCAGGCGGCCTACCCCTATGCCGGGCTGGTGGCGGAGAGCGCCCGCCGCGACCGCCACCAGCCGGCCGTCAGCCTCCTGGATAGCGGGGTGTTCGCCGAGGACCGCTACTGGGATGTGGAGGTGCTGTACGCCAAGGCGTCACCGGACGAGATCCACATCCGGATCCTCGCCAGCAATCGCGGACCCGCGGCGGTCGCCCTGGACATCCTCCCCACCCTGTGGTTTCGCAACACCTGGTCGTGGGGGGAGGACGGTGTGGACCGGCCGCGGCTGCGCGCGGTGTTGCCGCCCTCCGGCGCCGCCTGGGCGGTGGCGGCAGCCCATCCGACCCTGGGCGAGTATCACTTCTACGGCCGGCAGGCGGCCGCCGGCCTGTTCACGGAAAACGAGAGCAATGTCCAGCGCCTGTGGGGACGGGCGAATCCCTCGCCGTACGTGAAGGACGCCTGTCACCGCCGCGTCGTGGACGGCGAGCGAGGGGCCGTGAACCCGGCGCGGGAGGGTAGCAAGTTCGCGGCCTGGCACCACGTGGTGGTGGCGCCCGGCGAGCAGACCCGGATCGACCTGGTCCTCACGGCCGGCGGCCGGCAGACGCCGTTTGCCGCGAGCGAGGAGGTGTTCGCCGCGCGCCAGGAGGAGGCCGACACCTTTTATCGCGACCTCCTGCCGGGGGCCACCGCCGAAGACCACCGGATCATGCGCCAGGCGCTGGCCGGGATGGTCTGGAGCAAGCAATTCTTCCACTACAACGTGAATCAATGGCTGAGCGGCGATCGGCTTGACTCGCCGGAGAGCCGCAAGACCGGGCGTAACCGCTACTGGCGCCACGTCCGGGCGGCGGACGTCATCTCCATGCCCGATGCGTGGGAGTACCCGTGGTTCGCGGCGTGGGATCTGGCCTACCAGTGCGGCGCCCTGGCCCTGGTCGACGTGGACTTCGCCAAGGATCAGATGGAGCTCATGTTGAAGGAGAGGTACCTCCACCCGAACGGCCAGATCCCCGCGTACGAGTGGGCGTTCGGCGACGCCAATCCCCCGGTCCACGCCGCCGGCACCCTCAAGGTCTTCCGTGCCGAGCGGGTACAACGCGGCGCAGGCGATCTCGATTTTCTGCAACGGGTGTTCAACAAGCTGCTGCTCAACTACGCCTGGTGGATCAACCGCAAGGACGTCGACGGGCACAACGTCTTCGAGGGTGGCTTCCTCGGGCTGGACAATATCTCGGTGTTCGACCGCTCCCAGCCCCTGCCACCGGGCTTCAGCCTCAAGCAGGCGGATGCCACCGGCTGGATGGCGATGTTCGCCCTGAACATGACGGTCATCGCCCTGGAGATGGCCACCGAGGACCCGGACTACGAGGACATGGCGATCCAGATCTACGAGCAATTTCTCGCCATCGCCAACACCATCGCCGGCCACGCCGGCAGCGGCGTCTCCTTGTGGGATCCGGACGCGGGCTTCTTCAAGGACCTCCTGGTGGAACCGAACGGCCGCTACCACCGCATCGATGTCTACTCGTGGGTGGGCCTGATTCCCCTGTTCGCCTGCGAGATCGTCGATGAGCGCCTGCTCGCCAACGTGCCGCGCTTCAAGTCGATGCTCCACGAGCACGGCGGCGGCCTCTTCCGGGGCAATTACATCTGCGCCTGTCCGGCGCACACCAACGCCCGCGGTGAGCACCTGCTCTCCCTGGTGGACCACACCATGCTGCCGAGCATCCTCCAGCGGTTGCTCCGCGAGGACGAGTTCCTGTCGCCCTACGGGGTGCGCGGCGTCAGTCGCATCCACGCCGAGCGCCGCGATCTGGGCTTCATCCCGGGCATCGGGCAGGCGCTCATCGAGTACGTTCCGGGCGAGTCCACCTCTCCCCTGTTCGGCGGTAACTCCAACTGGCGCGGGCCGGTGTGGATGCCCACCAACTACAGCCTGGTGCAGGCCCTGGAGAAGTTCTACCGCTACCTGGGTGACGACTTCACCGTCCCCGTGCCGTGCCTGGGGGGCCGGGCGCTCAATCTGCGCGAGATCGCCACCCTGATCGCCGAACGCCTGGTGAATCTCTACCGCCGCGATATGCATGGTCTCATCCCCGCCTTCCCGGCAGGCACGCCATTCCAGGACGACCCCCACTGGCGGGATCGATTGCTGTTTTACGAGTACTTCCACGGCGACACCGGCCAGGGGCTCGGGGCCGCCCACCAGACCGGCTGGACGGGGTTGATCGCCAACTTGGTGGCGCGCCGTTATCGCCGGAGGAGGCCGGCCTTCTGGGAACGGGCCACCCGCGACGGTGGTGAAGAGTCGACGCCGAGATCCAGGGGGGCCGCGGCCCTGTCCGAGCATGATTGACGCGCGCAAGCCCACCATCAGTGCCCGGCGATTGGCGATCGCCACCGTCTATGGCGCCGCATTCCTCCAGGGGCTCACCATGGTGAGCTTTCCGGCCAGCAGCGCGGTGCTCAAGGAGGTGCACGGCCTCAGCGACGCGCAGTACGGCGCCATCTTCCTGCCCCAGGTCGCCCTGGCCATCGTCGGCGCCGTCGGCGGCGGCGCCCTGGCGCGGCGCCTCGGGCTCAAGGCCCTGCTCGTCGCGACCCTGGCCGCCAACGGGGTCTCCCAGCTCTTTTTAGCGGGCAGCGTCTTGGTGGCCTCCGCCGCCGCCTTTGCCATGGTCATGGCGGGCACCGCGTGCCTGGGGCTGGGCTTCGGCATCGGCGGGGCGCCGCTCAACAGCTACCCACCGCTGTTTTTCCCGCGCCACCATCACACCGCCATCGTCGCCCTGCACACCCTCTTAGGGCTCGGCTTGGCGGCGGGGCCCTTGCTGGTGGGCGAGTTCGTCCAGCGGGCCGCCTGGGCGGGCTTTCCGCTCTTGCTCCTGGTCTTGGCCCTGGCACTGACCGGGGTCGTCGCGCGACCGGCCTTTCCGGAATGCGATCCGGGCGGTACGCCGGAACACGGACCGGCGGGCGAGCTGCCCCTGAGCTCTCCGGTCTTCTGGCTGTTCGTGCTCACCGCCGTCCTGTACGCCGTGGCCGAGGGCACCTTCAGCAACTGGGTGGTGATTTACCTCCAGGAGGGCCAGGGGCTGCCGGCGGTGGTGGCGGCGCTGGCGCTGTCGGTGTTCTGGGGGGCGATCGTGGCGGGGCGGTTGCTGGTCTCCGTCCTGGTGCTCTGGATACCCGCGCGCCTGGTGTGGCTGACCCTACCCATCCTGATGATCGCCGCCTTCCTGCTGCTGCCGTATGCCGATAACCAGCTCCGGGGCATCGGGCTGTTCGCCCTGGCGGGACTCGCGTGCTCGGCCTTCTTCCCCCTGACCATCGGCCTCGCCGCGGAGCGCTTCCCGGGACACGCCGCCTGGGTGTCGGCGATGATGGTCGGCGCCGTGATGGCCGGCGTCGGCCTCGGCTCCTTTGCCATCGGCCCCCTCCGCCAATGGCTCTCCTTCGAGCAGCTCTATCGTCTCGCCGCCCTCTATCCCCTGGGGGTGATCATCCTCGCCCTCGCCGTCCTGCGAGCCGGTGCCAAGAAACGGCCAGGGGAGCCGCATGCCGTTTCCATGACCGGCCCGGATGCCGGGTGACGGTGATCCATCACCGCTGGCCTCCCGGTGCGTCGCAGTGGGCATCCGTCAGGCGCAGGTGGCGCAACAGGGGCGCGGTCGTCGGCACCTGGAGGAACAGGTTGAAGACTACCACCCCGAAGGCGATGGATTGGATGGTCCACCAGTAGTCCAGATCGACGGGTAGGGCGAGGGCGAGGGCGAGGGTCACGGCTCCGCGGCAGCCGCCCCAGTAGAGGGCGGTCTGGTAGGCACGGGGAATCGCGGCCCGAGGGGGCAGGTGGGCGGCGAGGGGCATGAGCAGATAGACGCCGGTGCGGGCCGCCAGGATCCCGCCGATGGCGATCAGCATCGCGAGCCAACGCTCCTCAAACATGGAGACGGTGACCGTCGCGCCCATGAGGATGAACAACAGGTCATCGGCGAGATTGGCATTGAATGCCCACTGCGCGGGCTCCGGCGATCCCGCCCGTGCATCGCCTCCGCGCGTCGGGCGGCGCAGCGCCGCTCCCAGCACCAGTCCGGTCGCCAGTACCGCCATGACGCCGGAGACGTGCACCACCGCCTCGCTCGTCAGGTAGGCGGCGTACGCGGCGATCAGGCTGACGACCAGCGCTTCGTAGCGCGGCCCCCGGCGCCAGCGCAGTACCAGCAGGGCAACGGCGGCGACCCCGAGGCCCACGGCCAACCCTCCGCAGAGGCCGGCCAGAAACTCGCGAAGAAGGTAGGTGAGCGACCGCGTCGGACCCGTATGTAGGGCCGTGGAAAGGAACACTTCGAACAGGACGACCGCTGCCGCGTCGTTGAACAGCCCCTCCCCCTCCAGGAGGATGACCACGCGCTCCGGTCCTCCGAGGTGTCGCAGCAGGTGTGCGACGGCGGCGGGGTCGGTCGCCGACAGCAGGGCACCGGTGATGAGGGCCGCCGGCCACGGAAAGCCCGTCGGATGACCGATGCCTAGGTAGACCAGGAGCGCGATCGTCCCGGTGGACAAGAGCAGCAGCGGGATGGCGAGCAGCAGGACCGGCACCAGGTTGCGTCGCAGAAGGTGGGGGTCGAGACCCAGTGCGGTGGCGAAGATCAGCACCGGCAGGAAGACGTAGACCACCAGGTCGTTGAAGTTGTCGGCACGCAGGCCGGTGTCCCAGCCCAGGCGGACGACGGCCTCGGAGCCGATGAACCCCACCAGCACCAGCACCGTGGGAAACGGCAGGCGCAGTCGCTCGGTGAGCGGTTCGAGACACAGGGCCACCGCGAGCAGGCCGCTCAGGAACAGGAACAGGGCGCTCACGGTCGATCATCCAGCGATAGGCTACGTGCCCGGCGGCAGCAACGTGGACCCCCGGTGGCGATGGGTTCCCCGGCGGCGGATGTCACCACCCACTGTGATGACGAGCCGGTACGCACCGCGGCGACCCGTCGCCACCGGTGATCTTCGCCATCCCCCGTCGACATAAATCGCCCGAAGCGGCGCTTCCTGGCATACCTCGGCCATTGCCGGCCACGGCGATCGTGCTGCTGCGCCGTAGCGATCACTGTGGATATCATCGGCCGGGCATTCTCCCCCTGATTTCTCGCGGAGCAAACATGGTCCTTCTCGAATTTTCCATGAACCCCCTGGGCAAAGGGGAGTCGGTCTCGGAATACGTCGCACGCTCCCTGGACATCATCGACGCCAGCGGCCTCCCCTACCGGCTCACCCCCATGGGCACCATCCTGGAGGGGGAGTGGGAGCAGGTGATGGCGGTGGTCCGGCAGTGCTACGAGCGCATGCGCGCCGACTGCCCGCGCATCACCTGCTCCATCAAGATCGACGCCCGGGAGGGCAAGTCCGGGCGCCTCGCCGGCAAGATCGCCAGCGTGGAGCAGCGCCTGGGCCGCGAGCTGCGCAAGTAGCGCCGGCTTACGCCTCCGCCTGCGGGGGCGCGATGTACGGGGCGCCACCGCTCGTGAGGTTGCGTCGTGGGGATCGTTCGTATATCGTCGATCAACGATGAACGAGATTCTCCTCGATGCCTGCGCCCCCGCGCTCCCCCCAGCCCCCGACCTGCGGCCGGTGGAAGGGCCCGGCGCGGACGCCGAGCTGGCCCTCCTCGCCAAGGCCCTGGGCCACCCGGCGCGGGTCCAGATCCTGCGCCTCCTCACCCGGAAAAATAGCTGTATCTGCGGGGAGATCGTCGATGAGCTGGGGCTGGCCCAGTCGACCGTCTCGCAGCACCTCAAGGTGATGAAGGAGGCCACAATCATCCAGGGCGAGGTCGCCGGCCCGCGGGTCTGCTACTGCCTCGATCCACGCACCCTGCGTCGCCTCAAGGCCCTGGTGGGCGGCCTGTGATGATCGGTGAACGACGATGAGAACGAATGCTCAGAAAACGTTGATCTGTTACCTGGCGGGTGAACCCGCCCTACCTGTAGGGCCGACTTCAGTCGGCCGAGCCGACTGTGAAGGAGAATGATCATGGCCAGTGACAACCACGAAGAGATCCGCGCCCAGGTGCGCGACCGCTACGGCAAGATCGCCCAGGAGACCCCGGGGTCGAGCTGTGCCACCGCCTGCTGCGGGGCGAGCCCCGATGCCTCTCTGCGGCTGGGTTACTCGCCAGGGGAGCTGTCTGCGGTCCCGGACGGGGCCAACCTGGGCCTCGGCTGCGGCAACCCTCAGGCGATCGCCGCCCTGCAACCGGGGGAGACGGTGGTCGACCTGGGCAGCGGCGGCGGCATCGACTGCTTCCTCGCCGCCCGCCGGGTGGGGCCGGCGGGGCGGGTGATCGGCGTGGACATGACGGCCGAGATGGTCGCCAAGGCGCGCGGCCACGCGGCCGGGGCGGGTGCGGCGAACGTCGAGTTCCGCCTCGGGGAGATCGAGCACCTGCCGGTGGCGGACGGCACGGTGGACGTGATTCTCTCGAATTGCGTCATCAACCTCTCCCCGGACAAGGCCCAGGTCTTCCGCGACGGCTTCCGCGTGCTGAAGCCCGGCGGCCGCCTGGCGATCTCCGACGTCGTCGCCGTGCAGGCGCTGCCCCCGGAGCTGCGTGAAGCTGCGGCGGCCCTGACCGGCTGTGTCGCCGGGGCCGCCACGGTCGCCGAGGTCAAGGCCATGCTCGCCGCCGCCGGCTTCCACGACATCCGCGTCCGGGTCAAACCCGAGAGCCGCGCCGTCATCCGCGACTGGTTCCCCGGCAGCGGCGCCGAGGAGTACATCGCCTCCGCCACCATCGAGGCGGTCAAGCCGGGCGCGGCCTGCTGCGCCCCGGCGTGCTGTGGCGATCCGCGCGTGGAGTGATTCCCGCAACAGGCGCTGGCGCCGCCGATATCACGACGCGCCTCAATTGCCATATCGTCGACGCCGCGCGCTCCAGTGCTAGCGGAGGTGACCCGCTGTGGAGGATGTGGGCGCCGCGTCCTGTCCTATGCGGTAAGGCAGGCTCGAAGGGTGATGGTAGGACGTAAGGCGTAGGGAGTGGCGATGAATCGCGTTTGTCGCGGTATTTCGAGAGGGCGGAGTGGAACCCCGTAAGGGCGATTCGCGGCGCTGGAGTTAGCCTGAATCATTCAGCGCCTTCTGCACTTCTTCTCGGACACCGCACTGTAGATCTTTCAGAGGCACCAAGTCGTCCCGTACGGCTTCGGTCACGATAGACAAGACCTGCTTCCTGGTCATACGGCGATGATTGCCACGGCGGATGGCGTCAGCGAGTAACTCCGCCACCTTGCCGAGCCGCTTGACATCGAGGCGGACCAAGTCGACGTGGTGCTCTTGCAGACTTTCGACGGGGGTTCGACCACGTGTGAACGCCGCGAGAATTTCATGGTGCCTGACCACGGGCTCCTCAATCCACGCCAGATCCATTCGGTCGACCCGCTCTGCCGCAGCCGCAAGAGCCAGGACAGCTTTGCGAAGGTCACTTTCCCCGTCACTTGGGCAGGTCCAAAATGACAGCGTATTACCGGTCGTGCGGAGGTCTGCGGAGACCGCATCGGCAGGGATCTCGTCTTGGCCGAGATCCTCTCCGGCTTCCCATTTGGCTCGGCTGATCTTGCGGGCCAGAAGTGACAACAGGCTAACCCCGGAACTCCGCGACGACTCGTCGGATGTATTCGGCCAGCCACGGTACGGACTCCTCGTGCGTGATCAGCAGGTGAACCGACTCCAGGTCCTCCCACAGCTCAATGGCCTGTACGACGGCGTCACGAACCTCCACACTCGTCGACCTTAGGCCTTGCTCGACGAGCCGCTGGCGAACGTGTCCATCGGGTAGAGTAGTTCGGCCAAGAAGGCGAAGCATGGCCGCCACAACGGACGGCGGGCTCGTCTTCAGAATCCCATAGGCGAGCAAGTCCACTCCGTGAATCGCGATGATCTCCGTGACGATTTCCTCGCCCGGATGGGTCACGCCATCCTCGACCGGCTCGACCTCGACCGAAGCTGTCAGCCGACCGATGTCGCGCAGCAGTTCCGCCGAGCGCGCTCTGAGCGGGCCAGCATTCGCCGGCTGCGTCTGATCTGCGACGAGCACCATCATGGGTACCGGAATGGCAGCCGGCGCGAAGGTCGGCCCAATGGCAAAACTGGCTGACACGCTGCTGGACTGAAGCCATTCGGCGAGGTATCGCGCACGGGCTTGAGCAAGCCAGGATGCACCTAATGTCGGAGCTTCACGACCGAGAAGTTCCAGCCGAATGTCGTCCCGTTCACCGCTGCGGGGCATGGGAGGGATCGCCGGATGATAGGCGTTCGATTCAGATCCTCGGTCGACGAGGCGATGCAGTGCGTTAGCTGGCATCGAATACCTTCCGTGCTTCGTCCGTGATCGTTGCCTCGAAGGCGACTCCCTCGCGCTCGTGCAGAACGTCGACCGTCGCCATCACTGCATCCAACGACAGAGGCTCGGGACCTTCCCAGATGGTATCCAGGTCCAGTAGGAAAGCAGAGCTGCCCGTAGGTGCCTCGATGCTGGCCTGCGTCAGAATCAACTTTACGCCGTCATAGTAGACGTACTCCACTCGGCTCATGAATCCCGCCATACGGTCGGGCAGCCCAGACGCGGTGGGAGGCCGATAGCAGAAGTAGGTGCCAAGATCGATCTCGACCTTCGGAAGGGTGACCTTGTTGATGTACCGGACACCAACGCGAGATACAGCCTTCGGGTTTGCCACGTCTCGATAGGCGGTCAACGCGGCTTCGACACGAGGCCGGAAGTTCTCCCAGTTGTCGTAAGGGCGAAGAATGTTGACGCTGAGCACGTCGGGGCCAAGGGACAGGAGCCGCTTGCCATCGTCGTTCAGCAACTGGATGCGGCCTATGCCTTCGCGGACGGCGAAGCTTGGTGGCTGCTCGATTCCGGTCTGGAATGCTGCCTCGACGACCTTCTGCTGTCGCGGTTTTCCGGGATAGTTATCTTTGATTGCCGGATGTTGGTGTAGCTTCCCCGGGATCGTGAGGTCCCACTCTTGGCTGGGAACGAAGCGGAACTCCACCAATGCCTCTTCGATTGGTGGGTTCTTGTACTTCCTCCTCTGGGTTGCCTTAGTCATGCTCTTCTCCAGAGTTCATGGAACGTGGTCGGTATTCCAGAACCGTGTCGGATTTTCCGCGTATTGCGACGGGCGAACAAATTGTCGTAGCAGCAATACGACTTCTTGTGATGACAAGTCGCCGCCAGTGTAACGCGCCGGGTGCCATCTAACGTCAGCAGCTGGATCTTCGTCATCCACGAGTTCCTTCCGCAAGTCCGCCAGCGTGTTTGAACGCATGCTCTCGATGCCACGGTAGGTAGTGCCGATGCCCGTCGGCGAGGGATCTGACGCGAAGGGGTTGGTGGAGGTCGAGGATTTCGCGGTCTGGCTCGGGGAGGGCTGGGGAGACGATGACCGTGCCGTCGTTGGCGAGGGTGATGAAGCCGCGGTCGAAGGCGGCGTCGAGGTGGGGGGCGAGGAGGATGCCGTTGAAGACGTCGAGGCGCTCGGCGTCGGTGGCGCAGTCCGCCCACGGCTTGATGTGGCTCGCGCGCAATAGCTCGGGCACAGCGAGGCCGGTAATCGCGCAGCAGCCTTCCCAGTAGTCGAGGAGACCGGCGCGGAAGATGTCCTGGCCGACGCGCTGCACGACGAGGCGTTCGGCCTCGGTGGTCTTCGGAAGCGAGGCGGTTCGTCTCTCGAATGCGCGGAGCAGCTCATCGGGCAGGGTGCGCGAGAGCTGGAAGGCGCGGCGGACGAGCCGATGGAGCGCCGGGATGTCGGTCACGGTGCGGCCGGCAGTGGCGCCCTCCGGCAGCCGTGCGTCCGTGGGCGTGCCGTGGTCGGCGAGGGCGCGGGCGACGTGGGCCTGGGAGAAGGTGACCAGGAACCGATCCGCGCCGAGGGCGGTGAGCCTGATGCGCAGCGGGGCCTGGGTACTGGCGAAGCTGAGCCAGCCCTCGTCGCAGGGCAGCTCCTGATCGAAGCCGTTGTCGACCGCGGCCTTCTCCAGGCGGGTGGCGGTCGCTGGCGAGAGCGGGCCGCTCATGGCGTCGCCTCCGGAAGTTCGATTGGCTCCGGGCAGTCTACTCTATCGGCCAGCGATGTGCTCCTCGCCGAAAGCCTCGCGGTCCCCGCCGCGTCGAGCCACGGATGCAGCGCCTTCACTTCTTTCTCGGGGGCCGGGTCTCGGGCTCGGTGCCCTCCAGCTCGCGCTCGATCTGCTCGATGCTGGGCAAGTCGGTCTCGAGCCGCGGTGGCAGGGCGTGGACGAGCTGATACTCGGCGACGCCGATCGGCTTGTTCGCGTCGCGCAGGGCGTACTCGGCGATGACTCGGTTCTTGGTCTTGCAGAGCAAGAGCCCGATGGTGGGGTTGTCCTGGTCGGTCTTGATGAGGGAGTCGACGGCGCTGAGGTAGAAGTTCAGCTTCCCCGCATGCTCCGGCTTGAAGGCACCTGCCTTCAGCTCGACGACGACGTAGCAGCGCAGCCGCAGGTGGTAGAAGAGCAGGTCGAGAAAGAAGTCCTCGCCGCCCACCTCGAGGTTTACCTGTCTTCCCACGAAGGCGAAGCCGGCCCCCAGCTCGAGGAGAAAGCGCGTGATGTGGGTCATGAGCGCGTTCTCCAGCTCCCGCTCCTGGGCCTCCTCGGTCAGGCCGAGGAAGTCGAACCGGTAGGGATCTTTCAGCGACTCGTGAGCCAGATCGGACTGCGGCTTGGGAAGGCGCGACGCGAAGTTCGTCGTGGCGCGCCCGGCTCTGTTCATCGCATCCGTCTCGATCTGCATGACCAGGACGCTGCGGGACCAGCCGTGCTCGGCCGCCTTGGCCAGGTACCACTCACGCTCCGCGGCTGTGGGTAGCTTGTCGAGGAGGGTGCAGAGGTGGAACCAGGGCAATTGTGCAGCAGCCTGCTGCACAAATTCCCCGTCCGGCCAGGCCTCGGCAAAGGCCCGCATGTATTTCAGATTCCGCGGAGAAAAGCCCCGCATGTCCGGGAACGCGGCGCGTAGGTCCTGCGCGAGGCGGCCGATGACCTTGGCGCCCCAGCCCTCCCGCTCCTGTCGCTCCAAAATGTCGCGGCCGATCTGCCAATAGAGCAGCACCAGCTCTCGGTTCACGGCGACCGAGGCGCGAAGCTGCGCGCCCCGAATCCGTTCCTTCAGATCCTTGAGCCACTCGGCGTAGCCATCCGGCAAGGCCGCAAGCGGGCCAGGGCCCTGGGCCATGGTGGAAGGTTTCTTCGTCGTCGTGATCGGCCGCTTCTGCGGGGCCGCGGTCTTCTTCGACCGTGGGCTCTTGGTGGGCTTCTTGGTCATGAGATGCCGTCCGGCTGTTTGTCGCGCGGTGGGTGGGCGACGCGGGGGTCGGCGGGGGGTGGGTCGAGGCGAGTTGGGTAGGGCTGGCCGGTGCGGGCGGCCTCGGCCATCGCGTCGTAGATCTCGAGGATGACGCGCTTGGTGCGGTACTCGCCGTGGGCCTTCTCGTCGTGCTTCCGGACGATGGGGAAGGTCTCCATGATGTAGTCGACGTCGTCGCGCTCGATGCCGTAGAGGTGGAAGAAGGCGGCGTCGAGCTCGGCGCGCAGCAGGAAGCGGCGCTCGGGATCCCAGCGGAACGGCGGACCGTCGTAGCCGACGTCGTGGACGAAGGGCTCCAGGTCCCAGGCGGTGTAGGTCAGTTCGAGGACGCGGGGGAGGAGCCAGTCGCTCGTGGGGATGCCTGACTGCCAACGAGCCGGCGAGACGTACGTAGCCGGGGGCAATATGTTTAGCTGCTGGAAGGTGTTGAAGCGAAGGTGCATGCCGCTCACCTTCTGGCGCGCGATGTAATCCAGCACGAAACAACATAGGTTCGCCAAGAACCCGCAAACTGTCACGCCTTGATGATTGCCGCCGCCAAGAAGAGCCAGCGGTAACGTATCGCCAGCCGCATAGGCGGGAATGACGGCAGCTATCACGGTCCGTTCGTTTTTACTGTTCGTGATATCGCGCCAGCCAATATACCAATCCTTTTCCCACCGCATTTCTAATCTGTTACGCACCGCGCGCTGATGAACCCAGTATCGTGGCGTTGTGCCGAACCCTGGGTTGTTGTGCTGGCTGTTCGAGCATTCAGGGAGCTTACCCTGGCGAGCTTGTGCGTCGGTCTGCCCGGCGTAGGTACCGAAACGGTGGTCGAAGATGTGAATCATCTTTCCCTCTATGAGAGGGAGTGCTTGTTCTTCTCCATATCTCCATATGTGGTCATCGCTGGTGAAGTGGCGTCGCT
>Ga0299906_10003272_pt1 | contig 13357 bp, 13 predicted proteins | sample RVTome_14_FD_200259 | JGI IMG/M metagenome (GOLD analysis project Ga0299906, IMG submission 200259) | Soil microbial communities from uranium-contaminated site in the Upper Colorado River Basin, Wyoming, United States - RVT145D125 (version 2) ...
TTGAACGCGAGAAAAAATGCCTCCTGGACGCAGTCGCGAGCGTCCTCCGAGTCGCGCACCATACGCCGAGCCACGCCGAGCATTCTGCCCCGGTAACGGCGCACCAGCTCCTCGTAGCTCGGGCCGTTGCCCCTGCGGAGTCCGGGGAGCAGTTCCGGAGGCTCTGCAAACGCCGCATTGAGGGTCGAGCTCATCGGTTCATCGTGTCGGGAATCGATCCAGGGTTCACGGCGCGGCGGGATCGTGAATCTCGCTGTTTCGGTTGAACGCGGCCCAGGCGAACCAGAACGCGGAGTAGGTCTCGATCTGCCGAAGGCGCTCTCCCTGGAGCGGACCCTCGATGGCTTCTCCCGCGAGGTTCCAGATCGAGCCCGTCTGTCGGTCCCTCAGGCGGAGGAGAGGAGCGCCCTCCTCGACGACGTCGAGCTCGAGCGTCTCGAGCACTTCGGTCCCGTCGGCGCTCATCCGTCGTCGATCGAAAGGGATGGCCATTGACGAGCCGGCGTCGAAAGCAACCAGGATCGGAAGCCCGTTGACGACCTCGTTCAGCGCGAGCCGCGGCCCCGACGCCGCCATTCGGCTCATCGAGTAGGCGCGCGCGAGCCCTTCGTGCACGATGCCGAGCACGGTCTCCTTTATGGGAAGCCGCCGGTCGATGAACGTCTGGGGAAAGAGAAGCTGCTCGTTCCACGCCAAGGGAGACGTCGAATCGCTGGTTGCTGCTACCGTGGTGTTCATCCGATCACCTCTGCCGGAGTGAGTGAGGCGGGGGCCCCGAGCGTTACAGGAACGCCGGGGCCCGCGGCCGTTCAAGCCAGCGACACAGCGGTTTCGCCGGAGGAAGCGGACTTCAGCTTCCACCAGCCGAAAGAGGCGCCGAGAACGCACCCGAAGGCGAGGTGGAGTGCCAAGCTCGGCGCGAGAGTGAGAGCAGCCGGGTAGCTCCAGTTCGCGGTGGCGCCCCTGCCGAAGAGGTAGGGGATCGCGGTCATCGGTCCGGCGAGCCACAACGCGGCGCCGAAGGCGAGCCCCCGCGCAAGGCTTCCGGAGAAGCTTTGCGCTCCCGACCCGACGAGCATCCCGAACAGAGCGCCGGCGATGGCGCTCACGGCCATGTGCAGCAAGAACCCGGTGACCGGGTAGAGGGCCGCGAGAAGGAGCGTCTCTTCCTGAAGGCCCGCCATCTTTCCGATGAAGAGGAGAAGGCCGTCCATCGAGCCCATCAAGCTTCCGAGGACGGCGCCACTGACGACGCCAGCGAAAACGCCAATGCTAAGGTTCTGCGAATGCATGAGGCTCTCCTTCGACTGAGGAGACGCGAAGACTCGACCGGCGCGGCGGCGCCGGGGCTCATTGCGCTCCCCGTCTTTCGTGTTGTTTCTCCGTGGTTGCGGGAGGCCTCCCACCGGACTCTAGACCGAAGTCCGTCGCGGCCCGGTGAAGCGTTTCACAGGATGAAAGCCCGGCGCCCAAGTCCCGAGGGATGAGGCCGGGACGCCTTACCTGACTTCGATCGTCGCCTCGATGTCTTGCCGGCGGTAGAGACAGGTGCCATCCACGTCCTCGCAGACGTAATAGAGAGCGTAGGCGGGAATCGTCGTCGAGCCGGAGAAGCCCGGCGGCGCCTGGATCTCGAACTCGATGCGGCGAAGCTCCTGGCTCACCGGCTCCGGAGGAACGGCGACGCGATGAAGACGGTCGTCGACGCGCCATCCTCGGGGAGGGCTCACCCAGAAGACGAGGTCCGACACCTCGTTGTTCCAATGGGCCTTGACGTTCTCATCGGGGCGCAGGACCACGTGAACGCGCGCGGCTTCGCCGGATGCGACGACGTTGGGAACGACGACAGTCTCGGAGCGGATGAGCGGCTTGTCGTCGCGATAGATGCGGCCTTCCGGATCGGGCTCGACGCGCTCGTCGGGCCTTCCATCGTCCACGAGCTTCTCGATGGGGGCGGCGAACTCGGCGCCGCCGGGCTCGACTCGAAGCTCGACCGGCGTCTCTCCGCGACCGAGGAGCGCTTGCCTCGCCTCGGGAACCCAGTCATAGAAGGGATAGGGCTTGTCCAGCCTCGGCCCATACTGCTGGATGCGGCGTCGGAAGATGTACTGATTGGGATCGAGGTCGAGAGCCTTCACCCACTGCTCGATCGCCTTCTGGAAGTCGTTGGCTGCGCGAAAGTCAGAGTCGTACTCCCGGCGCCGGGCCACTCCGAGGCGGAAGTGGGCCCGCGCATCGTCGGGACGCTCGCGGACGCGCTCCTCGAGGACACGGATGGCGCGCTCCAGAGAAGCGTCTCCCTCCCACAACAGCAGGTGCTCCGCCGAGCCGGAGGCGGGAATGAGGTCCAGCGGCTCGGCCGCAATCGGCGAATAGTCCGTCGCGAGGAACGTTCGGAGATCCTCCTCGCTCGGCTTCTCATAGCGGACGACGCCGTGCTCGTCGATCAAATAGGTGAGGGGGACGGCCTCGACGTCGAGCAGATTGATGGGATCGTGAAGGAGGGGCCAGCCCATCTCCTTCCACTGCATGAACAGACGCGTGCGGTCGGGATGCTGCTCTTCGACGATCCCGACGAGACGCAGCTTCCCCTCTTGCTGGAGCGCCTTCGTCTTTTCGTGCCACCCGGGCACGTGCTTGCGGCAGCCCGCTCACCACGATGCCCAAACGTGGAGCATGAGCTTCTCGCCGCGAAAATCGTCGAGAGTCAGAGGGCGCCCGTCCTGGATCGAGGGAAGCCGCAACCGAGGGACCGGCTCCCCGACGCGGAAAGGAGAAGCGCCTACCGCCGAAGCGGTTCCGAGGGCGAAAAGCGCCGCAACGTACGTGAGATTGGCATGCTTCATGACGGGCCCAGAGTACCGCAAAGCGCCAACGGCGTAACGTTCGCCGCCCCTCCTGCAAAGTACGCTATGAAAGGAAACATCGATGCAAACACAAGCGATATCGCTGGCTCAGTCCCGCGCGTTTCTCGCTGACCCCTGTCGACCCCTCTCCTTGGCGCGTCTGGGCCGGGCGAAGCAGCTCGGCGAGTTCCCGCTTTTCGAGGGCCTCGAGCCCGAAGCGTTGCAGGACCTCGAGGCGTTCGCGCAGACGCGCGTGGTGGAGAAGGGGCAGGCCGTATTCTTTCCCGACGATCGGGCGGGAAGCGTGTATTTCGTGGCGTCGGGCCGGGTGAAGATCTCCCGCCTCTCCGTAGAAGGGAAGGAATTCATCCTCGATTTCATCGAGCCGGGTCAGGTGTTCGGGGAGGCCGGGATCTTCGACGGCGGTCCGCGGGAGGCGAACGCCGAGACGATGGAGCGCTCGACCCTCGTTTCCGTGCCATCGGAAAGGCTCCGGTCTTTTCTGGCTCAGAAACCGGTCATCTTGATGAGATTCACCGAGATGCTGGGGAGCCGGCAGAAAAAACTGGAGAAGAGGCTCGTGGACGTGGCGCACAAGAACGCACCCCGGCGGCTGGCGGAGCTGCTCGTCCAGTTGAGCCAGAGTTACGGCGTCCGCGATGCGAGGGGGACGCTCCTGCGCATCAAGCTGAGCCAGTCGGCTCTCGGAGACCTCCTCGGGGTGAGCCGCGAAATCGTCAACCACGCGGTATCGGACCTGAGACGCCGGGGCGTGGTCGACGTCGCCGACGGGCGGGTCATCATCCAGAATCCGGAAGCTCTCGCCCTCGCGGCCCTATAGGAATCGACCGCGGAATCCCCCATGATTTGCAGGATTCTGAGCTGCGGACCCGCCGCCACAGCCATCGGTTCGCTGGTCCTCGCCGCCGCCTGCGGAGGCACCGCGTCGCAAGCGTCGCTGCGGCACATGCAGTCGGAATCGGGCGTGGTCGCCCGCATCGGAGAACGGGAGATCACGCTCGCGCAGGTGGACGAGCGAGCGCGCCGGTCCAATATGAGCGCCTATCAAGCGCTTTACGACGCTCGACGGAGCGCCATCGAGGAAATGATCGACGAGGCCCTGCTGGAGAAGGAGGCGCAGTCGCGCGGAGTTACAACCGATGAGCTCGTCTCGCAGGAGATCGAGTCCAAAATCGCCGAGGTGACCGAGGAAGACGTTCAGGCATTCTACGTCCAGAACCAGGCACGGATTCACGGGCAAACCCTCGAGCAAATCGGCGGACAGATCGGCGCGACCCCCGCCTTCTTCATCAACGGACGGCACCTTTCCGGAGCTCAGCCCTTCGAGGCGTTTCAGAAGATCATCGAGGAAGAGATCGAGAACTGAAATGCATCGCCGCGTCCGACGTCGTGCCCGCGGAGCTCCCCGTTTCCATGAACGCCTTCAAGAGAAAACAGCACCGCTGGTCCAAGGGTTCCATCCAGACGGCGCGAAAGCTCCTTCCGAAAATCCTCGCAAGCCGGCTCCCTCGCACGGTCAAGGTGGAGTCGCTCTTTCACCTCACGGCGAATCTCAGCTATCCCCTCATGGTGCTTCTCTCGCTCTTGATGTTCCCGATCCTGATCCTTCGCTTCGACATGGGCCTTTCCGAGATGGTTCTTCTGGACGTGCCTCTCTTCTTTCTGGCGACGGCTTCGGTCACGAGCTTCTACGTCATTTCCCAGTACGAGATCTACGCGGATTGGAAGGGCCGCCTGCGAGTCCTTCCCATGCTGCTCTCGCTCGGGATCGGGATGTGCCTGAACAATGGTCGTGCCGTCCTCGAGGCGCTCCTCGGATGCGAGACGGAGTTCGTGAGGACCCCGAAGTATGGCATCGAGTCGTCGGACGACGAATGGCGACGCAAGAAGTATCGTGGTCTCTCGAGCTTCCTCCCCCTGCTCGAAGTGGGGCTCCGGCCTCTATTTCACCGCGACCGTCGCCTACGCCGCCAGCCGGGGGCTCTACGGGTCGCTCCCGTTTCTCCTCCTGTTCCAGGCAGGCTTTCTCTATACCGGGATTCTCTCGCTCCGGGAGCGGTTCGAGCGTGGGGCGCAACGAATGGGGACGGCTCGGGGAAGCACCCTGGAGCTCACCGTTCAGCTCTTGCGCGACTTCAACGGGGTCCCGGCGGTGTTCCGGTGAAGACCCCGGCCGGTGCGACCGGATTCCCGTTGAGCCGCCGCCACGCGTTGAGCTGTCCCACGTGGGTCAACGCGTCGGCGAGCGGGCCGTTCATGATGTTCCAGACCGGCCAGATCGATCCGTCCCGCTTGACGACACGGAGGTCGGCGAAGGCGTGGTCGTCGAGCCCGGCCAGACGCTCTCGCACTCCTGCGAGAACGTCGAGAGTCTTCCGGCGGAGCGCCGCCGGATCGTCGCTCTCGAAGGTCTCTCTCGCCGCCGCGTTCGCAGAGCATTGGTCGATCATGAGCGCGAGGTTCAGAACGTGCTGCAAGAGCTCCTTGGTGCTCATGCTCGAAGGGCCGGGACGGAACTCGTAGTCCTCCGCCCGCAGACCTTCCGTGGCCCAGTAGTAGCGGAACGCGAGACCGTCGAGGAATCGGGTGAAGACCGCGACCCCATCGAGGGTCGCGGGAGCCGGTGGAATCTCGTATCCGAATTCTGCTCTCATCGTGGAGCCTATTATCACAGCTTCATGCGACGAAGGCCTGAGCGGTCACGGAAGAGGGGCTCGACGACGATGGATTCGACCGGCTCGTTCGTCATCTTCCAGTGTTGAAGGCGATTCGGGATCTCCAGCTGGAGCACCACCGGCGCCACCACGAGACGCCCGACGTCGATTTCAACTTCAACCCGCCTTTCGCCGTCGCCGTCGCACTCCGGACGTTCTGCGTCGGCCGGCTGTGGATACGCCGCTGCGGCCGATGCCGGGAGCGTTCGCTTCAGGCTTCGGGCTCGGGGGAATCACGGAAGGCGTCGTTCGTCGCGAACACCCTAGCCTAGGTGGCCCGCCTCCTGGCGCGGAAGGGAATCTGTTGCTCGTCGGCGGTCAGCGTCTTGTGGTAAGCAAGCACGAAGATTCTCAGGCAGTAAAGGTAGACGGCCGTACCGAACAAATCCCGCTTTCGAGTCAGAGTCCCGATCTTTTCGGGACGGATCCAGTATCTCATCCGGAGAATCGTATCGCGGAGCTCGCCGGTGACTTCACTTGCCGTCGTCTTGTGCTTCTCGGCGAGCTCCAGATCGCGGTCGATGTCGAGCGCGAAGAACGAGGCCAGGAGGAGAGGACTCCCTTCGACGAGGGCCTCGTCTTCGCCGGTCATGAAGTTCCGCATCGGGCGCTCGGCCTTCTCGGGACGGTACGACTCGGCGAGTCCCTTCTTGAAGCGCTCCAGGTCGAACTCGTCGCTATAGACGTTGGCGCTGACCTCGACCGCCACCCGCTTACCCTCGGCTGCCTCGTGCGCGACCAATCGAACCCCGTAGGTGTAGCCGTTGAGGGTCACGAGGGGAGCGGCGAACTCTTCGCGATGTCTGAGAGGAACACCCTCGGGATCCATGCCCTGTCCAATGAAGAAATCGCGGAAGCGCTGCATGACGCGGGTGAGCGCCGCTTCCAACCCTGGATCTATCGATTCGGTCAACTTCCTTCTTCAGGGGACATCCGCCCCGCTCCCATTCTCGCCGAAGGAGAGCCGGGTCCGACTCCATGCGCGAATAGACTCATCTCTCATGATAACACCGGCCGGCGGACGAGCGGCTGGGTCTCTCCCGTGCCGAGGTCCAGGCTCACTCCCCGCGCCCACCGCGCAACCGTTCTGCAATCCAGGCGACCTGGTGCTCGGTCTGGAGGGGCACGTGGAAGCGCGAGCTTACCTCTTGAGGAGCCTCGCGAACGAGCGCCTGGTGGAGGAAACCTTCGAGGGGGCCCCGATCCTGGTCTACGTGGGCGAAGATCTCGCGACCGCGCGCGTCTTCGAAAGAAAGATCGACGACTGCGTCTTGAGCTTTCATTTGAGGCCCGAGGGGATCTGGAAGACGCCGAGACTTCGAGCCGGTTCGACGCCGTGACGGGCGAGGCGAAATCCGGCCCGCTCGAGGGGAAGAAGCTTCCAGCTCTGGTTTCGACCTACGCCGTCTGGTTCGCCTGGAAGCACTACCGGCCGGACACCACGGTCCGCGGCGAGTAAGGGAAAGGACTCGACCTCAGTTCTGGCCGCCCTGGAAGACCAGGTCGGAGCTCGTATAGCTCGTCCCGTAATTCTGGGCCAGGGTCACGACCTGTTCCACACCGTCGAGGAGCTGCGCGTCGGTGAGCGTGGTCAAGGGATGGAGGAATACCGACCCAAGTTAGCCGCCCTCACGAAGGCACACTCATCGTCCGCTCTCCGACGGCCTCCTCTCGGTGAGATAGGCCACGACGGACGCGGCTTCATCGTCGGTGAGCCAATCCCATCCCGCCTCGCGCTGCATCCTCCGGACGGTCCTTGCCCACCAGATGCGTTCTTCGTCGTGGTCGTAGATGCGCTCGTGGTTGTGGCAGCGCGCGCATTTGACCTGGAGGAGGTCTCGCCCGGAGGCGGGGTCGCCGTCGAGGATGGCGTCGACGGCAAACTCGTTGAGCTCCTGCATCAAGATACTGTCCACCGCGGAGCCGTACTCTCCCGCTTCCTGGTGGAACGCGCGTTTGTCTTCGATCCCGAGGGCGCCATAGGCCGCGGCGAGCAACTGGTGCGCCCTGGACAGTCGGGGATAGGGCGTCAGGAGCGGCGTCACGATCTCGATGACCGCGTCCCACTTCTGCTCGAGCATCCGCAGGCGCGCCATCCCCAGGGCCGCCACCGGCTGCAAAAGGTCGAGCTCACGGGCTTTCGCGAGGTGAGTCTCGGCATCCTCCCGGCGGTTCCACATCAAGTAGAGATCCCCGAGCTCGGCCAAAAGCTCGGCGTCGCCGGGCTTCATGGCGATGGCGCTTCGGAAGAGGGCCTCCGCCGCCTCGTAAGCGAACGCCGTCTTTTCCAGCTTGGCCGCGTAGTATACGAAGCGGAAGTCGTCGGGAGCGAGCTCGTGTGCGATCCGGTACGAGGTCCGAGCCTCATCGAGAAACCGGTAGGCGTGATAGAGCATGCCCAGGCGCCCGATCGCTTCGGCGGAGCGGGGTTCTTCCCGGGCGCTTCGATCGGCTTCGACGAACTTCGAAATCGAAACGCGGTTCTGGCGCGCGAACGTCGGAAGCGCGGGGATCCGGCTCGCCTCGTCGCGGCAGCCGAGAAGAGCGAGGAGAGGGCCCGCCAGAATTAACGGGGCTCGTTCCAGCGATTTCGCCACCAGGTGATCCTGCTCATCCGATCGAAGGGTCCATGGGAGTGGTGACCGCCGCTCACGAGATCGGGGCGTCCGTCGGAATCGAGATCGCCCGTGTCGAGAGCGACGAGGTGTGAGGGCGAAGAGTCGATGTCCCTTCGAGTGAAACGCTCGGCGCCGTCGTTCTCGAACCACACGATCGATTGAGCCTTCGGATCGCTCCAATCCGCGAAGAGGCTCACGGCGAAGACATCCAGATCGTCATCTCCGTCGGCATCGACGGCTCGAGCCGAGTAGGCGCCCGGGAGATCGCCGATGCGGTGGTAGGTGAACTGGAGCCCACCCTGGTTCTCGAGCCACTGCACCCCATGCCAGGGACGAGGGAGCGGGGGCGCGTGGTCGAAGGCGTCTCCGTTGGTGTAGAGGACGTCCTGGTCTCCGTCCCGGTCGAGATCGGCGAGAGAGATGCCGCTGCTTCCGAAGTCCTCGTTGGTCGCGCCGTACACGATGTGCTGGGTGAAGACGCCCGAGCCGTCGTTCTCGAAGACATAGACCTGCTCCCAGGTTTGCGAGACCACCGCGGTGATATCGAGGTCGGAATCGCCGTCCATGTCGGCGACGGGAACGTGAATCGTTCCCGGGAGGCTCAGAAGAATGTGGCTCTCGTACCGCCAGGCTCCCACGCTCTCCATCCAACGGATCTCGCCGTCGTCGTAACCAAACTGTCCTACCGCGAGGTCGATGTCTCCATCGGAGTCGAAGTCTCCCGGCTCGATGTCGGTGACCCTCGCCACGTTCTCGAGGACGACGTGGCTCTGGAAGGTCTCGTCACCCAGGTTCTCGAACAAGTTGACCGAGCCAATCTTGTCATTCGTCGGTCGGATCCGCCCCATCTCGGCGACGAGTAGATCGAGGTCGCCGTCCCCGTCGGCGTCAGCGGGAGTCACGTGGGCGGGAGCGAAGACCACGGAGCCAACCTGCCGCTCCTGGAAGGTTCCCATGGGGCTCTGGCGAATCCAGCGAATCTGGGCGAGGGTCTCTTCGGTGGCGAGGACGTCCAGAAGCCCGTCCCCGTCCAAGTCGACGACGGTGACATGGGTGATCCAGGGAGGCTTTTCTCCCGGAGGATCTCCGATCGGAATCTTGTCGAGAAAGTCGACGCGCTCACCGCGGCGTTCTGCCGGCGCGGATTCCTCTGGGGGCGAAGACCCCTCCGGCCCCTGGCGGCAGCCCGCGCCAAGGAGGGTGGCGAGGAGGGCCATCGACAATTCGAGCGTGCTCCTCGCCCACGACTGTCGCCCAATGGTCAGTCGGGACACCAACGCGTTTCCTTCGGCTCGGTCAGCGCACCAGGTGAAAGCGCTCCTGACGCTTCAGGATCCACTCACCCATGCTTCGATCAACGCCTCTCTCGACTTGTCGCCTTTCGAGTCGACTAGCCTAGCAGACGAAGCGGATCAAGGCTTCTTGCGGTCCAGGGACTGGCAGTACGAGACGAGATAGTCGATCTGCTGGCGGCTGAGACTGCGCCCCCATGGCGGCGACTGCGGCGAGCGTCCGATGGCGGCGCTCCCCTCAGCAATTACTCTTCTGAGCAACGCCGAGTCCCGCGTGTTCTTGGAAACACTCATGTCGGGCGGCGGCGGATTCAGGTTCGACGCGTTCTGACCGTCGCCCTTTCCCTCGTCGCCATGGCACGTCGCGCAGTAGTGCGCGAAGAGAATCTTGCCCTGGCTCTCGGTGTACGACAGGTCGCCGGCGCGTTCCTCGGCGCGAATCGCGTCGAGCATCGGATCGCCTGGCGCATCCGTTGGGCCGGCCTCGCACCCGGTCAGCAACGTGAGCGCAAGGGCGCCGCACGCCGACCATCGCCTGGCGTCGAGTATCATCGCGCCCCTCCTGCGGACGCAGTCGCGTGTCCGCTGCGGCCGAGGCTGCTCAGATACGCGGTGAGCGCGCGCGCATCGTCGCTCGACAGACCGTAGTCAGGCTGCAGCGTCCCCGGTCGGTACGCCGACGGCGTCGTCAGCCACGCGGCAATCCATCCAGGCTTCAGCCGCGTGCCGGTCGTCGACAGCTCGGGCCCGACATACCCGCCGGTGGTTCCGAGCTGATGACACGCGGCACAGCCCAGTTGACGGTACAGCTCCTCGCCGCGCCGCGCGTCTGCAGCGGTGAAGCTCGCGTCGTACCCCTCCATGCCGTCGTCGAGAAACACGGTCGACAAGTGGTCGGCGAAGGCGTTCGCCTCGTCGGGCTGCATGTGGAAGACCGGCATGCGGGCCTCGACGCTGACCCGCACGGCACCCGGGTTCAGGAGATAGGTGACGATGTAGTCGCGGTTCAACTGGCTGCCGATGCGGTCGAGCGGCACGGTCGAGAGGTCGCCGCCGAACCCGCCGACGCTGTGGCAGCTCAGGCACCGGTAGCGGGACATCAGCTCGCCGAAGCGGCCGGCCGGCCGGTACGGCTTGGGCGGCGGAGGCTTCAGTACGTACGACGCCGGCAGGTCGGCTTTGCGCAGGCTCGCAAGCGCCAGCGTCATCCTCGCCGCGTCGGCCGGCGTGAACCCGAACGTCGGCATCGACGATGGCAGGCCCAGCGCATCGGGCATGAGCAGCTTGAGGAAGATGTAGTTCTCGGCCGTGTGCCGGACGATCTCGCTGCCGTACGGCAGCTCGTCGGGATCGCGATCGGCGACGCCAGCCAGGCTCGGCCCAACCCGGCCGGAATCCTCGATCCCCGTCAGCCGATGACAGCTGACGCAGCCGCGCCGCTCGAATACCGCCCGTCCGGCCGCGATCGCACGCGCGTCCTGATACGCCGCCGGGGGCGGTTCGGCGACTGCGCCGGCCGAGCTGTACTCCTCGAGCAGGAACGCCGTGACATCCCGCAACTCCTCGTCGTTCAGGTGGTACTGCAACATCGGCGTGTCCGGCTGCACGCGGTGCGGATCCTTCAGGTAGCTGAACAGCCAGTCGCGCCGTATCTTGTCGCCGATCCGCGTCAGTTCCGGTCCCATGGTCCCGCCGCGGCCGTGGACGGCGTGGCAGCTGACGCACCGCATTTCGCCGAACAGCGCGCGGCCGTTTCTGGTATCGGCTCTCTTCCAGTCGACGCCCGTGCTGTCGAGCGGCACTTGAGCCCGCTGCGACAGCAGGAAGCCTTGCAGACCCGCGATCTCGTCGGCGGACAGGCGGAAGTTACCCATCCTCGACTGCTCGAGATAACTCCTCGGATCCTTCAGCCACGAGGCCAGCCACTCGGGCAGCACCTTGTAGCCGAGGCTGTCGAGCGCCGGCCCTCTGAAAGTAAACCCTTCGAAACCGGGAATGTCGTGGCAACTGAAACAGCCCGACTCGATGATCAGCCGCCGACCTTCTGCGAGCCGGGGCGCATCGAGCGGATCGATCGAGCGGTGGCACGTGCCGCAGTTGGCCTCGATCGTTTCGAGAGGGCGCATCGGGCGTGTCACGAACGGCTGGGGCTGATGCGCGGCATTGCGGTAGTCGGTCGCCTGCCCCTCGCCGTCGTGGCACGCGGTGCAGCCGAACCGATCGGGCGGGTGCGTCGTCAGCCAGGCGCCGGAATGGGCTCGGTGCGGTTGCGGCGCGGTCGCGAAAGCCGGGTCGTCGATCCCCAGGTGGCACGTGCCGCAGCGATCGACGCGCCCGAGGTCGGGCAGCCAGATCTGCCGGAGCCCTCCGACGCGCGCCGACTCGGCGAGCTGATGGGGATTCTTGACCGTCGCTTCCAGCCGCGCGAATTGGGCCTGCGTCTTGCGCCACTCCGCCGTCTGTTCGTGGAACAGCACCCACGAAAAGATGAGGAGGAACGCCAGACCGAGACCGGCGAACGCGACGTGCAGCCGAACGGGCGCGGTGTTCTTCAATTCCACGGCCACACCCACGCCCAGTTCGGTCCACGAAACAGCGTGCCGATGATGGTCAGACCGACGGAGATAATCACCAGGACGGTGAAGATGGTGTTGGCGATGCGCCGCTCAGGTGCGAACCATCGACCGATCCCCGCCCGGTGGCGATCGAAATAAGGCAGGCTCACGAGCGCCGCCACGATCAGCGTGGGAACGATCACCCCGCCGACGAGCGCCGAGTAATGCACGAGCTCCTGCAGCCCGAGGAAGTACCACGGCGCTTTTGCCGGGTTGGGCGTGCGGGTCGGGTCGGCCATCTCCTCGAGCGGCGCCATGAAGACGAGCGACACGACGTGGAGGACGACGACCACCGCGAGCACGACCAGCAGCTCGCGGAACAGCAGGTGCGGCCAGGCGAACACCTCGTCGTTCGGGTCGCGCGCCTCGACCGACGCGCGCGGGCGCCGGCTGAGGGCCATCAGCCCGTGGGTCTTGGTCGAGGCCGGGAACAGGCCGGCCGCTTCCTCAGCCGGCTCAGCGGGCGCTCGGTGGACTTCGGCGCCGCTCAGGCCGTCCTTGCGCACGCGCCAGACGTGCAGCGAGACGAGGATCAGCATCAGGAGCGGCAGCATCACGCAGTGCAGCACGTAGAAGCGCAGTAGCGTCATCGGGCCGATGACGTGCCCGCCCAGCATCAGGAACTTCACGCGGTCACCGACGAGCGGTGCATACGCGGCGATGTTGGTGCCGACGGTGATGGCCCAGTACGCCAGCTGGTCCCACGGCAGCAGGTACCCGGTGAAGGACAGCGCCAGCGTCAGGAGCAGCAGCATGACGCCGACCACCCAGTTGAATTCGCGCGGCGCCTTGTAGGACCCGGTCCAGAACACGCGGCACATGTGCAGGAAGACGACGACCACCATGGCGTGGGCGGACCAGCGATGCATGTTCCGCAGCACGACGCCGAAGGTCACCACGAACTGGAGGTCCTTCATGCTGCGGTACGCCTCGGGCGGGTACGGCACGTAGTAGAGCATCAGCGCGAGCCCGGTCACCGACAGGACCACGAACAGGATCCCGGCGATGAGGCCGAGCCCCAGCGTCGCGGATGGCCGCAGGACGTGACGGCTGACACGCGCCGGGTGGAGGTGAAGGAAGATGCTTGAGATCATCACCGCGGCGCGGTCCTTGTCGGTCACCGGCCAGCCGATGCGCCAGACCGATCGCCCGACGGCGTTCAACCACGAGGCCGTCCGTTGTCCGAGCGTCTGACTCACGTCGGGTTCCTCAGACCCGGAGCCGGAATTCCGGACCCACGGTCTGATCCAG
>Ga0299906_10003273_pt1 | contig 13352 bp, 11 predicted proteins | sample RVTome_14_FD_200259 | JGI IMG/M metagenome (GOLD analysis project Ga0299906, IMG submission 200259) | Soil microbial communities from uranium-contaminated site in the Upper Colorado River Basin, Wyoming, United States - RVT145D125 (version 2) ...
GCCAGGTTGCGACCGTTCGCTCCCACCCGGCCGGCCGCCTCCCAGGCAGCCGCGTCACGCGCCAGGAGCCGCTGGGTCAGCACGAGCGTGGTCGCGCCGAGCACGACGCACAGCATCTTCGTGACGAACGCGATGTTGGTCACGTAGGTCGTGGCCTGGGTCGGAAAGATCATCAGGCCGGTCACGGTGTTGAGCGCGATCCCCGCCCACGCCCAGCCCAGGAGCCCCCGGAGCCGGGTGAGGGGAATCGTCGGGTAGAAACCGAGCAGGCGCAGATCCGCCATGAGCGCCACCCCCACCGTCAGGGCGAGCCCGATCGCGTGCCCCGTCAGCATCGACGGGTACGAGGCGATGTTCGTCTGCATCCACTCGACGTACGCGGTCGATTCGAGCCAGGTCAGCATCAGTCCACGCTCCTGTCGAGCCACAGGGCGGCCGCGCCAACCAGGGCCAGCAGCACCAGCAATCCGAGTGTCATGCCAAGCAAGGTGCCCATGGCGTCAGAGCCCTTCGAGGTACGGCAGCAGCCGCCCGAAGCCGATGACCAGGACCCACGTGACCAGCGTCCCCAGGGCCACGAGCTTGACGCCCAGGGGCGCGTCCTGCCCGGGCTCGAGCCGCCAGGGGCGCTCGAAGATCGTCAGGTACACGACCGCGATGCCGCCCACGACGACCAGGGCCATCTTGGGATAGAAGCCGTAGGTGATCGCGGCGTACCGTGGCGAATTCATGACGAAGAACCCAATCCCGGTCGCGACGTTGATCGCGAAGCCCAGCACACCGAGCGGCAAGAGGCGGTGCAGGGCCGCATACGGGATCTGCCGGGCCACACCGAGCACGCGCAGCGACGTCAGCAGCAACGGGCCGAACAGCAGCCCCATCCCGAGGAAGTGGATCGCTTCCATGGCCGGCCAGCGCGCCGTCACCGGCAGCCAGCCCGTGTCGTCATCGTAAGACCAGAGCCGGAGGAACTCGGCCAGGCCGCTGCCGGTCACCGTGGCGCCCGCCCGCACCTCCTCGTGGCCGATCTTGCCGCCGAGGTTTGCGGTCCACAGCATGAGCAGGATCGTCACAACGCCCGCGCCGAGCACACCGAGCGGGCCCAGGCCGTCGAGCGCCGGCTGGCGACGGTCCCACCAGAGGACCACCCAGGCGAGCAGGCCGGTCACGCTGATGGCCAGCAGCGCCAGCAGCGCGGCGTCCTCGTGCGCGAGGAGCGCCTCCTGGGAGTAGCCCGGGAGCCCGTCGACGTCGAATTGCGCGGCGCCGCCGGTGACGAACACGGGAATGGCCACCAGCGACAGGACCACGAAGGAGAGCAGCGCAGCGCGCGTGAGGTCCCGGCTTCCGGTGAGCCGGGCGCCGATGAGCAGACAGACGGCCACGATCGCCCCCACCGACGGAAAGTGGTTGAGGACGAGGTGCCAGTGGGGTGCAGAGGCGGGAATCAGCTCCATGCCGTCCCGCCTCTCGCCTCTCCGCCGGTCATTTGGTGGGGGTCGGCAGCGTCCCGCTGCCTATGGCGACGTGCCCCTCGACCGAGTCGCAGTGCTTGCCGAGTGCCGGGCGCGAGTTCCGATCCGGGCACTTGAACATGGGGCCCTCGCGCGAACCGGCCGGCTCGCCGTTGCGCAGCGGGTGCAGGGCCACGCTGAAGACGGTGCCCCGCGGGAAGGTGTTCACCGAGACGCCCTGCCGGGCCATCTGCGCCGACCCGCCCATCTCGACGGTCCAGATCACGGGCTCGCCCTTCTCGTTCCGCAGGACGCCGTCGCGCGCCTCGTTCATCACCGCGAAGAAGATCCCCAGGTGATTCACGGCCGGGTCCACGCGGTCGACGACGCCGGTGAAGACCCTGGTGGCGCCCATGTCGTACATCGCGAACGAATGGTGTGCCTTGACGGGCACCGCCAGCACGATGGTCGCCACGAGCGCGACGCCGAGCAGGCCGGTTACGTGTGTGTGACGGTTCATGTCTGTATCTCTCCTGCCGTGCCCTAGTCGAAGCTGAAGACGTCTTCCTCTTCCGGCCTCTCCATGCCGTGTTCCCAGTACTCTTCCCAGATCTGCGCCCAGGGGCGTCCCATCATGTCGCGCACCTTGTAGTCGATGACCTGGCCGGGCGAAATGGGTGTGGCCGTGCCGTCGATCTCATAAATCGTCTGCAGGCACTCGATGAAGACCAGCGGATCGCCTTCCGCCAGGCCACTTCGCTTCGCGTAGTTGCGCACGATGCGGACCGGCTCCACGAACGCCTCGGGGTCGTAGAAGATCGCCTCCTGTTGCAGCCCCTGGAGGACGCCGTTGTCGTCGCGGTATGGCGTATAGATCTCGACCGTCTGCATCTTGTTCGAGTGCTCCGTCGCGGCGTGCACCTTCCAGCCCTGGATGTTCGACGTCCAGGTGATCAGCACGTCGTTGTCCCAGAAGCCGATCGTCTCGCCGTACCAGCGCGGGACGTCCGCGCCAAGGCGCGGCACGACGCCGTCCATCTCGAACTCCCGCCCGATGTGGATGTTGGTCATGAAGTTGTCGGCGACGCCGGCCGAAATCTGCACGAGCTCCGGCGTCACCAGGATCTGGTGATCCCGCACGGCCGCGGCGTGCCAGCGCCGCATGAACCCCTCGGGCCAGCAGTACTGGGACTGCCACTGCGGCTTGTTCGTGACCCCCTGGTGGTAGGCCTCCTGCACCATCCGCGTCTGGTACTCGGGGGTGAGCACGGACAGCACGGTCGGGATCTGCACGCGGCCCATGTTGTACCAGTGCTGCCCGGAGCTGAAGTAGCGGCCGTTCCAGTCGTTCGGCACCGTGGCGTAGGTGTGCTCGGTCGGGCCACCGCGGCCGCGCGTCTCCTCGAGCAGCGCCTCGTAGTGCGCCTGGGCCGTCTGGAACGGGTACGGGCTGACGATCGCCTCGCGCGGGTAGTCTCGGTCGCAGGGGCCCCAGGCCGCCGTCCGTGGCGGATCGTCGCCGAGCCGGCTGCTGCCGCGCCCCATCCCCCAGATGTTCTCGATCGCGGTCGAGGTGTTGCAGCGGAAGTACCGCGGGTCGCTCCAGAGCTCCCGATCCTTGTAGAAGTCCGTGGTGGTGAACAGGTCCACCTCGAGCGGCTCGATGCCCTCCGGCGTCTGGCCGGGAGGTGTGCCCTGGTCGGCTCCGCGTCCGAAACCGCGACCGCCGCGGCCGCCGCCGGCTCCCTCGTTGACATCGACCAGCACCGGGGCGCCGCGGCCGACGCTCTCGAACCCGGGGTCCACGATCTGCTGGGCCCCCAGCGACGGTCCGAACGCCAGGAAGGCCAGGAAAGCCCCCGCCAGAACCGCCGCAGTCCATGCACCGATCCTCATCTGTCTCCTCCAGCCTGCCCGCGTCACGCGGCCGACGGCAGCCACCGATCCGTCACTGGCCCCGCCAAATGCTACATCAGATGGGCATCCGGCCGGATTGGGGACCCGGTCAGGAACGAGTTGGTCGCCGACCTGTACCTCACCGAGTCCCTACTGCCCTTATGATCACTCATCCCGACGACCAGGAACCGGAGTCAGGATCATTTAAGGAAGGAGTCAGGATCGTGTCAGGAACGGGAAGGCTCGACATGTCCAGGACCCGCCCGGGCACGACCGTCGCCAGAGTGCTCGCCGCCCTTGCGGCCGCGGCGTCGATGGCCTGCGTAGTGCCCGGCAGCGACGAACCGGCCGTCGAGAGCGTCGGCCGCGGGGCAGCGCTCACGCCCGCCATCCCCTGGGAAGCCTGGATCGATCCGGCCACCATCGAGCCGCCCGTGCCGGCGGAGATCCCGGGGTATCCCGAGGCGCACTGGCTGGTGGGTCCGCACGGCCCCGATACGGCGACCTCCGAGGTCGGCACGGCCAGAAACGGGGCGGCGCCCGAGGGGGTCGAGCCGCTCCCAGTGGACGTGTTCACCTCCACGGACTTCTACGCCGACCGCGCGCTCTGGAGCGACCCGCGCTACTTCCGCTGCAACAGCCCCTACGCTCTCGAGGCGCAATGGCGGAGCGGCCTGATCGGCGACGATCCGCCCCGGACGGCCGCCTGGGGTCACTGCGACCGGGACTATCCGCGGGAGGCCATCGTCAGCCCGTACCCGTTCGCCACCGCCCAGGCGCACTACGAGGCGCTGCTCGACGAGGCCCGTGGCCGCGGCCGCCCGACCGCGCACACCTACGCCACGGTGCCCGGTGAATGGAGCGGGCGCTACATCTGGCGCCGGGGGCAGAACTGGTACGCCGAGCTGCTCTGGAACCAGATACCGACGATCCTGTCGCTCCTCACCGAGCCGTACCAGACGCGGATGGTGCAGGAGATGTATCACGACGGGCACACGAACGCGGCGCAGTGGCCGGCCCAGTACTGCTGGCCCGAGGGCTTCATGCGCCGCTGGCACTACCACGCCGTGACCAACCAGCCGCACGCGATCGTCGTCATCCCGTCGCTCGTGCAGTTCATCGCCGGCGACGCCGACAACTTCATCACCGACGTGCACATCGGCCGCTCGTTCAACATGGAGGGCTCCGTGCCGCGTCTCGGCGCGGACGTGCCGCGGTGGTACGGCGAGACGATCGGCTTCTGGGACGGCGACGCCCTCATCACGTGGACGTCGAACGTCCAGGGCTGGAAGGTGCACGGCAATCCCGAGTTCTCGAGCCAGTTGCAGACGATCGAGATCTACACGACGAGGCGCGACGCCAGCGGCGCCTTCGTCGGGCTCCACCACGAGGGCATCTTCTACGACCCCGAGGCGCTCGTGGAGCCGATTCGCATGACCCGCGATCTCGAGCGACTCAGCGGCTTCGAGGAGCACGACCCGTATACCTTCATCGAGTGCGTGCAGACGATCTTCCCGATCGACGGGCTCGCAACGCCGGTGTCGCCCGGCACGGTGATCGACTACGAGGTGCCCGACATGCTCGGCCGCCCCTGGGGGCGCATCTGGGAAGAACACCACGAGGCCGGCATGGAGCGCCCCGACGCGGGCGACGACGTGTTCACGTTCGACTAACCGTAGGGTTGTGTCGATGCCAAGGCGGGTCCTGTCGCCGCTCCTCCCCCGGCCCGGCGGGCCGGGGGCCCCCGCGGCGCCACCCGCTTCCGAGCATCAACCCAAGCCCCACGAAGAAGGAGAGCCCGTGACCCGAACGACTCTCGCACCCACGGCCGTTGCCATTGCGCTGGCGTCGGCGCTCGTCTGGGCCGCGCCCTCCGTCTATCCCACGGGCACGACGATCTACGACCCGGCACGCGCCTGGAGCGGCTACACGGTCCTGTCGCTGCTCAACACGCAGGCGGTCGTCGTCATCGACATGAACGGCCGCGTCGTGAAGCGGTGGGACGACTTCAACAACGCGGCCGGTGGTCCGGCACGGGTGCTGCCTGGTGGCTCTGTCATCGCCGCCGTCGGCGCGTTCCCGGGGCATCAGGAGTCACTCGCCCTCGTGCTACGTGACTTCGACGGCAACGAGATGTGGCGGCTCGACCGCAACGAGCCGATCGAGGTGGGCGGGGAGACCACCTGGTCCCTGCGGCAGCATCACGACTGGCAGCGCGCGGACTTCCCCGCCGGCTACTATTCGCCGGACGCCACACCAGGCACCGCCGCAGGCACCACGCTGGTGCTGACTCATACCAACAGGACGCAGCAGGCGGTGGCCGACGGGATGCTCGAGGACGACCGCCTGATCGAGCTGTCTCCCGACGACGAGATCGTCTGGGAGTGGCTGGCCGGTGATCACATCGACGAGCTGGGATTCGACGAGGAAGCGCGCGCGGCAATCCGCAGCGGGGGCGCACCGGCCCGCGGGGGCGGCGCGGCAGGCGGCCGTGCCGGTGGCCGCAGGGGCGCCGCCGCAGGCGGCCGGGCGGGTGGGCGCGGAGGCGGCGGTGGGCGCGGGTTCGACTGGCTCCACGTCAACTCGGCGACCTATGTGGGTCCGAATCGCTGGTTCGACAGCGGTGACGCCCGGTTCGACCCGCGGAACGTCATCATCAGCAGCCGGCAGGCCAACATCGTGGCGATCGTGGCCCGCGACGGCTCGATCGCATGGCGCATCGGCCCCGACTTCCTGGCATCGGCCGAGCTGCGCGCGATAGGCCAGATCATCGGCCAGCATCACGCGCACGTGATTCCGAAGGGGCTGCCCGGTGCCGGCAACATGCTGATCTTCGACAACGGCGGCGCGGCAGGCTACGGAGCGTCGAGCGCGATGGCGCCTCGCGGCAGCAGCGTGTACGCACGGGCCACCTCGCGCGTGCTCGAGATCGACCCGGTCAGCCTCGAGCTGGTCTGGTCCTATACGTCGGGGCAGTTCTACAGCTCGAACATCAGCGGCGCACAGCGGCTGCCGAACGGCAACACGCTCGTGACCGAGGGCGCGGGAGGGCGCCTGTTCGAGGTGACGGCCGACCGCGAGATCGTCTGGGAGTACATGAACCCGCTGTTCGGGGGAGCGCAGCGGTCCAACGGCGTCTACCGGGCGTACCGGCTGCCCTACGACTGGATCTCGCAGCTCGCGCGCCCGGTCGAGACCGCCGTGACGCCGCCGCCGCTCGAGGAGTTCGCGCTGCCCTGAGCGACGCCGGCTAGTCCTGGCGCAGCGCCTGGACCGGGTGGAGGCGCGCCGCGCGGCGGGCCGGCAGCCAGCAGGCGGTCAGCCCCACCACCGCGATGATGCCGACCACGGCGCCGAAGACGACGGGATCGGAGGGCGAGACGTTGAACAGGAGCTCGCCCATCAGGCGCGTGGCCGCCAGCGCTACGGCGAGTCCGATGAGGACTCCGGCGACGAGCTGTTTCACGCCCCGGCTGACGACGAGCGCAAGGATCCTGCGCGAGGTCGCGCCGAGCGCCATGCGGATGCCGATCTCCCGTGTGCGGCGGACGGTCGCCTGGGCCACGACGCCGTAGATGCCGACGGCCGCCATCAGGATCGCGCCGGCGGCGAAGACGCCGAACATGGTGCCGAACACCCGCAGGTACCAGGTCTGCTGGTCCATCCGCTCGCCCAGCGTCATCAGGTTCATCAGCGCACGGTCGGGATCGAGGCTCTGGACCGCCAAGCGCATCGGCATGGCCAGGGTGCCGGGATCGCCCGTGGCCCTCAGCAGAATCGCCATCCCCGAGTTGCTCCCGGCAGCGTAGGGCGCAAACACCAGGGGCGGAGGATTCCGCTCCTGAATCGTCTGCGCCAGGTTTCCGGACACGCCGACCACCGTGAGCCAGGGACCTGGCTCGGCGGGTTGAGCGTCGCCGCGGGGCGCGAGGATGAAGCCAGCGCCCGGGTTGGGCGGCGGTGCCGGGGGATAGAAGCGCAGGCGCCGGCCCAGTGCAGACTCGCCGGGCCAGACGCGGGCGGCGAAATCGCTGGTGACGACCACCGAGTCGCGGCCGGCGAAGCCGTCTCGGTCGTCGAACCAGCGCCCCGCCACGAGGGGCACGTCGATCGAGGAGAGATACCCGGACGAGACCGCCACGCGTGACGCGCGAGGCCTGGCGCCAGGTTCGACCTCCGCCTGCCCCTCGACCTGGTACGGCAGGCCGAACGCGCCCTCTCCCGGCAGGTTGCTCGCGATCTCCGCCTGTCGGACGCCGGGCGTTCCCCGCAGGCGAGCCAGGAGCTGGTCGAAGAACTGGTATCGATCCTCGTCCTCCGGATAGCGATCCGCCGGCAGGTTGAGACGCGCGACGAGCGCCTCGTCGAGCGGCAGGTCCTGCACGCTGGCGCGCTGCTCGAGCATGCTGCGCACGAAGAGTCCCGCCCCGGCCAGCAGCACGAGGGCCAGAGTGAACTGCACGACCACGAGCGCCCCCGAGAGCAAGCCCATGCGACGGGAACCGGAGTCGCGCGCGCCCTCCTTGAGGGGTTCGCTCAGATCCACGCGCGAGGCCCGGAGGCCCGGCACCAGGCCGAACAGCAGGCCGCTCAGCAGGCAGGCGGCCGCGAAGTACGCGAACACGGCGTAGTTCATGTCGAACAGAATCCACGAGGGCTTGCCCGTGCCGACCACGGCCGCGTCGAAGGCGCGGACGGCGAAGACCGAGACGGCGAGGCCGATGGTCCCGCCGATGAAGCTGAGCACCATCGCCTCGACGAGCAACTGACGCACCATCCGCCACCGCGCCGCGCCGAGGGCCGCGCGAACCGACATCTCGCGCGTGCGTCCGAGCGCGCGGCTCAGCATCATGTTGGCGACGTTGGCGCACGCAATCAACAGCACGAAGCCGACCGCTCCCTGCATCAGCAGGAACACCAGCCGGATGGGACCGCCGTTCTGCAGGTCGTGGAACGTGCTGACGAGCAGCCCGGTGGCAGCGCCGAACGGGCCGCCGCCGCTCTCGGACGGGAACTCCTCCGCCAGGCGGGCGGCGATCACCGCGAGATCGGCCCGGGCCTCGTCGATCGAGACACCGGGCTTCCGGACGCCGACGAGCATCAGGTTGGCCTGCGACCGATCGTGCAGCTCCGGAGTGTCCACGATCGGCGTCCAGAGCTGCTGCGTATCCGGAAAGCCGAAGCCCTGCGGCATGACGCCGACGATCGTGGCCGGCTGGCCGGAGACCACGACGGCGCGCCCCACCACGTCGGGCGACCGCGCGAAGCGGTCGCGCCAGAGGCCGTCGCTGATCAGGACCACGCCGCCGGCGCCCGCCTCGCCGTCGTCGGCCCTGAGGCCGCGGCCGTGGGCCGGCCGCACGCCGAGCATGTCGAAGAAGCCTGGCGTCACGCGGGCCATGTCGTAGGGCTCGGGCGCGCTGCCGCGCTCGCTGAGCGTCCCCGGGGCGTTCTGCGACGCCTCGAGGAACTCGAACGTCGAGGCCTGTGCGCGATACTCGAGATAGTCGGGATACGAGATCGGAATGCGTCCGAAGCCCTGGGTGTTCGTGCGGAAGATCGCCACGATCCGGTCGCCGCCCTGGAACGGCAATGGCTTGAACAGGACGGCGTTGACCAGCGTGAAGATCGCCGTGTTGGTGCCGATGCCGAGGGCCAGCGTGGCCACGATGGCCGCGGAGAACCAGGGGTGCAGGCGGATCATCCGCAGCGCGTAGCGCAGGTCCTGGGGCACGATCGCACTGACGGAACGACGGCTCATGAAGTTCAAAGACGCACGATCGACCGAAACGTTAACAGGCGACGTCGCCGACGGCATGGTCTGGTACGCCGCCTACGGCTCCAACCTCTGCCGCGAGCGGTTCCTCACCTACATCCGGGGCGGTCGGTACGCCGGAAAGCCATCGGACGAGCGCGAGCCAGGATGCCCCGACGGACACCGGGATCCGCCGCAGGGCGAGGCGCCGATCCTGATTCCCCATCGGCTGTACTTCGCCGGCGACGCGCCGGGGTGGGGCGGCGGCGGCGTAGCGTTCGTCGACACGGCGCGCGACGACGCGGCCCGCACGTACGGGCGCATGTTCCGCGTCACGCGTCGTCAGTTCGAGGAAGTCCTCCGCCAGGAGAACGACTACGCCGAGCGGGTGACGGTCACGCTCGAGCGCCTTACCGCACCCGGCGATCGACTGGATGTCGGACCGGATGGCAGATACCGGCGCGTCCTCTACCTCGGCCAGCGGGATGGCGTGCCGGTCGTGACGTTCACCGCCTCCCTGTCCGGCCCGTCGGGATCGACCGCGGTGCCCTCGCTTGCCTATCTCCGCACGATCGTTCGCGGCCTCGCCGAGACCTACGCGGATCTCACCGCCGACGAGGCGACCGCCTACCTGGCGCACGCGCTCGGCCCGCTCCGCGTTCCGGACCAACTTGCCACACTCGTGTCACAGACACTGGGGGTCACTCGTCACAGATAGACCGACCAGCCGGGTGTAGTCTGGAGGCGACGTGGATCCACGGCTTCGCGCGCTGAACCGGTTCGGCCTCGGTGCCCGCGTCGGCGAGCGTCAGCAGATTGCCGATCCCCGCGCGTGGCTGCGCGCACAGACCGAGGCGGGCACGCCGCTCCTCGAGGCGCCGGCCGGCGCCTCGCCCGAGGCGATCGGCGAGGCGGTGCGCGGCCTGCGGATCATCGTGCAGGGCGACCAGCGGGATCGGCAGCAGGCGCGCCGCCGCCTGGCCGAAATTGGCGCCGCCGAGGCCAGGGCGGCGCTCACCGCGCGCGCCGCGAGCGATCGGCCGTTCGTCGAGCGCCTCGTCGCCTTCTGGTCCAACCACCTGTGCGTCTCCATCGGCGGCAAGATCCTGGTGGCGCCGCTTGCCGGCACCTACGAGCGCGAGGTCATCCGTCCGCACGTGCTCGGCCGCTTCGAGGACATGGTGCTGGCCTCGGCCCGACATCCGGCCATGCTCGCCTACCTGGACAACTTCCAGTCGATCGGTCCCTCGTCGCAGGGCGCGCAGCTCGGGCGGGGCCGGGGCGCGCGGCGCGGGCTCAACGAGAACTACGCGCGCGAGCTGCTCGAGCTGCACACGCTGGGCGTCGACGGCGGCTACACGCAGCAGGACGTCCAGGAGCTGGCGAGGCTGCTCACCGGCTGGACGATCGAGGGACAGGGCGGCGCGGACCGGAGGCCGGCGCAGGCCGCGCGCGGCCGCGGCCGGGCCGGCGCGCAGGCGCGGCCGCCCGCGGCCAACGGGCCGATTCGCTTCCTGTTCCGGCCGGCGCTGCACGAGCCGGGACGCAAGACCGTGCTCGGCGAGCGGTACGGCGACGGCGTGGAGGAAGGCGTGCGCGCCATCCGGGCGCTCTGCCGGCATCCCTCGACGGCGACCTTCATGGCGCGGAAGCTGGTGATTCACTTCGTGAGCGACGACCCGCCGGCCGCGGCGGTCGATCGCGTCGCGCGTGCCTTCAGGTCGAGCGACGGGGACCTTCGCGTCGTCGCGCACGCGCTGGTCGAGCTGCCGGAGGCCTGGGACGACGCAGGCGGCAAGTTCCGGACACCGCAGGACTGGCTCATCGCCGTGCTCCGGGCGTTCGGCACGCGGGACGTGCGACCCAACGTCGCGAATCTGCTGCGCCAGCTCCGGCAACCGCTCTGGTCGCCGCCCTCGCCAAAGGGTTACGGCGACACGACGTCGGAGTGGGCCGACCCGGACTCGCTGCTCAACCGCGGCGAGCTGGCGCGCTCGATCGCGCGCGTGATCGGCAGGCCGCGCCTCGATCCGCGCGTGCTGCTCGAGGTCGTGGACGTCGAGGACGGCAACCCGCTGCCGGGCCTGCTCGCCGACGGCTCGATCGCGGTGGAGGAGCGTGTGGCGCTCGCGCTCGCCGGGCCCGCGTTCCAGTGGAGGTGACGATGGATCGCCGACGCTTCGTGGCGCGGATGTGCTGGGGCGGGCTCGCCACCTGGGCCCTCCCCTCCGTGGTGTTCGCACAGGTCCAGGGCAGCGCCCGCTTCGTGTTCGTGCTCCTGCGCGGAGGCTTCGACGGGCTCGCGGCCGTCGTGCCGCACGGCGACCCGGCCTATCGCGCGCTCCGCGGCACGTTTGCCTTCGACGCGTCCGAGCTGACGGAGCTCGACGACACGTTCGGCCTCGCGCCGGGCCTCGCGGCGCTGCGCGACCTGTGGGATCGCGACGAGCTGGCCATCGTCCACGCCATGGCCATTCCGCACCGGACGCGCAGCCACTTCGACGGCCAGGCCGTCCTCGAGACCGGACTGGATCGCCCCGTCGGCTCCTCCGACGGCTGGCTCAACCGGCTGCTCCAGGTGATGTCGGGCCATCGCACGGGCATCGCCGTGGCTGCGGGCATGCCGCTTTCGATGACCGGCCCGCACGAGGTGGAGACGTGGTCGCCGGCGCGGCTCGGCGTCGTGGACGACGCGTTCCTCGAGCGGCTCGCCGTGCTCTATCGGGCCGACCCGGCGCTCGCCAATCGCTTCGAGGCGGCGCTGCAGCAGCGGGACCTCGTGGGCGAGGAGCCGATGGCGGGTGGCGGCGCGCGGCGTGGAGGCGTGACGGCGATCATGCAGGCGGCGGCGCGGATCCTGCGCCAGGAAGGCGGTCCGAACGTCGCGGCCCTGGAGTTCAGCGGCTGGGACACGCACGCCAACCAGGGGATGGCCGGCGGCGCCCTCGACCGGCTGCTCGGGCAGCTTGCCGAGGGGCTGATCGCCTTCCGGACCGAGATGGGCGAGGCGTGGGCCGGCACCACGGTGGTCGTGATGACCGAGTTCGGCCGCACGGCGCGTCCCAACGGCACGCGGGGCACCGACCACGGCACCGCGGGCGCCGGCTTCGTCCTCGGCTCGCGCGTGGCCCGCTCGACCGTCCACGCCGACTGGCCGGGGCTGGCGGACCGGCAGCTCTACGAGGGTCGCGACCTGAAGCCAACGACCGACACACGCGCCGTGCTCAAGGCGGCGCTGGCCGGCACGTTCGACCTCACGGCGGCGCAGCTCGCGCGCGTGTTCCCCGATTCGGCCAGCGTCCGCCCTGCCGCCGACCTGTTACCCTGACGGCATGGCCACCTTCACCGAACGGCTCGTGGGCGCGGCGGCGCTCAACGGCGCGATCTACGAGGAAGTCGAACGGGATCGCGGCGCCACCGCCCAGGGGGCCGCGATCGTGCTGCTCGGCAGCGTCGCGGCCGGCCTGGCCAGTGCCGGGGTGGCGGCGCTGCGGCCCGCGGCGATCCTCACCGGCGCCCTCGGCGGCCTCGTCGCCTGGATCTCCTGGGCCGCGGTGACGTACCTGATCGGCACACGCGTCCTGCCGGGCCCGGACACGCGCGCGGACCTGGGTGAGCTGCTCCGGACGCTGGCTTTCGCCTCGACGCCGGGGCTGCTGCAGGTGGTGGGTATCGTGCCCATGCTGCGGTGGCCGTCCTTCGCCGTCACCTCGATCTGGATGTTCGTCGCCATGGTCGTGGCGGTGAAGCACGCCCTCGACTACGAGCATGTCGGTCGCGCGGTGGCCGTGTGCGTTCTGGGCTGGCTGCTCTCGATCATGATCGCCGTCGTCATCGGCGTCGTCTTTCCCACCCCGGTGTCCTGAGCCCCGGCGAGCCTCGCCGCCCCGACTCCGCGGCCTGCTCCGCCTCGCGACGCCGCCAGCCTCGACCGGCGCCGGTCGCGCTATCCTTCAGGTTCCATGACGGGCTGGTCAGGGGCCACGTGGGTCGGGCTCGTCGCGAGCCTCGTGGTCTGCGTGCAGCATCAGCAGATCGTGCTGGGCTTCGGGTGGGCCCTGGTCCACGGGGCCGGCGTCTCGAGCCTGGCGTCGCTGCTGCCCACGGCAGCGGCACTGGCGGCCCTGTGGGCGGCGTACGCGGTCCTGCGGCGCATGCGCGCGCGGCGCCCGGCGCTCGTGTTCGGCCCGTACGCCCTGGCCCTCGTGGTGTTGAACGAGTCCGTCGCGCCGGGGACCCCGTTGAAG
>Ga0299906_10003274_pt1 | contig 13348 bp, 5 predicted proteins | sample RVTome_14_FD_200259 | JGI IMG/M metagenome (GOLD analysis project Ga0299906, IMG submission 200259) | Soil microbial communities from uranium-contaminated site in the Upper Colorado River Basin, Wyoming, United States - RVT145D125 (version 2) ...
CAAACGACAGCGACTCGTGCGAAAGCTTGCCGCGGTCGTTCAGCGTGAATACCGAGCGGCGGGGTGATTCGTGGCCCGAAAAATGCGCAACTTCAAAACGCGCGAGCGAGGGTGTCACCTCCGAATGTACGGCGCATGGAGACAACCTCGCTCGCGCTTCGGGCTGGTACAGAAACAACCTACGGACGCTTCACGTGCCGACTGATTCCTGTTCTATCTTCGACGAACTGAGCCACGCTTCGAGTTTTTTCAAACCGTCGGCGATGGAGACGCGCGGTTCGTAGCCGAGTTCCCGACGGGCGGCGCTGATGTCGAACCAGTGGGCGGTGGCGAGTTCGCGGGCGACGAACCGGGTCATGCGCGGCTCGCCGGGTAGGTGAAACACACGGTAGACGGTTTCCAAGACGGCGCCGGCCGTCCACGCCACCGCCGGCGGCACAGACCGAGTCACCGGCGCGACGCCGGCGGCGGCGAGAATTCCGTTGATGATTTCCCACAGCGGCGCCGGATCACCCTGGCTTATGAAATACGCCCGGCCGGCGGCGCTCGGGTTGTTCGCCAGCGCGTCGGCGGCGAGCAGGTGGGCGTCGGCGGCGTTGTCGATGTAGATCGTGTCGACCTTGTTGGTGCCGTCGCCGACCCGCCGCAGCTTCCCCGCCCGACCCTGCGCGACAATCCTCGGCACGATGTGGTTGTCGCGCGGCCCCCAGATCAGATGCGGCCGCAAGGCAATCGTGCGCAGCGTGTCGCCGTCGGCGGCCAGCACCGCGCGCTCGGCCATCGCTTTCGTAGCTGAATAATGCGAGTGATGGCGACGCGGATACGGCGCCGATTCGTCGACGCCCTCCAACGGCCGGCCGTCAAACACGACGCTGGGCGAACTGGTGTAGACCAGTTTGCTCACCTTTCGTGCTACACAAGCAGCCAATACGTTTTCCGTGCCGCGGACGTTGGGCTCGTAATACGAAGCGTAATTGCCCCAGACCCCGGCCTTGGCGGCGACGTGGAACACGATGTCACAACCATCGACCACTTCACTGACTGCCGACGGATCACCGATGTCCCCGCGCACGACCTCGACGCCCATCTCGCTCAACGCGGGATAGTCGCCGCGAGCGAGGCTGCGTACGTCGTCGCCGCGCCCCACCAACCGCTCGACAATCGCCCGACCCAGAAATCCGCCGCCGCCGGTGACCAAAGCTCTCATTGAACCCGCTCCGCCGCCCAGAGCGCCAGCTTCTCGCGAAAAATCTTCGCGTTGTGACGTACGTCGACCGGAAACGCGGGATGGAGCAGGAACCGCGATATCTCTCGGGTAAGCTCACACCCCTCGGCGAGCGCGCGGAGCTCTTTCATCAGTGCTGTTTCGTTCGTGTCACGATGCTCCGGCTCGAGCTCGACGCAGATGACCGGCGTTTGTCGCCCGCGCGGCCCCACCCCGACCAGCGCGCTGCGATAGACGTACGGATGCTGGTTGATGATCGCCTCGCACGGCACGGTAAACAGCGTGCCCGTCGCGGTGATCACGCGATGAGCCTTGCGACCGCAGAACCAGAGCCGCCCTTGCTCGTCGAAGTATCCCACGTCACCCATGCGGTGCCGCACGTCCTCGCCGTCGCGAATCTTCGCCAGCGTGGTGGCGGCCGAATCCTGATAATACGTGCGCGTGACCACCGGACCCTTGACGACGATCTCGCCGATCTCACCGGTCGGCAACGCGAGGTCATCCGACCACGCGGCGATCGGTTCGTCGTCGATACCGATGATGCGCACCTCCATACCGGCCATGGGTTTGCCCACGCAGGTTCCCCGGCCGCGGGCCGTTCGCTCGGCGGTGTCGGCGAGAATCTCCCGGCTGCCGATCGATGCGACCGGGAGCGACTCGGTCGCGCCGTAGGGTGTATGGATCTCCGCGTCGTCGGGCAGCATGCACCGCATGCGTTCGAGCACCGTCGGCGAGACCGGCGCCCCGGCGGTAATGACGCGTTTAACCGAGGGCAACGTCACGTCGTGTTCACGCCCGTAGCGACTGACGCGGTCCAACAGCGCCGGCGAGCCGAACATGTGGGTGATGTCGTGATCGCGAATCGGCTCGATGATGCGACGCGGATCGACCGAGCCGGGACGCGTGAAATCCATGTCGGGAATCACCGCGGTCATGCCCAACGCCGCATCGAATAACGCGAACAACGGAAACGTCGGCAGGTCGATCTCCTCGTCGCTGTAGCCGAACTGCTCGTTGAGGTAGCGCACTTGGGCGTCGAAGATGCCGTGTTCGTAGAGCACGCCCTTGGCCGGTCCGGTGCTGCCGCTGGTGAAGAGGATCGCCGCCGGCTCTTCCGGCAAGGTCGGTGCCGGCGCATAGCGCTGCGCCGAATCGCCGGCAATATCCCGCAAACGCAGGCCGCCCCAGAACCATCGCCGCCCGACCGTGATCGCGACGCGGATCGACTTGAACGCGCCGGGATACAGCTTGCGAAAGACGTGTGCGAGCGGCACGCCGATGAACGCCTCGGCCCGCACATGCGACAGGCAGGCGCGCATCTGTTGCTTGCCGATACCGGGATCGATCATCACCGGCACCGCCCCCACCTTGAACAGCGCGAAAACCAGCGCGAAAAACTCCGGCCCGGGTTTGATGAAGAGAATGGTCCGCGTGCCGCGGGTCACGCCGACGCGTTCGAGGCCGTGGGCATAGCCGTCGGTCATGCGGTCGAGTTCGGCGAACGTGATCTGCGCGTAGGTCGCCCGCCCGGCACCGTCGCGACCCGTGGTCCACACCACGGCGCGCTTGTCGGGAAATCGCCCGGCCATCGCGGTCAGTTGTTCGGCGATGTTCACGGTGCGGATATCGACCCGCACGCCATCGATCGTGCCTAGGGCGGTCATGAAGCGGTCTCCATCCGGGCCGGGATTGTACGCTCGATCGGGTGTTGCTCGAGGAATCTCCGCACCAACGGCAGGATCGCGTCGCCCGCGTCTTCGAGCACGTAGTGGCCGGCGTCAGGAAAACGATGCACCGTCGCACCGGGTAATCGGTCCCGCCATTCGGCCAGGAAGTCCGCATCGAAGACAAAATCGCGATCGCCCCAGCAAATCAGCGCGGGTACGTCGCGAAGACGTTCGACGTTGTCGTCGACCCACTTGGCCAGGGCGAAGCTCGGATCGGTCGGGCGCATCGGAATGTCCTGAACGAAGCGCAAGGTAGCGATGCGATTACTCCATGAATCGTAGGGCGCGCGGTAGGCGGCACGGACGTCGGAGGGCAACCGCTTGACGCAGGCCATACGAGTCGCCAGACCGCTGAACGCATTGAGCCCGCGCACGAGCACGGCGGCGAGCGGGGTGAGGTTGCGAATGATCCACAGCCGCTTCGGCAACGGCTTGCCGGGCGGGGACAGAAACGCGGCCGTGTTGAAGAGCATGATGCGCCCGACGCGATCAATGCGCCGCAGCGCGACCGCGGTGCCGATCATGCCGCCCCAATCGTGCAGGCCGAAGGTCAACGACGTGCCGAGTTGCAGATGATCGAGCAACGCTTCGAGATCGGTGACGCGACGTTCGAGCACGTAATCGTAAGTATCGTCGCCGGGCTTGTCGGACAACCCACAGCCGATGTGATCGACGGCGATGACGCGGTAGCGATCGCGCAGACCGGCAATGAGCGAACGGAAGTAGAACGACCAGGTCGGGTTGCCGTGCACGAGCACGATCGGCTCGCCCTGTCCCTCGTCGACGTAGTGGCACTGATGGCCGCCGATGGTGAACCAGCGACTCTCGAACGGATACAGGTGGCGGTAGGGTGACAAATCCAGGCTCATGGTCGATCACCATTCGACGCCGAGCATCAGGCAGTTCAATCCGCTGCCGATGCCGAGCAAGCCCACACGTTGGCCGGGTTCGAGCATGCCCCGTTCTTCGGCGACCGCGGCGGTGAGCGGCACCGACACCGTACCGATGTTGCCGAGGTACGGAAACGTCGAGAAATCCCGTTCGAGCGGAATGCCCAGCGCTTTCAGTACGACGTCGCGATGCGGCGTGCCGACCTGATGACAGATCACGCGATCCGGACCGGCCGCCGGCCAGTCGAGTTCCGCCAGAAAGTCGCGATAGGTTTCGATGCCGAGTTTGACTCCGTGTTCGAGCGTCCCGACCGCGTCGGTCTCCATGACCATCGACGGGCCTTCCTGACCCCAATGACTCAAACCATGATGCTGCGGCGCGCTGCGCACCGCGCCGCCGAGAACGCGATGTCCACCCGCGGCATCGGCGAGCACGATCCCGATCGCGCCCGAGCCGCCGGTCATGGTCGCCATCGACTTCTTGAACATGTCCATGGTCGGCTCGTCGCACATGCGCTCGATAGTCAGCTCGACGATCGGTCGGGCCGACTCGCACGAGACGACGAGCCCGGCGGAAATCTGCCGAAGCTCAATCGCGTTGGCGACGAGAAAGATCCCGTTCATCACGCCGAGACACGCGTTGCCCACGTCGTGCACGACGGCCCGGCCACGAATCCCCAACGCGTCGGCGACGGCGCAGGCGGTGGCGGGTTCTAGATTGTCCCGGCACACACCGCCATACACGAGCATGCCGATCTGCTCGACCCCGACGCCGGCTTCGGTCAGCGCCTTGCGCGCGGCCAGGGTCGCGCCGTCGGCCATGGTCTGCCCGGGGTCCCAGAACCGCCGTTCGCGCACCCCCGAGAGCGCTTCGATCTGGCCCGACGGCAGCTTCAACGCGTCGTAGACCGGCGCGAGCCGATCTTCCAACGCCGCCGAGGTAATCACGTTCGGCGCGAGTTCGTAGCCGATTGCTTGAATGGTGACCCGGGAATAACGCATGTTGCTTCGCTCACGCTCCGTCAATCGGAACCAGCCGGATTCCGAAGTCGGTCATCTCGTAGATGCAAATGCCGTCGGCCTCGAGGAACCCGCGACCCCACACGGTCGGGCACGGCCCGTCATCGATCGCGGTCACGACGGCTTGGACTTCGACGCGTCGGTTGCGGGGAATGATCTGGCCACGATACACCCAGGTATGGGCGGCGCCGACGGCGATCGGTTCGAAGCGGTGCGTTCGGGCCGCCTCCGGCCAACGCTCGAGCGCGACGATCTTCAGCAGTTGCAGGAACGACTCGAGCCCCAGCGAACCGGGGCAGACCGGGTCCTGATAGAAGTGGGCGGCGAAGAACCATTCGTCGGGGTCCACGTGTTTGACGCCCCGGATGAAACCGAGCCCGTCCGGCCCGCCGTCGGGAACGAACCGCTCGACCTCATCAATCATGCACAACGCCCGACCGGGCAAGACCGCCGGCTGCGTCGATGGGACGGACATTCCTTGCGCGACATCGGGGGTCAGCGGAACCGTCCTCGGCAACGCGAACGAACGACCGCGCGCAGATTCATCGGGTGACGGCGTATGCCCACGTTCGCCGGCGTCACGAATGCCGACTTGCTGCCCCAGCGCCGCGGCCGAGAAGAAGCCGAACATCGTCTCGCCGTCATAGACGATGCGGCCGGCCCGCCAGATCTGCATGTCGAACGATTCGATCAGCATGCCCGCCGCTTCGGAGATCTTGGTGATGCGCACCCGCGTGGTCAGCGTACCGGCGTCGGGAAAAATCTCTTCGTGCAGCACCGCCGTGCCCCCGAGGTTGCGGAACGACAGGTCCTGTTCGCTCTGCAGGGCCGACCCGAGATAGGCCGCCAGCCAGCCGCACGGTTGCAGCGCGATTTCGAGCAACACCGCGAACGGCATCGACGCCTGCCGATTGGCCGCGAAATACCACGCATCAGGCGGCACGTCGTATTGACCTTCGATCCAGCCGCCGGTGGTCAGCCGCCAGGCCTCGGCCCGCACTTCGGTGATGCGATCCAGAAACTTGTACGGCGGGCCGGGCAGCCGCGCGATGCGTCGTTCATCGTCGAACGGCCGGTAGGGCGCGCCGAACGCCTCGGACGGTTTGCCGACCGCGAACGCGAGGATGCGATCGTCGTCGTAGACGGCGGGCTTGGCGTCGTACGGGATCGGCACGTCACCGATCGGCGTCACCTTCGCCGACGATGTCCACAACGCTTCGATCCGCTCACGGGTGACGCCGGTCATCTTCAACGACATGTCGGTGAACTGCACGATCTTGCGACCGTCGGCGTACATCAGCGCGTCGGCGATCGCGTACGGTTCGGGACCGTAGCCGAGCTCCTTCACCTGCACTTCGTACGTGACCACGCGCGTCGACGGCGTGACCGGGCCGCGACAGCGCAGCTTGCTCGACACACCGACCACCGGTTCGTAGCCGACGCCGGCGCGCTCGGCCACCCAACCCATCCGCAACAGAAAGACACGCAGCGTGTGCATGCAGCACTCGTACATGAGCGTGCCGGGCATGACCCGATCGTCGGTGAAATGGCAGGTCAGGAACCATTCGTCGCCACGGATGTCCGCCTCGGCCCGGATCAGCCCGAGACCGTAACGCCCGCCGTGCGGGTCGAGCTCCACCACACGATCGAGGAGGCGCATACGACCGTCGGGAATGCGCAACGGATCGCTCAAGCCGAGATCGGCGAACAGCGGCCCGAAACAGCCGGCCAAATCACCACTACGCAGGGTGTCGATCCGCGTCGCGTCATACGACTCGACCGACATCGGCACCAACACGCGCCAATCGTCGGCTCGCCTGCCCGCGGTCGGCGCGGTTTCGTCGGCGGTCTGCACGATGCCCCCCGAGTCGGTAATCTCCTGCTCGGTGAAGAAGCCGGCACACCCGTTCGCCATGGTCAATACGGGCCGCCCGTCGACCGTACCCTCGAACCGGAAGAAGAACAGGTACGTGTCGCCCTGCCGGACGAAGCGGTCGATGCGAATGTCGTAGTGCATCGTCTCGCCCGGGCGGGGCAAGCCGCGATGAAACGTCACCGCCGCATCGAGCAGCCGGTAAGCCCGCGTGCCGCGAACCGCCAGGTCGATGCCGAGATACGAGCAGAGGAACAGGTCGGCCTGACCCGCTTCGACGGTGATGCACACCGGCGTACGATTGCCGTCGAGATACCAAGCGCCGGGATGCACGTCATGCTCGGTAACCACCCGACCCGAGGTGAGCGAACCCTTCTCACCCTCGACGCGCAGGATGCGATCGACCAGCATGAGCGGTTCGTCCGGCAACCGCACTCGCACCGGAAAAGTGTCGAGGTCGGCGAACGCGGGCCCCAGCACCCTGGCCGCCGAGCCGATCGCGAACTCCATGCACATGGCGCGATCATACGCCACGGAACGTGCATCAACGTTCGGCACCATCACACCACCGGATGCACCCATCAACCGCGCTTGAACGGAAAGCGCCTCCCCCATACCCACCATCGCGGTCCGCGTAAATCGCAAGTAAGCGTCATGCGCCGCGGCGCAGGCGATCCCGGTCCGAGCAACCGCCTCCGTCACCGGAACCATAAGCCCACGGGTTGCAACCCGTGGGTTCGAGGGTGCATCAACGGTAACGTCCGGCATCACCGGCAGCGTAGGGCGCGGCGGCGGCGCACCGGTCGGCACAATAATCAGGTCCAGGTCTTCACCAGGATCATCCGGCGCTTGATGACCGACCGCACACGTGTCTTCCCCATAGAGTGGACCAAGATCATCAATCGCGCGTTCGGCAAACAGCGCCCCGACAAGATTGAGAACCGTGGTCGCGTCCTCCTCACCCTCGATACAAGCGGACCGAGCGACGTGCGGCCGATCGGCCAGAATACAACCGATCATGCGCGAGCACGACGCTTGCGGACCCGGCTCGATGAAGATCCGCACACCGTCGCTGTACGCTTGCTCGACGACGGCGGGAAAATCGAAACCTGCAACCGCCTGCTCGACGATCGACTCGGCCACACTGTCGCGATCGACGTCATAACTCCGTCCACCGGCGGCACCGTACACGCGCACCCCGTCCGGCGGGGTCGTCCGCAACTGATGCAACCGGCGGTACGCATCTTCCACTTCACCGACGACCGGGCAATGCACCGTCGACGCGCCGCGAAGTTCGATCACCTCACAACCCAACGCGGCGGCGACCTCGCCGACCGCCGAGCGTTGCCCGCCGATCACGCACTCGTCGGGCGCGTTGACGATCAGCAAATAAGCGCGCTCGACGTGCGACACGACGTCGCGCACCGTCGCCGCCGGTCGATTGACCACGACCACCCGCCAGTCCACGGGTTCATCATCACGCAGCGACCAAGCACGACGTGCTGCGTCACAACGACCGGCCAGGTCCGAGCGAAACAGCGACGACCGCCGCAGGCGCGCCCACATCTCGTCACGGTCCGGCCACGCCCGCGTCGCGAACATCGCCGTCGATTCGCCCAAGCTGTAGCCGATGACCGCGTCCGGGCGAACCCCGAGCTGCACGAGTACATCACTCATGACCACGCCGTGCGAAACCTGCCCCAGGATCAGCGTGAGCGGATCGCGATCGAGCGCGTCGGTGCTCCATCGTGCGAATCGCTGCGGAAGCAACTGACTGCGCAAATGCGCGGTTTCATGGTCCTGTTGACGCAGCACCTCCGGCCACTGAACCCCGACCCCCAGCCCCATACCGACGTAAGGGTTGCCCGAACCGGGGAAGACGAAAGCAATCTCACCTTCGCGACCCAAAGGCCGGGGTGAATAAAAGATCCCGCCACGACCGGAAAGTTTCGCCGTAGGGTCCATGCGCAGGTGAAGACGAGCTTGTTCCGTGCACCGACGGAGCTCGTCACGACTGTTTGCGACCAGTGCCGCCGCGAGGTTGCCACCCCGCGATCGTTCATGCCAACGACGCGCCAATCGTTCGATCCCCTCGTCGTTCTCAGCCACGAACGCGGCGAGCGATTCGAGACCCGTCAACAACGCGTCGACATCGTCACCGGCGACTCCGAACACGGCCCAAGCCCGCGCCCCGAGCGGTTGTCGCCGTTCAACCGCATGCTCGTCGGCGGATCGTTCGACACCTTCGAGCACGACATGCGCGCAGCCACCGTCGAGCGTCATCGCGCTCACGCCGGCGCGTCGCGGCCCGTCGGCGCGATCACGCAGCCAACTCTGCGGCCGATGCGGCATGTAGAAACGTCCGCCACGCCACGCATCGGCGACCGCGGGCTGCTCGAACCCGCGCAGCGGCGGGAGCATTTCCTGATAGAGACACCACGACGCCTTGACCAGCGACGCCAACCCCGCCGCCGCACCGGTCTGGCCGACGTTGGGCGTGGCCGCGCCGAGCGCACACGAAACCTCCGACGCTTCACCGAAGAAATCGTTCAACGACTCGGCCTCGAGGGCGTCCTCACGCGGGTCGCCGCTGCCGTGGGCTTCGAGGTAGCCGACCGATGCGGGTACGACTCGCGCGTCGTCATAGGCGTTACTCAGTGCGCGGCGATACACCTCATCGTCTCCGCCGCTCGCGAAGCCCAGTCCGCGCACGACGGCGTAGATCCGATCCCCATCGGCGACGGCGTCGGGCAAGCGTTTGAGCACGACGGTCGCCGCCCCTTCGCCGACCACCGTGCCGTCCGCGGCCGCATCGAACGGGCGAACCCGGCCGGTCTCGGAGAAGCGGCGCAGCGTACGGGCCGAGAGCAGGCTGCGCAGATCGCCCGGTAAATCGACCGCGCCGGCGACCGCCACGTCGACTTCGTGTCGACGCAACGCCCGGACCGCGATGTCGACGGCGTGCAGGCCGGACGTCTCCTCGGACGAGACGGCGAAACTCGGTCCGCCGAATCCGAACTCGCGCGCGATGCGGCTGGCGATGATGTTCCCCAACGCGCCGACAACTCGCCCCGGGGTCAGGGCCGGTCCCGCTTCGTCGCGAAGCCGGCGCACCCAGTCAGTAAGCTCGTCGTCGGTCAGTTCGAGTCCGAGCGCCTGCGCCCACGCCCGTGCCTGCGGCAGCAGCGACCAGCGATGATGATAATTGGTCGTATTCAGGTCGAGTCCCATGCCGATGAGCACGCCGGTCGACTCGGGCCGCGCGGTCGCCGAAGCCCCCGCGTCGCGTAACGCTTCGGCCACGGACTGCAACATCAGCAATTGTTGTGGCAGCACTTCGGGGATCTCGGCCGGCGGCAACCGAAACGCGCCCGGACGAACCGACACCGACGCGATGTACGCGCCGGGCATCTCGACATCGCCCCACGCCTCACGCGCGATCGCCTCACATCCCCGCCAGCGCTCCGTCGGACGCGGCCCGATGGCCGTGTCCCCGTTGAGCACCAACTCCCCGAACGAGCGCAACGACGCGATGCGCCCGAACCGCGCATCCATACCCGTGATCGCGATCGGCGTGTTGTCGCGTTTCGGAACCGCCGAAACCGTTTGACGCACAAGCGGTTCTTCGACCAGCAGGTGCGCATTGATCCCCCCGAACCCGAACGCGCTGACCGCGGCTCGGCGGGGCGTCCGATCGTCTCGGCGCTCCCAGCGTTCGCTGCGTGTCGGCACACGAAACGGGCCGGTGTCGACCGCGGCCTGTCGGAAATTCAGCGAAGGCGGAAAACGACCCTCGCGCAGGGCGAGCAGGGTTTTGATCAGTCCCGCTGCGCCGGCGGCGGTGAGCAGGTGCCCGATGTTCGACTTGACCGACCCGACGGCGCATTGGCCGGGCCGCCAACACGACGCGCCCCACAGGACGCGCAGACTCTCGAGCTCGACCCGGTCGCCCAGCGGCGTGCCCGTGCCGTGACATTCGATCAGGTCGACATCGCACGGGTCCCAGCCGGCCTGTCGATAAGCGGCGCGCATGGCACGAAGTTGCCCGCCCGAGTCGGCGGCGAGAAGACTGCCGGCCACGTCGTTCGACAGACCGATCCCGCGAATGACGCCGTGAATCGTATCCCCGTCGCGCACCGCGTCGTCGAGCCGTTTGAGCATGACCATGCCCGCACCCTCGCCGACCACGAGCCCGTCGGCCTCGGCGTCGAACGGCCGACACACCCCCGACGGCGAGAGGGCGCGAAGCTGGCTGAAACCCATTTGCGTATAGAGGCAGTCGGGGCGAGACACGCCCCCGGCGAGCATGGCGTCGGCCCGGCCGGTGTGCAGCGCTTCGCAGGCAAGCTGGATCGCATACAAACTCGAAGCACATGCCGCATCGAGCGTGAAACTCCCGCCGCCGAGTCCCAATCCACGCGCTAGCAGACTCCCCGGGAGCGACGTCACCCGAGCATTAAGAAGCAATTCAGCCGCCGAGCTTGCTCGGCCCGAGCAGGACACGTACGGTACATCATCGCCGAATAACGCAGCTTCAAACTGACTTCCGAGGATATCGCGCGTGATCGCCGACGCCCCGTCCGTCGGCAACGCAATCGCGGCCAGCACCACCCCGACTCGATGACGATCCACCGTTGAGGGGACCGCGTCTCGAAACGCCTGCCGTCCGACGTGCAGCACCATCTTGTACACGGGATCGAGCCGGTCGAGCGTCGCGATGTCCAAGTCGAGACCGGCGGGATCGAAACTGAATCCGTCGATGAACCCGCCTCGGGTCGCATACACCCGGTCCGGCCCCAGCGTGGGATGATAAGCATCTTGCGGTTCGATCGGCCACCGGCCGGGCGCAACCTCGCCGATCGCGCAGCGACCGTCACGCAGGTTGCGTTGAAAGGTCGCGAGGTCCGGGGCGTCGGGGAACAGGCCGCCGAGCCCGACCACGGCAATGGGCGATGGGGTACACATGGGTTGGGCGGCTCCAGCGGGTCGAGCAAAACGCGGCGGCTACGTCGAAAGTGTCGTCCGGGACGTGACGGATTGGTGGCCGAACGCCGCACGGAGTGACGCGTCGACGGTCCACGCGCAGCCCTCCAGGCGCGCCACGATTGAAGAGTCGCCGGCCGCATCCAACAACGTCACGTCGGCAACCAGGCGTTGTGAACTCGATTCGCGAACGTCCAGCACCGCGGTCACGCCGCCGATCGGAAACGTCGACACGAACTGTCGGTAGGATGCCACGTAGTTCGGCAGCGACGGAGCCCCGAGCGCCTCGCGCGACCAAAGAATGCCCAATTGAAAACCGACGTCGATCGCCAGCGGATCGGTCAGCCAGGCGCTGCGCAGCGGATCGGCCATCCATTCGTGCGGCGCCGGCGCGGACCGCACCCGGGCGACCATGCCCCGGTCCGAGTAACCCTCGATTTGTTCGATCCCCTGGAACACCGGGCCGTGGAACAGGACCTCACGGTAGGCGGCGTCGATATCGCGAGGATAAGTGTTGAAGCGCCCGGCGTGTCCGTGCCGCGCGTCACCGTTGGTCGGCGGCCCGAGCGGCGTCGCGGTCAGAATCGCCGTGGCGCGGGCATGCGGCACGGTTTGACCGTCGGGGGTTTCGCTACGCAGTTCGACCTCGACCTCGAACGCGTCGCCGCGATGCTGGAGTCGGGAGGCGACGAACCGCAGATCCGTCGCCGCGTCGTTGACGATCACGCCTTTGAGCACGCGGAAGTCGTCGAGACCGCTGAGGTTCAGGCCGGGGTTGTCGTGCAGAGCGGCATGCCCGAGCCATTCGAGCATCAGCGCCGCGGGCAGCACCGGCCGACCGCCGAGCACGTGGCTGCGCAGGAACGCATGACGTTCGAGATCGAGCCGGCGATCGAACACCGGCGACAGTACGGCGACGGTCTTGTCGTCATCGTCGACGGGCTCACGTGCGGTCGGGGTGGTCTCCGGCAGGGTGCCGCCGATCAGCACCTCAACCTCGCCGACGCTCCGACGGGACAATTCGTCGACCAGACTTCGCGCCCCGGCTTCGAGCGGGATCAAGCCGACCCCCTGCCGCGCGAACGCCTGGCGCAGGGCCGGCGTGACCATGCCGCCGTCCCACGGTCCCCAATTGATCGAGACCACCCGGCACGCGGAGCGCTCGGACGCCTGACGATGAGCGACCTTGTTCAACACTTCGTTGGCCATCGCATAGTCGACCTGCCCGGGGTTCCCGAAGCGACCACTGACCGATGAGAACAACACCAGGCACTTGAGATCGTCCTCGGCGACGGCGGTGAGCAAGTGCCGCAAGCCGACGACCTTCGTATCGAAGACGCGGTCGAACTGCTCGGGCGTTTTGTCCTCGATGCGCCGATCCTCGATCACCCCGGCCGCGTGCACGAGGGCGCGGATCGGACCGACGTTGCGCCGGACCTCGTCGAAGACGGCCACGACGGCGTCGCGTTCGCGTACGTCGACCGCGCGATAGATGACCCGCACGCCCAGTGCTTCGAGTCGGGCGATCGTCCGTGAGATTTCGCGGTTGGCGACGTGACGCCGATAAGCCGACTCCACCTCGGCCGGTGCCGGTCGCGCATCCGCACCGAAGGCGTGATCGATCAAGGCA
>Ga0299906_10003275_pt1 | contig 13348 bp, 13 predicted proteins | sample RVTome_14_FD_200259 | JGI IMG/M metagenome (GOLD analysis project Ga0299906, IMG submission 200259) | Soil microbial communities from uranium-contaminated site in the Upper Colorado River Basin, Wyoming, United States - RVT145D125 (version 2) ...
AGCGCAGAGACCTGGGACCCGCCGCGCCAGATCGGTCCAACCTCGCGGGGATGTCGCGGGCGGCCGAGGCTCAGCTTCGGGCGATGCCCCGCGACGGGCGCAAGTACGAGCTGGTCGACGGGCGGATCTCTCCCGAGGATCGGCCGCGGGCGGTCCTCGACAAGGTGGGCGAGTACCTGGAGGCCGGCGTGTCGCTCGTCTGGGTCATCGACCCCGAGGCGAGGTCGGCTGCGCCGTGTCTCTCAGGGCAGATCGGCTCGGCCGATCAGTAGTCGTCCTCGGGAGCCTGGGCCGCCCGCCAAAGCTCGTCGTACTTCGGCCGCACGTAGGGATCGAGCTCCTCCGCCAGCTCCCGAGGGAGCTTCGCCACCGCGATCAGCCGGAGCACGTCGGCGAGGTCGTGGAGCCTGTGGGGAGCCGTCATGCCGGATGCGAGCTTGAGCTCGATCAGGCGGGGCAGCGCGACGACGTCGAACCGGCCGGCGGCGACGGCCGCGCTCGCCGGAGGCGGAAATCGCACCGGCTTCGGCTTCCCGTCTCCGGGATAGTCGCCCTCGATGAGGAAGTCGACTCGCACGCCGTTCTCCGTGTCGCGCACCGCCTTGCCACCTGCGCGCACGTCGACGTAGCCCCGCCCCACCCAGCGCTCCTTGAACCGATGCAGGCCCTCGCGGGAGATGAGGACGTCCACGTCTTCGGTGGCGCGGACGAAGCCGTGGGCCGCCAGCCCGAGCGCCCCGGCGATTGCATAGTCGATGCCCATCTCGCGGAGCCGACGAGCGATCTCCTCAGCGGTGCGTTGCAGCGGCGAAGAGGGCATGAAACAGGCTCCGATTCGGGCCAGGGCTGTCTCGAAACGTTCGGCGAGCCCCTCCTCGCCAGTTTGCATATGTGGATCGTAGCACCCGTGCCTCCACGTCAGGCCGCCGCTGACGGGGGGAGACATCGGCGGTCATGGCCTCCTGGGCGGGGGCTCGCGGTCGTGTCAACATGCGCGCATGCCCGACCGCGATGGCGCCGTCGCGTCGCATCCCGTCGTCTCCGTCTCCCACCTCACCAAGGCCTACGGGTCCACAGTGGCGGTCGACGACGTGTCGCTGGAGGTCCGCGAAGGCGAGATCTTCGGGCTGATCGGCCCCAACGGGGCGGGCAAGACGACGACGATGGAGTGCGTGCAGGGCCTGCGAAAGCCGGACGGCGGGACGATCTCGGTTCTGGGGCTCGACCCCCAACGCGACTCCGGCAGGCTCCGCCAGCGCATCGGCGTCCAGCATCAGGAAGCGCACCTGCAGAAGCGGATCAAGGTATGGGAGGCGATCGATCTGTGGGCGGCGCTGTACCCGCAGGTCGTGGACACCGGCGAGCTCCTGCTTCGCCTCGGCCTGGAAGCCAAGCGAAACGCGTGGTTCATGACTTTGTCGGGCGGGCAGAAGCAGCGGCTGTTCATCGCGCTGGCTCTGATCCACGATCCCGAGCTCGTCTTCCTCGACGAGCTGACGACCGGGCTCGACCCGCAGGCCCGCCGCGCCATCTGGGGCCTCATCACGGCGATACGAGAGCGCGGCAAGACGGTGTTCCTGACCACGCACCTCATGGAGGAGGCGGAGCGCCTGTGCGACCGCGTCGGCATCATCGAGCACGGTCGACTGATCGAGATCGGGACACCGGCGGAGCTGGTCAGCAGGCACTGTCCCGAGCGCAGCGTTGTGTTCACGAGCGACGGAGGCGCCGTCGCCGAGCGTCTGAAGCGACTGGCCGCGGTCCGATCCGTCACGAGCGAGGGCGCCACCCACACGCTTCGCGGTGAAGGCGACGGCTTCGTGACCGAGGTGATCCACGGCATCGCGCAGCAGGGGATCCAGGTCAGGGGATTTCGAACCGAGATCCCTACACTCGAGGACGTGTTCCTGAAGCTCACCGGTCACGGCATCCGAGACTGAGCGATGCTGAAGGGATTCTGGAAGCTGACGTGGGTAGAGACGAAGATCTTCGTACGGGAACCGATGGGCGTGATCGGCAGCATCGGCATCCCCGTCTTCCTCTTCCTCGTTCTGGGCCGGACATTGGGCGCTGGTCGAAGCGGGACGTCCCCGGCTCCGCAGACGCCGTTCAACGTGGCGATCCTCGCAGCGCTCATGATCGCCGTCAGCGCCGTGGTGTCCCTCGCAGCGGTCATCTCGATCTACCGGGAGGGCGGGATCCTCAAGCGGCTCCGGGCCACGCCGCTGTCACCGATCACGATCCTGGGTGCGCAGGTCCTCATCAAGCTCGCGTTCACCGTTCTCAGCCTGGGACTCATGGTGCTGTTGGGACGGCGCATCCTCCCCGGGGTGATCACCGTGAACCTGCCCAGCTTCACCGCGGCCCTGCTGCTGGGTACCCTGAGCATCCTCTCGCTCGGGTTCGTCATCGCGAGCCTCGTGCCGGCCGCCCGGTTCGCACAGCCGATCAGCGGGGCCCTGCTCTATCCGATGGTCGCCCTCTCGGGCCTCTTCTTCCCCGTGGAGTCCCTGCCTCCTCTGCTGAGGATCATGGCGTTGTGCTTCCCCACGACCCATGCAGTCCGGCTCATGCAGGGCGTCTGGGACGGCGCGGGCTGGCACCTGCCGAGTGCGGCCGCGCTGGTCGTGATCTTCGCCGCCTGCACGGCGGTCTCCACCAGGGTGTTCCGCTGGGAGTGACGCCGGCGACTGCCCGCGGTCTTCGAGCGCGTGGGGGTGGCGGAGCTGAGCGACAGCCGCGGTTCCGAGGCCCTGTCCAGGTGACGGTCCGGCGTTTGAACCAGCCCGCGACCGCCGTTAACGTGATCCCACCCCAGACACGGAGACTCTCATGCCCAACCCGGAAGCCTCCCACCAGACCGTCGGGCAGCTCCACGCGCAGCTCGAACGCGTCATCCTCGGCAAGGGCGAGGTCCTCCGGGACCTGCTCGTCGCCATCCTCGGCGGCGGCCACGTGCTCATGGAGGACCGCCCCGGGGTCGGGAAGACGACCCTGGCCAAGGCCCTCGCGCGCTCGCTCTCCTGCGAGTTCAAGCGCGTCCAGTTCACCCCCGACCTGCTGCCCACCGACATCCTCGGCTCGTCGGTCTACTCCCCGAAGGACGGCAGCTTCAGCTTCAAGGAGGGCCCGATCTTCACGAACGTCGTCCTCGCCGACGAGATCAACCGCGCCTCGCCGCGGACGCAGTCGGCGCTGCTCGAGGCGATGAGCGAGGGGCAGGTGTCGATCGAGGGAACGACCTACAAGCTGCCGGCGCCCTTCGTCGTGATCGCGACCCAGAACCCGATCGAGTTCCACGGGACCTACCCGCTGCCCGAGGCGCAGCTCGACCGCTTCGCGATGAAGCTCGAGATCGGCTACCCGTCGAAGGACCACGAGGTGGACATCCTGTTCAGCCAGCACCACCACCATCCCCTGGATGACGTCGTGGCCGTGGCCGACGGGGCGGCGGTCGTGGCGATGCAGGAGGGGGTGCGGGCGGTGAACGTCGAGAAGGGCCTGGCGCGCTACCTGATCGACCTGGTGGACGCGACCCGCCGCCACGGGTCGCTCCAGATGGGCTGCTCGCCGCGGGGTGCCCTGGCGCTCTACCGCATGGCCCAGAGCCGGGCCTTCGTCTCGGGGCGCGACTATGTCATCCCCGAGGACGTGAAGCACTCGGCTCGGCTGGCGCTGCCGCACCGTCTCGCGCTGGACACCCGGGCAAAGTACTCGGGGGTGCGCAAGGAGGACGTCGTGGCGGAGCTGCTCGAGTCGGTGCCGGTGGGAGTCTGAGCCATGGCCGCGCCACTGCCGTACCGCGCGCGCCCGCTGCTGGGGCCGCTGATCCGGCTCTACGAGCAGCGCTTCACGGCCCGGGGGCGCTGGCTGCTGTGGGCGATCGCGACCTTCGCCCTGGTGGGGGTCGACACCCGGCGCACCCAGGTGTACCAGCTCTTCGCGGTGGCGTTCGCGCTGCTGTTCGTGGCGTCGGTCTACGTGTCGCTGCGCCAGCCTCGGCTGCAGCTCGCCGGGCGTCTGCCGTCGCGGCTCACCGCGGGGCGGTCGCTGCCGCTCACGCTGCGGGTGAGCACCGCGGGCGGGCAGCCCCAGGACGACGTGCAGGTGGCGTGGCCGCGGCCCTTCGAGTCGGGGCCGGTGCCCGAGGCGAAGCCCCGGGAGAGCTACGTGGCCCTCGAGCCCGGCGAGCCCACAGAGCTGTCCCTCGAGCTGCACGCGCCGCGGCGGGGGCGCTTCCGGGTGCGGGGGCCCACGGCCCGGGCCAGCGACCCGCTGCGGCTCGTGACGAGCCGTCCCGTGTGGGTGTCCGAGGAGACGGTGGTCGTCTACCCGCGCTACTTCACCGTGGACGAGCTGTCGGTGCCCCTGGGCCGGCGCTACCAGCCGGGGGGGATCCCGCTCACCTCGAGCACCGGTGACGCGATCGAGTTTGTGGGCACCCGCGACTACCGCGAGGGTGACCCGCCCCGGAACATCCACTGGCGCTCCTGGGCGCGGCGCGGGCAGCCGGTGGTGAAGGAGTACCAGGAGGAGTACTTCTGCCGGATCGCGCTGATCCTCGACACGTTCCTGCCGCAGCGCGAGACCCCCGCTGACCGCGAGGCATTCGAGGCCGGGGTCTCGGTGCTGGCCTCGGTGGCGGATTACTTCTCCCGCAGCGAGTTCGTGGTGGACATCCTGGCGGCCGGGCCCGACGTCTACGAGGTGAGCGCCGGGCGCAGCCTGGCCTACCTCGACAACATCCTCGACGTGCTGGCCTGCCTCGAGCCCTGCTACGACCCGCCCTTCTCGCGGATCGGCCCGCACCTGTTCGAGAAGCTGGCCCGGCTCACCACCGTGGTGGCGGTGCTCCAGGACTGGGACGACGGCCGCGAGGCGTTCCTGCGCCGGGTGCGCGAGGAGGGAACCTCCGTGCGGGGCTTCGTGGTGCGCGAGAGCGCGCCGGCGAAGCCGCTGCCCGTGGGCCACGAGCTGGGGGAGATCACGGCGATGTCTCCTGCCGACGTGCGCGATGCGATCGACTCGGGGGGCACCATGCGGATCGTCTCGGAGGGGCCCGGGGTGGGGGCGGTGCGTGGCTAGGGTCACGCGGCGGCGCTCCTTCGCCCCGGCGGAGCTGGGGCTTCTCCTCTTCTATGCGGCCAGCAGCGTCGCCTTCGTGCGCTCGCAGCAGTGGCCGGGGGCGTGGTTGCTGCTGCTGCCGGTCCTGGCCGGGCTGCTCGTCGAGGTCGAGGACGTGGGGGAGCGGCTGCGCCGGCGCGGCGAGCGCGACGCGTGGATCCTGGTGGGGCTGGCGATCGTGGTGGGCGTCGGGTGGACGATCTACCTGTTCGTGAGCGACACGATCCTCGGGATCCTGCGCGGGGTGATCGGGTCGGGGCTCGTGATGATGGGCGGGTTCTTCGCGGCGGGGCGGCGGGTGTGGAGCCCCGGGCGCGGGCTGATTCCCACCGGGCTGGGGGCGCTCACCATCGCGGGGCTCGACGCGCTGGCGCCGATCACGGTTCCCAGCGCGGTCGCGGCGCTGGGGCTGCTGGGGTGGCTGGGTCTGGAGCGGCCGACGAAGCGGCGGCCGGGGGCGCCGGTCCGGCCGCGGGTGGGGCTCGTGCTGGTGGTGCTGCTCGCCGTGGCGCTGGCGCTGGGGATCAGCGTGGGGCTGCCGCTGGCGCAGCCGCTGGTGGAGCAGGCGGCGGCAGACGTGCTCTCCGGCAGCGGGCAGGGGACGTCGGGGCTGTCGTCCAGCGCGCGGCTCGGGGACATCGAGAGCCTGGCGCTCTCGCGGGAGGTGGTGCTGCGGCTCTGGTCGGACCTGCCGCTACGGCTGCGGGCGTACGCGCTCACCACCTTCGACGGGCAGCGGTGGACGGGTGCGGTGGGTGCGCCTCAGCCGATGCGGCCTTTGGCGCCGGAGCCGGGGGGATGGCTCGGGGACCGGCTCGCGGAGCTGCCGGGGCAAAGCTTCGGAGAGGCCTCGGGAGAGTTGGATTGGGCTCGCGTTCTGGTGGCGCAGGTCCAGCCCAGTCTCCTGTTGGCGCCAGCGGGGCCGCGGGTGGTCCGCGTGGCCGGGGGCGTGCCGATGATGGATCCGGCGGGTCTGTTGCACGCGACGTTCTGGCCGCCGCCGCGGCTGTACGGCGCCGCGTACGCGGCCGGCTCTTTGCGGGGCCCGACGCCCGAGGAGCGCGCCGCGGGGCTGCAGCTTCCCGAGGGGCTGGATCCGCGCCTGGGAGCGCTCGCCGCGGAGCTGGGGGAGGGCGCCGCCGGGGACCGGGAGCGTCTCGACCGCACTGTGCGCTGGATCGGCGACGAGTGCGACTACAGCCTGAACGTGGGGGCCTTCCGCACCGACCAGCCGGTGGCGGAGTTCCTGTTCGAGAAGAAGCGGGGCTACTGCGAGTACTTCGCCAGCAGCGCCGCGCTGCTGCTGCGGCTGCAGGGCGTGCCGGCGCGCTACGTGAGCGGCTTCAACGTCCGCGACCAGAACCGGCGGGGCGACCACTTCCTGGTGCGCGGGGGGGACGCCCACGCCTGGGTCGAGGCGTGGATCGAGGGCGTGGGCTGGGTGGAGGCCGACCCGACGCCCGCGGCGCAGTACGACGCGCTGCGGGATGGGATGCGCGACGGGCTGTTCGCCCGGGTCTGGGAGTCGGTCTCGGCGTTCTTCACGGAGCTGCAGGCGCGGATGTCGAACGGGGGGGACCTGCTGCGCTGGCTGGGGCGGCGCGTGGCGGCGTTGGGGGCGTGGATCTGGGCGCGGGTGGGGGAGATCGTCGTCGTGGTGTTGGTCGTGGCGACGGGGATGTTGCTGTGGCGGCGGCGGGGGAGGCTCGCGCTGCGTCGCCGGTGCGCGGCGGCGGTCGCGCCGCCGGCTGCGGTGGATCCTGCGCTGGGTGCGCTGGTGAGCCGGCTGGAGCGGCGCTGGTCGGAGCTGGGTCACCCGCGGCTGCCGCACCGGCCGCCGCTGGAGCACCTGCTGTCGCTTCCGGACGACGCGGTGCCGGAGGGCGAGCGCGCGGCGGGCCGGGCGGTGGTGGACTGCTACTACCGCGCCCGCTACGGCGGGCGCGCTCCCGACGCGGAGACGCTGGAACGGCTGGGGCGGGAGCTGTCGCCGTAGCTCGCGAAGTGCGTGCGGTCGGGGCAGGACCCTGAATGGGATCGCCGCGTCGGTCCGATGATCCCCTCCACGCCCGGTTTGCGCTTTCTCAGGCAGGCGACGAGCGGACGCGCGAGCCAGGGGAGGGGAGATGGGCAGCGACACAGTTGCGGTGGGAACGCGGGAGGGGTCGGAGAGAGGTCTCGGAAAACGGCGCTTCGAGATCCACGCGAGTCGGGACGAGCTGGCGGTGCGCGTCGTGCTGTGCGCCATGGCCCTCGGCCTGACCTGGCTCCTGCTGAGATGGCCCGACAGCGTGCTGGACGGGATTCTCTACCTGCTCGCCGTCGGCCTCGCCGCAGCGAGCATCCTGAGCACCCTGCGCCGCGGGGTGGAGGTCTTCGAGGAAGGGATGGTGGTCCGCACCGAGTTGGGCGAGCGTTCGGTCCGCTACGACCAGGCGCTACGCCTCCGCTTCGTGAAGATGGTACGCACCGCCCAGGGGGTCTCGGCCGGAACGACGCTGCACATCGCGGTCACTTCCCGCTCGGGCGACCGCGTGCGCTTCTCGACCACGCTCGGGCAGGACGGCGGCGGCTACGACGTGGTTCGCGACCGGATTGCGCGACATATCGGGAGCGGGCTCCTGACGCGGCTGCAGGATGCCGGGCAGACCGAGTGGATTCGCCGCGACGGCTCGCCGGCTTCCCGGGCTTCTCGCTGACGCGCGAGGGCCTGCTCGTCGAGGGCTTTCGCAAGACCCTTCTTCCCTATCGGGATCTCCAGGTCCGGTGGAAGGCGGGCTGGCTCGAGGTCCACCGCTCCGGCAGCTCGAAGCCGGCGGCCCGACTCGCGTCCGCCTGGGACAACTTCTTCCCGGGCTATCTCGTGTTCCTGGAGATGATGCGCGAGTCTGCGCCAGTGACGGCTAGCAGCGAGGCGGACGGGGAAACCCGTGCGCGCCGGAGTGCGTCGGCAGGGTCACTGCCGCTGAGCTCGAGGCACTAGTCCAGTCTCAGAACTAGTGAGGCACGCGATCACGACGGTGGGCCGCGCTCGGAGGGCGCCGAGCCGCCGCGGGGCTGACGAGACCGTCCGTCAGAGGGCCCCGGGCTGCACGCACAGCCCAGGGCCCTCCCACCAAGCCGTGCGCGGTGTTTACTCGGGCCAGGGCTCGACCCGGATCTTCTCCGAGATGGCGGTGCCGTCGATGACGAAGACGGGATCTCCCTCGGTGAAGGGGTCATCCGGGTCGAAGGGGAAGACCTGGCCTCGCGCGGTGAGCTGTGAGTCGCGGCAGTCCTCCCCGAAGTCGTGCGCGACGGAGTACTTCACCTTCCAGAGCACGCCGGTGTCGTCCCAGACGTACTGGAAGAAGGTGAGCGCGAAGGCGTGGCGGTTGATGCGACGCCACGCCCCCCGCGCCGGCGTCACCGCGGTCCCTCCCAGGAAGCTCAACAGCGCCGGCTCCAGATCGGCGAAGACGACGTCCCCCGTCCCCGCGTGCTTCGTGCCGTCGATCTTCGACATGTACGCGAAGTTTCCGAAGCTGGGCACGATGAACTGTCCCCGGTAGGCCCCCCGGGCCTCGCAGAGCCGGCCCCGTTCCGAAGCCTCGGCCGGTGGCGTGACGCTCAAGCCCAGAACCGCCACCATCGGGATCCACGGCAAAGCCCTCTTCCTCATTCGCTCCTCCTCCCACGAAACCGGCGCTCGGTGCCCGCCGATCAGGTGCCGAACGGATTCGTGAGCTTCACGCCCGCATGCCGGAAGTCGTCGGCGTTGCGGGTGGCGATCGTGAGGTCGTGGGTGAGAGCCGTGGCGGCGATCTGGCTGTCGAGGATGGGCATCGATTGCGCCTCCGCGCGAAGGTGGGCCACGAGGCGTCCCCACCGCAACGCGACGCTCGCATCCCAGGGCAGGCACACGATGGTCTCGCGCAACTCGTCGAGCCAGGCGGCCAGCGCCCGCTGTTTCCGGCCTTGCGGCAGGGATCGAATGCCGGCGCTGAGCTCGCCGAGGACGATGCTGTCGATCACGAGACCGCTCTCGTTGTCGCGCAGCCAGTCGACGACCCGGCGGCTCGGGGACGGCTTCGTCGGCTCGCTGACGACGTTCGAGTCGACGAGGAACGTCACTCGAAGTCGGGCCGGCCGAGCTCGTCGGTGGTCTCGTTACGCTCGAGGGGCACGAACCAACCCTTCACAGGGCAGCGGAGAAGCAGGTCGACGAGCCCGGCGTTCGCTCCCTCCTCGACCCGCCGCAGGACGTAGTTCCCGGCGTCGGTGCGCTCGACCTCGAAGGTCTGGCCGGGCTCGATGCCGTCCCGGCGCCGCAGCTCGGCCGGCAGCACGATCTGCCCCTTCGTGGAGACGGTGGTGCGCACGCAGTCAGGGTAGCCATCTTACGTTAGTAAGTCAAAGAACCGCTCCACCCCACGGCGGAGCTGCCAGCTCGTTCCCCAGGGCGACCGTTCGTGCCTCAGGGCGACGGCTCGTTCCCCAGGTGGACGGCTCGCGACCCGCGAGGTCTAGCGTGTGTTTGCAGGCGGCTGGCTGGTCAGCCAGCGTCGGGCATCCAGGCGCCCGACTTCGAGATCGCGATCGCGAGCGCTGAACGCCCCGCGCCGGGCCATCATCACCAGGACGGCCGGATCGCGGGGCTGCCCGAACCTCCACAGCATGTCCCGGTCGGCCGACGTCGACTCCACCAGACGGCTCAGCTCCTCGGCCCCCATGGCCACCCTCCTCGCGCTGGTCGGGCCAGCGTCTTTGTCCCTCCGCGGTGTCCCGGCGCTTGCTGCAGACATACGGTGGGGCCCCGGTGTGGTTCGTGAGCCGGCTCACCCGGCCTGTCCCAGGACGGGCATCGCGCGACCACCGGTGCTCGGGTCGCCGCAGAGAGGACCTCGAGGTGGGACGAGAAGAATAGAGCCACGACCCCTTGACTTTCGCTTTTTGTTCGCTCAGATTGGGCGAATCGGAGGGGGCGGTGGCGACAGCAGCGCGGGCGAGAGAAGAGGTAATCCCGGACCCCCCTCTCCGTCCCGCCGAGCGGCACCTTCCTGAGGCTGCCCGCGACGTGCTCCGATCCGATGGCCTCGAGCAGCTCGACCGGGAGCTCGCCGCGCTGTGTCGGGATCGCGGCCCGCTCCGCGCGGCGCTGGCGAGGATCGCGTCGCAGCTCGTCGCCCTCCGTGTCTGGGAGCGGCTCGGGTTCGCTCGGCTCTCCGACTACGCTGCGGAGTGCCTCGGCCTCTCGGCCCGGTGGGTTCAGAGCCTGGCACACGTGGGGGATCGCTTCCGGGACTGGCCGGAGCTGGAGAGGGCACTGGCCTCCGGAGCGCTCGGCTGGACGAAGGTCCGCCTGCTGGCCAGCCTTCCCCGCGCGGAGGACGAGGCCCGCTGGATCGCGTTCGCGGGCGAGGTCACGGCGGAGCGCCTCGCGAAGTCGGTGCGCGCCGTGGACCACGGCTCTGCCGACGGGGGTGCGCTCGATGACGATGCGCGCAGCCTTCGCTTCGAGGTGCCCTGCGACCCCGAGGTGCGCTCGAAGTGGCACGGGGCGAGGCTGGCTGCGGGACGCGTCGAGGGCCGCATGCTCAGCTTTGCCGAAGCGGCGGTGCTGATCGCGGCTGAGGTCCTCTCGGCGCTCCCGATGGACGTGCCGGATGCCGAGCTCCCGGCGACGCCGACGGCGGAGGCGGACGGGGCCCCGCCTCCTGAAGCGCCGATGCGCCGGCGCGGTGCCTTCTTCCCGTGGCCCGGTAGCCCTGCCCTCGCGCCGCTCGTCCAGCGGCTCGAGGAGGCCGACGCCTTCGAGCTGGACGATCGCATGCGGCGCGCGGCGGCGCTGGAGCAGCGACTCGACGCCCGGGTCGGACCGCTGCTGGCTTCGTTGTGGCGGTCCGGAGCGCACCGTGCGCTGGGCTTCCGCACCCGCGAGGCGTACGCGCGGGAGCGCCTCGGGATGGATCCCACGCGCGCGCGGGCCCTCGTGCGCCTCGAGCGCGCGGCCGTCCTGTGCGAGAGCTTCGCCCGGGCCTACCGCAGCGGGGAGCTATCCCTGGTCAAGGCCGGGATCCTCGCGCCGCTGGTGACCTCCGATTCGCTCGGGCGCTACACGCAGCGCTGGGTCGCCTGGGCCGGGCGGGTGACGGTCCGGCGGTTGCGCGAGGACGTGGATCGGGCCCTCACCCTCCAGGAGACGGACGCCGAGGCATTCCGGGAGCGCGGCGGGCTGCCTGTCGAAGCCGACCGGGAAATCGGTGCGATCCCGAGGGAGCTGGAGGGTACACCCCGGACCGCGCAGGACCGGGAAGCCCGTGCGAGCCGGAGCGCGCCGGGAGGGTCATCCGCCGCCACGGAGGCCTGCTCGGTGCGCTTCTTCGGCCCGCCCGCCATATCCGCTTCCGCTCCGCCGGCGGCTCCCACGCCCCGGAGAACCGCGTGACCCTGTGCGCCTTCCATCACCTGCGCGGAGTACACGGCGGCCTGCTCCGCTGCGTGGGACGAGCACCCGATGGCCTCACCTGGAAGCTGGGGATCCGGCCCGGCCTCTCGCCCCGGCTCGTCTACCGCTCCGGGGACGTCCGCGTCGACTGACGCGCGCCCGGCGGCGCGTTGAATCGGCGGCCGGCCGCCGCTAACGTGAGCGGCGGTGAGCACCCGGTGAGCACGGCCAAGGGCTCGGAGCCGTTCGACCCCACGCGGACGACCGCGGCAGGCGAGGCCGCCGTCCGGACCCAGCCCGACGAGGCGGTTCGCTTCCCGGCGGGGATCGTCCTGGCCCACCGCTACAGGATCGTCGGCCCCCTCGGGAAGGGGGGGATGGGGGAGGTCTACCGGGCCGACGACCTCAAGCTGCGCCAGGGTGTCGCGCTCAAGTTCCTCCCGGCGAGCCTCGCCGCCGACCCGGTGCGGCTGTCGCGGCTCCACGACGAGGTGCGCATGGCGCGCCGCGTCACCCATCCCAACGTGTGCCGGGTGCACGACATCGTCGAGTCGGGGGGCCTGCAGTTCATCTCCATGGAGTACGTGGAGGGGGAGGACCTGGTCTCCCTGGTGCGGCGCATCGGGCGGCTCGCGCCCCACAAGGCCCTGGAGATCGCCCGGCAGATCTGCGCGGGGCTCGGGGCCGCCCACGAGCGCGGGATCCTGCACCGGGACCTGAAGCCCGCGAACGTGATGCTCGACGAGCAGGGCGAGGTGCGCCTCACCGACTTCGGGCTGGCCGTCGCCGCGGCGGACGACCACTCGGGAGAGGTGGCTGGGACGCCCGCGTACATGGCTCCCGAGCAGGCGTCCGGGCGGGGCGTCTCGGTGCGCAGCGAGGTCTACGCGCTGGGCCTCCTGCTCTACGAGCTGTTTTGCGGCCGCCGCCCCTTCGAGGCGTCCAGCGTCGAGGAGCTGCTGCGCCACCATCGCGAGACGCCGCCGCCCCGGCCCAGCGAGCTGGCCCCCGACGTGGACCCGCGGGTGGAGAGCGCGATCCTGCGCTGCCTGGAGAAGGACCCGGAGCGGCGTCCCGGCTCGGCCCTCGAGGTGGCGACGGCGCTCCTGGGCGACGACCCGCTCGCGGTGCTGCTGGCAGCGGGAGAGACACCCTCGCCCCGGCTCGTGGCGGCGTCGAAGCAGCCGGCGCTGGCTCCGCAGTGGGTCCTCGCCGCGGTGGCCTTCGTCACCGTGGCGGGGCTGGGGCTGCTGTTCCTGGGTCCGCGGCTGCTGCTGCTGGAGCAGGTCCCGCTGGAGAAGCCGCCCGCGGTGCTCGAGGCCCGGGCCCGCGAGCTGGTCGAGGAGCTGGGCTACGAGCCCCGGCCCCGGGCCCGCGCCCACGGCTTCGCCTACGAGGACGCGCTCCTCGACTGGGTAGAGAGCGAGCGGGAGACCCCCGACCGCTGGAGCAGGCTCGAGACGGGGCGCCCCTCGGCGATGGCGTTCTGGTACCGGCAGAGCCCGCGGCCCCTCGACCCGGGGAACGGCCTGGGCCGCGTCACCCCGCACGACCCGCCCCGGGACGTGCCCGGGATGGTCTCTCTCTCGCTGGACACCGAGGGTCGGCTGCTCCGCTTGAGCGCGCGCCCGAGCGGCCGGCCGGTCGACGGCGAGCCGGACTGGGCGGAGCTGTTCGCGGCGGCCGGGCTGGAGATGGACCGCTTCGAGCCGGCGGACCCAGCCCGCGCCCCCGAGGTGTTCGCGACGCAGCGTGCGGCGTGGACGGGAACGCTACCGGGCAGCCGGCAGCCGGTTC
>Ga0299906_10003277_pt1 | contig 13345 bp, 15 predicted proteins | sample RVTome_14_FD_200259 | JGI IMG/M metagenome (GOLD analysis project Ga0299906, IMG submission 200259) | Soil microbial communities from uranium-contaminated site in the Upper Colorado River Basin, Wyoming, United States - RVT145D125 (version 2) ...
ACGCGAGCACGCCTTCGACGATCGTGTAAGCCTGCGCAACCCGCTGAGCGAGGCCCGCGAGCCGCAGTTCCCGCTCGTAGCCGCCGGGCGCGCGTCGCGCCGAGAAGCGCTTCTCGCCCGCCTCCATGCGCGCCACCTCGCGCAGCAGCTCCTCGACGACCGCGAGCTGGTCCTTAAAGGAGGCTGGCACGGCGCGCGTCCTTCAGCATCGCGCTGCGCACGGCCGGCGGAAGGGTGTCGGCGAAGATAACGTCCACCGGAACGCCGAAAGGGCGCGCGGCATCGGCCGCGATCGCGCTCACCTCGCTCCACCGCTTCCCCGGGTAGGACACGATCAGCAGATCGAGGTCGGACTGCGGACGGACGCCGCCGTAGGCGAGCGACCCGACGACGAGCGCCCGAACCCCCGCGCCGGCGAGGGCGGTCTCGCAGGCGCGGGCGGCCCGCCTCAGGAGACTCCGGCGTGTTCGCGGCGGGCGGCCAGCGGGCTCGCGCCGGATGGTGGCGTCGGCCGGGATCGCCCAGCGCGCACCCACGCGAAGTGCGCCGGCGACCTTGCCGGCCGCGAGCAACTGGCGGATGCGCTGCTCGGAGAGCCCGCGTGCGCGGGCGAACTCCGCCGACGACAGGAGCGGTGACATGCGGGGATTATCATAAATATCTAGCGCAATCGCAAGATATTGTATGAAGCACCATCACCGGATGCCCGCAACCCCTCGCGCGCGGGCGGCGCCCCCGCGCGGGTCATATCTCACCAGCGTGTTGTGGCGGCTCAGCTCGGCGAGCCACGGCCGCCATATCGGGCTGCGGAGGTCGTACTCGAGGTGGGTGAGGTAGTGCGCGGCCCGGACGAGGGGCGGGCCCTTCCCCGTCATCGACTGGGCGAGGGGAACGCCGCCGTCTGCGCGGCGGAAGCGAATCGACTGCTTCAGCTCGGGCACGGAGTCATCCTGGTGAAGTTTGAGAGGACGAACCGGATGAATGGCTCCATGCGACGGCGCTCCTTGACTCGGGCGGTTCGTGCCGCGCTTCAGGTGGTCGGCGCGCGAAGCTAACCTGGTTGGGCGGCCGCGGTCAAACGAGGCGGTGCGCGTGCCTCGCGCGCGAACGAACCTCCCATCGATTCAAACGTCTTCCGCCATGCAGCATATCCGAGGGTGGTAATGCCACGGCGCTTCCGCTAGAGTCCGCCCGTCACGATCACGGGAGCAGCGTGACGTGGCCCATCATCTCAACTCTTGGGAGGAGTGGATCCGATGAATGGCATACAGACTGCGAAAGGCTGGGTCGGCGCGATCACGCAGCTGGGGTTGGCGCTTCTCGCGCTAGCCATCGTCGCTACGATCCTGGTTGGGCCGGACCGCCTTTGGGCCTTCGGAAACGTGGTCCCGAACCTGATGGCGCTGATCCAGACGCTGGGCGACGGAGGGCTGGCCGGGCTGATCGCGCTCGGCGTCATCCTCTGGCTGTTCTCAAAGCAGACCGCCTAGCTAGCGCAACACGCCGACACCGGCGCGCGGCGACCCGAGCCAAAGAGCGCGGCGCCGCGCGTAAGGGTGATTTGGGCGGGGAGCGCGGCTCCCCACCCCCTTCCTTTCCCGCAATCCGGAGGTGAACCTTGGTCGACTTCCTCGAAAAGGCGAAGCGGTTCCTCTGGACGTTCGTCGAGCTCGCGTTCCTCGTCGTCCTCTCGATTGTCCTGATCTACCTGATCCTGGGCCAGGGCTCGGGCAGGTTCGTCGTGTCGGTCGTGGAGAACGTCACCGGCTTTGCGAACGCCGTGCCCACGCCGAGCTTCATCGGCCTGGCCATCATCCTCGCGCTCATCTACCTGATCCGGCAGCGCCTCAGGTAGCTCGAGCCTCCGCTCCCGGGCGGAGGCTCCGGCCGGATCGGCGCGGAGGGGATTGCGGCCGCAGCGGTAGGCCGGATTGCGGCCGCAGCGGTATAGTCCGACCGCAAACATGCCGGTCGCGGTCTCCGCCCCTCGCTCGGGGTCGCGGGTGGCGCTCAAGACGCTCCCGCCCCTCTCGCTCTACGTCCACCTGCCGTGGTGCGTGCGGAAGTGCCCGTACTGCGACTTCAACTCGCACGAGCTGCGCGGGGAGATGCCCGAGGCGCAGTACGTCGACGCGCTGATCGCGGACCTCGACTCGGTGCTGCCGTCGGTCTGGGGGCGGCGCGTCTACTCGGTCTTCTTCGGCGGCGGCACGCCGAGCCTGTTCTCCGCCGCCGCGATCGAGCGCTTGCTATCCGCCTTCCGCGCGCGGCTTCCGCTCGCGGCGGATGCCGAGATCACCCTGGAGGCGAACCCGGGGACGGTCGAGGCCGAGAAGTTCCGCGGCTTCCGCGCCGCGGGCGTGAACCGGCTCTCCGTCGGCATCCAGAGCTTCGAGCCGCGGCATCTCGCGGCGCTCGGACGGATCCACGACGACCGCGAGGCGCGGCGCGCGGTCGACGTGGCGCGCGCGTCCTTCGAGAACTTCAACCTCGACCTGATGTACGCGCTGCCCGGGCAGACGATCGCGGAGGCGGAGGCCGACGTCGCGGAAGCGATCGCCACCCACGCGCCCCATCTCTCCTTCTATCACCTGACGATCGAGCCGAACACGGTCTTCCACAAGCATCCGCCGCCGCTGCCCGACGAGGACGCCGCGGCCGCGATCCACGAGCTCGTCGCCGCGCGGCTCGCGGGCGCCGGGTACGAGCACTATGAGACGTCCGCGCATGCGCGGCCCGGCCTCGAGTCCCGGCACAACCTCAACTACTGGCGGTTCGGCGACTACCTCGGCATCGGTGCCGGCGCCCATTCGAAGGTGTCGTTCGTCGACCGGATCGTGCGCGAGATGCGCACCCGCAGCCCGGCCGAGTACGTGCGCCGCGTCGCCGACGGCACGCAGGTCGCCGAGCGACGGGAGGTCGACGCGCGCGAGCTGCCGTTCGAGTTCATGATGAACGCCCTGCGCCTCACCGAGGGCTTCGAGATCGGGACGTTCGGGGATCGCACCGGGTTGCCGATCACGGTCGCCGAGAAAGCGCTCGCCGCGGCGGAGGCCAAAGGCCTCGTCTCGCGCGACCATGTGCGCATCCGCCCGACCGACCTCGGCCGGCGATTCCTGAACGATCTGCTGCAGCTGTTCCTTCCCGAGGACGTTAGGCGGTGACGCGACTCGCACGACAGGTCAAGGCGCTCACCTTCGACGTGTTCGGGACGGTCGTCGACTGGCGGGGCTCGATCATTGCCGAGGGGCGGAAGCTCGGGCGCCGCAAGCGGATCGCCGCGGACTGGGCTGCGTTCGCCGACGCCTGGCGCGCGGGCTACCGCCCAGCGATGGACCGTGTACGCCGGGGCGAGCTGCCGTGGACCAACATCGACGGCCTGCATCGCCGGATCCTCGACGAGCTGCTCGAGCGCTTCCGGATCGACGGGCTCACCGAGGCCGAGAAGGCCGACCTCAACCGCGCCTGGCACCGGCTCGCGCCGTGGAAGGATTCCGTCGCCGGGTTGAGGCGGCTCAAGAAGAAGTACGTGATCGCGACGCTCTCGAACGGAAACGTCGCGTTGCTGACCAACATGGCGAAGCACGCGGGTCTGCCGTGGGACTGCGTCCTCTCGGCCGAGCTCTTCGGCCACTACAAGCCCGACTCGGAAGTCTATCTGGGTGCGGCGCGGCTGCTCGGCCTCGAGCCGGGCGAGGTCATGATGGTCGCCGCGCACAAGGACGACCTCGACGCGGCGGCACGCACCGGCCTGCGAACGGCGCTCGTCCGGCGGCCGGTGGAGTTCGGGACCAAACAGGAGGTGACGCCCGAGGCGCGCTTCGACTTCAACGCCAGGGATTTCGTCGACCTCGCGCGCCAGCTCGGGTGCTGACCAGGAGCGCTGCGTGGCCGTCACCGGCGCAGCCCCGGTGGATGTCAAGTATACTAGACACAAATTCCTTACCCGCCATGCAGCTCGCCGAGATCGGTGCCGCAGTTCGTCGACGCCGCGAGGTGTTGGGGCTGTCCCAGAAGGCCCTCGCCAGGCTCGCGGGGTTGTCGCGCGCCACGATCAACCAGCTCGAGCGCGGCGGTCTGCAGGATCTCGGCGTTGCCAAGCTGGTCAGGCTGCTCGGCCTGCTCGGCCTTGACCTCGCGGCGCGGCGCGCCGCGAGACCGGCGCGCGGGCTGCTGATGGCGAGCCGGACCGCGAGCGTCAGCTACCGGCGCGCATTGGACCCCGCATCACTTGCGAAGGCCCTCGCTTCGGGAAGGATTCCGCCGGGGATGCAGCCGCATGTCACCTTCCTCCTCGACGAGGCGCCGCTGCAGCTCATCGTGAGGTCGGTGGAGGAGGTGGCCCGGCGCGAGCGGGTCCCGCCCAAGCGAATCTGGCGGAACCTCGCGCGGTGGGCCGCCGAGCTCGAGTCGCCGCGCCGCGTCTGGACGTGACGCAGCCGCGGCTCATCGCGGGCGTCTGGAAAGGGCTGTTCGGGCACGCGCTGACGCTTGTCGACGAGATCGCCCGGCGCGGGGGTGCCGCGCCGTTTTGGACGTTCGGCGGAGGCACGGTGCTGATGCTGCGCTACCGGCACCGGCGCAGCCGCGACATCGACATCTTCGTGCCGGATCCCCAGTACCTCGGGTACGTCACGCCGCGCCTGAGCGCCGTCGCGGAGGCGATCAGCGCCGACTACGTCGAGGAGGCCGGGCACGTGAAGCTGATCAGACCCGAGGGCGAGATCGACTTCGTCGCTGGACCGAATCTCACCTCGCCGGCGTTCGAGTCGTGGCGGATCGCCGGCCGCGAGGTCCGGGCGGAGACCGCGGTGGAGATCGTTGCCAAGAAGATGTGGCACCGCGGCGCCACCGCGACCGCCCGCGATCTCTTCGACCTCGCGCTCGTGATCGAGAAGGAGCGCAAGGCGCTCGCCGGCGCCGCGCGGTTCCTCGTGCGGCATCGGACGGGGTTCCTGGGCCAGCTGCGCTCCCGTGCCCGCGTCTTGCGCGCACAGTTCGAGGCGATCGATGCAATGCGATACCGACCCGCCTACGATGAGTGCGTGTCGCGCGTCGAGCGCTTCCTGCTTGCTCTCTAGACCCAGTCGCGCGGCACGAGAAAAACTTCGTATAACCGCGCCTCGGGCGTGCCCGGCTCGGGAGCCCAGTCGTAGCGCCACTTCACCACCGGCGGAAGCGACATGAGGATCGACTCGGTGCGGCCGCCGGACTGCAGGCCGAACAGCGTTCCGCGGTCGTAGACGAGGTTGAACTCCACGTAGCGCCCGCGCCGGTACGCCTGGAACTCGCGCTCGCGCTCGCCGTACGGCGTGTCGCGGCGGCGCTCGACGATCGGCAGATACGCCGGCAGGAAGTGGTCGCCGACGCTCCGCGCGATGGCCAAGCAGGTCGCAAAGTCCGGCGCGCTCAGGTCGTCGAAGAAGATGCCGCCGACGCCGCGCGGCTCGCCGCGATGCCGAAGATGGAAGTACTCGTCGCACCAGCGCTTGAAGCGGGGATGGAGCTCGGGCCCGAACGGCTCGAGCGCCCGCTTGCACGCGCGATGAAAGTGGACCGCGTCCTCCTCGAAGCCGTAGTAGGGCGTGAGATCCATTCCGCCGCCGAACCACCACACCGGCGCCTCGCCGTCCCGGGTGGCGAGGAAGCAGCGCACGTTCATGTGCACCGTCGGCACGTAGGGATTGCCGGGATGCATCACCAGCGACACCCCCATCGCCTCGAAGCCGCGGCCAGCGAGCTCGGGCCGAGCGGCGGTGGCCGAGGCCGGAAGCCGGGCTCCGGTCACGTGGGAGAAGTTGACGCCGCCGCGCTCGAGGACACTGCTCGCCTCGATCACGCGTGAATCGCCGCCGCCACCTTCGGCGCGCTTCCAGGCGTCGCGGCGGAACTTCCCGCCGTCGACCTTCTCGAGCGCGGCGACGATGCGATCCTGCAGACCGGTGAAGCAAACCCTGACCGCGGCGACATCCATGCGCCGCATTTAACCACAGCGACGCGGGCTAGCCGGTGCGGTGAGCGATGGCGCGAAAACCGATGTCGCGCCGGTATTGCATGCCGTCGAAGCGGATCGCGGACGCGATCTCGTAGGCGCGCCGCTGCGCGAGCTTGATGCTGTCGCCGAGCGCGGTGACGCACAACACCCGCCCGCCGTCGGTCACGAGCCGTCCGTCGCGGAGCGCGGTGCCGGCGTGGAAGATGTGATGGTCCTCGCCGTCCGGCGGCAGGTCGGCGATCGCGTCGCCCTTGCGCGGCGTCTCGGGATAGTTCGCCGCGGCGAGCACGACGCCGAGCGCGGCGCGCCGATCCCACACGGCCTCGACGCGGTCAAGCCGGCCGGCGGCCGCGGCGTCGATGAGCTCGAAGAGGTCGCTCTTCAGCCGCATCAGGATCGGCTGGGTCTCCGGGTCGCCGAGCCGGCAGTTGAACTCGAGCACCTTCGGATTCCCCGCGCCGTCGACCATCAGCCCCGCATACAGGAAGCCCGAGTACGGGATGCCGTCGCGCGCGAGCCCGCGCACGGTCGGGGTGACGATCTCCCGGACGATCCGCGCGTGAAGCGCGGGCGTCACGATCGGTGCGGGGGAGTACGCGCCCATGCCGCCGGTGTTGGGGCCCTCGTCGCCGTCGCGCAGCCGCTTGTGGTCCTGGGTCGTCGCGAGGGTGAGGCTCGCCTCGCCGTCGGCGAGCACGATGAAGCTCACCTCCGCGCCGTCCAGGTGCTCCTCGATCACCAGCCGGCTCCCCGCATCGCCCATCGAGCGCTCGACCAGGAGCCGTTCGATCGCCGCGTGCGCTTCGTCCGTGGTGGCGGCGACGACGACGCCTTTCCCTGCGGCGAGGCCGTCGGCCTTTACGACGATCGGCGCGCCTTTCGCGTCGACGTAGGCGTGCGCGGCGCGCGCCTCGGTGAAGCTCTGATAGCCGGCCGTGGGGACGCGATGGCGGAAGAGGAAGCTCTTCGCGAACGCCTTCGAGCTCTCGAGCTGCGCGGCGGCCCGGGTCGGGCCGAAGATCCGCAGGCCGCGCGCGCGGAAGAGGTCGACGACGCCGGCGGCGAGCGGTGCCTCGGGGCCGACGACCGTGAGCTGGACGTTCTCGCGCGCGGCGAAACCGGCGAGCTCGCCGTGGTCGGTGATGGGAACGTTCTCGACGCCGGGCTCGCGCGCCGTGCCGCCGTTGCCGGGCGCCACCAGCACCTTCTGGACGCGCGGGCTCTGCGCGAGCTTCCAGGCGATCGCGTGTTCCCGGCCGCCGCCGCCGATGACGAGGAGCTTCATTCGCCGGACAGCAGGTTCTCAGTGCCGGAAGTGGCGCACGCCGGTGAACACCATCGCGAGCCCGAGCTCGTCGGCCGCGCCGATCACCTCGTCGTCGCGCACACTCCCGCCCGGCTGGATGACGGCTTTCGCGCCCGCCTGCGCGACCACGTCGACGCCGTCGCGGAACGGGAAGAACGCGTCGGAGGCGACCGCCGAGCCGGCCAGCGAGAGTCCAGCCGTCTCCGCCTTGAGGGCGGCGATCCGGGCGCTGTCGACGCGGCTCATCTGCCCGGCCCCCACCCCGAGCGTTCTGCCGCCGGCCGCGAACACGATGGCGTTCGACTTCACGAACTTCGCGACCCGCCAGGCGAAGAGCAGGTCCTCGACCTCCGCCGGCGTCGGGGGACGCCGGGTGACGACCTTGAGGTCGGCCGGGGCGACGTTGCGGGAGTCCGGCGTCTGGACGAGCACGCCGCCGCCGACCCGTTTCAAATCGTAGCGCTGGGCTTCCTCGGCGATCGGCACCGCGAGCACGCGCACGTTCTGCTTGCCGGCGAGCACCGTCGACGCCGCGGCGGCGACCTCGGGGGCGATCACGACCTCGACGAACTGCTTGGCCACCGCCTCGGCGGTCGCGGCGTCGAGCGCGCGGTTGAACGCGATGATCCCGCCGAAGGCCGAGGTCGGGTCGGTCTGCAAGGCGTGCTGATAGGCGGTGAGGGGGTCCGCGCCCTGAGCGACCCCGCACGGATTGGCGTGCTTGACGATCACGCACGCCGGGCGCTCGAACGTCTTCACGCACTCCCAGGCCGCGTCGGAATCGGCGATGTTGTTGTAGGAGAGCTCCTTGCCCTGGAGCTGCCGGTAGCCGGCGAGGCTCCCGGCCGCCGGCGCGGGGTCGCGGTAGAACGCGGCGCGCTGGTGCGGGTTCTCGCCGTAGCGCAGGTCCTCGACCTTCTCCCACTGCAGCGTCAGACGGTCGGGGAAGGGCGCGAGCCTCAGTCCGGCGTCGAGGCCGGTGAGATAGTTCGCGATCGCCGCGTCGTAGGCGGCGGTGTGCGCGAAGGCCTTCTTCGCCAGCGCGAGCCGCGTCGCGGCGGAAAGCGAACCGCCGCGACGCTCGAGCTCGGCGATGACGGCCGCGTAGTCCGCCGGATCGGTCACCACCGCCACACCGGCATGATTCTTCGCCGCCGCGCGCACCATGGTCGGGCCGCCGATGTCGATGTTCTCGACCGCCTCGTCGAGAGTGCAATCGCTCCGGGCGACCGTCTGCTGGAACGGATAGAGATTGACGACGACCAGGTCGATCGGCTCGGCGCCGGCGTCCTTGATCGCAGCCATGTGGTCGGGCACGTCCCGCCGGGCAAGGAGGCCGCCGTGGATCTTGGGGTGGAGCGTCTTGAGCCGGCCGTCCAGCATCTCGGGATAGCCGGTGTAGTCGGCGACCTCGGTGACCCTGATGCCGCTCGCCGACAGCTGCCTGGCGGTGCCGCCGGTCGAGAGGATGCTGACGCCGAGCCGCGCGAGCGCGCGCGCAAGCTCGTCAAGTCCGGTCTTATCGGAGACGCTGATCAGCGCCTGCCTGATGCGGATGTCCATCGCGGGTGACGGGTCCCAGGCGGAGGGTAATGCGGATGGCGCTCCGCGTCACCCGTCACCCGTCGACCGTCACACCTTGATCTTGTGCTGCTGGATCTTCTTGCGCAGGGTGTTGCGATTGATGCCGAGCATCGCGGCGGCGATGGTCTGATTGCCCTCGGCCTTGTCGAGCACCGTCTCGAGCATCGGTTTCTCCACGTTCTTGAGCACCATGTCGTAGATCGATCGCGGCCGCTCGCCGTCCAGGTCCTTGAAGTACCGCTCCAGCGACTTGCGCACGGTCTCGGAGATCTCGCTCGACGTCTGCCTCATGCCGCCAACTCCTTTTGATTGTCGTAGCACGGGGATGCTTCGGGTTGCCCGGGCCCGGCGAGGAAGCGCTCGACCTCCGCGAGCTGCTCCTCGCACGACTCGAGCCGGTTCACCGTTTCGCGGAACTCGGCCGAGCCGGCGAGCCCCTTCGTGGTCCAGCCGATGTGCTTGCGCGCCACCTTGACGCCGGTCTCGCGCCCGTAGAGCTGGTAGAGCTCCTCCAGGTGCGCAACCAGCGCTTCACGGATCTCCGCCGCCGTGGGTGGCGCGGGCCTGCGGCCGGTCGCGAGGAAGTGCGCGATCTCCCGGAAGAGCCACGGCGCCCCCTGGGCGGCGCGCCCGATCATGAGGCCGTCGGCGCCGGTGAAGTCGAGCACGCGCCTGGCATCCTCGGGTGTCGTGATGTCGCCGTTCGCCACCACCGGCAGCCGCGTGGCCCGCTTCACCTCGCGGATGGTTTCGTACTCGGCTCTGGCCCCGTACTCGCAGGCCCGGGTGCGGCCGTGGATCGCGAGGAGGCGAATGCCGCTCTCCTCGGCGATCTTCGCGACGCGCACCGCGTTGCGGCGGTCGGGATCCCACCCGGTGCGGATCTTCAGCGTCACCGGGGCGTCGACGGCCTCCACCACCGCCCCCAGGATCCGCGCGACCAGCGGCTCGTCGCGTAGCAGCGCCGACCCGGCGGCCTGGTTGCAGACCTTCTTCGCCGGGCAGCCCATGTTGATGTCGATGATCTCGGCGCCGCCGTCGACCTCGTCGCGGGCGGCCGCGGCCATCAGCTGCGGGTCGGCGCCGGCAATCTGCACCGAGATCGGCGCAGTCTCGCCGCGATGGTCCGCGCGGCGGCGCGACTGCTCGGTTGCGCGGAGCCGCGGGTTCGACGCCACCATCTCAGAAACCGCGAGCCCGGCCCCGAATCGTTTGCAGAGGCGGCGGAAGGGTCGATCCGTGACACCGGCCATCGGCGCGACGAAAAGATTATTCCGCAGCACGTGCGTGCCGATCCGCATCCGTCAAACGGGGGAATTTATTGTGAGAGGAGCGCGATTCTACGCCCAAACTTTTTCCGGTGGAAAAGAAAAGTTGCGCTTCGCGCGATAAAAAACCGCAGCTCGCTTGCGAGCGCACAGCGCTCGCAAGCGAGCTGCGTACATGAGTGCGAGGAAAGTGTTGATGCGCCGGAGATTTCCGCGCGAGACTTCAAGTTGTGCGGCGCGCGAGTCGGCGCGATGATTGCTTTCCGCGGCCGCGGCCGCGGCGGCGAGCGGCCGCGCCGCGAGTCAGGGCGCGCCGCGCAGGCCGAGCATCATCCGCCGGGCGAACACCCGGCGCGCCGGCGGGACGAGATCGAGCGCGACGAGCCCGAGACCGCGCGCGACCCGCAGCGCCGGGTTCGGATTGCCGAAGGCGCCGGCCAGGAAGTTGGTCACGCCGATCGCGGCGAACCGGTCGACGCGCCGCCGCGCGCGGTACTCCGCGAGGAAGGCCGCGCCGCCCAGCGCCCCCGGGTCGGTGCGGCGGATCAACGCGGCGAGCTCGATCGCGTCGCGCAACCCGAGGTTGAGCCCCTGGCCGGCGACCGGGTGGAGCGTCTGGGCGGCGTTGCCGACCGCGACGGCCCGCGGCCCGGCGACGTTGGAGCGCCGGAACGCGAGCCGCAGCGGAACGCTCGAGCGCGGCCCCGCCGCGATGAACCCGCCGAGCCGATGGCCAAAGCGCGCGCCGAGCGACGCGAGGAAGTGCTCACCACTTGCCTCGAGCAGGCGGGCGGCCTCGCCGGCGCGCACCGTCCACACGAGCGCGGAGGCGTCGTCCCCGTAGGGCAGCAGCGCGAGCGGCCCGGCGTCCGTGAATCGCTCCCAGGCGGTGCCGCGCCGCACGATCTCGGTGCGCACCTGCGCGACGATGGCGGTCTGACCGTAGTCCCGCATCGCCAGATCGTCGCCTGCGATCTGACCGCCGTCGGCGAGCACGAGCAGCCGCGCGGCGACGTCCCGTCCCGCGTGGCCCGTGTCGATGACCGTCCGGATCACCCCGGCCTCGGCGTGCCACCCGGCGACGTGACCGGCGACGCGCTCCGCCTGCGTCGCCTCGGCCAGGGCTGCGGCGAGCGCGCTACCGTCGCAGACGTAGCCGAGCGCGGGGAGCCCGTGGTCTTCATGCCGGATCACGGTGCGCCCGAAGCCGCCTGCCTGGGAGACGTGGATCGTCTCGATCGGCGTCGCGGCGAACCGCCCGAACATCCCGAGCCGCTCCAGGATCTGCCGGCTGCCGTGGGACAGTGCGATCGGCCGGAACGCGGCCGAAGGCCGCGCCTCCGGCTCGACCAGCGCCACGTCGAGCCCCATCCCGCGCAAGCCGAGCGCGACCGCGGCCCCGACCGGCCCGCCGCCGGCGATCAGGACATCGCACGCGCCGGCGCCCGCGATGGGTTTCACTTCACCGCCCCTTCGAAGCGGCGGTTCCCCCGCTGCGCTTTGCGACCCCCTTCGACGACGGGCCCTGGGTGTTCCGCATCACCGCCTCGATCTCGTCGATCCGCTTCGGCGCAGCCAGGGTCAGGATTTCGCAGCCGGCGGCGTTGACCACCACGTCGTCCTCGATGCGGACGCCGATGTTCCAGAAGCGCTCCGGCACGCCCTCGCCCGGCCGCACGTAGCAGCCCGGCTCGACGGTGAGCGCCATGCCGGGCTGAAGCGGCTTCCACTGCCCCTGTTCCTTGTACTCGCCGACGTCGTGCACGTCGAGCCCGAGCCAATGACCGGTCCGGTGCATGTAGAAGCGCTTGTAGTCCTCCTTCTCCAGCACCTCCTCGAGCGTGCCCTGGCACAGGCCCAGGTCCACGAACCCCCGCGCGAGCACCTTGACCGCGGCGTCATGCGGCGCGTTCCACGGGGCACCGGGCTTGACCGCCGCGATCGCCTCCGCCTGCGCGGCCAGCACCAGCTCGTAGATGGCGGCCTGCGGGCCGCTGAACTTCCCGTTCACCGGGAACGTCCGGGTGATGTCGGACGCATAGCCGTCGAGCTCGCACCCGGCGTCGATCAGCAGGAGCTCGCCGTCCCCGAGGCGCCGATCGTTGTTCCTATAGTGCAGGACGCAGGCGTTCGGCCCCCCCGCGACGATCGGCCAGTAGGCCGGGAACTGCGCGCCGCGCCGCCGGAACTCGTACAGCAGCTCGGCCTCGATCTCGTACTCCATCATCCCGGGCTGCACCGCCCGCATCGCGCGCACGTGCGCGCCGGTCGAGATCGCGGCGGCGCGGCGCATCACCGCGAGCTCGTGCTCGTCCTTCACGAGCCGCATCGCGTCGAGGGCGACGCGCAGGTCGCGGATCTCCGCGGGGGCCGTGACGCCGGTCCGGGCGAGCCCGCGCACCTCGTTCAGCCAGCGCAGGATCCGGGTGTCCCATGCGGGGTCCATGCCCGGCGCGTAGTGGAGCCTGGGCTGATCCGCCATGAGACGCGGCAGCTCCTCGTCGAGCTTGGCGATCGGGTACGCGGCGTCGAAGCCGAACGCTTCGCGCGCCGCCTCCGGGCCGTACCGGAAGCCCTCCCAGAGCTCGCGCTCGGGGTGCTTCTCGCGGCAGAAGAGGATCGACTTCGGCTCGGCCCCGGCAACGAGCACGAGGACCGCGTCGGGCTCCGGGAAACCGGTCAGGTAGAAGAAGTAGCTGTCGAAGCGATACAGGTAGTCGCTGTCCCGGCTGCGCAGCCGCTCCGGCGCCGTGGGCAGGATCGCGATGCCCGTCCCCATGCGCTCGAGCGCGGCGGCGCGGCGAGCGCGGTAGGGCGTGATGTCGGTCAGCGGTTCCCGGGTCACCTCGAAGCCTCCACTCTCCGGATTCTCGGTCCCCGCCGGCGGCCGAGCAAGTGCGCCGGGCTCACTCGTGTCCCCGCAGCGTGATGCTGTGCACCGGGCCGGCTCATCCACCGCCCGCCTTCAGCTCCGCATCGAGCGCCGCGAGGCGCTCGGGCGTCCCGATGTCGAGCCAGCGGCCGCGATAGTGCTCGCCGGTGACGCGACCGCGTGCCGCCGCTTCGCGAAGGAGCGGCGCCAGCGGCGCCCGCGACCCGCGCGCGATGGCGGCGAAGAGCGCCGGCCGATAGACGCCGATGCCGCTGAAGGTCAGCATCGGCGCGCCCGCGTTCGCGACCCGCCCGTCCGAC
>Ga0299906_10003278_pt1 | contig 13344 bp, 12 predicted proteins | sample RVTome_14_FD_200259 | JGI IMG/M metagenome (GOLD analysis project Ga0299906, IMG submission 200259) | Soil microbial communities from uranium-contaminated site in the Upper Colorado River Basin, Wyoming, United States - RVT145D125 (version 2) ...
AAGATGCTGCGCAGCGTCGACTACGCGCCGATGTCGTTCGTGACCGCCAACACGGGTCGCAACGTGGCCGGCACCGTCGACCTGGCCAGCAACCTGTTCAAACAGGCCCGGACCCGCGTGAGCACCGGGCAACTCAATCAAATCGTCACCGATGCGCTGGCGACCCGTGGCCCGCGCGGGAATAAACAGGGCGTCAAGCATCCGAAAATCTTCTACGCCACGCAGGTCGGCACCGCGCCGCCGACCATCGCGCTGTTCGTGAACGACCCGCGCCTGATGGACACCGGCTACCGTCGCTTCCTGCTCAATCGGCTACGCGACCGGTTGCCCTATCCCGAGATTCCGATACGATTGCTGATGAAACCCCGACGCGCGGCCGGGTGAGGGCCACTGGAGTCGTGATTCATGCAGACGGCATGTGATCCGAGCCGCGAGCGCAAGCGAGCGGGTTCCAGGTCCCGCACCGGCGATTGGGGATCGAATTCCTGGAAACCGCGTCGTTTTTGAGACGCAACACTAGGGTACGACCATGGCCATAGAATTTCACTGCGACCACTGCGGCAAGTTGATCCGGGCCCCCCAGGACGCGGCCGGCCGGCGCGGCAAGTGTCCCGCCTGCAAGCAGCCGGTCTACATCAAGACCCCGTCGGAAGACATCGAGGAGATCGGACTGGCCCCGATCGACGACGAGGCCGAAGCCGCCGAAGCCAAGGCGAAGCGCGAGGCGCAGCGATTGGCCCGCAACCTCCTGCGCGAACAAGCCGAAGTGCCCGACGCCCCGGGTGGTGGCAGCGAGTCGGACATGATCGTGCCGGCGTCCACGCTCTCGACGGCCGAGGTCACCGAGCGGGTCGTCGCCTACCTCCAGGCCTTGGCCGGCTCGAATCTCGATGCCGCCGAGGAAATCGTCGACGCCCTCCGGTCACAAAAAACCAAGACCCTCGATGTCGTCGAGCGCATCGGCCAGGACAGCATCCCCCCCGCAGGGCTCGAAGCGGTACCCCCCGCGGTCCTCAACGGGTTCCTCAATTCGCTGCGAAGTCAGTTGTAACGCGCAGGCTTCAGGTGTAATGGACTTCGCTTCAGTCGGCTTCGCCCTCAGCCCTCCAACGCGTCGGCGACCCGAGTACCGCGGTGCGAGTATAGGACAGTTGGCACGATGTGAGCGCCATGGGTCATGTCGGCATTCGTGCTACGGTTCGCCTCACTCATGTAGGCCCGATGATTCGTCGCGCGTGTTTCCGGAGGCCACGACCCGGACGCCGATATCGAAGCCTCCGTCAGCCGGGGAGCAGTGAATCACGATGCCGTCGATGTATTTGTCGGGCTCGCCGAGGTAGTGAATGCGTACTCCCGTCATTTCCCCGATTCGCGCTCTCGACCGGAATCCCAGACTGATTTCGCTCACGTCGCGCAACATGCAGGCGTGCGAAACGCCGTAGTGGTCGTTCACGGTTATCGGGACGTGCCAGGTCGCTCTCTCGGCGCATCGCCTCTGAAGAGCGGGCTCGACGTGGCCGTTGGCGCGCGCATCCGCGTACCAGCGCCGCAGTACTTCCTTGGGATCCTGGTCCCTTGCGCTCAATTCTTTTCCCTCCGGAAAGAGCCGTGGATTGTCTACTCAACCCTACGATTCGAGAAGCGATGTCGGCAAACGTTTTCGTGGTCTCATGGTCGCAGTTCGTGCCTCAAACGTCGTTCTCGGACGTTCCGTTTATGGCGCCCCGCGTCGCCGAATCGTGACCGCCCCAAGCGAGCCCTCGAGCCGAGAGCCGCGACGCGTTGCGCGTAGGGATCGTCACTCGTTCGAATCGGTCGGTGTTTTGGGGGGGCGGGCGAGTTGGCGTCTTCGGAAGGCGGCCATGAATAGGACGGTCACGGTGACGAGCAGGAGCCACTGGCCGACCTGGGGGTTGATCATGTCGGGTTTGGGGGTTTGGAGTCGGGCGGTCCGGTCGTTGTCGCTGCGATGCGAGCCGTCGGAGGGAACCCAGAACTTCACGCGGACTTCCATGGGGCCGGTCCGTTGTCCGGTGACGATGTCCCGGCCAAAGGAAGCGACGGCGAGCCGGTTGTTACTCGCATCGAAGAGATGCGGCTGGTCGTTTTGGTTCAGGTAGGGGCCGGCTTCCCATGTTCCTTCGTGAAAGCGGGCCACGCGAAGAGCAGTCTGGCTTTGGGCGGCCTGGTTCTCGCTTTTCGGTTCGTCATACACGAAATACAAACTTGTCTCGATCATGACCGCGGCGGCGATCGGCGAATCGGTCGTCCGCACCCCGGTCGAATTCGGTTTGCTCCACGCGGTCCCGGGTTGAATCGGCCGGTATGCGTGGTGGATCTCCGCGTCGGCGCCGTCGGGGCGATAGAGTATGTGCAGGGTGTCGCCGCTTGCGGCCAGCCACACCTGACGATGGTCGTCGAACCATTCGGGGATTAAATCGTCGTCCATCCGCCGCCACTGTCCGCCCGCGAAACGCACCATCGCGCCGGCCAACGGTCGTGCTCGTAACGCTTCGGTCAGTGCGCTCAAAGGGTCTGTGGCTGCGGGCTGGGTATCCGGGCCTGCTGCCGCTTTGGCTTGGATCGTTGACGGCGGCGGACGATTTGACGGCGCGAGTTGGGTAACGGCTCTGCCGGTTACGACGGCGTAGATCGCGTTCTGCTTCGCGGACGCCGACCACGCCATGGGTTGCTCGGGCGCGGGCAATCGGTCGGAGACCTGGTATTGCCCCGATGCGTTTTGTGAGCCCGACGGGTCGTGGTACGTGCAGCTCCACTGCGATCCGCTCGGGAACACGATGTGCAGCGTGTCGCCCAGCGCGGCCAACAACTCGACCTGCCCGATCACCGGGCGGAGGCCGTCCAAGGTGCGGAAGCCCGCGGTCACGTTCCGCAACGCGCGGAACCGCACCGTTTTGGTTTGCTGGGTACCCTCGCCCTCGGTCACCGTCGCCGCTACCCACAGGAGGTCGGCGTTGCCGGTGATACCGAACACGTCGTCGTCACCACGAATGGCCGACGGCGTCAAAAGCGTCGCGGACATACCGGCGGCCAGTATCAACCGAAGGGTGGGCATGGTTAACGTTCGCACGCCTGATCGACCTGCTCGATCTCGCGGTAGTCGTGATCGGGTTCATCCAGAGGAAAGACGAACCCGGGCGCGTCCTTGTCGACGGCATCCAGACGCATCCATTCGCTGATCTCGAGATCCAGGGTCGCCTTGCGGATCGGCCATTCGACGTGAATCTCGTGCGCCATCATCGATCCCGATGTACCGCCCGTACCGCTGCGGACCGGACCGTACTTGCCGAGCGTGGTATGCATCAGCACACGACCGTCGCGGTCCCGGTGAATGACTTCACGAATCAGGTACGGCGGTCGGCGGTCGACCCCGTACTCCTTGACGATGTAGTGCTGATCGTCCTCGTCGATGCTGACGATCAACAATTCGTTCCGCTCACCACTGACCCGCAGCATGGGCCCGGCCGGTCCGGTCGTGTCGAACGGCAGGTCGGCGACGCCCAGGGCCTCGAAGAGCTGATCGGGTCGAATCGGCATCGCCCGAATCGGCATCGCCCGAATCGGCATCGCCTTGTGGCAGGGCTTGTCGAGGTGTTCATATTTGCCCCACCAAAGCTTGTCCACCTCCGGCTCGATCCACAGCCAGTACCGCTCGCCGTTGCAGCCGATCTGCATCACGGTTTTGCCGAAGCCGTGGCTGAGGTCGATATACATGTGCGTCGGCTTGAGGAGCAGGGCGACGGCATCGGCCTGGAGGTGGTGGGTGCGTTCGTCGTTCGGCGTGACACGTTCGGTCCACGATACGCTGACGCCGGCCGACCGGCCCTTGAGGCCGAAGTTCACCGGGACGTTGTTGGCGTTGACCCGGCTGACGACTTCGGCCAGCGTCAGATCTTCAGCCGGTTCGATGACGACGGTCTTGCCGTCATGATTACATCCCGCCAGCACGGCCGGCAACCACGCAACCGACCACGCGCTAGCTCGCTTCAACGTCGTCCTTCCCTTCGGATTCAGATTCGTCCTCGATTTCTTCATCGGACGTGTCCGACGCCGACGGCGTAGCGAGTTGGTCGCCGTATTCGTCCAGGAAGTCGCCGTGCAGGATCGCGGTCAGTTGCTCCGAGACGCTCTCGATCTCCTCGTCACCCAAGTGCGGATTGACGACCTCGAGGACCGAATCGTCGCGCGTCAACAGCATCGTCCAAGTCTCGACCCCGTCGACGTTGGCACTCTTGACGTACCGGAGCAAGCGCTTGCGCATGAGCATGAGGGCGAGCACGAACCGGAACTGCTGCTTGGCCGGTTCTTGATCCTCGGCGAGCCGCTCGAAGAATTCGATGAGCACCGTGTTGTCTACGATGAGCTTCTTCTTCTCTTCCTTGCGCGGGACGCGGGTCTTCCAGAAGCAATACGCCTCGGCGGGCGGCTCGGTCCACGCGTCCGGGGCGTAGTCCTGCCGCACGAACCCCTCGGGGGTGTCGATCAGTACCGCATAATACTCGTCGCCCTCGGCGAAGGTTCGGCCGGTCTTGATACACGTGCCCTGTGATTTGGCTACTTCCCACTGAACCATCCGTTTTCCGTCTCCTCGCGTGTCGCGGGTTGTCGTCCGATCCGTCGGACGGGACCATGGGGAAGCAAGTCCCCCACTGCGATCTTCGGCGAGTTGTCGCACCGGCGGCGAGAAAAAACAACCCTGCGTTCGGTGGCGTCGTCCGATCAGGCGTCCATCGAAATCATTCGGTCACCCGGGCGGACGTGACGTCCGTTGACATAGGCCGACCAGTCCATGAGGCGTCCGCCGCTCGGCTTGAGTTCGACGACCCGCAGCGCGCCGCCTCCGGTGGCGAGGGTGAGATCGGATCGGATCGTGCCCGCCGGCTCAGTGGCAGCCTCGTCGACGACTGCAACGCGTGCCAACGTGACCGCTTCATCGCGCTTGCCGTCGGCGGCGCGAAACCGGCAGGTCGCGCCCGGCCAGGACCACAGTCCGTGAACTTGGTGTCGAATCATCTCGGCGGGCTGGTTGAAATCGAGGCGGGCGTCGGCCTTACTTAGCTTGCCCGCAGGGGTGGCGAGGCTTTCGTCCTGTGGGTTGCCCGGCGGATCGAGTGTGGTCGAAAAGCAGTCCAGCGCCGCTCGAACGGTCTCGGGCCCGAGCGCGGCCAGTCGATCGTGCAGTTCCGAGGCGGTTTCAGCGGGATCGATGGTCAGCTCTCGTTTCGCGAGGACCGGCCCGGCGTCCATACGCTCGCAGAGCCGGAATACGGTCACGCCGGTCGTGGTGTCACCGGCCAGGATCGCCCGGTTGACCGGGGCCGCCCCGCGATGTCGGGGCAGCAGCGACGCGTGCAGGTTGATCATGCCGCCGGGTACGGCGTCGAGCAGGGCCGGACCGATCTTCTGTCCGTAGGCGATGACCACGCCCAGCTCGGGGCCGACGGCGAGCAGCTCGGCGGTCGCGTCGGCCGCGTTGACGTTCTCGAAGCTCACCACGGGCAGGCGATGCTCGAGGGCGTAGGTCTTGACCGGTGTGGGGGCCGGCATGCGCCCGCGTCCGCGAGGCCGGTCCGGCTGGGTGACCACCAACGCGACCTCGTGGGGACCGGCCGACAGGTCGGCGAGCGTGGGCACTGCGAACGCACCCGAGCCAAAGAACAGCAGTTTCAACGTTATAACCCCTGAATACCATCGACGCATGTGATCGAGACGCTGTTTGTAAGTCAATCCAAGGTGCTTGGCCAGTTCGCACGACCGGGCTCGACCGATCGTTCGGTTATTCGGACCGACATTGAAACAGCACAGGGACAGGGTGTAGGATAGAACACTGGAGTCTCGAATGAGGCGTCCCGGGGGCGTGTCGATGTATTCTCCGTAGAATATTTTCGGCAGTTGACCGGGTAACTGTAGTCATGTTGACGCGGCGCGGGGGCGTCATGCGACGATGCATCGGTGTGGTGGGGCTGGCATGTTGGTTGCTACCGGCCGGTTCCAATACCGCGCTCGTGACCCTGACACTCATGCTGCTCTTAGCCGGTGCGATCCAGGTTCGATGACAGCGCGCCTAACCAAACACTTCGGTGATGACTTCGCCGGCGTTGATGGTGGGTCGTTGGTCGAGCCCGTTGTGGAAGTAGGTCAATTCGAGATGGTTCAACCCCATGGCGTGCAGGATGGTGGCGTGGATGTCATGCACGTGACAGGGTCGTTCGACGGCGCGGAGGCCGAGCTCGTCGGTGGTGCCGATGGTCCGTCCGCCCTTGACGCCGCCGCCGGCCATCCAGATGGTAAAGCCCCACGGATTGTGGTCGCGTCCCGTGCCTTTTTCGTTGAACGGCGTTCGGCCGAACTCGCCGCCCCAGACCACGAGCGTGTCGTCGAGCAGGCCGCGGGCCTTGAGGTCGGTGAGCAACCCGGCGATCGGCTTGTCGGACACGCGACACCACTTGCCGTGGTTCTCCTCGATCTTGGTGTGGGCGTCCCAGCCGCTGCCGCTGCCGCAATACAACTGCACGAAACGCACCCCGCGCTCGACAAGTCGCCGGGCGAGCAGACAATTGGCGCCGAACTTGCGCGTCGGTTCGTCGTCCAGACCGTAGAGCGTTTTCATGGCCGGTGATTCACGCGACAGATCGACGGCCTCGGTCGCTGACGACTGCATGCGGTAGGCCAGTTCATAGGCTTCGAGCCGGGCCGACAATTCAGTGTCGTCGGCGCGGTCGGCGCTGTAGCGCCGGTTCAACTCGCCGAGCAAATCGAGCTTGCTGCGTTGCTGGCGGTCGCCGATCGACTTGGGTGGCGTCAGATGAAAGATCGGTGGCCCGTCGTTGCGGAACCGCGTGCCCTGGAAGGTCGCGGGCAGGAAGCCGGCGGCCCAGTTCTTCGGCCCGCCGACCACCTCCTTGTAGTCGTTGAGGACGACGTAGGTGGGCAGATCCTCGTTGCCGGCGCCGAGTCCGTAGGTGGCCCAGGCTCCGAGCGACGGACGCCCGGCCAGGATCGAGCCGGTATTCATCTGACACACCGATCCGACGTGGTTCAGCCCGTCGGCCTGACACGAGCGGATCACGGCCAGGTCGTCGACGTGCTCGGCGATGTGCGGATACCAGTTCGAGACCCAGAGTCCGCTCTGCCCGTGCCGCTTCCATTCGCGTTGCGACGGCATGAGCGTGTTGGACGCCGTGCCCATCGCGGTGATCGGCCGGCCGAACGATTCGGGCATCGGCTTACCGGCGAGTTTTTCGAGCATCGGCTTGGGATCGAACAGATCCATCTGGCTCGGGCCGCCTTCCATGAACAGCCAGATGACCGACTTCGCGCTGGGCGGAAGATGCGGCGGTTTCGGCGCGAGCGGATTACGGATCTCGGCGGCGTGTGTGGTGGACTGTTCGCGCGATAGCAGATAACCGAGAGCCAACGCACCGAAGCCGTTGCCCGCGCGGGCGAGAAAGTCACGGCGAGACCGGACGGGGCTAACGTGATCGATCGGTCGCATCATGGTGAACCTTTGGCGCGAGGGGTCAACTCCGATAGACGAACTCGTTCGCGTTGATCAACATATGACAGAAGTCCACCAATACCGCGGCCGTCGTCTCATCGACGTGGCCGGGCAATCCGGGCGGCAGGACCAGGGTTTCGCCGGCGGTTACGCGTTCGGTGAGCAGCGCACCGTGACGCTCGAAGAACGCGCGAGCCATGGCCAGGTCGTCCGGTTCGGGCGATCGGGCGAATGCCATGCGATAGGCCTGCCGGATCTGTTCGACGCGGTCGCCCCCGGCAACATCAATGACCCGGGCCGCGAAGTTGCGGGCCCAATCGAGGGTTAAATCGCTGTTGAGCATCATCAGCGCCTGCGGAGCGGAGGTCGTCACGCTTCGGCGGGCGCACGGTTCGTGCGTGTCCGGCATGTCGAAAAGCTCGAACATCGGGTAGCGCGTGTTGCGACGCACCACGACATAGATGCTGCGACGATTTCGCTCGGCGCGATTCGGCGTCACGTGCCATCCGTCGTAAGGGACTTGCATGCCGGGCGGCAGTTCGGGATAGACGCTCGGTCCGCCCATCCGGGTGTCGAGCAAGCCGGCGACGGATAGGGCGGCGTCGCGAATGATCTCACCTTCGAGTCGTTGCCGGGGAAACCGCCACATCAAACGGTTCTGCGGATCGACCTTGGCCGCTTCGGGGCGACTGCTCGACGCCTGTTGATAGACCGCCGACCGCATGATCAGCCGGTTGACGTGCTTGATGCTCCAGCCGCTGCGAACGAACTCGTCGGCCAGCCAATCCAACAGCGCCGGGTGCGAGGGCGGTTGACCCTGCGTGCCGAAGTCGCTTGCGGTGGCGACGAGCCCGCGCCCGAAGTGAAACTGCCAGATGCGGTTGACCATCACCCGCGCGGTCAGCGGATTGTCCGGATCGGTGAGCCAGTCGGCCAGCGCGGTGCGTCGACCGGTGGAGGCGACGCCGTCGGGTGGTCGAATGACCGGCGGGTCCGAGCTCAGCACCGCGGGGTATCCCGGATTGACTTCATCCTTCGGCGCGTTGTAGACGCCGACCGCGAGCACGTGCGTCTTGGGCGTCTCTCGCCCGGCGTCGACGATGCCCGTGCCGAGCGGCAGGGCGGTGGGGCGGAGGGCGGCGAACGTGTCGAGCTTCGCCTTGAGCGCGTCCCACTCCTTCCTGGCCTCCCCCTTGATACGGCCCGCCACCGTCTCGAGGCTGGGGTTCAGGTAGTGCTTGGCCTTGTGGTACATCAACCGCTCGACGGGGGTGCGCTCTTCGGGCGACTTGGCGATCGCGATCTGAATGGCTTCGGGATACTTGAGGACGTTCTCGTCGATCGCCGCCTTGCGCGCCGGGGCTTCGATCTCCCGCATGCGGACGCGGATGTCGTGCGTCTTGGCTTCCCATGCCGCGAGTTGCTCGTCATGACGCTTGGCGACGTCGGCCGGCGTGAGCACCAGATCATCGGCGGCGCGAACGTTCGCGAAAAACGCCTGGTAGCGGTAATAGTCCTTCTGGGTGATCGGGTCGAATTTGTGATCGTGGCAGCGGGCGCACGCGAGGGTGAGCCCGAGGAAAACCGACGCGCTGGTGTCGGTGATGTCGTTGAGAATCTCCTGTCGTCGTTGCATGAGATTCCGGGCATTGCTTTCGTCCGGATAGTGACGGTTGAACCCGGTGGCGACACGTGCGTTCGGATCGTTCGGCCAGAGCTCGTCGCCGGCGATCTGCTCGCGGATGAACCGGTCGTAGGGTTTGTCGTCGTTCAGCGATTGGATCACGTAATCACGATAGCGATAGACGTACGGCCGCGTTTCGTCGGCCTTGAACCCTTCGCTCTCGGCGTAGCGGGCGAGATCGAGCCAGTAGCGCGCCCACCGTTCACCGTAGCGCGGCGAGGCGAGCAGTCGATCGACGAGATGATCGAATGCGTCGGGAGCCGGGTCGAACAGAAACGCGTCGACCTCGGCCACCGTCGGCGGCAGACCGATCAGATCGAGCGACGCCCGACGAATCAGCGTGCGCCGATCCGCCGCCGACGCCGGGCGTAAGCCTTTGGTCTCGAGCGCTCGAACGATGAAACGATCCACCGGCGACCGGCGCCAGGACCCATCCGCCACCGCCGGCGGCGCCGGACGCCGCATCGGCTGCAACGACCAGAGCTTGCTCTCGGGCGTCTCATCTTTCGTGTCGGCGCCCAGGAGAAACGGCAGCATAACCAGCGGCATGATCGCGCGCGCCGTGAGGTAGACGCGACGTTGACGGTTGGCGTGTTCGGCGATCCTTCGAAACATAGGCCGATCCGGTCCTGCTCGTGCGTCCGACCGAAATGAATCCCGCCCATGCGATCCCGGACCACGATGCTGTGCCTGCCATCCTACCATGTGTCGCCGAGCGAAGGCAACGGAATCCACATGCGCGGCAAAAAAGGCGGCAAAAAAGGTGTCAGGAAGATTTTCTTGACATGATGAACTGTGGTGGTAGCCTGTCGGCATGGGACGTTCACCTCGTGTGACCGAGCCGGGCATAGTCTATCACGTGCTGAATCGGCGCGTGATGCGTTTGCGGATCTTCGAGAAGGATGGGGATTATCAAGCTTTCGAGCGGGTGCTGGCCGAGTCGATGGAGCGGCCCGACGCGCCGCGACTGCTGGCGTATTGCTTGATGCCGAATCACTGGCATCTCGTGTTGCAAGCGAGGAAGCTGACGAACTTATCGACCTGGATGCAATGGGTGACGGTGACGCATACGCATCGCTGGCATACCCATTTCGGCACGACGGGCGAGGGGCCGTTGTATCAAGGCCGGTTCAAGAGCTTTCCGGTGCAGGCGGACGACCATTTCTTGACCTTGTGCCGGTATGTCGAAGCCAACCCGGCCCGGGCGAATTTGGTGGACCGGGCGGAGCTCTGGCCATGGGGTAGCTTATGGGTCCGGCAGGCTCGCGGAGCGTTGCTGAAGACATGGCTGCATTCGTGGCCGGTGGATCGGCCGCGTAATTGGCAGTCGGCCGTGAATGTGCCCTTGGACGAAGCCAAAATGCAAACGCTTCGGCGGGCCGTTGCGCGGGGCGTGCCGTTGGGGTCCGAGCGTTGGCGTGACCACGTCGCCGTGCGCCTGGGCCTTGAGATCACTTTGCGTCCACGCGGACGCCCCCGCAAGAACGCTCAAAAATCATCCTGACACCTTTTACTTGTCCTTTCGTTCGAGCACCCAGTAGCCTTCCGTACCGCCACTTGGTGGCCAGGGGATGTACAGTCGGCCGTCCTTCGGGGTCATGGGGATCGCGGTTCGCTCCGGGCTGTTCGGCAGGAAGCGGTTCCACTCCAGCCAGATCAACGAGTCTTTGTGCCGCCAGCCGTGGACTTCGGTCACTTCCTCGCCGGTGGTCCTGGTCAGCTTCACGGTGCGGTTGCTTTTGAATTCGAGGGTTCGGAATTCGGCTTCTTGTGAGAACGGTGCGTCTTGTCCGATGGTTCGAGTAAACCCGGTTACCTCCCATGTGCCGACCACGCGCAGGACCTCCCGCCAATAGGCATCCTGGCCGAAGCGCAGGCGCGCGCCGCCGGCGGGTCCGTCCTGCATGGCCAGGCTCAGTCCGGTGATGCTTAGCAAGAGCACCGGCACGCTTGCCCACACCAGGCCGTAGCGGATGCCCACATTCCATCGCGCGTCCGATGGGGAAACACCTTCCGTCATCGATGTTGTCGTGGCAGCGACGGAGCCGGCACGCGACAAGAGCATGGCGGTGGCGATTGCCGCGAGCGTGATGAACGTACCGTCGACGAGCGGGAAATGGTTCTGGCGAGCGCCCGGAAGCATCTGCACGAACGCGGCAATGACGGTGACCCACATCACCAAAAGCAGCAGGGCGACACCCTGGCCGTAGGTGCTCGCCGGCGCGATGACCAGCGCATCGTGCCGGTAGAGATACAGCCCGTAGATCACGAGCGCGACGAGGACGAGCCCGCCGAACGTGAACCACGTCATGGTCGCGAGGCCCGCGATCGGCCCGGTGGGCACGGCATGGTATCGGTCGATCCAGGTCGCCGGCGCGCGGGACAGGTTCAGCCACAACACCACCACGAGCATGAAGAAACCGGCAAAGACGTTCAGACGTTTGGTCGGAGTATCCTCGGCCGCAGGCGCCAAGCCGCCCCGAGCCAGACGCAGCACGCCCAGCGCGATGGCGATGCCCATGAAGCATCCGAAGCTCTCTTCGGCGATCTTCCACTGCATTCTGCCGCCCCATTCGGCGAAGGGACCCCAGGAAACGCGGACGGGATGGCGTACGAACACGGCCAGTGCGAACGCGATGCCGCCGCCGAGAATGCCGTAAAGGCAGAGCATCATCGCGGCCCGGTTGCGCTGACGCTTCAAGTACACGATCAGCACCACCAGGACCCCCAGGATGCCGCTCCAGGTTTCGAGTCGGAACGGCGGTCCGATGACCAACCCGCCGATTTTCGTCAGACCCAGGTAGCCGATCCACCACGCTACACCACCCGCGAAGAACAGCAGCGACTCGGCCCGCTCCCGCCGGCGGAACAGAGCATACAGACCGTTGACCAGCACCACGGCGATCGCCGGCTCGATCTCCGCGTTGTGGAAATGCTCGGCACCGAAGCGGTCGACCAGGTTGCGCAAGTCGGGGCTGAACGTGAACAGGCAGTCGATCGCGAAAAAGGCCAGCACCAAGGCCGCGAACGGTGGAACGAACCGTTGCAGATGGGAGCGCGGGAGCGTGAATACCAACCCCAGCACACCACCTCCGATACCGGCCCATAACCCGCCGAGCATGAACAGGCAAGCGTAGCCGTACAAGACGTCACCGAACGAGTCGGTCACGGTGTAGAAGGTTTGCTCCATGTAGCTGAACGAGCCGCCCCAAGCCCAGCCGATGGCGCCGAACAAGCCGGCCACCGCCGCACGGCGATGCCAATCGGGCCGGCGTGAACCCAGGCATACCGCCATGCCCAGCATCGCCCCGGCGACCATAGCGCCCCGGGTGGCGCCGGTCACGCCTCGATAGCCCCAGGCATAGGCCATCACGATGCCGGCCAGTGCGCACGGAAACAGGCCGTGACCGACCTGACCGCGCGATGACGTGCCGCCGTCCACTTTTACCATGGTCGATCCTTATTGACAGGTCCGCGTTCCTTCGTCACCCCTGACGCGCTTGCCTCTGCGTAACGCTTCACGGCGTGCCGGTCAACAAAGCCGATTGCGTGCCGAATAAAACAGCCCGCGTGACGGACCTAGTTGAGCCGTTCTGGACGTTGGCCCGGCTGATAACCGATTCGGTTCCGCGCTCGGCCGAGAATCTTTGGCATGTTTGCGGTGGTCGACACTCTTTATGCCCCCCATCCGGTAACCGGCGTCTGCGCGTCCGAGGAGCGTTCGCGCGCGACGACGACCCTTCAATTCCGCAAGCGTTAAGTTCTACTTGGTTATTCCCGATACACCCCGGAATCGTTGCGCCGAGCCTTCAACAGCATGTGCGTGCTCTTGAGAGAACGGTTCGGTTGTCGGCCTGGTCGTCTTTGTCAACAAGGAGTTTCGTTTATGGAATCCATCGTAATCAACAGCATGCAGCGCATAGCGCTGGTGGTCGGGGTCACGCTTCTCGGCGTGCTCGGCAACAGCGCCGTAGCACGAGCGGAGGTCAAGAAGAGCATCGCGGTCGCGCCGATAACGTCGACCGCCGGCGCGACTTCGTGGATCTCCGGCGAGGCCATCCAGGCCCAGTTAATCTCCGAGCTGACCAAGTCCGGCCGGTACCGGGTGGTCGAACGCGAGAACGTCGACGGCATTCTCAAG
>Ga0299906_10003279_pt1 | contig 13342 bp, 9 predicted proteins | sample RVTome_14_FD_200259 | JGI IMG/M metagenome (GOLD analysis project Ga0299906, IMG submission 200259) | Soil microbial communities from uranium-contaminated site in the Upper Colorado River Basin, Wyoming, United States - RVT145D125 (version 2) ...
TGGCCGGGCCGGAAGCTGCCCTGGGTACGGTTGATCCAGGAGCGGCCCGCGCTCCTGACCTCGACCCGAAGCACCTGCTCTCCCGCCGGGAGCCCGAGTGCGTGGGACTCCCTGACCTGCCGGGAGCTGGCCTGGAGCGGAGTCTCCAGCACCAGCCTCTCCCCGGCCCACACCTTGAGCTCGCCTCCGTCGCGCAGGGAGTGACGAAGCCCGATCTCGAGCTGGCCGGTGGGTGGCAGGGGCCGCTCGGCTCGGGGCTCGACGGCCGCCGGATCGGGAACGCCTGCAGGCGCTCCCGTTCCACCGGCGGTCGGCGTGGACTCTCCCTGGGATCCGCCCCAGGCGAGCATCGCGGCGACCAGAGCTGCGGCCCCGAGCCCGCCCCCGATCAGGCCGGGTCGGCGCTTCGCGGCCGGCTCGACGCGGGGGCCGCTCGGGATGCTCAGCGCGGGCCGGGGAGCGTGGCTCAGATCGAGGGTCTCACCCACGCCCCTCCTGTTCGGTGCGGGTTGCGGGGTGGGCCGCGGCCCGGAGCGGAGCGGCGGCCGCTTCCTCTCGTCCTCCAGCACGGCCTCGAGAGCTTCGGCCATCGCCTGGCCGTTGGGGTAGCGGTCGGCGGGCGTGCGGGCCATGGCGCGAAGCACCACCTCGTCGACGGCCGGTGGCAACCCCGCGTAGTAGCTCGAGGGCGCCGGAGCGTCCGTGGTCGTCAGCCGCTTCATCACGGCCAGCGAGCTGTCGGCCCCGAAGGCGTGCTCCCCGGTCAGGGAACGGTACAGGATCGCCCCGAGGGCGAACAGGTCGCTTCTCCCGTCGACGGTCAGCCCGGCGGCCTGCTCCGGTGACATGTAGAGGGGCGTCCCGAACAGCTCCCCGGCTCCGGTCAGCTCCGAGGTCGGAAGCTTCGCGATGCCGAAGTCCATGATCTTCGGCTCTCCCGTGGGCAGCACCATGATGTTGGCGGGCTTGACGTCCCGATGCACGATGCCGCGGCCGTGGGCGTGATGGAGCGCGTCGGCGATGCGGCAGGCGAGGCGTAGCATGCGCCGCCACTCGACGCGGCGCCCCCCGGCGATCATCTCGGCCAGGGTCTTCCCTTCGAGGAGCTCGAAGGCGATGTAGAAGGTGCCCGCGTCGGGATCCCTGCCGATGTCGTGGACGACGACGACACCGGGATGGGCGAGGGCCGCCGCAGCCCGCGCCTCGGCCAGGAAGCGCTGCTCGTAGCCCCGCTTCTCCTGCGCGGTCAGCGCCCCGGGGAGCTGGATCACCTTGAGCGCCACCGAGCGCGCGAGCTCCGGGTCCCGCGCCCGGTAGACCACGCCCATCATGCCCCGGCCCAGCTCGTCCTGGATCGTGTAGCGCCCCAGGCTGCCGGGGTGCTTCAGCTGCTCGCGTCTCTGGGCCATCGCGGGGGCGTTCAAGGGATCGGTCTCCGAGCCGGCGTCCGCCGGTCACCAAGCAATCCACGTGCCGCCGGATCTGGCCGCAAGCGAGTCATGCAAGCTGTTTCTGAAGAGTAACTTGAGGGCGTCGCGGGAAGTCGGGTGGAGTGGCGTGTCCGGATTCCTGCCCCGGGAACCGGGACCGACGCCTGATACCAGAGATCGAGGCAGCGCCAGCGGAGCCGCAGCTCGATCAGCCCGAATGCGGGACGTTGCGCCTGTTCCGGGCCGCCGGGTCCAGGGAGGTCACGGGCGCCCCGTCGGCGGGGCGCGACGTCACCGGCCCGGGTTCCAGAGCGCGATCCCGCCCGCCTGCTTGCCCACGTCGAGCTGCGCCAGGCGCTCCCCCCGGGCCACGTCGTAGACTTCCACGCTCCCCGGCTCCCCGCCCACGCCCTCGACGGTCACGAACGCGAAACGGCCGTCGGCCGTCACCACCACGCCGTGGGGGACCCGGCGGGTGGTCGCGACGCGGCGGGTCTCGCGGCCCGTCTCGAGGTCCCAGATGCCGAGTGCTGCGTCCTTCTTGTACGTCACCAGGAGCCGCGAGCCGTCGGGTGTGACGTCCGCGTTGTACGGCCCCCGCCCGCCTTCGAAGCGGCGCAGCACCCCCCACGACCCGAGGTCGATCTCGTAGAGCGTGTCGCTCCCGCTTCCGGCGACGTAGACCCGGCCCCGCGGCGTCGGCGCCGTCACCCAGGTCGGCTCCACGGAATGTCCGCGGCCGAGGGGCAGCCGCCGCGCGATCTCGAAGCGATGCGCGTCCACCTCCACCAGCTCGTCGTCCATCATGCTGACGGTGTAGAGCCTCGCCCCCGCGGCGTCGAGGCGCGCACCGTGTGGCATCACCCCGGTGTCGATGCGCGCGACCTCGATCATGGTCGTGGTCTCGATCACCGAGATCGTGCTCGGCTCCATGGGGCCGTACAGGTCGAAGTTCACCACGTAGAGGAGGTCCGCGCTCGGGGAGACGGCCAGCGTAGCCGGGAACATCCCCACGGTCACGTCGGCCTCCCACTCGTCGAGCCCCGTGCGGTACTTGTGGACCGATCCGTAGGGCAGCCCGTGGGCGAGAGAGACGTAGAAGTGGAGGCCGTCGGGCGACACGCTGATGCCGTGGGGTCCCTCGATCTCGGTGGGGAAGCTCCCGACAGGGATGTCCTCGAGCTTCTCCAGGCCCAGCGGTCCGAAGCGGACGAGCTGGACGAGGTCGTCCGACTCGGCGCACACGTAGGCGTGGTAAACCCGGCCCCCCGGATCCGGGTCCACCGTGGGAGCCGCGAGCCCCACCGCCAGGACGAGTCCGATCACTGCGGCTCTCCCGGGTCGGGGGCCGCTTCGTCCTCGCCGTAGGGCTCGAGCTTCAGCACCCACAACCCCGAGTTGAAGTCGGACGCGAACACGTGCCCCTTGTGCGGCTGCACTCCCCACACGAAGGGGGCGTTCGCGAGGTACCCCTCCGGGTCGTAGGTGAGGAACGCCGCGATCTCCCGACCCTGCCGGTAGAGGTCGCCCCGCAGCTCGCCGGAGACGTCGACGACCCGCACCCCGCCGTTGTAGTAGCCCACGTAGAGGACGTCGTCCTCGACCCACAGGTTGTGGCTGCCGGCCTCGGGCACGGCGTAGCGCGCCACTTCCCGGGGGCGCTCCCAGTCCTCCACGTCGATGACGTGTATCCACCCTCCGGCCCGTTCGGGAGGGCTTCCCTTCTCGGGGTGCATCCCGTAGGGGAACGACTCGTCGCCGGCGAACACGTAGCGCCGGCCGGTGCTCCGGCTGAGGTAGGGGAAGGCGGCGTGGCTCCACCCGCTGGGCCACGCGTAGCTGCCGATCTGCTCCGGCGCTCGGAGCGAGCCGCCCTGCCCCCCTCCTCCCACGTCGACGGCGACCACGCCGTCCGCCCAGTTCGAGGTGTAGGCGACTCCGTCGTGCACCCACACGTCGTGAAGCGAGTGGCCGCGGGTGGCCAGCTCGAAGCGCCCCACCCGCACCGGCCGGGCCGGGTCGGCGACGTCCACGATGTCGAAGCGCCGGCCGTTGCTCACCGCGAACACGTGCCGTTCCCAGACGAACACGTTGTGGACGCCGCCCCGGAGCTGGTCGTCGAAGTGACCCACGATCTTCACCCCCTCGAGGGGCGACGAGACGTCCAGCAGCACGAAGCCGTTCCTGCGGTTCGAGGCGCCCTCCCGGCTGATCACCGCGAGTCGCCCGTCACCGGAGACCTTCACGTCGTTCACGGTCCGGGCGTCGACCTGGACCACGTCGGCGATCCGGGGCGCGTGCGGGTCGGTGACGTCCCAGACGTACGCGCGCCCGTCCGCGCCCCAGGTTCCGGTGATGGCGTAGTCCCTGCCGTCGGGGCCCTCCCACACCCAGAGGTCCGAGGTGTGCCGGTCCCGGACCACGCCCCGACCTGCGAGCGACAGCCTCTGTCGGGCGCTGCGTTCGCTGACGGTCAGGGTGCGCGTCACGGCCCGCGGACCCGCGACCGCCACCACGGTGTGGACACCGGAGCGCTCGGCGACGAAGTCGCCGCCCGGCCCGATCAGGGAGCTGGCTCCGGGTGCCCGGGTGCGGGGATCGGGTCGGGCGCTGGCGGCGTACAAGACGGGGTAGTCGGGGACGACGTTCCCCGCGGAGTCCCTCGCGACGGCTCGGAACCGGACGAGGTCCCCGGTCCGGGCCCCCTCCGCCGAGGACTCCAGCTCCAGCGCGTGCACGGGGTCCTCGAGGACCTCGAGCTCCAGGAGCCCTTCGACACCTTCGGCGCGGGCCTCCAGCCGAGCGGTGCCCGGGCTCAGGAGCGAGACACGGCCCGTCGCGTCGACGCGGGCCACCTCGGGGTCACCGCTCTCGAAGCGCGGTCGCACCTCGGGTCGGAGCGCGCCAGACGCGTCGCGACCTTCCACCTGCAGGGGCAGCTCCGTCCCCGAGTACACCCGAGCGGGGACCCCGACGAAGCGCAGCTCTCTGAGCGGCGGCAGCGGCACCTCGATCGGCACCTCGACCTGAGTCACCCCCTCCGGCTCGTCCTGGTCGTCCCGGGGATCGGTCGGCACGACGGCGACGACGACGTGCCTGCCGGGGCCGTGCGCGCTCACCTCCCCGTCGGCGGTGACGGCGACGTCCCGGGGAGCGCGGGAGTAAAAGACCACGCTCCGCTTCACGGGATCCCCGGAGGCGTCGAGCACCCTGACCTGGAGACCGGCTCTCTCCCCGACCTCCAGCTCGAGGGCACCGGGCTCCACGACGAGCCTCAGGGCGGTCCCGGGGCTCTCCTCCGGCGCGGCGCCCCCGCCGGACGTCGGCGCGCACAAGGCCAGAAGGGCGAATGTCGTCCCGACCCTCATGCCGTGGCTCGTGGCGTCCTCCCCGGGATCGCGCCGCTGCGCGAGGGGCGCCGCGGTCGCAAGACGCTCCTAGCGTAGCGGCTGTCTCGATGCCCCGGCAAACCTGGCGGCGTCACGCCGGGCCCGTGCCGGCCTCGCCGGCGCCCCGGGGGACCAGGAGCACCGCCGCGAAGGCCAGCGCGGTGTAGAACGCGAGCAGCCGGAACAGCGGACGGTAGCTGCCGAAGAGATCGAACAGGGCGCCGTTCAGGGGGTCTCCGACGAGGCCGCCGAAGGCCATGCACAGCAGGAACACCGCCGACAGCACCCCCCGCCGCTCCCTGGGGATCGGCTCCACGAACAGCGGGTACGCGTTCACGCTGGGGAGCGTCCAGCACGCCGAGGCCAGGGCCAGAAGCGGTGCGGCGTGCGCAGCCCGGGTGATCCCGTCCAGGGCGAGCAGGCACAGGGCCATCAGGCCGAACCCGCCGAGCATCGCGTTGCGGCGGCCGACGCGCAGGCCGACGGCTCCCGCCGGCAGCGCGCCGATCACCCCGCCGATCGCCCAGGCCATGAAGCCCAGGGTGACGTCCTCCGGCCGCACCCCGAAGCGCTCGGTGCCGTGGAGTGCGTACCAGGTGGCGAAGCCCTGGAACGTGAGCTGCAGGAGGAACGCCGCGGTGAACACCGCCCGCATGCCGGGCACCGATCCACGCAGCGCGGATGCCGCCGCATCCAGGAGCGAGCGGAACGTGGTCTCGGCGGCTCGGGCACCGGACGCCGCCGGCTCCCGCAGCCCGAGGACGAACCCCGCGGCGATCGCGAGCACCGTCCCGCCGGCGATCAGGAACGCGGGCCGCATCCCCAGCGCCCGGCCCAGCATCAGGAACACGATCGCACCGATGCACATCTGGAAGGTGACGGAGCCGGAAGCCAGGGAGCGGTAACGGGACGGGACGAGGTCGGCCAGCAGTGCCTGGAACGGCGACCGCAGCACGTTGATCCCGGTGTACAGCACCACCAGGGCGCCGATCAGTCCGGCGATCCCGTACCCCGCGCCCCACGGGACCAGCGCCATGCCCGCCGCGGCCAGACCGAGCCCGGCCAGGACGATGGGCACGCGGCCGCGCCCCCGGGCCGCAGCGCGGTCCGAGGCGCCTCCGGCCAAGGGGACGAGCAGCAGCAGCAGCACGTTGTCGATGGCCATGACCGCGCCGATGGCGGTGCGACGCTCGCCGAGGGCGTCCCGCACGAGGGGCGGGATGAAGGTGCTGAGCAGCGGTCCGGTGACACCGAAGAAGAGCCCGCCCAGTCCCACCAGCGCGCACAGGGCGAAGGGCGAAGCCCACATCGTTTCCCGTCCGCGGGGCTCCATGACGGCTCGCTACTCTACACGCTCGCAGTCCGGGATCCGCGAGGGACGAATCGGGCCCGAAGGGAAGCGCTCAGTTCGCCCCTTCGCCGGCGCGCTCCCGCCTCATCGGCAGCTCCCGGAGGTCCATCAGGGTGAGGATCGCGTCCGGAGCCCCCTCGCGCCCGGGAGGCAGGAAGTCGATCCGGGCCGGCGCGGTCTTCGAGTAGAAGCTCGTATCGGAGAGGGCGAAGATCTCGAACCGGCCCTGCTTCCCCACGGCGAGGAGCCTGCCCGGCTCGCGCTCGATCTCCAGCACGTCGCCCATGACGGCGACCACGGGTGGCGGCGCCTCCACGCGGTAGCGACCGGCATAGCGGTCGAGGGTCGCCTCCTCGACAGCCACCGCGGGCGGATGCTCGGGACCCAGCCGCCCGCTCGCGACCACCTCGACGGCGCGGTGAGCCACGTCGGCGCCCGTCGGCAGCGGCCCCGGAGCCCACATCCCGACGTTCGAGAGCACGAGCACGGCGAGGTCGACCTCGGGGTACAGGGCGAAGTAGCTGTTGTAGCCGCCGATGTCGCCCCCGTGCCCGATCTCGCGCAGGCCGCGGTAGCGAGAGACCATGAAGCCGTACCCGTAGGCCCCTTCTCGCCCGCCGGGGAGGGGCGTCGTGGCGAAGGCGCGGTCCAGCAGCTCCGTGCCCACGACCTCGCCCGCCTGGAGGGCCCGGATCCAGCGTTCCATGTCCCGGGCCGTGGAGTACAGGCCGCCCGCGGCGGGTTCGGCGGCGGTGTCGGTGTACTCCGCTTTCACGAGATCGGGGGCGAAGAGATAACCGGCGGCCCGCCCCTTCAGCACCCGACGACGGTCGTCGCAGCCGGTGTCGTCCATCCCGAGGGGTTCGAAGATCGCTTCCCGCAGGTGGTCCCCGTAGCTCTTCCCGCTGACGACCCCGAGGACGCGGCCGAGGGCGAGGTAACCGGTGTTGCTGTAGTTGAGGCGATCCCCGGGAGCGAACTCCAGCTCCCCGCGCTCCGCCTCCTCGACGGACACGAAGTCGGGAACGCCGGCGGTGTGGGTCAGCAGCTGCCATAGCGCGATGCGCTCCCCCGACTCGAAGTCCGGCAGGTACCTGGACAGGGGATCGTCGAGGCTCAGGCGACCCTGCTCGGCGAGCTGGAGGATGGCGAGGGCGGTGAAGGACTTGGTGATCGACGCGATCCGGAGCTTCGTCTCGAGGGTGTTCCGGACGCCCAGCTCCACGTTGGCCATCCCGTGGGCTCTCGCGTAGAGAGCCTCACCCCGACGCAACACCACGACCGCCGCCCCGGGGAGGTCTCGGCCCCTGACCGGCTCGAACAGGCCGTCGAGCGCGGCCTCGAGCTCCGGTGCCGCGTCGGCGCCGGCCGTTCCCGGGATCAACGAGATCGAGAGCGTCGCGAGCGCCGTCGCTGCCTTCATCGCAGACCTCCCCGGTGCGCGGTACGCGACTCGCGCTCGGAACGCGCGCCGCGGTCACCTGCCTCGAGTGTGCGCAGGTGCGCGTCCCGACGGCAATAGTCCCGATGCACCGTGTGACATCCCGCGGGCGCACGCAAGCTCGTCAGGACGGGCTGGCCGCCACGAGCCGGCGTCGCTGTGCCGGGCGCTGGGACGGTGCCGCAGCGCGCCACCACCCGCAAGCTCCGCGCGCACGGCGTTCGGTCGGCCGGACTATCGGCCGAGCCGGAAGGAGAGGCGCAGCGCGACCCCGAGGTTCCCCCGGGTGCTGGTCTCGTAGCTGGGCGCGAGAATGCGAGCGCCGTCTGGCAGGCCGATCTCGGAGGGGAGGCCCACCACGACCAGGTTCGCGTCGTGGCGCTGCGCGCTCGTGCCCAGGGTCGCCAGGAACTGCGACCGCTCGTCCTCCCGCAGGCTCGAGAGGTCGACGGCTCCGGCCAGGGGTCCCGTGGGCAGCGACTGCCCGTGGACCTGGGGCCGGAGGTGCCAGCGCAGACCCAGAGCCAGCGTGAGCTGCTTCACCTCGAGCAGCAGCCCAGCCAGCAGATCACTGGCGCCGCTCTCCGCCTGCATCGGCGTCCGGGCGCCGAAAGGACCCCACCCGGACACCTCCGCCACGGCCGAGAGTCCGGGAAGCAGACGCAGCCGGGCCCCGATCCCCGCGTGCAGGAAGTTCGGGCGGCGGATCCCGCTCTGCACCGGCTCCTGACCCGGCACGATCAGCCGGTCCCCCGGGTCGAGGTCGCCGGTGAGGCTCACGCCGAGGTTTCCCGAGACCCGCAGGCGCTCGAGGCTCCACGTGGCCTCCGCGTGGAAGCCGACGTCAGTGCCACCGCTGCCCGAGCCCTTGGACAGGTCGAAGCGCGCGGTGGTTCCCGGGCCGGTCACCCGGGCGCCGAGGGTGAGCGCGGGCCGCCGGCGCCGTCCTTCGAGGAGGCTCACCCGGGTGCCCAGGGTGTACTCGCCCGGGACCATCTCCTCCACCCGGGCCGGGTGGTGGCTCAGGTACGGCATCGGCCAGTACATCGCCCGGTAGGGATGCGCTGGGGCCGACCCTCCCAGCAGCACGATGTCCAGGGGTGGCGAGGGGACCGGGTGCGCGCCGGGCGTGCTCACCGACCGCGTGATCTGGTACCCGAGGCAGACCTCGAGGCGGCTCAGCAGGCCGAGCCGGAGGGCCACGCTGCCGTCCACCACGTCGATGCCGAGCGGGTCGCGGTCGTAGTTGTCGAGGAGGAAGCTGGCCTCGAAGTCGCGGGTGGCCAGGACTCCGGCCTCTCGCACCGTGAACAGCAGGCTGCCGGAGGCCTCGGGGTTCCGCCCGGCTTCCTCGGCCGGCGCCAGGGCGGGTGCGGCGACGAGCACCGACATCGCGGCGAGCCGGGCCGCCCACCGGTCGAATCGGATCCCCATGGCCTCCTCCCGCTGCGGCGGAAGTGTACAGGCCTCCCGGGCCGACGTCAGTGGGCGTTCTTCAGCTGCTCCCAGCCGGAGCCGGCCGGTCGCCTCGTGCGAAGGGCCGCGCCGACCTCCGCGCCCGCGTCGCTGCAGGATCCCGTCGCGAGCCAGTGCAACGCCTCGCCCAGGGAGGCTTCGGACTCGTCCCCCAGCGGGTGCTCGAGGTCGTCGGGTGCGGGGCAGTCGGCGGGGATGCCGTCGAAGAAGTCCCCCTCTCCGAGGGCGTTGACGTAGCGGAACGAAACGGGCACCAGCACGCTCTCGCAGAAGTCGAAGCTGTACTGGCCCACCGGCTTGCCGAAGGTGGCCTCGCCGACCAGCACCGTGGGGAGGAAGGGGCGCAGGCCCATCACGAGCAGCTCGCTCGCGGAGGCCGTGGCCCCGGACGTGATGATCGCCACCCGGGACAGCTCGAGGGCCCACGACGGCGGCTCGGGGAAGCGGTAGTAGCGGTTGCGGAAGCTGTTGCCCTCGTTGTGGCGCAGCTCCGTCAGCACGTGGCCCGTCGCCGAGACGCCACCCACGAGCCCCGCGAGGTGCTCGGCCACGTCGATGAGGCCGCCTCCGTTGTACCGGAGGTCCAGGACGAGCTCGTTCACGTCCGCTCCCGACAGCTCCTGGAAGGCCAGGTCCAGCGCCCCGTAGGACGGGCGCACGAAGTTGCGGAAGTGGAGGTAGCCGACCCGTCGCCGGCCGACCTCGAGGATCTCCACCTGGGACACCGTCGGTATGCGGACGACTCGCTTGACGAGGACCTCGCGCCGCTCCCTCCCGCGCAGGTCCACGAACGACAGCTCGGAGGTGAGCCCGACCTCAGCTGGGCCGAGGGCCGCGGTCAGCCCACCGCCTGCGATCACTTCCCCGATCGGGCGGCCGTCCACCTCAAGGATCCGGTCGCCCCGTGCCAGCCCGGCCTCGGCCGCGGGGCTGTCCGGGAAAACCTGGGAGACGCGCACCTCCCTCGAGTCGACCTGTCGCGACGAGAAGCCGTAGCCGACGAACGAGCTTTCGGAGTAGAACGCGTCCTGGGCGGCCCTGGAGGTGATGTAGCTGAAGCTCGCGTCCAGCGGGTGGAACCGCGCCGCCTGCAGGTACGCCTCGGGGGAGGAGAAGGCAGCCGGGTCCAGGTCGGGGAGCCGATCGTTCCAGAGGTAGTACTCGCGGAGAGTGTCCCGCACGAAGCCGATCTGACCGGTGACCGAGCAGTCTGCCTGGGCGGCGGCGGGCGCCGCGCCGCCGAGCGTCACGCCGAGAATGAAGGTGAAGCCGCGCAGTCCCCGGCGGAGGGCGGGTCCCTGCATACCTCTATTCTAGGCCCCGGGGGTAGTCGGAGCGTGACATCGATTACAGGTCCGGGGCGCCCTCGGGCGGGTGCTAACATCCGCGCGAGCCACATGAGACCCGGGTTGCTGCTCCTCGCGCTCCAGGTCGGTTGTGCCGAGCCGGCCCCGAAGGCGACAGCGGAGACCGCGGCGCCCCTCGCCGGCGCCGTCGCCTACGAGATGCGCCGGTTGGAGCGCGCGTCACCGGGCTGCGAGGCGCAGGAGCGGGCCTGCGCCCGGGTGGTGCTGGAGTACCCCGTGGTCGCCAGCGCTCCGGGCGGCCCCGAGGCTGCCTCCGCGATCGCGAGGGCCATCGCGGAGCCCGTGCTGCGGAGCCTGGACGAGCAGGCCGAGGTGGTGGCACCGGAGCTGCTGGCCGAGCGCTTCGTCGCTGACTTCGCCGTCTTCGACCGGGAGCATCCGGGTCGCACCGGCTGGAGCCTGGAGCGGCACGCCAGCGTGGTGATGAGTACGGCAGAGGTGCTGTCCGTGGAGGTCGCCGAGTACAGCTATACGGGAGGCGCCCACCCGAACGCATTGGTCACGCTGCTGTGTCTGTCTCCGGGGACGGGTCGTCCCCTGGCGCTCTCCGAGCTGCTGGTCATGGGCTTCGAGGAGCCGCTCCGCGTCCTGGCCGAGGAGCGCTTCCGCAGGGCGCGGCAGCTCGCGCCGGACGCGTCACTCGCGGAGGAGGGCTTCTGGTTCGACGAGGATCGCTTCCAGCTCAACGCCAACTGGCTCGTGGCGCCGGAGGGTCTCCGGTTCTTCTTCGACGCCTACGAGATCGCACCCTACGTCTTCGGTCCGACGGAGCTGGTCGTGGAGCGGGAGGCGCTGCGCGCGCTCGCGAGAGCCGGTGGCCCGCTGGCCGCGGGGAAATCGGGAGGAGGAGCCTGAGCATGCGGACAATCGCCATGGGAGCCGTCCTGGTGAGCGCGGCGCTCGCGCCGGCCGCCGGCGAGGTCGAGACGCGGACGCTGGCGGTCGCCGACGGCGTGGAGATCGCGTACGACGTCAGGGGAGCGGGCTCGACGACGCTCGTCTTCGTTCACTGCTGGGCCTGCGACCGGGAGTTCTGGCGCGAGCAGCTCGACGCCTTCGCGGGCTCCCATCGCGTGGTCTCGCTCGACCTGCCGGGTCACGGCGCCTCGACGGCGGACCGGGAGAGCTGGAGCATCCCCGGCCTGGGGGAGGACGTGGGAGCCCTGGTGGAGGCCCTCGACCTGCAGCGGGTGGTCCTCGTCGGGCACTCCATGGGCGGGCCGGTCTCCCTGGCGGCCGCAGCGCGACTGGCGGGACGGGTCGTCGGCGTGGTCTGCGTGGACACCGTGCACGACGCCGACGGAAGCATGCCTCCGGGCGTGGCGGAGCAGCTCGCGGCCAGTTTCGAGCAGGACTTCGAGGGCGCCATGCGGCAGATGGTGCCGGCCATGTTTCCGCCCGCGGCCGACCCCGGGGTCCGGGACTGGGTCGCGGAGCGGGCCCTCGGTACCGATCGGGCCGCGGCCGTTGCGCTCCTCCGCGCCTTCGAGGACGTGGACCTGCCGGGGCTGCTCTCGGGCGCCGGCGTTCCGATCCGAGGCGTGAACGCCCACCCGCTCCCGCCCGTCATTCCCGAGACGAAGGTCGAGACGAACCGGAAGTACGCCGACTACGGCGCCGTGCTGATCGAGGGGGTCGGCCACAACCTGCAGCTCGAGAAGCCCGAGGAGTTCAACGCGGCGCTCCGGGCGGCCATCGCGGAGATCGAGTCCGCGACGAACGGAGGCTCCCGTTGATCGAGCTGATCTGCACGCGGACCTGCACGACCTGCCGCAAGGCAGTCGCCCTGCTCGAGGAGAAGGGAATCGCGTTCCGCTACCGCGAGTACCGCGAGCACCCTCTCTCGCAGAAGGAGCTGAAACGGACCCTGAAGCTGCTCGGGGTGAGTCCCCGGGAAGTGCTGCGCCGAAACGACACGGCGTTCGAGGAGCTGGGCCTGACCGGCGACGAGAGCGACGCGCGCCTGATCGCGCTGATGGCCGAGCACCCGACGCTGCTCCAGCGGCCGATCGGCATCGCGGGCGATCGCGCCGTGCTCGGGCGTCCGCCCGAGGCGCTCCTCGCCCTGGCCTGAGGGCCCGGCTCAGGCGGCGCGCCGGATCCGCTCGATCTGGTGAGGGTGGCGCGCGAGGTGTCGTGCTTCGGGCTGCCGCTGCAGGCCCGACGGGGTCATTGCCACCGGAAGAGCTTGAGCGCCACGACGAAGCTGCCGATCCCCCAGGCCAGGAGCAGCGCCAGCTCTCCCGCCAGGCCCGGGAGCCCGGCGCCGTCGAGCATCACCCCGCGCAGCGCGTCGTTCAGCGCGGTGAGCGGGAGGGCCTGGATGAAGGGCTGGGCCGCGGCGGGGAAGCGCTCCGTGGAGAAGAACACCCCGGAGCAGATCCACATCGGCACCATGGTGACGTTCATGAGACCCGAGACGCCCTCGATGGTGCGCGCACGGGAGGCCGTGAGCAGTCCGACCCCGGAGAAGGCGAGCGCCCCGAGCACCGAGACGCCGGCCAGGAGGAGCGGCGAGCCTCGCAGCGGTACGTCGAGCACGAACCATGCGAACAGCAGCAGGACGGCGGCCTCCGGTACCAGGAAGATCATCCGGGAGAGCACCTGGGCGCCGAGCAGGTGGCTGCGCTTCAGGGGCGCGGCCACGAACCGCTTGAGCAGGTTCCCGTTGCGGGCCACGACCAGCGAGAAGCCGATCCCCCACATCCCGGTCCCCATCAGGTTCATCCCCAGGAGGCCTGGGATGAAGAAGTCGACGTAGCGGGAGCCGGGCTCCTGGATCTCCTCGGCGCGGGCGTCGAACGCGGAGCCCCGGCCGGCGGCGTCCTGGAGCGCGTCGTCGACGGCGAGGCGGGCCGCGAGGCTCTCCGGTCGCGTGGGATCGAAGG
>Ga0299906_10003280_pt1 | contig 13338 bp, 9 predicted proteins | sample RVTome_14_FD_200259 | JGI IMG/M metagenome (GOLD analysis project Ga0299906, IMG submission 200259) | Soil microbial communities from uranium-contaminated site in the Upper Colorado River Basin, Wyoming, United States - RVT145D125 (version 2) ...
GCTGAACCGCTCCCAGCTCCGGGTGAAGTCGGCGGCGCTGCCGTAGCTCTCGTACCGATAGTGGTACCGCTTGATCACGGTCACCGGTTGAGGCCCCTGGAGCGTGCGGCCGTAGGCGTCCTCGCCGTCCCAGTCGAGGTCGTAGACCAGGTCGGGCGCCGCAGAGAAGAACTCGACGAAGCGGTGGCCTCCGATCCGGATCTCGAGCTCGATCTCCGCGAGCGTGGAAGGGATCGTCGCCTCGCTCAGACGCAGCCGGACGTGCCGGCTGCCGCCGCGGCCGGGGACTCGATCGCTGGCATAGTGGAGGCTCATCCCGGTCCCCGGAATACCGACCGATTCGCCGAGCACCTGGTTCTGGCACTCGATCACCGAACCGTCGTCGCAGTCAGGCTCGGTCTCGTTGTCTTCCTCGCGCTCCGGATCCGGCGGGGTTTCCGGATCCTCGGGATCGGCGGGCTCCTCGGGATCCGGATCGTCGCCGTCGTCGTCGTCCTCGATGTCGTCGGCCGGAGGCGGCACCGCGTCCTCCGACGGCCCCACGGGCCAGTTCGCGTCCCACGGGGTCAGGTGCGGAATCTCCATTCGCCAGAGGGAGGTTCCCGGCGTGTAGAGGACTGCGAGCTGGACGCGCTCGTCGTCGGTGATCCCGAGTTCGTCCAGCGTCGCCGCGTCCGCCGGCAGCCCCGAACCGTCGACGTCCAGCTCTGCGCGCCCCTGGCCGTCGATCGACAGGATCTCGATCACCAGTCCGTTGTCGGCGCCGACCCAGCTCGCGATCTCGCGGTCGTAGTAGCCGAGCGGCACGGCCGCGCCGACCGGCATGTCGAGGAAGTTGTCCAGATGGAGCACGACCGGCTGGTCGAACTGCACCTGTGTCGCGCCGGCACCGATCGCCTCGTCTGCCGAGACCTCGGCCGCCCAGGTGTAGGCGACGTTCGGCGGCAGCGAGGCCGGCATCGCCGCGGGGCCCTCGTCGCCGACCGTGAACTCGCTGACACGAAGGGTCATGGTTGGAAGCGGCTGGGTCGTTCCATCCGGCAAGACCATCTCGGCCGCCGTCCCGGCGGGAATGAGCACTGTCGCTTGCCGCGTGCCGTCCACATCGGTGACCTCGCTCCCCTGGGCCACCTGCAGGTCGGGCGCACCGGATTCGACGACGGTCACCACTGGATCGAGCTCGATCAGCACCACGTCCGGCGCCCACGCGTAGTCACGACGTGGCACGTCGATCTCACGCTGCACCGGCAGGTATCCCGTCTTCTCGTAGACCAGCACCGCGTTGCCGCCGCCATTGACCGCGAGATCGAACATCCCGTCGGCGCGGGTGAGCGTCTGACCCACCTCCGGGTGGCCGTGGCACGTGATTCTCACGCCGGCGACCGGTGCACCACTGCGGGAGACCACCCGGCCGCGGAGCACCCCGATGCGGGTCTCCTCGAGTGCCCCCGGCTCGACGCCCGTCTGAATCGGGGCCGGTCCCGCGAAGATGAACTCGTTCGCCTCGGAGTAGTCGTTGGGAACCGTCGGGTCGATCGGCGGTGCCACGTCGATCGGGTTCGGCGGCAGTGGCTCCCCGCCGCCGGGAACGGCGACGAGCGACGGAGGACTCGCGTTGTCGCAGGGATCGGTCTGACGCAGCTCCAGCGTATCGCCCTCCGAGCCGGCGATCGTTGCGAGGAAGGACCCGTCCGGCTGGGCGGTGACCGTAACGCTGCCCGGAGTCGTCTGATTGGTGACGGTGACTGCCGCTCCGGGTTCAGCCGCGCCGGCGCTGCTGCCTACACTGACCGCACCCGATCCATCCGGTGCGACGGTGACCAGGCCCGGTCGCGATCGCCTCGGGAGCGGTGGTATCCACGTCGACGCTGACCTGCGTGGGGATCGCCGGATGGCCTTCGGCGTCGTCCACGGTCGCAAGCAGCGCCACCGAACCCTCAGGCAGCGCTCCCTGGAGATCACAGGAGATCGTTCCTGCACCGAAGCTGCAACTGGTCGGCACTCCGCCGCCGTTGGCGGAGAGCAGGAAGCTCTGCGGGTCGAGCCCGTTTCCGGCCGGATCGGTGAAGGTCAACGAGAGCGACTGGAACGAGGCGTTGAGGCAGGCACCCGGCGTCGGACTGACGAACGCCAGGGCGGCCTGGGGCACGCGTAGGCTCCACAGCGAGGTGTCGCCGACCTCGAAGCCGTCGGCGAAGATGGTCGTTGCCCCTCGCGCGTAGATCCGCCCGAGACTCGCGCAGTCCTCGACCCAAACCTGAAGCGTCTGGCCGTTCGAACGCTGGGCCTCCTCGAAACAGGACTCAGTCGGGGATATCTCGCGAACAGATGTGGTGGGTCCGAGCGCGGAGGCCTCGGCATCGAATCGGCGCTCTCGCCGTGCGGGAGCCGCATCGGAAGACCAGCGGACGATGAAACCGCCGGACGGGTTCGACGTGACCTCGGCGCTGCTCTGGCCAGGTTCCCCTCCCTCGTCGATCGGGAGGTCGGATGTCAGGGGTCTCAGCCGGGCATCGAACAGGCGTCCGTGGAGGCGGACCGCAGTCGCCGAGGCCGTCTCCCACACGACCACGACGCCGCCGTCCTCGAGGCCTGCCGCACTCGGAGCGCGCTGGTCGTCTCGTGCGTCGGCGTTGACCTGGAACTCGTCGCCGCTGATGAGAAGCTCGCCGCTCGTTGGGACCCGGTCTGCGAGAACTGCCTGCCGTAGATCTCCCCGTCCCCCGGCTCCGCCTCGAAACGCCACGCGACGAAGAAGCTACCGTCCACGAGCGATGTGACATCGACCTGCGCCACGCCCTCGGCGGTGAACGCGGTGATCGGTGACTCGCTGACCTCGAAGATGGGTCCGCGAGGAATCCCCCGGTCGTCGAGGAGCCTGCCGAAGATGGCGCCCGGCTCCAGCTCGCTCGGCGGGCTCGCCCAGACGACGACGAAAGCGCCTCCGGGAAGCGCGGCCGCTCGCGGCGCATGGCCGGGCCGGGACTCGTGGCTTACCGGTTGTGGTTCCGAGGCGGGAAGGTGCGCACCCGGACCGATGAGGCCCAGAAGGACGATGGCTCGCAGCAGGAACCGCTTGCGAACGCCTCGCGACGGGACCGGCTCGGGTAGGGGAGCGACGGGCGTGCTGTTCACCTCGGCACCTCCTTGATCATACGGCCTGCTGTCGTTGTGACACGAGAACATGCGATTGAGTTCCCGGTGTGACGGCGCTGCGTCATTCGAGTGGGAGTGGTTTACGCCCCGGCTTCTCTACGCCAGGAATCCGTTGGCTCCGAATGTACTGCGAATTATAGACGGAAGTCAAGATTGGCGAGCGCTGAAGGGCCTTGACCCAGTCGTAGGGCTCACGGACGCCCTGCCAGGCGCAGCGGAGGGGTGGCGCACGCTGTGGATCCAGCTACCGATCCACGCCCACCGCCGCCGCCAGCGAGCGGAGGCCGTCGCGCTCGAGCAGGGCGAGGAGGCCGCGGTTGATCTCGCCGGGCAGGGCCGGGCCGCGGTAGACGAGGGCGGTGTAGAGCTGGACGAGGGCGGCGCCGGCGCGGATGCGGCGGTAGGCCTCGGCGGCGGAGTCGATGCCGCCGGCGGCGATCAGGACGGCGCGGCCGGCGAGGGCGCCGGCGACGGCGTGCAGGGTCTGGTAGCTGCGCTCGCGCAGAACCGCGCCGGACAGGCCGCCGCCTGCGGGGTCGGCGCCGGGGAGCAGGGTCAGGTCGGCGCTGGTGTTGGTGGCGACGATGCCGGCGGCGCCGGAGTCGACCGCGGCCGCGGCCAGCTCGGCGGCGCGCGGCGGCGGCAGGTCGGGGTCGAGCTTGATCAGCAGGGGCAGGTCGGTCGCTTCGCGCGCCGCGCCGAGCACGGCGGCGAGGAAGCGCTCGTCCTGGAGCGCGCGCAGGCCCGGGGTGTTGGGCGAGGAGACGTTGATCACCAGGTAGGCGACGTCGGCGCGGCGGCCGAACCCGGCGAGGAGCTTGCGGTAGTCGTCGAGCATGCGCTCGGGCGGGGTTTCCCGGTTGGGCCCGAGGTTGATCCCGAGCGGGTAGGGGAGCGGACCGAGGCGGTCGAGGCGGCGCGCCAGCGCCGCGGCGCCGCGGTTGTTGAAGCCGAGCCGATTCTGGAGGCTCCCGGCCTCCGGGTGGCGGAACAGCCGCGGCCGCGGGTTGCCCGGCTGCGGCTCGGGAGTGACGGTGCCCGCCTCGGCGAAGCCGAAGCCCAGCGCCGGCACGGCGGCGAGCACCTCGCCGTCCTTGTCGAAGCCCGCGGCCAGACCGACCGGGTTGGCGAAGCGGCGGCCGAGGACCTCCTGCGCCAGGCGCGGGTCGTCGACCAGGTGGCGTTGGCGCCAGCGCGCCTCGAGCACCGGCAGCGCCGCGAGCGCGCGAAGCGCACGCTTGCCGAGCCCGTGGGCGCGTTCGGCGTCGAGGCGGAAGAGCAGCGGCTTGGCGAACTCGTACGGACCCACGGCTGGTGAGCCTACACGGAGCGCCGACTACGGTCCGGCGTCACGAGGGTCGTAAGGCTCAGCGATCGCGGGGCGGGAAACGGCGGACGACGCGTCGCACCGCCTTGTCGATCTTGCGCATCAGCCGCTCAGGCTCCTGGAGCAGGCGGTCGGGGTCGTCGATGACCTCGGTCGCCCAGCCGATCCAGACCGGCTCGCGGCTCTCGGCGTCGAGGATCTCGATCACCAGCGTGCCCTCGGTGGAGGCGCGGACCAGCTCGCCCTCTTCCCAGGCGATGCTCACGCCGCGGGTGATCTCGCGCCGGCCGCCCGAGGTGTCGAGCCGCTCCTCGCGGCCGAGGGAGTAGGCGACCAGGAAGTCGGGGTCGGCGTCGACCGCCTGGAAGCCGCGGCCCTCGAGGCGCCGTTCGATGATGTCGCGGAGGCGGCGGTCGTAGTCGGTGCCGGGGGCGAACGGGCCGCGCTCGGGCGCCGGCTGGCGCGGCAGGTGGTCGAAGGTCCGATAGGCGGTGAAGTCGGCGTCCGGGTCGTGCCGGGTCTCCACCTCCATCGCCGAGGCGATCCCGGCGGCGGCCAGGACGGCGGACAGGGCCAGCGGGGCGCAACGCTTCACGGACATCGACATCATCGACAGCCTCCTCCGGATCGCTCGAGTGTCCATTGTAGCGCCCGTCCCGAGACGGCGTTTTCATCCTCCGGCAAGAGATGCGTTAGGGTGATCGGCGCTTCCATCCGGGCCAGGGCGCCATGTCGGCGGTCCCTCATGGGACCCGGAGGACGGCGTGGAGGAGGAAGTCATGACCCAGAGGATGATGGTGCGCTCGTTCCTGGTAACGCTGGTGAGCCTGTCCCTGCTCGCCGCGCCGGTGGCCGCCGCGGGGCCGGTGCAGCCGGCGGACAGCCCGCGCTCGGGGTGGATGGTCGAGTTCGGTGATCTGGTGAGCCGGGCTTGGGAGCTGCTGTTCGGTGATCGGGCGGGTGATCGCGGCCTCGGGGACCGTCAAGACTTGCCGGACGAGGGAATCAGCTCGATGAGCGGGAAAGACGAAGGCGAGGGGGGATCGAACAACGATCCAAACGGTTAGGTCAAGCTAACGAAGTACCGTCGCTTCAGTACGGCGTCCGAAGCCGAGGCAATGTCCTGCAGTCCAGGGTCCGCCGAACCTTCGCGGCGAGAGCAGAGAGGGTCTCGGCGGATCCCTGGCGACCTTGCACCGCAGCCAGGTAAAGACCGGCCGCCGCCAACGCCTCAGGCCCTGCACCGCACGCGCGAGAGAGAGCAAGCGTTGCGGCAGCCGCTTCTTCCATTGCCGCCCAGCGGCGCGATAGGAGGTATATCTCGGAGAGGTCGAGAAAAACGAGCGCAGCGTCATATGGCTTCTCGAGTTCTATGAAGCGATCTCGGACCTCCTCGAGCGCCGCTTCTGCGAGCTGATCGAGGCCGGCACGGCGAGCCGCCCGTCCCTCGAGCCAACCCAGGCGGGCCCGCTCGATCGCACTGCCGGCGCGGTCGAGTGCTTCGCGGTGGCGACGAAGGAGGCTGAGAGCCTCATCCGGACGGTCTGCATCGATCAAAGCGTTCGCGAGGTTGTGGATCGCCACCATCGCCAGGCGTGGATCCTGGTCATGATCGACGAGCTGGAGAGCCGAGCGGAGCAGTTCGATCGCTCGATCGGGCTCGCCCAGACGTTGAGCCAGGCTTCCTCGCTGGATGAGGATCTTGCTGACCCCATCGGCGGACCCGTACCGCTGCTCCAGCCGCTCCGCCCGCCGCAGCAGCCGTTCCGCCGCCGCGAACTCGTTGCAGTAGTCCAGATACGAAGCCTCCAGCGAGTCGACCTCCGCCCGCACCAGCGGGTCGGCGACGAACCGGACGCGCTCGCGGGCGAGCTGGAAGGCGATGCCGGCGCGGCGCAGGTCGCCGCAGATGCGGTGGGCGTTGCCCAGCTCGGCGAAGGCGAGGGCGCGGGGCTCGTCGACCTCCGTGCCGGCGGCGTGCGCCGCCTCGGCGGCGGCGGCGGCGAGGTGGGCGTAGGCGACGCTCTCCTCGGGCGCCGGGCCGCGGCGCTCGCGGGCGATCGCGATCATCAGCTCGATGAACTCGGTCGCCAGGCAGTCCGGGTGCGACCGGACGAAGCCCGGCCGCTCGGCGGCCGGCAGCCCGGTGACCTCGGCCGCCGCGGCGTGGGCGCGGCTGGAGCGCTCGTCGCGCTCCTCGAGCCGCCGCGCCAGGTCGCGGCCCAGCTCCGTGTGCGGGTGCCTCCCGTGGTCGTTCATGAGCCCCGACTGTAACAGAACCTGAAACCAGAGTGAAATTCGTGCCTTCGCCTGGGCCGAGCCTAGCGCCCCTGCGACGTCGAATGCAAGCCGGGCGCCGTATGGCTCGGCGCCGTCGCGGGCCGGCGGCTCAGGAGTCTTCGCCGCGACCCGGCACGGAACCGGCGCGCAGGTCGCGGGCGACCAGCCGGGCCCTGTCCTCGAGGGCGTCGGCGAGGATCTCGAGCAGCAGCTCGTCGGCGAGGCCCTGGAGCTGCGGCAGGCGCTCGCCGATCTCGCGCAGGGTGCGGGCGCTCGCGGGGGGTGGAGCCGCCCGCAGCGCGGCGACGCCGGCGAGTCCCGAGGCGACGGACCGGTCGCGGTGCCCGCCGCGCTCGACCGCGGCCAGCCCGTCCATCGCCCGCGCCAGGTCGGTGACGTCGGCGTCGAGCACGCCGAGGATCCGTTCCAGGGTCTCGATGCGCGGCCGCTGGCGCGCGGTCTCGTAAGCGGAGATCTGCTTGAGCGTGCAGGCGGCGAGCTCGGCGAGCCGCCGCTGTGTGAGCCCCTGGCGGTCACGGAGCATGCGTAGCGCTCCCGGCAGGTGCCGGAAAGCGCCCGGAGCCGAAACAGACGTCGGGTTGTCCACCGGATTCGCCCCCTCGAGACTGCAAGGGTCCGCTTCACGAAACGACGTGGCCGCCGCCGTGCCGACGGCACGGCGCGGCGGCGGGCGGACCCGACGCCGAGAGAATATCGCGTCCCGCCCCGCGTGCTAGCCTCCCGCCTTCCGGGCATGAACGATCCGCCGCCGACCCCCGCCGATCTGGCCGTCCGCACCCTGGGCGAGCCGCGCTTCCCGTCGCCGCTCGACCTGCCGGCGGTGTCGCCGGAGGCGACCGGCAGCTTCGTCCCCGAGGGCACCGGAGTGCGCTACCGGGTCGAGGTCGATCCCGGCGGCGACCCGCCGGGCGAGCCGCTGCTGTTCGAGAAGTCGGGGTCGCGGGCGCGCATCTTCTTCGACCCCGCCGAGACCACCGCCGCGATCGTCACCTGCGGCGGCCTCTGCCCGGGCACCAACACGGTGATCCGCTCGCTGTTCTACGAGCTGCACCACCGCTACCGAGTGCGGCGGGTGCTCGGCGTGCGCTACGGCTTCCGCGGCCTCACTCCGCAGGGCGAGCCGCCGGTCGACATGGACCCGTCCTACGTGCGCCGGATCCAGGTCTTCGGCGGCACGGTGCTCGGCTCCTCGCGCGGCCACCAGGACCCGGCCGTGATGGTCGACACGCTCGCCGAGAGCGGGGTGAGCGTGCTGTTCGCGATCGGCGGCGACGGCACCCAGCGCGGCGCCCACGAGATCTCCGAGGAGGCCGGCCGGCGCGGCCTGCCGCTGGCGGTGGTCGGCATCCCCAAGACGATCGACAACGACATCCCGTTCGTCTACCGCAGCTTCGGCTTCTTCACCGCGCTCGACAAGGCGCGCGAGGTGATCCAGGGGGCCCACACCGAGGCGATCGGCGTCCCCCACGGGGTCGGCCTGGTCAAGCTGATGGGGCGGTACGCCGGCTTCATCGCCGCCGGCGCGGCGCTCGCCAGCCAGGAGGTCAACTTCGTGCTCATCCCCGAGGTGCCGTTCGCGCTCGAGGGCGAGAACGGCTTCCTGGCGGTGCTCGAGCGGCGGCTCGACGAGCGCGGTCACGCGGTGGTGGTGGCGGCGGAGGGGGCCGGCCAGGACCTGTTCGAAGATCGTGCCGGGCGCGACGTTTCGGGCAACGTCAAGCTCCACGACGTCGGTCAGCTCCTCCGCGAGCGCATCGAGGAGCACTTCACCCGCCGCCGCAAGGAGGTCCACGTCAAGTACTTCGACCCCAGCTACCTGGTGCGCAGCGTCCCCGCCACCAGCGAGGACCGCCTGCACTGCGACGCCCTCGCCCGCCACGCCGCCCACGCCGGGATGGCCGGCAAGACCGACGTCATGATCGGCTTCTGGCACCACGTTTACGTCTACGTGCCGATCCCCGCGGTCAACGCCCGCAAGAAGCGCCTGGCCCCGGAGGGCGGCGTATGGCAGGCGGTGCTCGAGGCGACCGGGCAGCCGAGGCGGTTCGGCTAGGGCAGCTCGCGCGCCCGCTGCTCGAACCACTCCTCGGCGCCGCGCAGCTTCCACTCGCGCTCCTCGCCGTCGGCGGCGACCGCGGCGGTGAGGGAGCCGAGCCGGGCGAAGTAGACGCCGCGGTGGTTGCCCTCGGCGAGGCGCAGACGGCCGCGGATCGCGAGCTTGCCGTTCGCGATCGAGAGGTCCTCGATCGCCAGCGCCTCGTCCGCGGCGCGCAGCCGGCCGGAGACCTCGAGGTCCTCGACGGTCAGCAGCTCCTCGAACCAGCCGAGCGCGGGGTGGCGGGCCGCGAACAGCGCCACGACTGGGCCGCTGTCGCGGGCGCGCCCGGCGAAGGTCGCGGCGAGGCCGCCGCCTCCGAGGTCGAGGCCGCCGTCGGGCACCCGGAAGCGGCCCCACCAGCCGCCGTCGCCGTCGCCGGCGCGTACGGCGCTCAATTCGAGGCGGGTGCCGGCGAGGTCGTAGAGGCGGGAGTTGGGCTCGAAACGCGGCACCCGGAGGGCGAGCAGCAGGTCGCCGGAGAGCGGCAGGTCGCGGTAACGGCCGGCGGCGGCGTCGATCGCGAGGTCGAGCACCGCCGAGCCGGTGCCCTCGGCGGTCGAGTAGGTGAGCCCGCCGCGCACTCGGCCCTCGCCGCCGGTGAGGGCCAGGCCGGAGCCGGCGGGCAGGTAGGCGTCGTAGCGCGCCAGGTCGGTGATCTCGGACTCGGGGAGGGCGATACGGATCTCGGCCGCCGGCGGCGGGCCGGCGAGGTCGAGCGGCCCGGAACGGATCGCGAGCGCGAGGCCGGAGCCGCGGAGGTGCGGCGAATCGCCCCCGGGCGCGCGGACGCTGAAGCCGTCGAGGCGGGCGAGCACGCGGACCGGCGCACCCGCGTCCGGGGACTCCTCGCCGTCGTCGCCGCCGTCCGCCGCCTCCCGCACCGACGCGATCAGCCGGCCCCGCCCCTCGGCGCGGTGGCCGAGGGCGTCGACGCTGAGCCGGGCGTCGGCGATCCGCAGCCGGCTGCCGGGGTCGACGACGCCGCGATCGAGGCCTGCGCGGAGCGCCAGCGCGCCCTTGCCGCCGAGCGCCAGCCAGCGCGGGCCGGCTTCGCCGCGCGGGCGCGCGGTCAGCCGGCCGAGGTCGACCACGCGCCCGCGCAGGGTCAGGCTGCCGGAGAGGAAGCGGACCTTGGCGCGGCCGCGGTGGGCGGTCGGGTCGAACTCGTCGAAGCGGGCGGAGAGGTCGGCGTCGAGCCCCTCGGCCACCGGCCGGCCGGCGACCTCGAGCGTGGCGGCGGCCAGCCGCAGCCGGGCGTCCTCCATCGCCACTGAGCTGCGCGCCCGGATCGACAGCGAGCCCGTCAGCCGGCCCTCGCCCCGCAGCCGGCGGTGGTCGATCCAGACCTCGCGCACTCCGACCGCGACGCCGTCGAGGTCGACCCGCCAGCCGGGTCCCTCGGGCCGGTCGTAGAGCGCCTCGGGCGGCGGCTCCGGGGGGTCGTCGAGGCCGGGGATCGGGGGCAGCAGCTCGGGGTCGAGGCGCGCCTCGGGCCGGGTGTCGAGCCGCCGGCGCAGGCGAAGGGAGACCCCGTCGCCGCGCAGCGCCACGACGTGGAAGCGGCGGGTCGCGAGCGCCGGCACGTCGACGTCGAGCGTCGCCCGGTCGAAGGAGAGGAGCCACTGCGCCGGTCGGTTCTGCACCCGCAGCGCCAGGCCGTCGGCGTGGATCCGCCCAGGAACCACGGTCCAGGCCCGCTTCCAGGTGACCAGGCGCTTCTCGGGCTTGCGGTTGAGCAGCGCCGGCACCAGCGGTGTCGAGAGCAGGAGGTTGCCGGCGGCGAGGTAGAGGACCTCGGCGCCGGCGACGATCGCGAGCGCGACGGCGACCGCCCGCAGGACCCGGCGCTTGCGGGACGGTCGATCGGGTGCCGGTTCGCGCATGGAGGGTCTTTCGAGGGGGATGATACGGGCCACGGGGCAGCCGGCGGCCGGTTCGCGGTGGGCGCGCAGGCGGGACAAGCGAGCGGCGTGCCAGCCGCGACGGTGCTCGTCGTCCAAAGCGGGATCGCCGCTCCGGCCGCGGGTAGGATCGGGGCGCCCCAGTGTCCCCGAGGCGGGAGATGAGCGAATCGATCAGTCCACCGGAGGAGCGCCGACACGCCCGGCTCCTGCTCGCCGCCACGCTCGCGGCCCTGGTCCTCTGGGGAGCGTGGTTCATCCACCGGAGCTCGTTCGTCGTCGACGGGGAGCGCTACTTCGCGCTCTTCGACGACGCGATGATCTCGATGACCTACGCCCGCAACCTGGTCGAGGGCCATGGACTCAACTGGGCGCGGGAGGGCGAACCGGTCGAGGGGTTCACGACGCCGCTGTGGACCTTCCTGATGATCGGCGCCAACCTCGGCGACCTCCCGCTCGGCGTCCGGCCCGCCCTGGTGCAGGTGTTGTCGCTGCTGCTCCTGGCGCTGCACGTCGTCCTCGTCCATCGTCTCGTCCGGAAGCACTTCGCGTCCGGCCCGTGGTCGACGGCGGCGCCGGCGACGATCCTGACCGCCTTCTACTACCCGCTGAACTTCTGGGGCCTGGTCGGCATGGAGACCGCCCTCCAGGCGGTGCTCACGACGTCGTCGGTCCATCTCGCCTTCGAAATCGAGCGCGGAGAGGCGCGTCGGGTCCCTGCGCTCTTCGTCGTACTCAGCCTGGCATACCTCACGCGGATGGACATGGCGCTGCTCGCCGCCGTGGTCGTCGGGTACCTGGTGGCGCGAGGCGCCGTCCGACGCAGCGATGCGCGCCGGTGGGCGGTCGGAGTGGTCGTACTGGGGCTCGCGATCGCCGGATACCAGACCTTCCGGTGGTTCTGCTTCCACGACCTGCTGCCCAACACCTACTACCTCAAGCTCACGGGCATCCCGCTCGAGGTCCGCTTCCTCCGCGGCGTCACCACCTACGTCGCCTTCGCCCGCGAGAACGCCTGGCTGCTGCTCCCGGTCCTCCTCGGAGCCGTGCCGCTGCTACGCCGGCGCGCCGAGCTGCGGTTGCCGCTGGCCCTGTTTGCGGCGCACTCGGTCTACAGCGTCTTCGTCGGCGGTGATGCCTGGGAGATGGACAACAACGTCCGCGCCAACCGGTTCGTGGTGTTCGTGATGCCGCAGCTCTTCGTCGTGGCCAACGCGCTGGTCAACGAGGTGCTGGACGCCGCGAGGCGGCGGCGCGGCGAGGGCCGGCAGCGGCGCCCGATCGGCCGCTCGTACCTGCTCCTGGTGGCGACGGTGGTCCTCTGGCTGGTCGCCAACGGTCTGTGGCTCTCCGCGAAGGCCGATGAGAACTGGAGGGCGTGCACGGTTCAGGACCGGCCGCTCCTGGTCACCAGCCACCTGGTGGTGTTCAGGGAGCTCAGGAAGCTCCAGGAGATCATTGCACCAGGCGCTCGCGTGGCCACCTTCTGGGCCGGCATCCCCGCGTACTACTCGGACTACCGGATCGTGGACATGTTCGGCTACTCCGACCGCGCTATCGCACGCCGTGATGCCGCTCGGCCGTTGCACCCGGACGACATCGCTGCTTATACGCCCGGCCACGTCAAATGGGACTACGGGTACGTCTTCACGCGGCGGCCTCCGGACGCTTTCCTCCAGGCATGGCACCTCCCGCGGACCGAGCGCGCGATGGCCGCGCGCGGCTACCGGCAGGTCAACGGGTTCTGGGTGCGGGACGGCACGCCGTGGCTGCGGCCCGAGTTCCGGTAGGCCGAACCGGCGGCCACTCCGCCGATGGCAGGGCCGCCGACCGGCCCGGGATCCCCGGCGCGCCGCGTGCCGCCATGCCCCTTGCGCCCATCCCGTCCGCTGGCTATACTCCCCCCTCCCGCCGGCCTTCGATGACCGGCAGCGCCGGCCCCGTGGCCGGCGGAGGGAAGCGGGAGGTCGGGCGGCGTGGGTGTTTGACGGCGCCCGGTGCTTCTGGTACTCTTGGCGGGTTTCGCGCACCGAGGGTCCCCGCCCGGGGACCGTGGTGCTTTTCGTCTAGGGGATTACCGCCCAGGACACTCTCTGGACGTCGCCCGCGGGCGGTCCGGGGCGATCTGTGGCAAAGCGGCCCGCACCGCGGGTTGGCCCGGTGCCGGGGCCGCGCCGTCTGCGCGGCGGCGGCAAGGGCGCCGCGGGACGGTGCGGCGAGAAGAGCAGAGGAAGCAGGAGATCAGATCAGATGCCGACGATCCAGCAGCTCGTGCGCCGCGGGCGCGAGCAGGTGAAGCACAAGACCAAGAGCCCGGCGCTGCAGGGCTCGCCGCAGCGGCGCGGGGTCTGCGTCCGGGTCTACACCCAGACGCCGAAGAAGCCGAACTCGGCGCTGCGCAAGGTCGCGCGCGTGCGGCTGACCAACGGCATCGAGGTGACGACCTACATCCCCGGCGTCGGCCACAACCTGCAGGAGCACTCGATCGTGCTGATCCGCGGCGGGCGCGTCAAGGACCTGCCCGGCGTGCGCTACCACGTGATCCGCGGCACCCT
>Ga0299906_10003281_pt1 | contig 13338 bp, 7 predicted proteins | sample RVTome_14_FD_200259 | JGI IMG/M metagenome (GOLD analysis project Ga0299906, IMG submission 200259) | Soil microbial communities from uranium-contaminated site in the Upper Colorado River Basin, Wyoming, United States - RVT145D125 (version 2) ...
GCATCGGCCAGGCGGTCTTCAAGCTGAGCTACCGGGTGACCCTCGAGAGCCTCTGAGCGTCCCCCGGCCGGGCGATCTCCTTCATCGCCGGGCGCCCCGCCGACGGTGCGATCCGCGACCACTCCCGTGAGAGCCCCCTTGCAACGCTTCGCCGCCGCTGTCGTCCTGGCGATCGCCCTCGGCGGATTCCGGGCCGGCGCCGCCGCGCCCGCCGCCGATCTCGCTGCGGCTCCCGACGTGCCCGAGCTCGGCTCGATCGAGGCGATCGCCGCCGCCACCACCGAGTCCCGCTTCCTGAGCCCCTGGGTGGCCTACGTCCCCGAGCACCCGAGCGTGCCCTCCCCCAGCGACTACCTGGGGCACATCGCCGGCGCGCCGGGCGAGCTGACCGGCACCGCCCGGATCTACGGCTACTTCCGCGCCCTGGGCGCCGCCTCGCCGCGCGTCCAGGTCGAGACCATCGGCCGCAGCGAAGAGGGACGCGAGATCCTGCTGGTGGTGCTGGCCGACGAGGCGGCCCAGGCCGACCTCGGGAGCTTCCGCGAGGCCACGGCGCAGCTCGCCGACCCGCGGCGCTGCGGCGCCGACTGCTTCGCGCGGCTGCTGCCGCGCGCGCGCCCCATCTACTATCTGAACGGCGGCCTGCACTCGAGCGAGACCGGCAGCCCCGAGATGCTGATGGAGCTGGCCTACCGGCTGGCGGTCTCGGAGCGCCCCGAGATCCGCGCCATCCGCGAGCGCCTGATCGTCCTGATCAACCCGGTCTCGGAGCCGGACGGGCGCGACCGCACGGTGGAGTGGTTCTACCGCCACCTGAAGGGGAAGGCCGATCATGACCACCTGCCCGAGACCTCGCCGCCGTACTGGGGGAAATACGTCTTCCACGACAACAACCGCGACGGCCACCAGCGCGAGCTGGCGCTGACGCGAGCCATCCAGGACAGCTTCCTGCGCTGGCACCCGCAGGTGGTGCACGACCTCCACGAATCGATCCCGCTGCTGCTGGTCTGGACCGGAACCGGGCCGTACAACGTCCAGATGGATCCGATCCTGGTCGGCGAGTGGCACCAGATGGCCTTCCAGGAGGTGCGCGAGCTCTCGGCGCTCGGCATGCCGGGCGTGTGGACCTGGGGCTTCGGCGAGGGCTGGGGGCACATGTTCCAGGATTCGGTGGCCGTCAACCACAACGCCATCGGCCGGGGCTACGAGACCTTCGGCATCACCAGTGCCGAGACCATGGACGTGCGCCTCGATCTCCGCACCGAGGAGTACGTCGAGCGGCCGGTGACCCGCCGCGAGTGGTACCGCCCCTGGCCGCCGCCGCGGCGCTTCCGCTGGTCGCTCCGCAACAACACCAACTACATGCAGACCGGGGTGCTCTCGATCCTGCGCTACGCCTCGCTCCACGCCGACGACCTGCTGCGCGACTTCTACCTCAAGGGCAAGCGGGCCGTGGAGCGCGGCGCCGCGGAGGCCCCCTACGCCTTCGCGATTCCGGAGGACCAGCGCGACCGCGGCCGCCTGGCCGCCATGATCAACCTGCTGCGCGCCCACGGCATCGAGGTGTCGCGGGCGCGGCAGGCCTTCGAGGTCGCGGGCGCGTCAGGCGCCGCGCCGTCGAGCGGACCGGGCGAGCCGGGCGCCGCGCCGTCGAGCGGGCCGGGCGAGCCGGGCGCCGCGCCGTCGAGCGGGCCGGGCGAGCCGGGCGCCGCGCCGTCGAGCGGGCCGGGCGAGCCGGGCGCCGCGCAGCCGGGCGGGCCGGCCCGCGCGTTCCCGGCGGGAACCTTCGTGGTCCGGCTGGACCAGCCCTACCGCGGCTACGCCATCGACCTGCTCGAGCCGCAGCGCTACCCCGCCGACGAGACTCCGTACAAGCCCTACGACGACGTCTCCTGGGCCCTGCCGGTGCACTTCGGCGTCGAATCGCTGCGCGTCGACGACCCGGGGGTCCGCGCCGTGCCGCTCGATCCGGTCGAGGCCGAGGTCCGCTACGCCGGTCGCGTCGAGGGGGAAGGCCCCGTCTTCCTGCTGGCCGACACCGGTCAGGAGGCGCTGCTCGCCGCCCGCCAGCGCCTCGCCGGCTTCCAGGTCGAGGCCGCGGAGGAGCCGTACGCGCACGGCGGCGCCGAGTACCCGGCCGGGTCCTGGATCCTGCCGGCGAAGCGCGGCCTGGGCGAGGCCCTGCGCCCGCTCGCCGAGGAGCTCGGCCTCGAGCTGCGCTCGGCCGCCGAGCCGCCCGCGGTGCGGCGCCACGCCCTCGACCTCCCCCGCCTGGCCGTGCTCGCCACCTGGAGCGACACGCAGGCGGCAGGCTGGGTGCGGCTCTACCTGGATCGCGCCGGCATCCCCTACACCTACATCGTCGACGACGCGGTGAAGAAGGGCGGGCTGAACGACCGCTTCGACGTCATCCTCTATCCGCACACCTACCGGACGCTCTCCGGGATCGTCCAGGGCATCGACCCCCGCCAGGGGCCGCTGGCGTACACGCGCACCCCGAAGTTCCCGAGCCACGGCACGCCCAGCTCCTCTCCCGACATCACCGGGGGACTCGGCTACCGGGGTCTGGCGAACCTGCAGGACTTCGCCCTGCGCGGCGGCGTGCTGGTGACGCTCGGCGGAGCCAGCGCCCTACCGCTCGAGGGCGGCTTCGTGCGCAACGTGCGCCGCGCCGAGACCGAGGAGCTCTTCACTCCGGGGGTCGAGCTCCGCGCCCGCTTCGCCCGCCCCGATCACCCGTTGGCCTACGGGTACCCCGAGACCATCTCGGTCCTGCGCGAGGACCTGCCTCCCTACGAGACGCGCGAGGCGGACCTCGGCTGGGTGGTGCTGCGCTGGGGCCTCGAGCCGCAGCGCTACTACGACGAGAAGACGCCCCAGGATGGTCCCTGGGCCGAGGCGGCGGGGGAGGTGATCGACGCCGAGAAGGCGACCCTGCCGGAGCCCCCCGCCGCGGCCGGCGAGCCCGAGGACTCGCTGGTGGTCTCGGGAGGGATGAAGGGGAGCGAGGAGATCGAGGGGAAGCCCGCCATCCTCGACGTCCCGATCGGGAAGGGCCGCGTGGTGGCGTTCAACTTCGACCCGATCCACCGCCTGATGACCCGCTCCGACTTCCGCCTGGTCTGGAACCTGATCCTCAACTGGAACGATCTGCCGCCGCCCGGCGGGACCTCGCCGCGGCGGGACGGCACCTAGACCGTGATGCGCCTGCCGTCGAAGCCGGTGAACGTGAACGAGCCGCCCTCGGCGTAGGTGATCGCCTGCTCCTCGAGGATGCCGATCGCGATGGCCTCGCCGAGCCGCAGCGCTTCCGAGTAGTCCGTGCGCCAGTGGATGCCGGCGAAGTTGCGGCCCATGGCGATGTTGGCGGCCACCTTGTCGAGCTCTCCCCCGACGCGGAGGGCATTGGAGTCGGGCCCGGTATAGGCGACCAGCCCGGTGCCATCGGCGCTCGCGACGACCGGATCGGGCAGCACGAAGGACTCGTCGAACCAGGCCTTGAGGATGGTGACGCAGGCCCCGGCGACGGTGGCGTGGCCGGAGCCGTAGGCCGGGTGCAGCGGGCACGCCTCCGGGAAGGCCTGCGGCAGCAGGAAGCTCCCGTACCGGCTCGACACCTCGTCGAGCACCGGCGAGTCGAGGATCTCCGGGTCGATCGGGTAGGCGGCCGCGCCGATGCGCTGGTTGTGGATCCGCCCGCCGAACTCCTCGGGCCGAAGCCTGCGGTGCACGTACCACTTCTGGAACCAGACGGCCTTGAGCGCCCGCGTCGCCACCTCGGTCACCAGGCTCAGGATGTGGGGCCCTCCGAAGGTCCCGAAGCCGTCCGTCGTGGTGAGCGAGCGGTAGGGATTGCCGGGGTCCAGCGGAGCTTCCATGCCGAGCAGGATCAGGCAGGCATTCAGGTAGGCTTCGTAGAGGGCGTCGATCTGCACGTAGGCGGCGAGGTCGTGCCCGTTCCTCACGAAGCGCGGCGTCGCGTCGTAGGCGACGGCGTCCGCCGGCGCCGCGCCATTCTGGATGCGGAGCCACGACTCGAAGTCGGTCAGGAACTCGGCTCCCGGGAGGAAGGTCTGCTGCCGCTGGTCGATCGTGAGCGTTCCGTAGGGGATGTCGCCCAGCAGGAACTGCGAGACGTACGGCCCGGCCAGGTCGCCCGCGGTGAAGCCGCGGAAGAGCGTCGCGGGGGTCACGCTTCCCCCCTGCCTGGGGCCGCGAAAGTCGGAGAAGGAGGAGAGATCCCGGCAGGCCGACGCGATCGAAGCATCGGATTCGTAGTCGCCGAAGGAGACGTCGCGCGCGAGCGCCATCCAGTAGAGCTCCGCCATCTCGCTCGAGTTCTCCGGCGCGTCGATGCGGGGCGCGGGGGGGATCGCGAGGTGGTGCGAGTCCGGCCCCTCGAGGTCGAAGGCCAGCCCGGCCTGCGGATTGCGCAGGGGGCGCTCGCCGCCGAGCGGGATCGCCTCGAAGTCACGCTTCTCGCCGCTGCGTACCGCGCGCAGGAGCGCGCGGTACGCGCCCGGATCGACCTCGCCGAGCTCGTCGTGGGGGAGGCCCTTGGCGAAGTTGGCGACGAAGGGGTAGTCGCTCTCCTCGCCGTTGGCGGAATGCTCGGGAAGTCGCCGCTCGAAGGCGATGCGCGCCGCGCGCCGCCGCGTCTCGAAGGCCTCGCGCCGGCGGTCCTGCGCTCTGGCCGGCGGCGTCCCCCGGGGCGAGACGGCGAGGCTCGGCTGGGCCGCCGCACGTGCCGCACCCGTTGCAGCGAGCGCCGCGCTGGCGCCGATGGATCCCAGGAAGTTGCGGCGCGTGAGCTGCGTCTGGTTGCCGATCGGATCGTCCCTCCCGGAATGGGATGGGCGGCTCCCTGTACCTCCACTGTCGGTCCGCGGAGCGGAAGGAGCTGTGATCCGTCTCACCCGCTGCTTCACCGCCGCCAGGTTCGATCGTGAGCTGCGGCTCGAGATCGGGGATCGTCTCTACGAGCGCACGAGCAAGCGCCCCCGGCCCTCGACGACGTGACGGATTGCCGCCTCCTGACCTTCGCGGAACTCTGCGTTCGGCAGGTCGGAGCCGAGACGGAGCAGCTCCAGAGCGCGTGGGCCGATCCTTCCGCCCCCCCCGACGAGTCGCGGTGCTCCACCTCGCCCGCGTAGACGATGGTCACGGTCTCGAAGCCGCGGTGCGGGTGCTCGCCCACGCCACGACGCTTGTCCTGGTGGAGGCGGCGGGAATCGAGCCAGGCGGCCGAACACGCCACGCCCCGACGTCCACTACTCTAGGTTTCCGGGCCGCCCTCTACATCTCCTGTGGGTCGCTGCTGGACTACTCCGCTATGAGCGTGCAGGGAAGACGTTGATGCGCATCCTCTACCTGATCTACGCGGTCTCCGGCGCCCTCAGTCTCACCTACCAGGTCGTCTGGTTTCGTGTCTTCGCCGATCGTTTTGGCTCCACGAACCTGACCTTCATCCTGGTGCTCTGTTGCTTCATCGGCGGCCTGGGGGCCGGCGCGCTTGGCAGTGCGCGGCTCGCGGGATGGCTGGGCCGCTGGACCGGAGTGCGGGACCCGCTTCGCGTCTACGGTCTGGTGGAGGCCCTCGTCTCCCTCTCGCTGCTGCTGACGGTGTTCACCTCCCTGAGCTCGCCTGGGACCTGGGTCGGCTTCGCCTACGTGGAGCGCGACGGGATCCTGCGGCCGTCTTTCGCCCAGGACCTGCTCACGGTGGGCGGTGCGATGCTGTGCGTCTTCCTGCCCTGCGCGCTGATGGGCGTGACCTTTCCGCTTCTCTGCAAGGCCTATCCCGACGAGGAGCGCTTTCCCTCGGTTCTCTACGCGTGGAACACGCTGGGGGCCTGCGCCGGGGTGCTGCTCAACGAGTTCGCCTTCCTTCCCCGGCTTGGACACGACCGGACGCTCTTCGGCGCCATCGCTGCGAATCTGGCCCTGGGAGCCTTCTTTCTGTTCCGGGGCGACCCGGGTCGGGACCAGGCGCGGCGCCCGGAGGCGCCGCCTCGGCTCGCGACCGGAGTCGGCGGATCGGCGCGCGCGCTTCACTATTCGGTGCTGGTGAGCTGCGCCGTGATCGGCGGGTTCATGACCGGCGCCATCGAAGGCGACGCCTTCAAGCGGGCGCGGTTCATGTGGGCCGGGGGAGAGGTCGCAATGTCGTTCATCTCCTTCTGGGCGATCCTGGCGATCTTCCTGGGAAGCTGGACCGTGCGCATGATCCCGGCGCTCCCCTTTGCGGCGGTCAAGCTGGCGGGGGTCGCGGCGGTGGCGATCTACGCGTGGGTCTACGCGTTCGCCTTCGAGCTGCGAAACGACTGGATCTACCGCCTCCTGGGCGGGGGCCTGCTGGGGCTGCTGGGCTTCACGGGCGCCCTCGTGTTTCCAACCCTCTATCCGCTCTCGATGTTGCTTCCCTACGTCTGCAACCGTGCGCAGACCCGTCGCTACCACCTGGGTGTCGTCTACGGGGCGAATACGGTGGCCTTCTGCCTCGGCATCGTGGTCTTCACCTGGATCGCGCCGGCCGTCAACATCTTCTACTCCCTGAAGCTGATCCTGCCGGTGCTGCTGGTCCTGACCGCCCTCTTGGTTTCCCTGCGCTCCGCGGGGCCCCTGCGTCCGTGGGCACCTGCGACCGCTCTCGCGGCCCTGGCGGCCGCGGCCCTCCTCACGCCGACCGGCTTCGATCCCGCCCAGTTTCCCCCGGGAGCGGATCCCACGAGGTATCCGGTGCGGGCGATGCGCAGCAACGCGGCGCACACCACCTATGTGGTCGAGACGCCCTCAGGCGATGTGCTCTACTTCGACAGCCATCCCATGTCGGGGACGACCCCGGCGGCGCAGCGCTACATGCGGCTGATGGCGCACTTCCCGCTCCTCGCCCAGGAGGAACCGAGATCGGCCCTGCTGATCTGCTTCGGCGTCGGAAACACCGCGGCCGCCATCGCGGCCCACGAGAGCGTGAGGCGCATCGACATCGTCGATCTCAACGACCAGGTCTTCGAGACCGCTCCGGAGTTCAGCGGCAGCAACCAGAACGTGATCGAGGATCCTCGGGTCACACTGATACACGACGACGGTCGCGCCTTCCTGGCTCGGAGCGAGCGCCTCTACGATCTGATCAGCAGCGAGCCGCCGCCGCCACTGGAGGAGGGCGTCGAGCGCCTCTACTCCCGGGAATACTACGAGTCGGCCCTGGAGCACCTGACGCCAGGGGGCATGATGTCCCAGTGGCTTCCGACCCATCTGATGCCCCGCGAGGCGGTCGAGCTCGCGATCCGCACTTTCGTGCAGGTCTATCCGCATTCTCTGCTCTTCGTCGGCCAGTCTACGCACTACATCCTGGTCGGCGGCCCGAGTCCGATCGACGTCGCCCGGATCGAGGAGCGTTTCGGAGCCTCGTTGCGCGCACGCGAGGACCTGGCCTGGATCGGGATCAAGCGGCCGGTCGATGTCCTTGCGAGGATCGTGCTCGGGGAGCGGGCCTTGAAAGAGGCCTACGCCAGCGGACCCGTCATCGGCGACAAGCGGAACGACTGGGCGCGCTTCTTTGCGAGCAAGGGCGATGCCTGGGTGCTGAGCTACGATCCCGCGCGTGTCCTGGACGAGATCGGGGCGGAGCGGCTGCGCAGCCACGACGAGCTGCGCGGAGCCCTTTCGGACAAGTATCGGCTCGGCGCTGTCGTGCCCGATTTCCCGATGGCCGCCATCCGCGCGCCGCAGACGGGGCACTGAAGGCAGACACAACGGACCAGGTGGTGCCATCGGGCCCACGTGGTGCGTGCTCCGTCCGTGCTGCCCCGCGCGCCGCCGATAAGGGGCTGATTCGCTTTCACGCGTGGATCGGCGACGGGTGCGTCATCCTGTTCTCTCACCCGGAAGACTTCACACCCGTGTGTACGACGGAGCTGGGCTACCTGGCAGGCCTCAAGTCCGAGTTCGAGGCTCGCAACTGCAAGGTGATCGGACTCAGCGTGGATCCGGTCGAGGACCATCGTGCCTGGGAGAAAGACATCGCAGAGACGCAGGGCCATGCGGTGCAGGTGGCGACCCCGGTGAATTGGCAGATGAGGCGCCGCGCGCAGGGCGATCCCGCAGCGTCCCGCGTCCTGTGATCCGGCATCGCGCGCGAGCACGGGCCCCTAGGCCGGCGGGGGAGGGGACCGGAGCCCCCGGATCGGCGCTCCGTCGGCATCGGGCAGCGGCACGCCGAGGAGCGCCGCCAGCGTCGCGCCCACGTCCATCACCGAGACGGCAGGGAGCTTCCCCGGTGCCAGACCGGGGCTGCGGATCGCGACCATGCCTCGCAGCGAATGGTCGCCCGTCCGGTGGCCGAAGAACGGCTCCTCGAGCTCGCCCACCTTCGGCGAGCCGACGGCCGAGATCCTCGCGGTCCGCCGCCAGATCACCAGGAGGTCGGGCAGCCCGTCGAGCTGGTCGCCGTGATAGCGATCCCGCACCCGCGTCACCTCCTCGACGACGGGCTCGCCGGTCTCGAGGTTGCGGAGCGCCAGCAGACCCTCCGCCAGCGCCTTGCAGAGCGCATCGAACTCCGCCCCGGGACGGACGCTGCCGTCGGGCTCCCGGCCGACGAGGTTGACGCGGATGGCGCCCGCGTTGCTGTTGTTGGGGACGGCGAAGCAGCGACGCCGGCGGCGATCGGCGGCGAGCACGGCTTCCTCGCTGCCGCGGGTGTAGGGGCGCAGCCGGCGGCGAACGGAGGACGGGACGAAACGCCGCGCGAACGCCCGCGCCTGGCGCACGAAGCGAAGATTCTGCGGGTTGCGGGCGCCCTCGAGGCGGCGCAGGACCTCGTCCAGGACGAAGTTGCCCGTGTGGCGCGGGCCCATGCCCGAGGTCGTGAAGAAGACGACGTCCGCTTCGGAGCCGACGCGCTCGAGCATCCGACCGATCCCGCGATCGAGCGCCACGTAGATCTTCTCGATCGGATCTCCGATGCGGGCCGCGAGCTCCGGGTCGTGCCGGGGATGACCGGCGTCGTGTATGTGCCAGCACTCGTGCCCGACGTCGTGGGGATCGGCGTAGACCGCCACGAAGAGGTCCCAGCCGCCGCGACCCAGATACTCGAGGCACATGTCGGTCTTGGTGCGGATCCGGCTCACCATCTTCTCGCAAAGCTCCACATAGTCGGCCTCGCGGCGGCTCGCCGCCCCGGAGAAGCCGCCCAGCGGATCGTCGCCGTAGCGGGCCAGCACCTCCGAGGTCAGCTCCGGGGGCCAGCTCCGGGTGGGGAGGATGCGATCGTGGCTCATCCAGTCCGCCAGCTGGATCCCGTGGCGCAGGCGCACCAGGGGCGACCGCACCATGTCGATCACCGCGACCCTGCGGCCGGCCCGGTCCAGCGCGGCCCAGAGCGGCTCCCGGCAGAGGTCGCGGTCCTCGTCGAAGCTGAAGGTCTCGTAGGTCCCCGTTCGGAGCTGGCGGTGGTAGTAGCGTCCGTGCCGGCTCGGGTCGGCCGCGGTGTAGAAGCTCGGCCAGGCGACGCCGTTGCCGAAGCCCGAGGGGGTCTCCGCGGATCCCCAGGCGCTGCGGTCGCGCAGGGCCGCCAGCGCCGGCATCGCGCCGGAATCCATCCAGCGCTGGAGCAGCTCCGGCTCCGCCGAGTCGAGGCCGATGAAGAGGATGCGCGTGGTGCGAACGGCGTCATTCCGCATGGCGTTCCCTTTCGATCCTGCCCCGTGCCTGCCCTGCGCTCATGCCGCGCGGCCCTCCGTCTCCCCGGCGTAGACGTCCAGCAGCTGCCGGAGGACGCGGCGCTGGTCGAAGCGCTCGACGGCCAGGCGCCGTCCTTCCCGGCCCATGCGCTCCGCCAGCGCGCGATCCGCGGCGATCCGGCCCATCGCCTCGGCGAGCGCCTCCGGCGATCGGGGTGGACACAGGAGGCCCGACACGCCGGGCACGACCGTGTCGCGGCATCCCGGCGTATCCGTCGTGACGATAGCGGCCCCCGCCGAGGCCGCCTCGATCAGGCTCCGCGGCACGCCCTCCGGGTAGTAGGACGGGTGTACCACGGCGGCGCAGCGCCGCATGGCCCCCTCGACCTCCTCCGGAGGCGCGAGCCCCCGCCACCCGACGACGCCCTCGCGGCGGAGCGCCTCGAGCCAGGCGCGAGGCACGAAGTCCGGGTTCTTCGAGCCGTAGTCCTCCTGCGAGCCGCCGAAGAGCAGGAAGCGCGCATCGGGGTGGCGGACCCTGACGCGCCGGGCGGCCTCGACGAAGTCCCCCACGCCCTTGCTCCAGAGCATCCTCGAGACCATCAGGAAGGCCCTGCGCTCCGACGCGGCGACGCGCGAATCCGGCGCCAACGCGTCGGTGTCGACGCCGGAGCCGGGGACCACGGTGCTCCGCGCCGGGCTCACCATCCCTTCTGCGACCAGCGTCTCGAGGTCTTCGCGGTTCTGGAAGACGGCGAAGGTGCGCCCGGCGAGGGCCGCCCGGACGAGCCCCTTCACGATTCGCGAGAGCCCGGCGCGGGACGAGTGGTAGCCGCTGCCGAGGCCGGTGAGGCTGGCGACGACCCGGGGGACGCCGCTCCACTTGGCCGCCAGCGAGCCGTAGACCACGGGCTTGATCGAGAAGTGGTGCGCCACGTCGGGGCGGAGCCGGCGGTAGAGCCGCAGCAACGCGGCCAGATAGCGCAGGTCGCGGGCCGGATCCGCGCCCGCCGCGTCGACGGGGATGCGGACCGGCGTGGCTCCGAGGGAGCGGACCGCCTCGCACTCCCCGCCGCGGAAGTCCGCGACGGCCGTGACCTCCCAGCCCTCGGCGACGAGCCGCGAGACGAGTCCGCCGCGGAAGCGGAGCATGTTCCAGCCGGTGTTGGTCACGATCGTGATGCGGCGCGCCGGAGACCGCGTCATGGCCGGATCCCGGACCTTCCCCCCGCGGGCCGGGCGGTCGCGACGATGGCGAGGAGCGTCCAGAACAGCGAGAAGCGCAGCCCCTGGTGCGTCACGCCGTAGAGGAAGGCGGGGCCCAGGAACGCGAAGCGATACAGGCCCGCAGTCCTGAGGATCTGGAGCAGGAAGAGGCCGAAGAGGCTCAAGCCGATCGCGCCGTAGCAGAAGAAGACGGTGCCGAGCGTCGAGTGGAACTCCCGCGGGTTCCACTCGTAGAAGCGCTCGTAGGCTCCCTGGCCGGCGCCGAAGAGCAGGTAGTAGGGGAAGCGCCCGAGCAGCGCGTAGCCCCGCCTCGCCAGGCTGTCGTCCGCCTGCTCCCCGATGTTCGAGAGTCGCCACATGAGGTTCTCGACCAGCTCGCTTCCGGCCATGCCGACGGCGATCGCGGCGGCGATGGGGATCGCCGCCAACAGCTGCCGGGGCTTCGTCACGAAGGCCAGCGCGAAGAGCGCGGCCGCGGAAAGGATCGCCGCCTTCGAGAGGGAGAGGGCCACCAGATAGAAGCTGGCGCAGCAGATCGCGACCTTCAGGGCCCAGTGGACGTGCACCCGGAGCGAGCAGAGGAGGAAGATCGACACGGACAGCAGGCTCCAGTAGCCGAGCTGGTTCGGGTTCTCGAAGGAGACGGCCTGCCGCCGCGTCGGCGACTGGGAGACCAGCGAGAGCAGGGCGACGAGCAGCACGGAGGCGATCACCGCCGCGATCGTCCAGCGGTGGAAGCGGTCCCCGTAACGGCCCGAGAGCAGCAGGGTCAGGAAGAAGAGCGCGAAGTTGAAGAGCAGGAAGACGGGAGCCTTGAAGAGCTCCGCGTTTCCCAGCAGCGCCGCCCACACGACGTTCACGACGGCGGCATAGACGATGAAGAGGCCGGCGAAGAGGCTCATGCGCCTCGCGTCGGGCCCCGGCGCCCCCGTCCCGACGGCGATCAGCGCGACGATGAGCCCCAGCGCGAGGAAATCGGCGATCTGGGGCGATCCCGACGGGAAGAGGTAGAAGGGCTTGAGCAGGAAGTAGGCCGCGTAGACCGCGAGGGGAAGCGCCAGGAGCAGGCGCCGCGCCAGCGAGCGCCCGACGAGGCGACCCGCAGCCGAGGGGGCCCCCGCGCGGCCGGCGTCGATCCTCCGCGACACCGGCGCCGCGCGGGACGCGTCGATGGCTCGGGACGGCGAGGAGCTGGGGAGCATCTCAGCCGCCCCGTCGGGTGACCACCACGCGCAGCGTCTTCACCAGCGTGTAGAGGTCGAGCCAGAGCGAGAAGTTCTCCAGGTAGAAGAGCTCGTAGCGGAACTTCAGCTCCTGCTCCTCGTGCGAACGCACGTAGCGCTGGTGGACCTGGGCCCAGCCGGTGAGCCCGGGCTTGACGGCGAAGCGCAGGTCGTAGAAGGGGACCCGTCGGGCGAGCTCATCCGCGAAGTGAGCCCGGATGGGCCGGGGTCCCACCAGGGTCATCTCGCCCCGGACGACGTTCCAGAGCTGCGGCAGCTCGTCGAGCCGGGTCTTGCGCAGCAGCGCCCCCAGCCGCGTGATGCGCGGATCGTTCTCGGCCGCCCAGACGGGACCGCTCCGCGCCTCGGCGTCCGCGACCATGGTGCGGAACTTGATGCAGAGGAAGGGACGCCGCCGGTGTCCGATCCGCTGCTGCACGAAAAAGGCGGGGCCCCGGCTCTCGAGCTTCACGAGCGCCGCGATCACGAGCATCGGAAGCGCCGCGATCAGCAGGGCGGCTCCACCGAGGACGACGTCCGCGAGGCGCTTCGCGCGCCAGTAGTAGCGGCTCGGTCCGATCCGCGTCGCGATCGCCGCCAGGATCGAGGCCCCGTCCACGCGCCTCGGTGGATAGCGACCCGTGAGGTCCTTCTGGAGCGTCGTGAGATCGTAGATCGGCACGCCGGCGAAGCCGACCTCGAGCACCCGGCGCACGACCTCGTGATCGACGCCGAAGGCCTGGACCTCGAGGGCCAAGGCGTGGTAGTCGGGGGTTCCGACCAGCTTCTCGAAATCCTCGCACCACTCGATCCGGTCCCCGGCGAAGGCGGCCCGGAGATCCGGCGCCGCGTCCCCCGGCGGGACGTAGGCCCGGGTCACGACGTAGTCGCAGAGGTCCTCCTGCCCGAGATCGGCAATGAAATCGAGGACCGCCCGGCGCGAGCCGGCCACCGCGAGGCGCCGCGGCGGCTCGCCCGAGATGACGCTGCGGTAGAGGATCTGGCGCCAGGCCAGGAGGAGCGCGAAGAGCAGCGGCACGTGCATCAGCAGCACCTGCCGACCGATCAGGAAGCGGGGCGTGAAGTAGAGCACGCCGCTGGAGAGCAGCGCGCCGGCGGCGACGGCCAGGATCAGGGAGACCGTGTGGCGCCAGTCGAGCAGACTCTTGGGGAGCGCGTAGAGTCCCAGCACGTAGAGGACCGAG